>Ga0307379_10012644_pt1 | contig 10997 bp, 2 predicted proteins | sample UN2MG_FD_202237 | JGI IMG/M metagenome (GOLD analysis project Ga0307379, IMG submission 202237) | Soil microbial communities from Risofladan, Vaasa, Finland - UN-2 | ecosystem: Environmental > Terrestrial > Soil > Coastal area > Acid sulfate soil | place: Finland: Risofladan, Vaasa | collected... | reverse complement strand
TCCCATCACCAACTGTCTCTACTTTCAATAGCTTTTGATTTTTATATGTCTTACCATCCTTAACTATCGTGTATGTTTTTTCACCTTTACCAGCATTCTTACTTACTTCTTTCTCAATCTTATCAGACTCCACAGAAGGAGCTATCTTTTCTAATGATTCTTCAGTAGGCTGGAATGTAAAGTATGCATTATACTTTCTTAACTTATTCTTCTCAAGTACATACCTTGTAGTAAAGTTATTGAATATAAACTTTGAATAAGCGTATGGATCCTGATCAGCAAATATTACCTCACCTGCATCATTAGTAGACAACTCTACATCAGTTATATTACCTTGAACATAGTTATTAGTCCCACTAGTAGATGTTGCTCTAACATGTAAATGAGGCTTCTCTATTACAAAATACTTAGTGATGCCATCATTGGTAACCTTTACAATCTTGTTTCTATAAATAGGTTCTCCTTTTGAATCACGAGCATTATAATCATCTTGTTCTTCTATGATGTCACGCCCTTTAATATCACCCTTATCAATCTCTCGTATAGCATCAAACTTTGTGAAGTAATCTTTTAAAGCAGTCTTAGCAGCTTCTTTCTCTTGAGGAGTATCAAGGTTTAAAGCAGTGCCTCTGAACATCACCGTATAGGAATTAGTTGCTTCATCTATCACAACTTGAATACCACCTGGTCTAGTTTCAATATGCCAGTCAATTAAATCTTGTCTTCTGGCTGCAGATAAACCAACACCATTTGCATCTTGAATATCGTCTACTAGAATAGATATTAACTTATTCATAGTATTCTGTGAACCGCTCACATTATCTACATCAGGACGTTGTATTTCAATAGGTTGACCATAGAAACCATCTACTTTAAAATAAGCTGTACCGTTATATTCACCTGCTTCTTCATCAGTTGCTCTAGCAACATAAGGAACAAAGGATTGGCCTTCATAATCCAAACTCTTAAGAGGTCTATCTACTTTCTCATTCTTTACAGCAAAACCTACAGTACCACCATTAATAGTATTCAATACCATATTGGTATCTTTATTCTCATGAACATACTTACGCATCTCATGGATTAGTTTTAGTTGAGCAATGTATTGCGCTCGTGCTGCATTTTCTGCTCTTCCTTTAGGAAGATTGCTATACGCTGTATTTACTAAGTTCTTTATACGTTTCTCATCTTGCTTGGTAAGACTTGGTTCCTTATCTGCAAATACCTTATCTGTATTACGTAATCCATAGTGAGCTATTTGACCACCAGACTCTACCTGATTACCTTCAGCATCAAACTCAAATGCGTAACCATACTTATCGGTAAGGATTAGTACTACACCATTTAAGTCTGGATCCTTTGATAAATCTAAGGAACCTAGTTCTTCTTTAGATAATGTCTTCACAGACTTAGCTGTTAGAAATACTTCAGTTCTACCAAGCTTTAACTTCTTCTCTCCAGTATTGTATCCCACTGCAGGAAGCATCTGTATAATCTTTCTCTTTACTTTGAAATAGAAATCATTTGGATCTAACTTGTTCTCATAAAGAACATCATAAAGTGGTGTAGCTCCCAATCTGACATCTTCAGTTGAAGCTGCCTGACCACCTTGCATATAAGGTATTACATTGAGAGAAGATAATGTCTGACCTACGAAATCAAAGGCTTGTCTGATAAAAGGTTTTTTAACTACAGCATTCTTATTTGTTACTGGAGGGACTAACGGATCTCCTTTGCCTGGTTTTTTATTAAGATTTACATTAATGATATCTGTAACAACATCTCTTCCTAAATCAAGATACTTCTCAGTTTCTTCAAGACCTGTTTCTTCATTACTTATGTTAGCAAACACTGTTGCAAGATTATTGAAATCAAAACCAATCTTCTGAAGACCCATGAATGCTTCAGGTTCATTACCCATAGCTTGTTGAACAAACTGTGGAACAAGCCTCGCATAGTCTACAGCAGTAGGATGTTTAGAATCAGGATTAATAGTTGCATCATACATTTCAGTATATACCTCATTCATATAACCTTTTAAATCAAAAGGTTTACCAGCTTCAATAGCCTCTTGCATAGCAGCGTATGTATTCTCTCTAGCTATTTCTATATTATCATCTGGGATGGAACACTTAATCATAATGAATATGGTTTAACATTTATTTGGATCAATTGGTTTTTTCTTAGCTGACTTCCAAGCTTTTTTTACAACATCTTTAGTAGCCGAGTCAGTAGCTGCTTTATCACTTTTATTAGAAACTGCTCCATCTTCAGGAGTTACTTTCTCAGTAGGTGCTTTGACACTAGGATTCATCATGTCTTTTTTAAATATATACTTAATACTTTTCTGAACACTAGCCCTGTAAATTTTCCTAAACTTCTTCGAATCACTTTCTAAGTGTGCTTCAATAGTGTTACCACTAATCTTATCTATGACCATCTTAGCACCATCTTTGTTTTCAGTACTACCTTTCATTATAACAACCATTCCTGGTTTAATTTCATCAAAGGTATATGAGAAAGCTAACTCATCTTTTTTCACATCAATCAGTTTTCCAATATCTTCCCAAGTCCAAGCAGCAAGTTCAGAACCAGATAAACCAATTCCTTCATCAATAGATGCTAGTATTTGATCTATACTATCCATTATCTCAGTATCTAACTTATTAATTGTATCAGCTCCATTAATAAGGTCTGTTATTTTTTTACGTACAGCTATCTGTTCAGCTTCTACAGTAACAGTTCTGTCTGCCTGAGCTTGTGCTTCAGCATCAGCTAAATCAGCAGCGCTCATGTTTTGTTCAATAAGAGCTTGTGCCTGAGCAACATTATAGTCTTTAGGATCAAACCCATTACTTACCAACCACTCTTTCATAGCAGTAGTCATAATTGCTGTTGTACCTGTTTTAATTGGTTTAGGTGTTGTTGCTACTGTACGCCCAGCTAAGTTATTATACGTATCAAATATTGCTTGAATAGACGGTATTGGTGAACTGATAAATGAATCAAAGGCTTCTGAATCTATCATCTCAGCATCAGATCTGGTATCATAATTTTCATCAAAAGCTCCTTCACCTTTATCAACCATATTCTTGTTATAGCTCTTGTAGTAATCTAATAGCTTTGTTGCTAAGTTATAGTCATTGCCATCCTTATCTTGAACAGTAGGTAAATTCTCTATGTCAGCCATAGGAGTTCGCTTAGTAACTACCGTATTCTCAGTAGTAGCTGCAGCTTTCTTAGTAGTTTCCTTAATTGTTTTACCAGGCTTACCAGTAGGTATTGTGCTATCAATCTTAGTTGTAATGATATTGAATGCTGCATTAAGAGCTGTACCATTCTTACCAAATGCTTTTTTGAATAATGCCATCAGGCTTTGTACAAAACCTTTCCAGGTAGTACTACCAGCAACATCATAAGAAACCTTAGACATGAGATCCTGAAACTTAGAATTGGTCATAGCCTCTGATATAAAATCTTCAGTTGAACCTAAACCTGCAGGCGGTACTTCACCTGCCGCACTATGTTCCTCAAAGTATTTTCTTACAGCGAACTGGATGTTCTGCAATTTAGTTTTAAACTCTTCATCTTCTACTAGCGCACCTTGAACTCTTCGTTGAATCTCAGCATGCAATATGAGATACTCTAGTGGTTGTCCACCTTGTTCAAAATTAGAACTTCCAAATCTTGGATCTACAACTGTCTGTCTTGTAGTTCCATACTGAGCTCCTATACCAGCTTTTGCAAAGGTAACGGTCTCACTATCTGTAGCTTGTTTTAACAATTGGCTAGCTAGCTCTACTTCCTGCACAGTAGCTTCCTCACTATTGATTATAGCATTCAGTACTTGCTTTAAAGGAACTACTGTCTCTTTTGTTAAATCTTTATTAAATCCAAACTGCTTAGCTAAGTCATCAAAAGTTCTTACATCTTCTACAGACTTAGCTCTTGTTTCAGTATTAAAATTAAGTTCTCTTTGAGCACGCAGTGCAGAAATCTCATTAATAGGAATACCCATAATCTTAGGTACATATTCCTTAATAATATTCATAGCCTGGTCCCAATCATTAGAACTTTTATCTACAGGGACAAGTTTCATATTAGGATCATCATTAGCATAATAAAGTACAGATGGTAATATCCCTTCTTTCACCAGTGCTTCAAATTCATCTGGATCAAAGAACATAGGTTTCTTTTTAATACCTGTTTCTTTATCATCAATATCGGCATAGATTAATTGCATTAAATCATTACCGCCTTTTACTTCCTGTATATATTTTCTAAGAGATTCTCTACGCTCATCTTCTGCCATAGTATCTCTATGTGTCTCTAGCTCAGACTCCATAGCAGCTAATCTTGTAAAGTTACCTGGATCTAGTAATGTGTTAACAGCTTGTGATAAAGCTTTTGATTCTTCATCTAATTCATAGTAATCTACTAACTCCTGGAATGATTTATCAAGTGCATTATTAAAAGCATGATCTTTACTCTTATCAGCATGATACCTTAAGTATTTACCATAAGACTTTCTTGCTGCTTTTAATAAAGCATCAGCTTCTTTCTTTGGCATATCCTTAGTGATGGTCTTAACATTCATCATATCAGTAAGGAACGCTTCTAAGCCATCTCTCTTCTTAACTTTATCAGCTAGATACTTTTTCTGATCACCTGTTGCACCTTCAAGAGAACCAATTTCTGTATTAAGTCTAGTGACTTCAGCATCCATATCACTAATGCTGTGCATAGTATCAAACTCACCGGCTGATACTTTACCTAATTTAGAACTCTTTTGAGCTTCGTTTTTAATAAGCTGCATACGTTCCAAAGTTCTCTGAAAAGAATAATTAGCAAATAGAAACTTATCCTGTGCTTTTTGCCAACCTTTGTAATTCTTCTTCTCTCGTTCTTTCCGCTCACCTTCCCCAAACTGATGCGGGTTAAATGGGTTCTTAAAATTATCTTCCTGAACCTCATATAAACTTTTGATTACCTCAGCTCTTTGTACAGCATTATCAATAGCACTGGTATACTGCTCTTGGGTTAAACCTGTTTCTTTAATATCTTCTGGTGAAAGGTTCTTTTGGTCTTGGAGTCTTTCTATAAATGTATCAAATCTTCCTTTTTCTAAGGCATGTCTGATATGTTCAAAGTAACCCATGTCTTTTAAATCATGGTAAGCTTTCTTATTACCATCAGCCATGGCTTCTGCCATACCATTAGTATACTCATCTTGCTTGACAAGATTTTCTAAATCAGGTGCTAACGCATCACCAACATTCTCCCATAACTTATTCAGCTTATTAGCTGTCTTTTCCATATACTCTAACTGGTCTGCCTTTAAAGCATTGTATTGCTCTGGGTTAAAGAACTTTTGATATGTAGTCTTTAGATAACTATTCTGTTTAGAACCTGGCATAAGACTACCCATCGTACTAGCTACGGGAGCAATCATACCACCCATTAGAAATCCAGACATAAATACATCTAATCCTTCTGGTGAAACTTGGTTATAAAGATTGTCAGTTATGGAAGCATAGTAACCACCCTTAAGTGCAGTACCACGCCATTCATTAGTATAATAATCAGTGTTTGTTCCACCTATTACTTCCTGAGCTGTTTCCTGAAGTCCTTCTGCCAAGTTAGCTTTGAAATAAGACAAGCCACTTTTAGCATATGATTTCGGATCCTTAATAGTCTTAACAAAACCTTTCCAATTCTTTTCTATTACCTCATGTGGCTTAGCAAGCTTTTTATTGAACAACATCTTATAAGGACCGTGTTCAAGAACATCCATAGAGATATCTTTGATAGGCTTATACGCATTGAATAAGCCATCAAATACAATCTTATTACTAAAATAGATAGCACCTACGTTTTGCCAACCAGTTGTCATACCTGCTCTCAAAGCGGCATCTCTAATATCTTCACCCTGCTTCTTAGTTGGTGCAGCTCCGTCATGAGTATCTAGATGTTCTTGGAGTAACTTACTCTCCATATCATTCCTAACCATACCACCTTCTAACCCAGACTCTCCCCAGGATAATCTTACATTCCTAACATCCTTATAGAAGTTAGTAAAACCTAATGTTGTCTTAGCTACGTTTTTAAGTCCTTCAACTTTACTTATACCTCGTGCAAAGTCAACAGTATTCTCTAGTGGATTAAGAAATTGACCTGTTCCTTTAACAGCTTCTGTAAAATACTTACGTGCTTTATTTATATCCTTAAGATTCTCTAGTGTTCTAAGAAGATTTTTACCTACCTCAAAACTCTTTGTGATTTTATTACCTGCTTTTAATCCTGCAGCTATCATTTCAGGTATGCTTAGTGGTGCAGCAGATCCCATAGACGCACCTGTGATTAAAGCTAATCCAAGTTCTTCTAAAGTAGCTTCAGCTAATATACCAACAGTATATCCAGAGTTCATATACAAGTTAGTTGTAAATCCTCCAACTCCACCTTTACTACTAGATCCAATAGCCATGGCCTTCTCATATTGCCTAGCAGTCTTGGTATCAGTCAAGCTACCAAAAGTCAATGCATCTTTAAAGCCTAGACCAGTTAGATTAGCCCACTGACCACTGGCTCTACCAACTTCATCAGCCCAATTAGATTCCTCATTATAAAGTTTTTCATTATCTCTAAAAGGAGAAAAGCCAAGCTTGTTAAATACTCTTGGCATATTATAATATCTCTCAAATTGATGATGATCCATTCCGGCACCATACTTTTGAGACTTAGTTCTAACAGAAAGGCTTTCAGCAACTGGTGTAGCTTGATAATCATCTATTAGTTTATAGGCATCTGCTTCACTTAAGCCAGCATCTGGAGAAGGAATCTCAATAGCCCCAGGCTTAGTTAAGTCTTTAACATCTGTATCAGGAGTATATGGTTTTACTGGTGCTTCTGGGATAGGGGCTCCTATCTCAGGTTGCATTGTAAAACCAAAATCATTATCTAGTATAGGTTCAGCCATCCTTTAATTATTATAATTTCTTAACTCCCTTATTTAGATTATATCTAGACTGAGCTTCTCTCGCACTGTTAATTAATGGATAGTATACACGTTGCTTCCAATTTTCAAGTTCAACATTTATATCAGCTCCTTCTGCATAAGTTTGTTTACCAACAGAACTATACATAAGATTGCCGTTTTCATCTACATTATAAGCAATCTGACCAGTCATGTTATAACCACCATCTTTTAACTTGTCAATTTCTAATTCTCTAGTATATTCTGGATAATCATCTAGCTCATACTTACCATTGTAATATAACACAGTTTCTAATGCTGTAGCTTTGTTGTTTATATAGAATTGATTAGTAGACGCATTCTTTTTTAGATATAGATTAACACCATTTTCTTGTAGCTCAGTACGCCTACCCCATAATAAACCAGGATTAGCTTCTGAACCAATAAACTGTTTTGCATAATCATCTGTAATCTTAATGTTCAACATAGTCCATTCATTACTCATGCCCGCCACATTCTGGAAAGTTACAGTAGGTATCGGTCTACCTTTATCTTTTGGTGATGTTCTAGTATTAATATCTTTTAGCAATTGATTCACAAAGGTAATAGCCTCTGGATCATTTTCTTCAGGGATACCTGCGCTTGGATCAGATAATGTATACTTTGCTTCATCAGGTTTAGCTTGACGCATATCTTTAACGAAACCATTTGTACCAACTACACCATCACTTTGAAATGCTACTGGATCTACCTCATGAGCATGGGCATACTCAACAGCTTCTGAACCTGTTCCTTGTGTTTTAGTAACACCTTCTGCTTTTGTATAATCCGACCATGCTTCCTTCCATACTTGATATAACCCATCTTCGTCATCCATTATGTTATCATAGATGTCAGCAGCATCTTCAGCAGCATCTTGTTTTATAATATTATAATCAGTTGGAATAGGTGCATCAGATGTTGGCATCCATGTATCAGATTTCTCTGGAACTTGATTTCCAGTAGCTCTCTCTATATACATTTGTTTTGGTGCACGCTTTACAGCATTATCTACATAGTTTTTAACAAACTGTTCCTTAGTTTTTGCAATACCTTTATCAGTAATAAGCGCATCAATACCATCAGCATGCTCTATATATTTAGATTCACCATCACGAATCATTTTCTTTATGAAAGTGGTATTTTTTAGGTTCTTCTTATCTAGCTGTGCTATAACACTATCCTTAGCTTGTATATCCATACGGTTCCTAACATTCTTTTCATCAGTCCATAAAGTCTGAAGGTAATGATGAGCAACTGCATTCTTAGGTTGTGTTCTATTTATCTTAGGGTACAATACTTTATCATATACATGATCTATATCTGTAGCTTTCATTCTAAGAATCTTAGTAGCATAATCTATATTCTGATTTTGAATAAGAGATAGCTTATCAGCAGCACCTAATCTTTTATATTTAGCTACTATCGCAGGGTCATTACTCAAAAATGTAGGATCACGCTCTACTAAAGCATCTACAAAATTAAGTAGGTCTGTATTAGCTGTAGGATTATCTTTAGATGTCTGAGCTAAGCTGAATGCTTGAGTTAGCATTTCTTTCTCCGCTCTACTCATTGTATTAACAACCTCTGCCCTATCGTCTCTATATTGATCCCAAGCAGCCGTTGTAGATACATCTACGGTCATATCTCCTGCAAAGGGTTGTACAAGATAACCTTCATTGTTAAGTACAGTACCCTTAGCTTCAAGATCTAGTTTGTACTTCTCTAATTCTTTTCTATTCTCCTGGCGAGCACCTTCCATAATCAGGTTGTGCTTGTGCTTCACATTCTCTAATGAATAAGGATCTGCCTCCTTAGAAACTTCATAATCCTTATAAGCTAAAACTTCAGCCGCATTCTTAATATCATTCTGAAGATAACCACCAGCTAAGGCTCTATCAAGATTCTTTAAAGCTGCTCTAGACATCTTATTATTCATAGCAACGGTTATGTTACCATTAGCTTCTTTAACAGAATCTAAACTACCTGCCACAGCTTCTTCAGTTCCATTTAACTCTGCGTAGAATTGAGCAAGTGGGCTATCTGGAGTAGTACCTTGTTCAGCTACTTGTTGTTCAATCTGCTTACGTTTTTTAGCTAAATTGTCTTGGGTATATTCTAAATCTTCTTGAGTCTTTTTTAAATCTGGTTGTAGCTTCTGCATGATTTGTTGTGACCATGCCGCTTCAGCAGCTTCTGGAGAACCATATGCCGGAGTATTACCTTGTACAAAATTCTTACGGTCTACATAAGCTTTAGTAGTATAGTATTCCATTATCTTAGGATCTCTACCAAGAACACCAGTAAATAAACTAGCAAGTGGACGAACTATCTCAGGGCCATTCTTTGTAGTAGTAATCCATCCACCAGACACAACATCTCTAGATATATTTAAGTCAGCCTCCTTAGCAAGTTTAACAGCTTTACTCATTACATCTTGATAAGGAGTAAAGTTAGCACTGCCAAAGTTAAGAGCTTCCTCATCAGTAACTGCTTTAAATTCTTCTGCTTGATAGTTTAATGCATTGACACCACCTTCCCACCAAGCTCCACCACACTTTTCAGGATCAACACAGTTCTTAAAACCATCAGCACGTTTATGTTGTGACTGCCAGTTCTTTGTCCATGTCATGTCTGTTATAATATTCTTATTGTCAAGAAGTTGATTAAATACAGCAGATGCTGAATCTATATTCTGTTGCTTAGATAAATCCATAGAAGACATCTTCTTAATATCCTGATCTATCATCTTAAAGAACTGATCACGTTGTTCAATGTTTTGTTCTCTAAGCATAGGAGAGTTTAATAATGAACCATATAAGCTACTTAACTTATCATGGTTAGCATCATACTTACTCTGAGACATTTGTAAAGACTTACTATAGAAATTAAAGTCCGGCTTAAATGCTTGTATCTGTGGAATATAATCAGTAACGCCTTGTATATATGTTGCCATCTTCTGTTTTTATTTGTAACAAAAATAATAAATATTTATTAACTATTAAATGTTTATGCACCTTCTTCAGGATAATAACCAGTACCAGCTGCTCCAGGATAACCAGGAGTCATTGTGTTAGGATCTACCCCTGCAAAACCACTAGCTGATTGAGCAGGCAATCCTTTATTAGCTCTTGATAAAGCAATAGCTTCTCTCCATTGCATATCAGGATTCTCATCCTTATAAAGACGTGCTTGGTCATATAATCCTTGTCCTTTTGAATTCTTAGCTCGTACATCTCTAGGATTATAGAAATGCTTATAGCCAGTTTGAGGATCGATATAATACTGATCATTAAAGGTATTCATGTTCTGAGTCATACCTCGGTTAGTCCATGCACTAAGCATGTTTCGTCTGATTGCATCCCAAGCTTGATTCTTAGAGTTATCATACTGCTGATTCATAATAGCATTCTTATCATGTAGATTAGTAGCCAATTGAGCACCTCTTGAGTTAGCTTGATTCATAATTTGAGATCGTTGTAATTCAAATTGATTTGCTATCTGAACATTCTTATCTTGTACATTACCAATAGATTGCGCTACTTGATTCATAGCGTTTCCTTGAAGTGCTGCAAAATTTGCCATATAACTTTGTGGTGAACCAAATGCAGCAGCTCCTTGAGCTCCTATGTTAGTTGCCCCAAGTATATTCTGAATTTGCTGATCAGGAGTCATGTATGTAGCACGTGGGAGCTTAGTTCCAGGCATAGCGTTCCATGGTGCGTACTTCTTAATACCAGCAAGGTTCTTTAAACCAAAACCAAGATTGATAATATCTTCTGTCCAGAAAGGAGTCTTCATTCCTTGCATCTGTTCTTTCATATGATTCACTCCTGGATCATCTCTCCAAGCAGCTTCTTCCATCTCAATTTGCTTAGCTATAGGTTTATACCTAGCCATTTCTCCAATAGTAGTGTTACCATACCAACCATCTATATTTGAGATACGTCCCATAGGCTCATCCTTTTTACCAACAGGCCTTAGT
>Ga0307379_10012643_pt1 | contig 10997 bp, 9 predicted proteins | sample UN2MG_FD_202237 | JGI IMG/M metagenome (GOLD analysis project Ga0307379, IMG submission 202237) | Soil microbial communities from Risofladan, Vaasa, Finland - UN-2 | ecosystem: Environmental > Terrestrial > Soil > Coastal area > Acid sulfate soil | place: Finland: Risofladan, Vaasa | collected... | reverse complement strand
ACAGCAGAAACTGTAATCCTTGACGTTGCTGTCCGAAAGTTTGAAGAAACAACTCCTAGAAGTAAAGAATACTCTGAAATTTATGTTACAGGAGGCACCGATCCAATAAAAACTATCAGCACAAAAGTTAATGCAACTGTCTGGACCCTAACAGTTGTCGACGATTATTCATTAGGTTTAGCCGGAGAACTTGGTGCTTCAGCCGTTTCCGCTCTTGAACTTTTTGAACTCTATTTCAATGCTAATCGCCCGATCGGTAACATGAAAGTTACACCAGCCGGATCTGGCACAGCAATGATTGAAACATCATTGGTTAATGTTGATATTCAATCCATTCCACATCCCATGGTTGACTCAGAGAGTAATGCCCCCAATGAAGTATCTCTTACCCTCATTGTAGAATCATTCTCTAAAGCCGTTCATGGATAATAACGAATTAAAATACGATCTACCGCAAGAGTTCATTAATGCCTTTGGTAAGGATTTAATTCACCTTCGACCAACCAGAATAGGTTCCAATCGATTATTATTTGAATCACCTTTGCCTGAATTTCCAGGCACTATCACTACGCCAATGTTTTTATCAGCATTAGATTATGCTGAATGGTGGAGCCAAACAAGTGAAGGTGATGATGCACCCCCAATTAATAATAAACAACATTGGTCATTTGGTGATTGGACCTCTCGTTTCCATATCATTAAACATTGGGATCTCAAAAATGAAAATGGCGATCAATTAGATACAGATATTATCGAAAAGACCGGTACCAAATTACCCGATATGAGAATTATTAATTGGGTTTTGACTGTAACACAGCCCATATTAGCCTTTTCGGTATCTATCCCAAACTCGCCCAGGCCGTTGAAAGACACTACACAAGTAAAGTCCGATACGGCCGAAAAAAAGAAGGCAACTACATAGATCCTTTGCCCTGGCCGAGCGAAATGGCTAATTATTTGTTAGATGGTTATGGTTTCATGCATCATTGGCCCTGGCCTCAACGTGATTGGCGCTATAATAAGTCAGCCATTGACGCAATTAATTCATGCCAACACATGAAAAAATTGATGGAAAAACAACCAGAACTTTGGACAACTGAGGAAGATGATTTTTTCCTTGAAGTTCAAGAGTTAGCAGAAGAAAGGTCTAAATATGTCTGGAGTAGCATCACATTATAATTTAGCCATCATAATCAACGAACAAAGGCGTGGAAACGCTATTCGTAGTCTACAACAAGATGTCACCACAGCCACCCAAAAAATAGATAAAATGTCGAGTACAACAGGGGAAGCCGCTGAAAGTACCGATACATGGAGAGATAAGGCAGGTCAATTAGGAACTAAAATAAAAAGTATCTTAGTACCAGCAATATTGCTTGCAACCACAGCCATGATTGCTTTCGCAAAAGATGGTGTAAGACAATTCGCAGAATATGATAAGGCAATGCATGAAGCATTTACCTTGATGCCCCAAATGTCCAATCAATTCAAAGAATCGATGATGGAAGACCTGCGGAAAGTCGGGGAAAGCGTAGGTAAATTATCAGATGAAACACTTCCCGGTTTATATCAAGCTCTATCAGCAGGAATCCCCGAAGAAAACGCAGTAGCAGCAGTTGGTTTAGCATCTAAAGCAGCCATAGCAGGTGCATCTGATCTCGAGAGTACCATGAAATTAGGAGCTGCCGTTGTCAATGCCTATGGCGGCGAATTATATGATTTAACCGAAGTCTATGACATCATGTTCCAGCTAATTGACAAAGGTGTTCCAAAGATGAGCGACTGGACCACCGCAATGCAAGATGTCATTTCCATAGCCTCTGAATCCAGAGTTCCCTTTGAAGATGTCGCAGCCGCATTAGCCGTAATGACCCAACAAGGTGATAGCGCCGCAGATGCCGCCGAATTACTTGGTTTCTTATTAATGCAATTAAACATCAATGGAACTGGAGCATCCAAAGCACTTAAAGAAGCCACAAACATGAGTTTTAGAGAATGGTTGGACTCAGGTCGTGGTCTTGTAGATGCCCTGGAAGCTATGGAAAATCATGCCAATGATACGGGTCAAGCTCTAGGCGATATGATTGGTGGCGATACCAAATTCTTCCGTGACATGCAAGCCTATAGAGGATCCCTTGAATTGACCGGAATTCATATGGATGAATTTAAAGAATCACGCAAAAATTTTAATGAAGAAATGGTAGAAGGATTGAATGAAGAAGCCTTTAAAGAGGCAAGTGACAATGCCCAGTTTGAAATGGATAAACGCGAAGCCGCCTGGGAATCCTTAAAAATTGAAATAGGAAAAGCTGTTTGGGAACAAAATATATTCTTTAAATCATCAGGAAAAGAGATGGTTGAATATGCAACAAATATCGCAAAATGGTTGACTGGATCATGGAAAAATTTTGGAAATGAAATAAGTGAACCTATAGATGATATTGAAGTATTAAAAAAACAAATTCTCGAATTAGTAGACATGCGTTTCAAAATGAACATAATGGGAGCTGGAGATGAATGGAACGCAGAATTTGAAAGTAAAACAACCAGGTTGGCCGAACTCTCAGGTGGTATAGGAAATTATATAAGGAATCTTGAAGAACTTAATCTAACTGAAAAAGGTTATTGGGATTCGCAAGAAACGACTAATAAATCTAGTGGTCTAAAAGTAAAATTAGCATCAGAGCATGTAAAATATTTACGTCTAAATATTGTTGAATATTATAAACAAATCATGTTAGGTGGCCGGTTAGCTGCTGCTAACTTGGCAGCAGTAGAAGCCGAAGCACTTTGGACACAAGCACAAAGAGAACGCATCGAAGGATTAAACGAAAAATACAGAGAACAAGAAACTACACTTTTGAAAAATGAAGCAGCCATGCTTACAATGAATACAGCAGCTGAAGATTTCAATAAATGGCCCACATCTATTGATATGGCCACGGCAGGATTCGTGGGTCTAAATGGTGAATTGGTAAAATTCTCTGAATTAGTTGTATGGCTTCCACTTTTCACAGAAACTATGTCAAACGAAGTTTCCAGTTTCTTTGAAAAACAAAAAGGTAATATAACAAATCTATATGAAGCAAAAGGTGAACTTGAAACAGCAGGAGGTCAATGGAGAGATTTTATCATTGATAATCAAACAGAAATTAATTCTGCTACTGAAAAACTTAATGCAGATTTGTCTGACGATCAAAGAGATTCAATGCAAGAAATTCTAAGAACAGCCGAAGAAGGTGGTTCTGAATGGCTAGAAGCCTGGGAGAACTTACAAACAGATCTCACCGAAACACAAAGAAATGAAATCGTTAAACGATTAGCTGATTTAACCAATGCAAATGGTATGGATGCTACTGTTTGGGATGGCGATAGAGATGCAGCAGAAGATGCAGCAGAAGATATAATTGGTTTTATCGCAAATATTAAAGCCGAAGAAGAAGCATTAGGTTTGGCTATACTAGAAAGAAATTTCATTGAACGATGGGGTGACCAATCCGTAGAAGCTCAAAAAGCATTTATACAAACCCAAATGGATTTAAAGAAAATGCTTCCCGAAACAGGACAAGCTCTATTAGACCAACTTGAATATGGACAAACCCTTGATGAAGTTCTTACTCGAATACAAGATAAAGGTTTGGCAGATGATGGATATTTGGATGCAGATGAAATAGAGGAAGTTGCATTAGCCTACCAACTTACTGCTGAATGGGCTGGTAAAATATCGCCACAAGGCATTTTAGATATGATTACATATGCAACAGGAGGTACTGGTTTTCCTTTACTAGGCGAAACTATAAAAACCCACGGCATTCAATTAATGGAAAAATTAAAAGGACAAACCAAAGACCTTGTAGAAGAAGGACCCTATGAAGCTGAAATTACAATTGACAAAACTGCATTTGACCCAACATATCAATCTATGTGGACTGCTATCCAAACAGCTTTAGGACCATGGGCAGTACATTTTAATGCTAAATATGACTTTAACCCAAATCAAATGGATGAAAAAGTGCCCCCAAAACACGCTTTAGGTATCAGAGGAGGCGTTGTACCGTCTGGTTTTCCTAACGACTCATATATGGTTGGTCTAACAACCGGCGAACAATACGATGTATACAAAAGAGGTGAACAAAAACCAAATGGTCAGGGCAATTATAGTATTTCTAATTTTATAATTAACAATCATACAAAAGCTGCGGCCGCAGTTTCTTCGGCCTGGATCCAGTCTGAACGTGATAGACGAATAAACGATTGGATGGGAGGTTAAATGACATCACCAGTAACATTTGAAATAACTAATTATGCCGATACTACTCTGGTTGATTTAACCAATGGCAATCCCCAATTAGTCTCTGGCAGTTTTAGCCAGAATATGACCGAAGAAGGGGCAACAGTTATGGAAACATTCCAAACTGTAACTACAGGTATATCCAGAAGTGTTTGTAGAATTGCCATAGCTAATCTGGAACGAATCTTAGTAAGAGCCAAAAACTTCCATAAATATGCAACTGAAAATGAATCCATCTGGATTAAAGCTGCAACTGAAACCGAAACTGAAAGAAGATCGTTAATATATTCCTGGTCAAGAAAAGATTTATCGGAAAAAACATCTAGCCCTCTAATGGATAAAGCTGTCATTATTCTAAGTCAATGGACAATAGAACGTCATCCTTATTGGGAAGCATTACCAACAGATGCAATTACTAAAACATTGACCGGTTTATATCATAGTGGCAAAAATAGCTACGCGGAAGTAGCCAATGCCAATGATTTTGGAACAGCTCCGGCTAGAATAGTTTCTCTAACAGCACAATATGCTAATCCTGGAACCTACGAATTAGTACCACCATCATTTGATAGAATATGGATTGGCTATCATCCAAAACAAGATCCCACTCATTGGGTAAGTCGATTATATATTGGTGCAGAAAATTATTGGTTAGGCGATTCGATTTATGGAAGAAGAGATTTTGTAGATATGGATTGCCCGATTGAAAATAAACGTGTTGAATGTGATTTTCCTAATGAACCTCAATGGGAATCCAGATGGTCCATTTTGACACCTCATAACGATTTATTAACACCTAATGCTTTAGATGAATCTAAATTTGTCGGTCAATATCTCGTAATAATGAGAGCAAGGGTTAGTGATCAATATACTGTTGCTAGAGTAGCATTAGGAATCGAACAGAGGTCTACTACAAAATGGGCGGACACACCCAAAATACCAGGAGATTTATTTCAAGAAGTTTATATTGAAGATAGTGGATGGACTGATCAATATAAGTATTATGAAATGGGTGTCATGCAATTTCCACCCGAAGGGTATCGCCAAATTAGAAGAGATAACCATCCAGGTTTAACGCCTAATAGAATTACTTGTTTAGCAGAAAGAATTTCAGGAACAGGCGATCTCTGGTGCGAAAGTTTAATATTTATTCCATATACACATTTTGTTTTTGCAAATAATTGCCATCTCCATTACGGCGATTTTTCTATCATCCAGACAGAAAATGATGAAGTTTTAGCCTATAATTATAATGGTACATATATACCCAGAATACAAAGAGCAGAAGTAACAACTAACGATTGGCATATTCCACCTTATACTCAAGGAACTTGGGTAGTTTTAATAGGGTATGACCCTGAATATAGACCTTTATATTGGAGTGATTATATTCTTACTATTTTACCCAGGTATTATACTTATAATGACGACTAATCTTTCATCAACACCTTCAATCAGTATGTATGCGCCATTGTCCGGTGGATTTAAATTTTTTTCAAATTTGACACCATACATAGAAGAATATCGCCATACAACACGTCTATATGGTGGATATTGGGCAGCATCCTTTAATATTATTAACTTTTCACCAGAGCAACTTAAAAATTTCTTTTCTAATCGGCTTGCGTTCCATATTAGAGAAAAAACAGGATCGCAACTTTCCTGGGAAGGTTTAATATGGGAAATGGATCATACAGAAAAAGGTATTACCCGGCGAATGAGTCGCGCTGAAATACGAAATTCTGTCAAATGTACCTATACAGACCAGGGAGATAATAATAGAAAATCTACTGGCTGGTATAAAAATACAACAAGCATTAAATTTTATGGAGAAATCCAAGAGATACTATTTCTCGATAATGTAACAACAGCAACTGCTCAGGCTTATGCACAAACAGTATTAGCCGAACAAGCATTTCCATGGCCCAGAATAGTCTCAGCTAAATACGTAGAAGGTGAATTAGACAGCCAATTGTCCGTATCCTGCGTTGGCTATTCCTATACCATGAATGACAAATATATCAGCATCGCAGGTGGATCGGGAGCAATCTCTACTTATATCACAAATGTAATTAATACAGATTGTTCTCAAGTAAATACCAAAAGAATAACTACCAATGCCATTACTGTAGACAAACCCTCAACTGATGTAAGAGCCTGGGACTGGTTAATGACATTGGCAGAAGTTGGAGATGGTACAAGTCCCTATCGAATATATGTCGGTCCTGATCGAAATGTCATATACGAGCCAATATCACCTCGCCCAACAATACATTGGCATGGTCAAAAAATTACCAGCAGTTTAGGTGTCGATTCAAGTCTTAATAAATGGGCAGTACAACCAGGGATAATGAGAGATCATACCTGGAGGCCCAAATTATTACCATCTGCCATGTTTCTGGAAGATGTTCGAGATGGTGTCATATCTGAAATAGAAGTTGGCGATCAATATCCGATCCCCATCTTCAAAACAGATTATTATACAGATAGTAATTATCTAGCCGCATATGAAAGAGAAAGGTTTAAAAGTAAATAATGCCATTAAGACCCTCTACCATTGGTCTAAGAACATTAGGCAAAGATGTTCACAAATTAGCCGCAGCTCTACCATTTGAAAGTGGAGGCCCAGGTGTTACTGATCATGGTCTATTAGATGGTCTTGCCGACGACGATCATGCAAATTATGTTCATCTGGACAATCCTAAAATCATTACCGGCCAAAATTCATTTACCCCAGGCACACCACAAGCACCATTTCTCTTAGGTACAAATGCTCGGGATATAACGGTAATAGGTTTCCAAGCAGATAAACTCAATAAAAGTGTCAGCACATCTGGCCTTGGCCTTTCAGGTGGAGGCGCATTAACCGCTAATCAAACAATTACATTAACCTCAAATAGCGCACCAACTGATGCTCAAATCCTAGCCAGTAATGCCAATGGTTATCTACAACTTGTTAGATTAGGCATTGGGGTAACACCGAGCTTTCCTTTACATATAGAGGAAGCAACCACTAATCAATTCGTAATAGCCTATGATGGGACTAACTACGCCAACATTAATGTGGCCTCGGATGGCAAACTATGGATGAAAAGTACCGGGACAGGAGGAGGCTCTATAGAGCTTCAAGATGATGTCACAGTGTCTGCCCTACTTGGCGTAGGTATTGCTCCGACATCTGCTCTCCACGTTCGTTCTATTACGACTCCACAGTTCAAATTGGAATATGACGCAACGTATATTAGCAGCATGTCTATTTCAGGAGCCGGAACATTATCCATAACTGCAACAAACAATGTGTTGCTAGACCCAACAGGTTATGTCGAGTTCAATCCAGCAGGTAAGGACATTCTCCCATCGACCAATTATGACCTCAACATCGGTGCCATTAACAAGAAGTATCTCACACTACATGCCGCTGAACTCTGGGTTGAAACGTTGGTGGCTCAAGATACATTAGCTACCATTGGCGGACGAATATTAGTTGGTCCTACTACCATACTTACCTCAGACCTGACCGATGTTGCCACAACTATCTATGTCAAGCACAACCAAATGACTTCCGGCGATACAGTCTACTTGGAAGCGAATGGAGCAGTTGAGTTCATCAGCATTGATTCTGCCCCCTCTGGTGTTGGCCCTTATACATATACGGTGACACGTAATTTAGATGGATCGGGTGGGAACGCTTGGTCTGCTGGTGACGCGATGTTCAATACCGGCACTACGGGCGATGGGTTCATTGATCTGTATTCGGTTGCCGGTGTAGATGCAGCGTCCACAGCTGGACCTACTATTGTGGGCAACGTTCGCAAATCAACCACATATAATGACTGGATAGAGCATTGGGCAATCGGTAATTTAGACGGTTTGTATGGATATACGGTTGATACCTACGGAGTTGGCCTTGGCGAGTATGGCGTCGATCACATTGTCATTGATTCTACCAATGGTATTCGCTTCCGGGATGCTTCCGACAATGTGCAGGCACAACTTACCGGGTCAGTTTGGACTCTCGGTGATACAGCCGGTGGCGAGTATGTATCGATCTCAAGCGGTGGTGTTGATCTCTACGGTGGAGGTCTCAAGGTAGTTAGTCTCAGTACATCGGGGGACGTTACCCTCGGCCAAGTAGCTTTGAACCAGGGGAATGTTCATTGGAATTCAACCGATAAGGTTCTCGAATTCCGAGGTGGTGTAGGTGGTACTACGATTACAATGCACATTGATACAAACGGTGATCTTGTAACAGGACCCCCCGGTGGTACAAACTGGGCAAAGATCACTACCGATGGGTTATCTATTGATGTCCCTTCTGCTGTCGCTGATGATCGCGGTCTACTGTTTAGATATAGCACCTTCGCCAATATCTTTGCCAGGGCTACCGGATGGTACAATATAGCTGGTCCTTATTGGGGGCTAATACTAGACGCGAGCGGTTTTACTCCCAAAGCCGGGGTCGGTCAGTCCTGGATTGAACTCGGCAAACTTGACGGGGATGGTAATCAGATCAAGCTCCACACTAATAGGATACGCGCTTACGGGGGTTTCAACATAGATGTTGGACTTGTCGTAGGCGACACAACAACAACTCCTAGTGACAATAACCTAGTTGTCATCGGCGACACTTGGATCGGCAGTGGCCTTGCTGTAGGTGATATTTTCGCATCTGCTCCTGGAACCGGTGATATATACGCTACTGGCAGTATCCATAGCACCACGGCACTTGCCTGCGTTGTTTACAAATTTGAGCAAGTAATTGCCGCGAACGGTGTTTGGAATAACATATCATTTAGCACGGAGGAACATGATAGCAATACTATGTGGGCGGTTGGTGACCCAACCAAATTATATGCCACTGAAGCCGGGTATTATCACATTATCGCATGGATTGGTTGGGGCAATGGGGTCGAGTACACACAGGCACGAATTCTGCACCAGGGCACCACCCAGATTGGCTTTCAATATCGCGATAGGGTTGCCACTGGATATGAAAATTATGTAATAAGCACACTCGACTATTTTACTGCTGGACAGTTCGTCACGATTGGTTGTAGGCAAGGGCACACGTCTACACGGCTTTGTACTGTCAGAGCGAGTATGCACAAAGTGCCATAGGAGATGCTGCCCGACAACTACACGACAAGGTGACACGTCTTGAAACATAATATTAGGAGATGCCATGAAAGAAGAAATAATTAGTAGAGAATCAATCGTTAACAAAATAGAAGGGTTAAAAAACGATCGCGATAATTTTCTTGCCCAAGCCAATAATCAGATCGCTGCCCTTAACGGCGCTATATCAGTTCTTGAAAATATTTTAAATCCTGAGAAAAATGATGAAGATTTACCAAAGTAAAGATAATGGCGTTCAAGTCATATTACAAATAGACAGTTTCGGAAACTGGACCACAATCCATGGTGGAGATTGGTATATATTGGATGAAAATTCAAATACTTATCTGCCCGTAGACAATACCGGCCTTGCAAGATGGCTTGAATTAAAAGGACTTGCCCAATTCAATATATCTTTTAAACATCAAGTTCTTTTAGATGGTCACTGGAAAAAAGTGGATTGTTTTGGTTTATATAAATTTGTTCAGACTCTTGGCATATTAGTTGGTTCAATGATCACAGATGAAGAATGGATTACAATAATGGCCCAGGTTTTAGAAGATAAATTATATGCACAAAAACATGGCAAATTACCCTAAGTGGCACTTAAATCTGTAACCCAACATAGCTTTCAAGGCTATGTAAATGATGGCGCAATTAATACCGGCACTCCAATCGCAGCGGAAGATGCCAATTTCGCCATTGACGCTGATACCATATTTCATCTCCGCATTGGTGCAGTTGAAACAAACAATAAAGTAGATTCTTCGGGCTATGATTTATATGTTAATTATAATGGCGGTGGCTATGTCCTGATCGGCGCATCATCTGTTATCCAATATGCAAACGGCGCTCATACAGATGGAGGTGCTACTACTCAAAGATTAGGAAGTGCTGGTGGTGCTTGGGTAAATGGTGAATATTCCGAAGATGGAACTGTAGCCACTAAAACTCTTAAAGCCCAAGAAACAGAATTTCAATTCGCCCTTATGTTTGATAGCGCACAAGCAGTAGATCAGGAAACCTGTTTGTTTCAACTCTACCGAACTGGGGGCACACAAATTGAATCCTATACAATCACCCCAACAATTACAGTTAATGTAGCAGTAGCACCCAAAAATGGCGCAGCCACTTTAACGGGGCACGCAAATATCCTGGCCGCACCAGAAGCCACCAAATCGGCCGTAGCCGCCTTAGTTGGTCATGCAAATATCCTGGCCGCACCAGAAGCCACTAAATCGGCCGCTGGCAGTATTTTAGCTAGTTCTTTTATAACCGTATCTGGCAATCTTTGTGGTGCCGTTGGATTTAATAATGTCTAAGCATGCGGAGATACAGATTCAAGCTCCCGGCGGTGTTGGAAGCGGGTCGGGGTTTAAGTGGTAACATGGGATATTAAATGGCTATTAAAGAGTAAATGTCACAGCCGAATTAGTTTTTGAGGAGTAAAGAGTTATGGCTACCTTAGACAACACAGATTTTACAGAGATACGGGATTTCATTAGGTACTCACCCAATAAGCAGGTGTTCAGAGATTGGGGAATTGAAAAGCCGGTTTGGAAATTGCTTTTCCAGGCCGCAGAAGATTGGT
>Ga0307379_10012640_pt1 | contig 10998 bp, 10 predicted proteins | sample UN2MG_FD_202237 | JGI IMG/M metagenome (GOLD analysis project Ga0307379, IMG submission 202237) | Soil microbial communities from Risofladan, Vaasa, Finland - UN-2 | ecosystem: Environmental > Terrestrial > Soil > Coastal area > Acid sulfate soil | place: Finland: Risofladan, Vaasa | collected... | reverse complement strand
CAAATAGAGCAGGATGAATGGATAGAAGCTTTGGAAAGAACAAGAGAAAAATTGGAAGAAGATCCAGAGTATCGAAAAAGGATAATTTGTTTGAAGAACAAAACTCAAGAGGAGATCAAAAAGAAGATTGCGGGGAAGAAAGTAGCAGTATCCTGGAGTGGTGGTAAAGATTCTATTGTTTTAAAACATATGTGTCAGCAGATCGGCATCAATCGAACCTTCTGGGTTAGAAGTAATCTTGAATATCCCGAAGTGGTTAACTGGGCTGATAAACATGGTCCGGATAACCTGGAAGTTGTTAATACCGGTCAGGACTTAAAATGGTTGGTAAAAAACCGGCATATGCTCTTTCCTCAGCATGGAAAAATAGCTTCTATCTGGTACAAGATTGTTCAGAATACCGGGCAGAAGTGGTATTTTGAAGAAAATGAAATCGACATGCTTCTGGTTGGCAGGCGGATAAAAGACGGAAATGACCCCGGCAAAGGTGGTATGAATGTAAATAAACATGGCGTAGTCTATTATTCCCCCATCTATGATTGGAGTCACGAAGATGTAATGGCCTATATAGAGTATTTTAATATCAAGCTGCCACCTTTATATAAATGGGCTAACGGTTTTCAAGTGGGAACTGGCCCCTGGGCTGCCCGAGAACATACCGGTTCTATACAAAAAGGCTGGGAAGAGGTTTATAATATTAACCCCTCAATAGTCGAAAAGGCAGCAAGACATATAACCTCAGCAGCAAAGTTTTTGGAAAATTCAAAATAAAGGGTTTTAAAAGGCCTATTTTAAGATCTTAAATATATTTTAGCCAATGGTCCGGAATACACGATACATCTTTCCCCGGCGATAGGTGAAAACTACATAAATAAAAGGTTTCTTTTCTTTTAACTTTTTATTTATGGATGTTTTTACTTATCGCCTAACCGCAAAGAATCCGAAAATATTAGCCACCGAAAAGGGAGATAAAAAGTTCCTGCTTTTCTTCTTTCATTTATTTTTTATCTCTCTTTTACGGGGAGAAGACTAAACCACCTTTTTTAACCGCTGCACCTTCTATATCAGAATAAAGATATATAAGAGGGGGTGGTTTTCCCTTCTTATATATCTTTTGAGCGGTCGTCTTCCCTTTAGTATTACACGATAGAAATAATTCAAATTTTTACTTTCCTAAATTTTAATTATTTTTTGAGTGTTATGCTTCTCTTTTCTCTTTTCTATTTCTGGTATTGCTTTTTGTAAAAGAGGGGTGATTTTCCCCTGTTTATAAAAAGCAATACTCTTTCTCTCTCCTGGCAATACTCTCACCAGGTAAATTACTATTTATCCTGTGAGTGTATTGCTCTTTCTTTGTTTTTCCCCTCCTGATTTTTCTCCCTTCTTCTCCTTCTCTTCCCCTCGCGATAGGTAAAAAAATCTTAAATCAAAAAGGGTTTTTCTTTTTGGTTTGAGATGTTTTTTTCTTATCGCGTAAACGCAAAGAATCAAAAGGATATAGCCACCAAAAAAGAAGATGAGCACAAACCAGGCAAGTTACCTCTTTCCTACTTGCCAGGTGTTTGTGCTTATCTTTTTTTTACGGGGAGTAGACTAAACCACGAGGAATTGCAGATGCACGAAAAGGTTCGCAAACAGGGGCGGGGCAAGGGAGAGAGGAAAGAGCGATAAGCTTACATTTATGCTGGTAGAGTGAAGGTGAATCGACCGCAGTTTTTCCTTCCCCCTTATGCTTCCCCCCTAATGAATCATAGCCTAACCTTGTTTTTTTTGCGATGGCGAATAAAGCAAAGCAACAGCGGGGCATAAGAGCGTTATCTTCTCTTACATTTACGCTTAGAAGCGTCCCCGCGAGCGTAGCTTTTGAGCCAAGGAGCAATAATAAAAAGAAGGGGGATAAGAGGGGGGTCTTAGGGGGGATTTAAGGGGGAAGGAAAGCTACCCGCCCCGCGCGTGGTTGAGTTGTAAAATTAGAGATAGCCGGAGCTGATTAAATTTTCCAGGTAAATTAGATTAGTCAGAATGGCCAGGATTGATAAATCGGGATTAGATGAAGTGGATTAAATTAGATCTAAATTAAGTATGAGTCCTGCTGCCTGGTAATGATTGGTAAGATAGAGAGAAAAAGTGGGTTCTCAATTTGCTGGGGAAGAGATGCTGAAATAATAATCAAGTCTAATAAAATAAAAAAACCTGAAGGAAAACGCATGTTAAATCTTTCGGTGTAGTCATATTAAAAGAGAGTGTAATTTCGGAGATCACACTCCCTTTTGTACTTATAATTATAACACTAAAAAAAGAAATATTGAGAGAAAATAAAAATAATTTTTGTCTCATTTTTTAAAACATTCAAATATTCATTTTAGGCATTTTATTTTCATAATTTTACCCTTTTTAATTATTGATAATAAAAATTTTTTAAAGTCTTTTATAATATTCAGGGTTTACACTTTTTACAAGGTTTTCTACCAGAAGCGATTGCCTCTTCACGGGTTTTAAATTGAATTAAGTTTCCGGGCATTATCGATGCTACATAAGAACAGCTAAAATAATGAAATACATCTGAATTTTTAGAAGCAGCATATTTATATTCTTGGGATTCAGAAGCTTTAGTTTCGCTTTTTACTATTGGTGGCGCTCTTATACTTCCTTTCTCTGTAAATACCTGATAATCTGTACCATTTGTTTCTACTAAAATAGTTCCATTCAGATCTGTCCTGTAAATATTTATTCCTAAGTTTTGGAGAAGAGTCAGGGTTTCCTGATGGGGATGACCATACTGATTACTCTTCCCACAAAAAATTATGCTTGTTTCTGGATTTACTGATTTAATAAAGAGAGGTGAAGAACCACTGTAAGATCCGTGATGGGCTATTTTTAAAATATCTACATTTAGATTATTTCTGGATTCATTTAAAAGTTGACCTTCTCTCTCTTTTTCAATATCTCCGGTAAATAAACAAGAGAAATCTTTAAAATCCAATCTAATTACTATTGAATTATTATTAAGCTCAGATTTCTTAATAAGAGGATTAGCTGGAGGTAGAATAATAAAAACTAGAGGACCTAAATTGATCTTCCTGGAAGTTCCTTTATAGTAGTTGATGTTATACTTTCCAATGGCGGTAATCATCTTCTGGTAGGCAATGGTAGTATGGGGTATGCCTGAATCGATAAAAGCTTTTGGTCTATATTTTGCAATAATCTTATCCATGCCGGCAATATGGTCAGCGTGAGCGTGGGAAGCTATAAGTAGGTCTATATGGGTAATACTGAGGTTCTCTAAATAGTTTAAAATTAAACTCTCATCGGGTCCTGAATCAATTAAGACCACTTGGCCTGATGATGAAACAATAACTGAGGAATCTCCCTGGCCTACATCCAGAAAATAAATTTTTAGGTTTTCTTGCGCGTATAATGTTCCAGTAAAACATAAGATGAAAACCAAAGTCAAGACAATAATTAATTTTTTCAAAGTTGGATATCGCCACCTTGGTCTTTTTCCTTTAAATTATCCAGTTGTTCTTTTATATTTTTTCTTCTTGTTTCAGTTTCTTTTTCATCAATGCCAATATTAAATCTAATGACAGTACCTTCTTTCGCACCTTTGGGTAATAAAGAACGAGGGAAATTAAAAATGGTATTTTGGTATTCTATAACAGCATATTTGCCTTCAAATCGATCTATTATTAACTGAATTAGCATTATATTAATCTCTTTCTTTTCTATTCCATTTTTTCTTCTAGAGAATAATTTCCTCAATCAATTCCAAGTTCTGCTAAAAATCTTTGGGTCTCAATCATCGTATTTTCTAAAAGCAATACCGTTTCCTCTGGTGATGATTCCCCTTGATAACCTTTCCTACGCTTGGCAGGGTTTCTAATATGCTTTATAGATCTATTCTAAATAGAGTTTTTAGGTTATTTTTTTAATGTAAAAATAGATCCTTATAAGCGCTCATAAATCTTAACCTATTCCTCATACTCCTATTTCCCATTACATAATAATTGCCCCACTTTTGTTTTGCTCTTCCTAAAATATCAGAGTATTTAGCGTATTTAATAACCCAGGCATGCGTTTCGGTTTGCACCTTTCGGTTATTTTTTTTATGGACTACATTTCTTACAAGGTCTTCTACCAGAAGCGATTGCCTCTTCACGGGTTTTAAATCGAATTAGATTTTCGGGCGTTATCGATGCTACATGAGAACAACTAAAATCATGAAATACAAGTGTATTTTTTGAAGCTGCATACTCCGTTTTTAGTGCTGGTGTTGCTTGCTCTGTTGTTGGCGTAAGTGTTGCTTTAGTTTGAAGTTCAGAATCTATTGATTCAGATTCTAATTGTGATGGGGGTTCATTAGGAATAGATTCGGATTCAGGTGATTTTTTAGATAACCCAACGGCTTTAAGAATCCAAATTACATATCCGAGCTTTTCGTATTTAGAAACTAAGCTTTCATTGTTGGTAAGCCAGATGTCGTTTCCTTCTTGGTTTTTAAGAATATAAAGTGTGGCAAAAGAACAATTAAAGAAAATTACATTTAAAAAAAACACTAAACAGATAATAAATAATAGAAATTTAATATTTTTCATAATTTAAAATACTCCCTTTATCTTTAATAATATTTTACTAATTTCCGGCAGTATTTTTTAATTGCTGTATATCTTCAATCTTTCCGGATTTAATCCACTCTTTAATTATTCCTCTCCTCTTTTCTGTTATCGATCCATATTCCTATAACCACAATAATTCCAAGGGTTAACCTTATAGCTTACCAGGGTGTAGGAGTCTCCCAAGAAATCTATATAAGCATTTACACAGGCTTCAATGCTGTTTAGAGCCGGAGAAACTGAGCTAAACAAAGACGACACATTAATAACACCATATTTATCCATCGTGGAGCCCCAATACCAATCAGCGTCCGTATCTTTATATTCAAAAACAGTTAAGAGATGTCCTGCAGATTCATTAAGGAAAAGTATAGGTACAGAATATACAACGTAATCATGATAATGCAGAACATAACAACTAAAAATGCTAAAATCGACACAGTCTCCTTCTTTTCCAATATAAAATTCATAGGGAGTGTACGCACCATCATGTTCTGTATAGTGGCAGGTTGATAAAAAAACAAGTAATTTTAGAGGAGTATTTAATTTATCTAATAAAGCTATAAATTGAGAATCATATTCATCCATCCCGCCATTATCTGGAATAAATAGTGGTGCTGTTACCCAGCTGCAACCTACAAAAAATAAACAAAAAAATACTACTATCCCTAGAACAAATAATTTCTTCATAGTTACCTTTATCGTATTAAACTTTATTAAATACTTCTAATTTACTTGCATTAAATAAGTGTGATAGAGAGCCGTCCCCTGTCATTATATAATTTCTTATGAAAATTTCAATCTCTCAATAACTATCTTGTTTAAATCGCAAATCGACTTAATAATCTTAAATAAAATGATGAGGGAACATACAAAATCATTCTCAATTATAGCTTTCAGAGGAATTTTCATCCAGAAATCATATTTTTTCTTTTTCTCAGTGTTTGCATGAGAAAGTCCACCATATATTACAGTATCTAATATCTTTCTATGATTTAGCATCTCTTCATTAATAGTAATTGCAATTGCTGAATTAGAATCAAGATATGCGTTCATTTGATTACTCAGTAAGATAAACTTCTCCTTTAATTTCTTTTCAATAGGAGCAATATCGTATATTTCCGCGAGTCTTCTTAATGAAATAGGTTCATTATCTTGGATAAAGAATCTTATTGTTAAAACGAAAGCATCAATAGCTTCTTCAAGTGGACCTCTCCTTTCTTGTATTAAATCATAAAGTCCGTCATTCCTTTTACTTATTTTTATAGATGCCCCACTATTATATTTAAATATTGTCTCAACGAAGCTGAGCCTTGCAAGCTTCTCTGCCTTTTCATTGAATAATTCTAATGATTTTATTATCTCACTGTTTTTCATTTACTTTTATATCTTCAATCCTTCCGGAATCAATCTACTCTTTTATTGCTTCTCTCCTTTTTTTCCAGGACGCCCAAAAGTTACCGGATTATTGTCTTGGTCGCCTTCCCATTTTAAGAAAATGGGGTGTGTGTTTATTATTGAGTAAAGCATGGTTCGACGAGTAACAGCGAAAAGAAAGTTCGAAAATCTGCCGTAAATTTTATTGTTGCCGCAGTTTTTTCTTACTCTGTAATATTTTCATGCTTGTGAACCTCTTTTTTGGAGAGCGTTCGATTATAAAGCTAACCCAATATTTTCAGAGGTACTTACTTGTTCTAAATATTCAAATTCATCTTTTATAATTAAAGTTTTTTGTTTTGGTGTTAATCTTTTTAATGCAACGTTTATTGCTTCCTCCGATTTGTCTATACCTATCCAGTTTCTGCCTAATTCTTGTGCAGCTTTTAGCGTTGTTCCAGAGCCACAAAAACAATCTAAAACAAAACTATTTATATTAGAAGATGCATTTACAATTAATTTAAGCAGTTCATAATTTTTTTCAGTAGGGTATGAAGGGTTTTGTAAGTCCTTGAATTCTAAAATATCTTGTATTTTTTTTCCATCGTTTTCATCTGCATATATTTTTTTTCGAGGAATTCCTGTTTTTGACCACTCAATTAGACCCTGCTTATCCAATTTTTCCAATACAGATGGAGAACTCCTCCAATGCCTTCCTTTTGGAGGCATTATTCCCCTCCAAGATTGTCCTGTCTGACCATTTATTGTTTCTCCTGGGGCATGTAATGGAATTGTGGTATATTTTCGCCCATATTTATCGATTTTTTTAAATAATCTTACCAAATCTTCTTTAGACATTGGAGCTTTTGGATTATTCCAGATATGGTTTCTCGTTTTTGAATAAAACAAAATCATATCCTTAATATTTCCGTATGCTTTTCTCTTAAAATTTTTTGGATTACATTTAATCCTAGCTAGATCATTAAGGAAGTTTTTTCCACCAAATATTTCATCCATTATAACCTTAATATAATGTCCTATTTTGTAGTCTATATGAACATAGATTGAGCCTTTATCCGATAATAATTCTTTTAGTAGTATCAGCCGTTCTCGTATAAATTCTAAAAATTCTGGACCAATTAAAGAATCAGCATAAGCAATAGTATCCCCATTACTGCGACTAATTGAATTTGCCTTATCTTTGCTCATTCTGAAAATGTTATTTGTAGAAAACGGTGGGTCAATATACACTAAATCTATCTTTCCTTTTAATTCATATTTATCAATCAAATACTTAATAACACTAAGATTATCGCCCTTTATTAGTTTGGATTTTGCTTGAGGATTTCCACTAATAGATTTTAAAAAAATTGGCTCGATGTTTTTCAATATTTCTTTTTCGTTTTTTTTCCCTTCGTAGTTTAAAATCATATTGCCCTCTTTAAAGTTGGAATAAAAATTCTCTAAGAACTAAAGCACTCAAAATGTTATATTCCGCATAAGTTGTAATTACATCTTTATACATTTTATTGTTTCCTTTAATGTATAAAACTCCGTCAAGAATGGCGATTTTTACTGCTTTAACCCCTTCAGTTTGTATTGTGCTTATAGCATCACTAAACTGTGCGTTCTGATGTCCTCCAAAATCTGTTAAGAATTTTGCTTCACCAATAACATACTTTCCATTAAACCGTGCAACAAAATCTAAACCTTTATTTCTATTATAATTTAGATATTTGTTTGCAAAATCTGTCATTACTTTTTCGGTCTCATCTAAAACCGCATTATTTTTTATTGTTATAAATTCGTTTAATTTTAAGTTTGGAACACCCAGAATACTTTTATTTATCCATCTTCTAAAAAGAGGACCAATTTGTCTATTAGTCTCTTTAGGTTCCGAACATCTTTCAAAAATTTTATCTAATCCCATTTCAGATAATCTTCCATATAGTCTATCAATGGTAGCAGGGTTTCTGTTTATTGCTGAGGAATCCCTCTTTAAATAGGCAACATAAGAATCCTTTATCGGAAATAAGTTAAGGGAAAGTAATGATTTTATAAGTCCAATTTTGTTCTTATCGTTAAATGCTCTTTCGATTGTTTTCCACTTCTGTTTATCTATTTCCCGTATTCCTTCTGGAATTGTAGGATAGACTTTAAAAAGCTCATCCAAGTAATTTCTTTGATTTGCGAATTCTATACTTAGTTTTGTCCAGTGATTCATAATCTCTTTTCCTCCTGTAAAGTTAAATATAGACAACAAAATCGTTGTAATTTGCGGTCTCTTTTTTCCGAAAGAAATGTTTTCAAATTATGCATAACTTAAAATAACCAAACTAATTCATTACTTTTAAGCTTCCAAATCGGCATGTTTTGTAAAATACATCATTTGTATCTGGCGTACTGCATAAAAAATACTTATTATTTATAAAATTTTAAGTTCCTTGTACTCCCCACAACTTATTCCCTTAGCTTCTTACATCTTTCTATCTCTTCTACTATTTTTTTTGCCTGTGCTGAGTCCGGATTTCCCGTTACTCCCGAAAATATAATCCGAGACCGATGAGAAGTTATATATGGTATTTTATAAAATAAGGTTTCATCATCTACTACTCCCAGATGCTTAAATTTTTTCTTCCATACTCGTATACTATCTTCAAATTCCTCTTTTTGCATTTTGCTTATTGCTTCTATTCTTATTTTTTTATTATCCAAATGCAGCTTTCCTATATACTTTCCCTCAGCCGTAATCACTTTTATATATAATGACATTCTACATCTCCATTATTTAGTTTAAATTATTAAAATAAAGTTAAAGCTTTACTTTTTATATGATTTTCCTTATAATGAGCTATCCCTTTATAAAGAAGATTTTTCAGTATATATTTCAATCGGCCCGGCACACCACTTGCCACCCCTGGTAATAGATACGCCTTTTTCATTTAGTTCCCTTGCTATTTCCCTCAATCCCTTTTTCTTATGTATCAGAGGATGATTTTTAATTTTATCTTAGACATCTTTATTTATTTTACTATATCACAATTAGTAAATAAATAAATCTTCTTTAATTTTTCTATATCCATTTTTTAATACAACATAAGGCTTATAATATCCTTCTTTTTTTAAAATATATTTCAACCTTTCCAGTATGTAGTTCTTGGTATTTGCCAATAAATCGGTAAATACGGTTTCAGGTAGCTAGAAATAACAGAAATAGCAAAAAGCGGGTTGTGATAAATCGCGGAATATCGCGAAAAATGTCCTGATAAATCAGGGGATATCAGGGATCAGGTTATTATTGAGATAATAAACAGGCAATGAACTTATTTATTTTGAATTTTAACTCTAATGACTTATAATAATTAATGTTTGTAAATTTAATTCAGGTATTGAATTTGAAAAAAGATATTGGGGAAATAATTAAAGAGAAGGCTAATAATATTTACGAAAAATATTATTCTAATAACCCATACTTTGCATTAAATGAAAAAAACGGTAAAGCAAATATTGTCAATAAAATTTGCATTACCCTAAAAAAAACATTACTCACTCCAAAAAGAAAAAGATATTTAGATAGAAATTATACTTTATCTGCCGCCAATACTTTTGGAGCCGATTCAAATATATTATTCTCTCCAGATTTTGAAGAATCACTACAATATCTCTCACCTTTAAGCGCATTAAGTCTTTTTGAAGAAACATATTTAGGCGATGTTAACAGATTTTATGCTGATGAACACCTGATTTATCAAAAAGACAACGGAATTATTCCATATTTTACAATAAAAGAATTATCTTGCCTATATAAAAATTTTGCTTTATTTATTGAAGATAATAGTGAGTCTTTAATAGGAAGGGGCTGGCCTGATTATAATTTTACTGATAGTGTATGGCTTTTTTGTAAATTAGCCCCGAACTATCCGATAGAAATACCGATTTACGTTAAAAATTTTAATAAATTAAAAAATCCAAGCAGTGACCCTTATTTTTTCTTAAAAAAATATTTTTTAAATGAAATCAATCAATTTAAAAAATACAACTGTAAAACGGTTTCATTATCGGAAATATTATCTTATAAAGAACTTGGTTTTATAGAAGATATGAGATATAAATTATTAAGTTTAAAAAAAAACATTTTAAATGAAATTAATCAATATCTTTTTTTGAAAACCACCGATAAAGATGTTTGGTTTAAGAATTGTGCAAGAATACTTTTTAGCAGTTTCTCACAAAAAGATCTTCATATAATAACATCCATCGAAAAAAAATATAATGAAATTAAATTATTTAACAATATACTAAATGGGGGCTTGGATGGGTTATTAGAAAATATTATCTTTTTATATGAAGAATGTAAATTTGAGAAGATGACCCTTGAAAAAAAAACGATGAATCTAATTTTGAAAGGATCGAAATTCAATTATCAAAGAAAATTCAGCTCGTATTATCAATTAGCCCAATTTGTAGAAGATGATTATGAGAATAAACGCTTTAATAAAATGAAAAATGAATTAAATAATGAACTTGATGAAATCGAAAAAGAAATAATAAACAATAAAGAATTTATGTCTGATACTTTAGACTTTATTAAAAAAGAGTGTTTGAATGTAGACTATTTATTAAAACAAAAATATTACCCCTTTATAGATAGTCTTATTAAAAGCCTTGATACAGGAGAAAGCTTTGAAATAGGTATACCTTTTTTAAACCGATTGCCAACCCCCTCCCAAGAAAGAATAACTCCATTAAAACTTCCACCTGATACAAAATGGGAACATATCACTATACAATTCCTGGATTATGATAAAGTTAAAATTCAGGCACCTAACAAATTTAATAAAGTAGTAAATTTTCGGAAAATGGGTTTTGAAAACCAAAAGAATGGGAAGCCAAATAAGCAATGGGAATTATTTTATGATCTTGCACGATATAGAGGAGATCTAAGCTGGACAATAACCACTTATAGAAAAAAAGTTGACTCCCACCCCCTTTCCACCCCAATAATAAG
>Ga0307379_10012638_pt1 | contig 10999 bp, 9 predicted proteins | sample UN2MG_FD_202237 | JGI IMG/M metagenome (GOLD analysis project Ga0307379, IMG submission 202237) | Soil microbial communities from Risofladan, Vaasa, Finland - UN-2 | ecosystem: Environmental > Terrestrial > Soil > Coastal area > Acid sulfate soil | place: Finland: Risofladan, Vaasa | collected... | reverse complement strand
TGTTGGTAGTTGTGTGAGACGGGCACGAAATATGGTGAAGGTTTTGGTGTTTGTTGAGAACAAACCCGATGAGTCGGGATTTTGGTTTTTTGGTTAAAGAACGTTTTGTTTTAAGGTTTTAGATTTTGTTAAGGAGGAATGTTATGTCTGAAAAAAAGAGAGAGTTATTAACAATTTGTGCAGTAGTGGGATTGATTGTGGCGGTAAGCGGCACGGCACAGGCCAATTGGGAGGAGACCTTCGGCGGCAACGGTTTCGATACAACCTGGGCGTTCGACCGCTATCCAAGCTACTTTCCTACGTTCAGCGCGACGATCCAGGACGGTGCCGGCGACGATGACTACCTGTTATTAAATGAGACCACTCATATGGACTCGGGCGGTTCGCAAATTGGCGCTGGCATAGGTGAGCCCAGTGATATTTTCACTGATGTCCGTCTCGGGGCGGTGGTGAATGTTGATGCTGACTCGTCGTATATCCACGGCCTTGCGGCCAGAACCACCTGGTTCATTGACGATGGGACGGCGACCGGCAATCCCGGCTTTGTTGCCGTGCAGACCTACATCATGTTCATAAACTGGCAAGACGGGCCGGAAAACCTCAAGATTGAGTTGTTGAAGAACTCCTACAACCAGGATGCGCATACGTCCTATCCATTCGAGGTTAGCGTACCTGACCCTGGCACCGGCCATGACAGAAGCTACTATGCTGAGCTGGATGTGGTCGGCTCGGGCCCCGTTTACGTCACGGGCAGTCTCTATGAGTCCAAAGGCGGTCCTTTGGTGTACAGGACACCGACGATGATTGACACCAGCGCCCTGGACTATTGGGAGAAGGACATCTTAGGGTCTGGCTCTATCGTCTATACAAGCGGTGCTAGCGCTGTCTTTGGGATGAATCAAATTTCCGGTAAGCCGGCGGGCTATCATGCCACCTTCGATACTGTCTCGTCCATCTCCGACGGGCCGGCAGCGGTATGTCTGAGCCCTGCCGACGGTGCAACAGAGGTGGACGTAAATGCCGACCTTACCTGGGTAGAGGCAGAGTTCGCGACATCACGTGAGTTGTGGTTTGGCAAAGAGGGGGCTATGGAGAAGGTTGTGCCGGCACCGGCAGGTACGACCTATGACCCTCCTCTTGAATACGGCCAGACTTACGAGTGGCGGGTTGATGAAATCGGTTCTACCACTGTTACAGGGCACGTCTGGCGTTTCACGACAGAGTATCTTGTTGTGGATGATTTTGAGTCCTACACGACGAGGATGGATCTCCTAAATGTGTGGAGAGACGGTTATACCGCAACACCGACCGCCAATTCTGGCTCGAATATAACCGTTTCGACTGTAATTGACCCTCGCACGACTGGTCCTGATGTTCCTCCTGATACTCCTCCAGGTCCGATTCATGAGGGTTCGCAGGCGATGCAGTTTGCTTACGACAACGATGGTTCTGTTACACTTTATGTTCCCGGTTATACTCCAGCTACCTCTATTGCGCCATATTATTCGGAGATCGAAGCGAGTACTTCGGGACTTGGAATCCGCAGCAACTGGACCTTAGAAGGCATTGAGGCACTGACACTATACATCTATGGCAATGCGGACAATGTTAATGAGCAGATGTATGTGGTTCTGGAAGATAGTGACAGCAATAGCTTGGTAAAATGCGAGAAGGTGATATATGGTGGCAGTCTGTTAGACCTAAACCTGCAGTTGGAAGATTGGCAGGAGTGGAACATCGACCTTGACGAGTTCACTGATGTGGACCTGGCTGATGTCCAGAAGATCTATATTGGCTTCGGTGACAGGTACAATCCGCAGTCTGGTGGTGCTGGTGTTGTGTACTTTGATGATATCCTACTTTATCAGCCCAGATGCATTCCTGCGCTTGGACCAGCAGGCGATATTGCCGAACCGTTCGATTGCAAGGTTAACTTCTTAGACTTTGCTGTACTGGCAGGTGGCTGGCTTGATGAGGGTCTGTACCCGTAGCCGTAATCAGCATAACTGCAAGTCTAATAGTTAGCTGATGAATTTGCATCAGTTCGGGGCTTATAGCGACCAGTTCGCTATAGGCCCCAGTTGTTTTTGAGGGCGGTGAAGTTGGGGGGTAGTAAAATAGAACTCTTGGGTAAAAACTCAAGGGCTAAGTATCTATATCAGTTACCTGCAAATGTTAAGTGCCTTGTATATTTGCCTGCCTGGTTAAATTAGATTGACCGGAAAAGGGTAATCTGCGATTATATCCTGCAGTTTGACCTTGTTTTATTATCGGAACCTTTTGGAGCTGTGTTGGTCTAAATGATAGGAAAAGATGTGACAGAAGCGGTAAATATCAATATTGACGATGCCGTATTGATTGAACGGTGCCGGCAGGGCGATTCTGCGGCGATAGAACGGCTTATACTTAAGTATCAGAATCGAATCTATAACGTCATTTTGAGAATATGTGCAAATAATGACGATGCTGCGGAACTTACGCAGGACACATTTGTCAAAATAATAGAGAAAATAAGTGAATTCGAGGGCAGAAGCAGTTTTTACACTTGGGCGTTTAGAATAGCTGTTAATTTGACTCTGAATTACTGCCAAAGAAGCGTCAGACATGGAAGCACGAGTCTGGATGCCGAAAACGATGAACACACTCGGCAGGCAAAGCAGCAGTTGAAGGAGTTTTTGACCGATGAAAGCTGCCCCGACCCGGCGATGTTGGCTCAGAACAAAGAGATGTACGAGATACTTGGAAAAGCGTTGATGAAATTGGATGATGTGCATAGAGCAGTGGTTATCTTACGGGATATTGAAGGTATGAATTATGCTCGTATTGCACAGGTGCTGGATGTCGAACTGGGTACGGTTAAGAGCAGACTGAGCAGAGCCAGAAGCAATCTAAGAAATATTATGGAGGCCATGTTGCAATGAGCCAGAGAGAAAAACCGGATATCGAGGAATTGCTGAATAGCTTCATTGACGGAGAGCTGACGGAAAGAGAGCGGACCGAGGTCCAACGGCTGATAACACATGATGAGCAGGTTGCGAAGCGGCTGCGGGAGCTTCAGAAGACACAAATGTTAGTTGGGTCATTACCTCGTGCAGAGGCTCCGGCTCAGATTATGAATGGTATAAAAGCTTCTCTGGAAAGAGAGAAGGTATCGGATGAGCCTGTCTGGAGCGTGGAGCGATTCGAAAAGCGAGCGGGTGCGAGGCATTTGCTGGCCCGCAAGGTTTTGGCTGCCGCTGCTATGATTGGGCTGGTAGCTATTTTTGGAGGAGTGATTTATACGATTGTTGCCCCTGATGCTGATTATAGGGCCGGTATGCCCACGGTGGCATTTAGTGGCAGAGTTGAATTGAAGACAAACGCCCTGATGGAGGTTAACGCATTTATCAACAGGGCGATTGAGGATAACGGGCTGTCGGATTGCGTTAGTTTGGAAAGCCGAGGGAACAGGAGAGTATATTCTATTACCTGCAGCCGGGAAGACTTAAATTTACTGTTAGCTGATTTGGCCAATATTTGGGAAAGGTTCGATTCGTCGACGTTATTTGTTGAGGCCAAATCGCAGGGTAAGCAAGTAGTTGTTAACGGTGTTAGCGCTGAGCAGATTTCCAAATTGATAACCATACCGAAGCCGGACTTGACTTCGGGCGTAGAACCAAATGAAAAGCCGACTGGTAAACAGGTGCCCCAGAAGCAAGTGCATCTGAGCATTGTGGTCGCAGGTAGCGAATAATGGATTAGCTGTATGGAGAGAGCATAATTTGGGGGTGGCTGGGACCGCTGAACATCCGCATTTCAAACAAATCACGGAATTGATAAAGTAAATTGGCTACGGTGATTTCTTTTTGCCTTTAGTGTCTGGCTTGGTTTTGTCGGTGGGTTTTGAGTCCTTGCTTTTGTCAACGGTTTTCTTTTTCACGGTGTCCTTGTCCACGCTGCTTTTCTCGCTTTTTTGGCCCTCTTTGTAGCTTTCGCTCCTGTAATCGGTTTGATAGAATCCGGAGCCCTTGAAGATTATGCCTGAGCCGGTTCCCACGAGGCGCTTCAGAGTTGACTTTCCACAGTCGGGACATTTACGCATAGGTCTGGCTGTTATGGACTGGAACCGCTCGAACTCACATCCGCAACTTTCACATATATACTCATAAGTCGGCATAATTTTGTTAAATGGTAACTGGTTAATTGGTAAAGTAGTATGAAGTAATCATTGTTCGCCAAGTTCATCAGTAGATTGGTCTGGCGATTCTGCTTTTTGCCTGGCCGGTTGTTTTGGTGTTAGCTTGTTGACAATTACTTTGCTCGGTCGAATGACTCGGCCGTTGAGTTTATATCCCTTTTGGAACTCTTCGAGCACAATATTTTCTTGTTGTTCCGGCTCAGTTTTTTGCATCATTGCTTCGTGCAGGGCGGGGTCGAACGGCTCCCCAAGCGCCTTTATCTGCTCTACGTTGTGAGATTTGAGGATATCGAGCATCTGGTCGTAAATGATTTGAATACCCTTGAGAAGCACATCGACATTTTCAGCCTGGTGTGCGTTTTGCAGACTATGTTCAAAATTGTCCAGCACCGGCAGCAGCGTTTTTATAATCTTTTCCTTTTCGTAGCCAATCGTATCAGCAATTTGTTTGGATGTGCGTTTCTGTAAATTGTCGTAGTCGGCGCTGACTCGCTGCAATTTTGCAAAAAGCTCATCTTTTTCCCGTTGAAGCTCGTCTATTTGTTGGCGAAGTTCCTGCAGCTCACTCTTCTTTAGTGCAGGCTTTTTTTGCTCCCTTGGTGTTTCTGATTTATTCTGTTTCATTGATTGTTACCAAAGTATTTTTTAAGTCTCTCGAAAAAGCGTTTTGATTGTGGAGAAACAGTTTTATTTTCAGTTTTGGCGAACTCAGTCAGCAGTTCTTGTTGTTTTGCGTTTAGTTTCTTCGGGGTTTCGATAATGATTTGCACAAGCTGGTCTCCGGTTCGGCCTGTCCGCATATCCGGCAGGCCCTGGCCCTTTATTTTAAAGATGCTGCCGTATTGTGTGCCTGGCGGGATTTTTAGACCTTTTGTGCCGTTTAGGCTCGGCACATCAATAGTTGACCCCAGAGCGGCCTGTGTAAAACTGATGGGGACGGTAGCAATCAGGTTGTTTCCATCGCGCTGCAGGAATTCATGTGGTTTTATTCTGACGTAGCAATACAGGTCGCCTTTTGGCCCGCCACCTCGGCCGGGTTCGCCTTCGTTGGTGACTCTTATGCCTTGTCCTTCGTGGACACCTTGTGGAATTTTGATATTGACGATTCTCTTTTTAGGAACTCTGCCGGTGCCTTTACATCTTTTGCAGGGGTTGGTAATGACTTGTCCGCTGCCTCTGCATTTCGGACAGGTTGAGACCATCTGGAAAAAGCCACCTCCTCTTACGATCTGGCCTGTTCCGGCGCAGGTAGAACAGCGACCCGGTTTTGTCCCTCTGGCACTGCCGCTGCCGCTGCATTCCGGGCACAAATCCTGACGGGCGTACTCGATGGTTTTCTCAGCTCCTTTCGCGATGTCATTAAGCGTCAGTTCAACGGTGGTTTCCAAATCGTAGCCGCGCGTGGGTCCTGCCCGTCGGCTTGACTTTCTGCGACCTCCGAATATACCGCTGAAGAAATCGTCGAGGCCGAACATACTGAAGATGTCCTCGACGTTCATCCGCGAGAAGTCGTGCATCCCGGCTCCGCGCAGACCATCGTGGCCGAACTGGTCGTAGCTCTTCCGCTTCTCCGAATCGCTGAGGACTTCGTACGCCTCGGCGCACTCCTTGAACTTCGCCTCGGCCTCTTTGTCATCCGGATTCTTATCCGGGTGGTACTTCATTGCCATACGTCTGTATGCACGCTTGATATCGTCAGCCGAGGTGCTCTTGCCTACTCCTAAAACTTCATAGTAATCCCGCTTGGCCATAATCTCGTGTTTCGTGACCGTCGCTCGTGACTCGGAGTTCAGCGCACAAATCACATAGTCTTATCTTACAGAACCTGGTATTGCCGGTTTGTCTTTATCTTCGTCTTTTAAGTCTGTTACCAATACGTTAGTAGTTAACATTAGTCCGGCTATGGACGCGGCTGTTTCCAATGCGGTTCTGGCAACTTTTGCCGGGTCGATAATTCCGGCTTTGAACATATCAACGAACTGGCCTGTGTTGGCGTTGTAGCCGATGTTCTTATCTTTCTCCGGTTTTTCGAGAAGTTTAGCAACGACCACATCGCCCTGGTCGCCGGAGTTATCCACGATCTGGGCTGTTGGCGATTTAAGTGCGTTGCATATAATATCAAAGCCGATTTTTTCATCGCCCTTGGCCTTTGCTCTGGCCTTTTCTACCTGGCTGATGGCACGCAGGAACACGACACCACCGCCGACAACGACACCTTCCTCTGTCGCTGCTCTTGTGGCGTGAAGCGCATCATCCAGAAGGTCTTTGCGTTCCTTCATTTCCGTTTCGGTTGCGGCACCGGCCTTGATGACAGCAACACCACCGGTCAGTTTTGCCAGCCGTTCCTGCAATTTCTCACGGTCGTAGTCGCTTGTTGTCTTTTCAATTTGATTGCGGATTTGGTTGCACCGTGCGGTGATGTCTTTCTTTTTACCTGCCCCTTCGATTATTGTGGTTGTGTCCTTGTCGACAACTATCTTTTTGGCCTGGCCCAATTGTGACAGCTCGATGCTTTCAAGCTTGATGCCCAGGTCTTCGGTGATTACCTGTCCTGCGGTTGAGATTGCAATGTCGGCCAACATTGCTTTTCTGCGGTCGCCGAAGCCGGGAGCTTTGACGGCGCAGGTTCTTAAGATACCTTGCAGGCGGTTGATAACCAGTGCTGCCAGCGCTTCACCCTCGATGTCTTCTGCGATAATCAATAGCGGCTTTGCGACTTGAGCGATTTTTTCGAGCAACGGTATAAGCTCGCGGACGTTGGATATTTTCTTTTCGTGCAGCAGGATATAGGCGTCTTCAAGGACGGCTTCAAGGGTATCGGCGTTAGTCATAAAGTAGGGCGATATATAGCCCTTATCGAACTGCATACCTTCGACGAAGCTCAGCTCGTTTTCCATTCCTTTGCCTTCCTCCACCTCGATAACGCCTTCTCTGCCGACCTTGTCGATTGCGTCAGCCAAGATTTCGCCGACCTGGGGGTCGTTGTTCGCACTAATGGTAGCAACTTTTGCGACATCGCTATGGCCTTTTACGGGTACGCTGACTGATTGGATGAACCTGGTGACAACTTCAGCGGCCTTGCTGATTCCCCTTTGGATGGCCATCGGATTTGCGCCCACGGTTACGTGCTTTAGGCCTTCGATGTAAATTGCTTCTGCGAGGACTGTCGAAGTGGTTGTTCCATCGCCGACAACATCGGAAGTTTTGCTTGCGACCTGGTTGACCATCTTTGCGCCCATATTTTTGAATGGTTCGGGCAGCTCGATTTCTTTGCTGACCGTGACACCGTCCTTTGTTACCTTTGGAGAGCCCCAGCTTTTTTGCAGGATGACGTTTTTGCCGGTCGGTCCGAGAGTGATTTTGACTGCTTCGGCCAGTTGTGACAGGCCGTCCTTAAGCTCTGTTCGTGCTGTGTCGTCAAACATTAATTGTTTTGCCATTTTTTTACCCCTACAAATTCCTTCTACAAAATGTTAAAGGTGTTATTATTTGCCTTTCGGTTTTACTTTTCAATAATCCCGAGGATATCACTTTCTCGCAGAATCACATATTTTTCTCTGTCGATTTCGATTTCACTTCCGATGTATTTACCGTAGACAACCTTGTCTTTTTTCTTTACAGACATTTTGCCTCGTTTGCCATTGTCGAGTGTTTTGCCCGGCCCGACGGCTATTATTGTACCCATCTGTGGTTTTTCTTTGGCAGTGTCAGGCAGGATGATACCACCTGTTGTCTTCTCTTCAGCTTCCAATTGTTTTATCACAACTCTGTCGTCCAAAGGTCTAAGTTTCATAACTCACTCCCTTTCTACTTGGGTTCCACTTTCTAACTACACATTTTTAGTACACATAAGTCTGATTAATTTCTTATTTCCTGATTGGGACAAGCGTTACCGACTTTAGGTTCATCACCGCGCTGCGGGGCATAGTTTTGGGCTTAACGGAAAGGTTATATGTGCCGGGCCTGGTGATTTTCACCGTTCCAAGTTTTTCGGTGACAAAACTGGTCCAGCCGCCGGTGTCTTTGACTGTGCCTGCAAGCTCTTGTCCGCCGACCGCTAAAACGTACCTGCTGCCGCCCGCGCCCGCTGCACAGGCGAAGGTTACTTCGGCATTGAACGTCCCTGTTTTGGTAACATTGAAGCGCCAGATGACATAATCGTCGGGATTCGTCCAGAAACCGATGTTGTCCTTGCCGCCGCCCGACTCGTACCTCGCGTTTGTTCCGCGAACAACGGCATTACTGGCCTTAAGAGTCACCGAGCCGTCTTTTGCCTGCGAAGTAACAGCCGGTTCAGCCTCCTTTTCCAACACAATGACGGTATTGACCTTATCAGGTGCTCTTCGTGGTACAGTGACAATAAGATTACCGTTATCGTCACTGCCCAATAGAAGTTCAGCACGGTCCTTGTGAGCCAGCAGATATGCTTTTATGACGTCGTTTCTCGGCAGCGGTACTTTTAATTCGCCGTCTTTGGGCCAATCGAAAACATGCAAATACAGCTTGCCGGATTTCGTCGTACATCTGCCCCACGGAAGTTTCTCAAACGGACTCGCCGTTGTCCCATAAATGCTTTCACTGTTTTTCGCCATCCATTTACCCATATCCTCCAGGCGCTCGACACTGGCTTCAGGAATAATACCCTCAGCGGTAGGCCCGACGTTTAGCAGGAAATTGCCGCCTTTGCTGGCGATATCCACGAGCTTGTGAATCAAGTCTTCCAATGACTTCCAGTTGTGGTCGTAGGACTTGAAGCCCCACGTATCGTTCATTGTCATGCAAGTCTCCCAGTCAACACCGGCCAGCCCCGTCGGCGGTATTTCCTGTTCGGGCGTACTGAAGTCACCAGCGAAATAGCCCTCTTTGGTCAAACCTTGCATACCCTTACGGCCCTTGCCGACACGGTTGTTGACAATGATGTCCGGCTGAAGGCTTCGGACATAATTGTATAGGTCCCTGCCCTGCGGTTCAGTCCAATCCTTGATCCATTCGCCGTCGAACCATAACACACCAAGCGGGCCGTAATTCGTTATGAGCTCCCGAAGTTGCGGCTTCATATAGGTTTTGACGTATCGAGCAAAATTCGGATTGGAGCGCTCGCCGCGGTCGTCGTAGTTCGGATAGAAAGGCGCTTGTGCATCGGGATGGTGCCAGTCCATTATAGAGTGGTAGAAGCACAGCCTGATGGTATGCTTTTTACACGAGTCAGACAGCTCCTTGAGTATGTCGCGTTTGAACGGCGAAGCATCCATAATGTCGTAATTGCCAACCTTTGAATCCCACAGACAGAAGCCATCGTGATGCTTGCTTGTAATGACAATGTACTTCATCCCCGCATTCCTGGCGATTTGCACCCACTGGTCGGCATTAAATTTGACGGGATTGAACTGCTTGGCAAACTGTTCATACTCTGCAACAGGGATGTCGGCCCTTTCCATAATCCACTCACCGATACCCGGTATGCGTTTGCCTTTGTATGTGCCCGCAGGCACAGAATTAACACCCCAGTGGATGAACATACCGAATCTCGCTTCGCGCCACCATTGCATCCGTTCATCACGCTGCTGCTTGTTTTCAGGCAAGGCTGATTTGGCGGTTATCTGTGCACAGGCTGGGATTACTAAAAAGCTCAACACCATAATCACAATTGCAGGGCTTATTCTGCACTTATGTACACGTGCATAAGTTTGGGACGTGGTTGTTTTGTTACTCATTGTTTATCCTCTTTTACTTATCCGCTGGTAGTCATGGGCTACGGATGGTATTACATCATACCCATTCCGCCTCCCATACCGCCCATGCCGCCGCCCATGCCTGGGCCTCCTGGTGGTGGCATCCCTTCTTTATCTTGAGGCTTTTCGGAGACAAGGCAATCTGTAGTCAGCAGCAAGCCGGCAATACTCACAGCATTTTGCAAAGCGATTCGTGTTACTTTTCCCGGGTCGATGACGCCTGCTTTGAGCAGGTCCTCGTACTTGTCTTTATCGGCGTTGTAGCCAAAGCCGCCTTTGCCCTCCATGACTTTATTGACCACAAGATTTGCTGTTGCACCAGCGTTGGCGGCGATGTAGTAGCAGGGCATCCTGATGGCCTTTTCCAATATGTCGGCACCGGTTTGCTCATCGTCTTTGAGTTTTAATTGTTTGATTGCATCGATACAGCGGATGAGGGCCACTCCGCCGCCGGGCACGATACCTTCCTCGATGGCTGCTCTGGTGGCGTGCAGGGCATCCTCGATTCGGGCTTTTCGTTCTTTCATTTCCGTTTCGCTTGCAGCGCCGACATTAATTTGTGCGACGCCGCCGGTTAGCTTGGCGAGCCGTTCCTGAAGTTTCTCGCGGTCATAATCACTGGTTGTGGTTTCTATTTCGCTCTGGATTTGCTTGATTCTGCCGCTGATGCCGTCCTGGCCGCCGGCACCTTCAACGATGATTGTGTTATCATTGTCGATGGTTACCTTTTTGGCTTGGCCGAGCTGCCTGATGCTGATGTTTTCCATCTCGATTCCCAAGTCTTTGAAAATCGGCTCAGCGCCTGTCAGGATTGCTATGTCCTGCAGCATTGCTTTTCTACGGTCGCCGTAGCCGGGTGCCTTTACTGCCGCGCACTGCAGGATGCCTTTCAGCTTGTTAACCACCAGCGTTGCTAACGCTTCACTCTCGACATCTTCTGCGATAATCAGCAGGGGCCTTTTGGTTTTTGCAATTTTTTCAAGCAGCGGCACGAGTTTGGCTACATTGCTGATTTTTTCCTCGTGGATGAATATATATGGCTTTTCAAGTTCGCAGACCATGTTATCCGGGTCGGTTACGAAGTGCGGCG
>Ga0307379_10012637_pt1 | contig 11000 bp, 12 predicted proteins | sample UN2MG_FD_202237 | JGI IMG/M metagenome (GOLD analysis project Ga0307379, IMG submission 202237) | Soil microbial communities from Risofladan, Vaasa, Finland - UN-2 | ecosystem: Environmental > Terrestrial > Soil > Coastal area > Acid sulfate soil | place: Finland: Risofladan, Vaasa | collected... | reverse complement strand
AGCGTATCCTGCGCCTTGGCATTGCCAATGGACACAGCGACGACCTCGCTCGCCTCGCCCCGCTCTTTGATGCGGACGGCTTCCTCGACGGCGATCTCGCAGAACGGATTCATCGACATCTTCACGTTGGCAAGGTCGACCCCGCTGCCATCGGATTTGACGCGGACCTTGACGTTTGAATCGATGACCCGCTTGACCGGTACGATGATTTTCATGCGGCTCTTTTTGTTCCCCGCACGGTTTGACTAGCCCCCAAAAAGCCAGCATCTCGCAACTGCGAAATGGCGGCGACCGTACTGCCCGAACCGGCCAGAGTCAATGGTTTCGAGGGTTTTCCAGAGGGTTCTCAGGCCCCGCCGCGGGTCCGGTCGAACAAGACTACACCGCGCCGCCGCATAAATAGGATCAGCACCCCGCCGGCCACCAGCCCGCCGATATGGGCCCACCAGGCGACCGCCTCCTCGCCCTCGAACAACAGGTTGGCGAACTGGGCCAAAATCCAGATTCCGAGCGCCCAGAAAGCCGTGATCTTGATGGGAATACGCCACAGCGCCAGCACCCACACCTTCACCTTCGGGTGCAGGATCAGATAGGCGGCGATGACCCCGGCCACCGCGCCCGACGCCCCGATCAGCGGCAGGTCCGAGCGAGGCAGCATCAGGGCGTGCAGCAGGCCCGCGAAGATTCCGCACATCAGATAGAACATGATGAAGCGGATATGCCCCATGGCGTCCTCGATGTTGTCGCCGAACACCCAGAGGAACGCCATGTTGCCGATGAGGTGGAGCCAGCCCCCGTGCAGGAACATGTAGGTGATGAGCGTCAATCGCTCCGGCACGAATACCGCGCCGTTGGCGAAGAACGCGGTCTCGCCGCCCGCGCTCGCCATCAGCTTCGCCGGAACCACCGCGAACGCCGTCACGTCTTCGTCGGCAAGCGGGATAAACCACCCCGTCTGAAAGATCGCGTAGATGGCGACGTTGAGAACGATCAGCGCCACCGTCACATACTGGTAGCGGATCTTCTTGAGGGGGTTGGTGTCGTGGAGGGGGACGAACACGGGCGCACCGCCGATTCCGTCAGCGGTTCTTGCCCGGGACCCACGTCACGTCGGATGTGCCTTTTCCATTCGCAAAGCGGGCGGCAACGAACAGAAAGTCGGACAGCCGGTTGACGTAACGGATCGCCGGTTCGCTCACCGGTTCCTCGGGACGCGAGGCAAGCGCGACGATGAGCCGTTCGGCCCGGCGCGACACGGTGCGGGCAAGATGCAGGAAGCTCGATGCGGGCGTGCCACCGGGCAGCACGAAGGAACGCAATGGCTCGAGGAAACGGTTCATCCCGTCGATCTCGTGCTCGAGCCGGACGACCTGCGTGTCGCTCACTTGCAGGCGGGCGCTGCCGTCCTTGGTCTCGTCGGGAAAGCAGAGATCAGCGCCGAGATCGAACAAATCGTTCTGGATGCGGGCCAGCATGGCGTCGAGTTCGGGATCGCCCTCGCGCGTATGCAGGCGGGCAAGACCGATGACGGCATTGGTCTCGTCGATCGTGCCATAGGCCTCCACGCGGAGGTCGTATTTCGCCACGCGCCGCCCGGAGCCGAGCGCCGTCGTGCCGTCGTCGCCGGTGCGCGTGTAGATCTTGTTGAGGACTACCATAACCACCCGCCCTGCTCGCCAGGGCCACCCGCGGATCGCGAAGCCCGCTTTAGAGTTTAGCGTAGCCCGGCCCTAAGGCGGGTCAAGCCTTCGTTATCCGCCCCAAGCCGCGCTACCCGCCTCTAAGGCTCGTGAAATAGACGACCGCCATGACGATGAGGATGGCGATAAACTGCAAGATCACGCGCGCGCGCATGAGTTTCTGGCTGAGATTGGGGTCTCCCCCGCGCATCATGTTCCACAGGCCAACCCCCAACACGATCGCCACCGCGGCGACCGCGAACGGCAGGATCCAGCGCAAGGTGTATTCCACGTGCCCCTCCCGGGTCTCGTTGGGCGCCAATGGTAACGTCGAGGCGGGACTCTAGTTGCTTGCCGCCACGGCGTCGAGCGCGCGGGTGGGGAGCAAACGCCGCAGGAACGCCGCCGCATAGGTCGGAAACGTGACGTAATACCGGGCCTTCGGCCGCTTGGCCTCCAGCGCGTGGACGAGCTTGGCGGCGACCGCCTCTGGCGGCAGCTTGAAGCTCTGATTGCCGCCTTCCTCCATCTTGGCGAGACGCGTGCGGTAGACCTCCCGATGGGCAGAGCCCTCCATGTCGATATTGCGCCGATAGGCCGCCAGGGCGTGCTCCACGAAGCGCGTAGCGATGGGGCCCGGCTCGATCAGCGAGACCTGGAGACCGGTGCCGCCGAGCTCCATGCGGAGCGCATCCGCCAAAGCCTCGACGGCGAATTTCGAGGCGCAATAGGCGCCGCGATAGGGCGCCGCGATCAGACCGAGCACCGAGGAGCAGAACACGATGCGGCCCTCACCCCGCGCCCGCATCGCCGGGATCACGCGCCGGGTCAAATCGTGCCAGCCGATCACATTGGTCTCGAACTGCGCGCGCAAGACCTCCGGCGTGACGTCCTCGACGGCGCCCGGCTGGCCATAAGCGCCGTTGTTGAAGAGGGCGGTCAGCGCGCCGTCCGTCGCCTCGAGCACATGGGTGGCGGCCGCGGCGATGGAGTCCGGCTCGGTATAGTCGAGATACAGACTCTCAACGCCGTGCTCGTTCTTCAGCCGGACAAGGTCCTGGGGCTTTCGCGCCGTGGCGAACACGCGCCAGCCGCGGTCTTTCATCGCGCGTGCGGACGCCAAGCCGATGCCCGAGGAACAGCCGGTAATGAGAACGGAGCGTTGGATCATGAGTCCACGCTAACAATCACGACGGCGGCTGGCTGAAGTCGTAGCCGCTATTCAACACCCAGATGGTAAAGTTGAGCCCGGCGGCAAAGCAGACCCACAGCACGTAGGGGATCAGCATCAAGGCGGCCGGGCGGCAGACCTTATCGAAGAACACGATGGTGATGACGATGGCGACGATGAGCGCCATGATCACGCCGAAGCCGGAAGCCGGGCTGTGCAGATAGAAGAAGGCGAACGACCACGCGACGTTCATCGCAAGCTGGATGCCGAACCAGATCAGCGCTGTCTTCTTATCTCCCTCATCACCGGCGCTGCGCCACACAAGCCAGGCGGCGAGCGCCATCATCGCGTAGAGGATGGTCCAGACAATGGGAAAGACGCCGTTCGGCGGCGCGAAGCCCGGCTTCGTCAGCGTGGCGTACCAGTCGAGATTGGGCGTCGTCAGCGCCCCGCCGATGGCCGACGCCGCGAAACACACCCCAAGCGCGATGATGAGCGCAATGATCGAGCGCTTGGAGAACGCCGGCTCGGCCGTAGCACTCATTGTTCGAGCAGACGCCGGGCGATGACATGGGCCTGAATCTCGGCCGCGCCCTCGAAGATCGACAGAATGCGCGCGTCGCACAACACCCGGCTCACCACATATTCGAGCGCGAAGCCGTTGCCGCCGTGGATCTGGAGCGCGTTGTCGGCCGCCGCCCAGGCCACACGCGCGGCGAGCAGCTTGGCCATGCCGGCCTCGAGGTCGCAGCGCTTGCCAGCGTCCTTCTGACGTGCCGAGTGATAGGTCAGCTGGCGCGCAAACAGGATCTCCGCCGCCATCATGGCGAGCTTATCGGAGACGCGTGGGAAGGCGATGATCGGCTTGCCGAATTGGACCCGCTCCATGCCGTAGCGAAGACCGATATCGAGCGCCGACTGCGCCACGCCAATGGCGCGTGCGGCAGTCTGGATGCGCGCCGCCTCGAAGGTCTGCATCAACTGCTTGAAGCCTTCGCCTTCGACACCGCCGAGCAAGTTCGCCGCCGGCACCTCGAAGCCATCGAAGGAGATTTCGAACTCCTTCATGCCGCGATAGCCGAGCACCTCGATCTCGCCGCCGGACATGCCGTCCGCCGGGAACGGATTGTCGTCGGTACCGCGCGGCTTCGGCGCGAGAAACATGGAGAGCCCGCGATAGCCCTTCTCGTTCGGATCGGTACGCGCCAGCACCGTCATCAGGTCGGCGCGCGCCGCATGCGTGATCCAAGTCTTCTGGCCGGTGATGCGATAGACGTCGCCGTCCTTCACCGCGCGCGTCGACAGCGAAGCGAGGTCCGAGCCGGTGTTCGGCTCGGTGAACACCGCCGTCGGCAGGATTTCGCCCGACGCGATCTTGGGCAACCACTCTTGCTTCTGTTCGTCGGTGCCGCCGTTGAGGATCAGCTCCTCGGCGATCTCGGACCGCGTGCCGAGCGAGCCCACGCCGATATAGCCGCGGGAGAGTTCCTCGGAGACGACGCACATGGCCTCCTTGCCGAGACCGAGCCCGCCATACTCCTCCGGCAGGGTCAGCGCGAACACGCCGAGCTCCGCCATCTGGTTGATCAGCTCGATCGGGATGTACTCGTCCTTGAGATGCCATTCCTGCGCGTGAGGAACGACCTCGGCTTCGGAGAAGCGGCGCATCTCGTTGCGGATCTCTTCGAAGGTCTCCTCGAGACCGGGATCGCCGAAATTGGCGGCGGCCGCACCTTGCGCGTCCTGGATCAGCGCCACCACGCGGGCGCGCATCTCTGGCGTCACGCCCTCGATCAGCGCGGTAACGTCGCCGTTGAGGAAATCGTCCCGCGCGGCGTCCGGCACGCCCAGCTCATGCAAGCGCACCACCTCGCCCTGGCTCATGGTGACGCCGCCCGCAAGCTGCGCCAGATATTCGCCCGCAGCGATTTGGCTAAGGAGAGACTCCAGCTCGCCGAACCGGCCCTCGCCCGCCATGCGCTCGGCGTAATCGGCGAGCTGCCGGATGCCCTCCACATAGGTGGTGATCCAGGCGAGACCGTGGGCCGCGTGCTGCTCGCGTTCGAGCGCCGCATTGTCGATCTTGCCGCCTGCGGTCACCTTGGCCTTCACGGCCTCCGTGGCCTTGGCATTCAAGGCAGCGGCCGCTTCGGCGGCGGATTTCAGGAGAGGGATCAGGTCGGCGGGGCTCAAGCCCCCGCGCTCGGTCAAGGTCTCGGCGGCGGTCAAATTCAGGCTCCTCGGACGATTCTGGTCGATTTTTCAGGCACAACGAACCCCGACCGAGGGCGAGAGTCAAACCTGAATTACGGCGGTCCCGCCGCCCGCCGCCCATGAGCCGCGCTCATCGGGAGGATGAGAAATCTTCAATATCTCGCCCCGGGGGCGGGCGCTACGGTCAACACATGTGGAGTAACGCGCGGAACCACGAAGGAGGAAATCGTGAGAGGTCTCAAGGCGCTGATCGTCGTGCTGGGCATGGCCGTGCTGGTGCCGATGGCGGTCCAAGCCGCTGAAGAAGCGGCACCCAAGGCAGAAGACCCCGCCTCGTCCGCGTCGGACCAGACCGCGGAGGCGCCGGCAAAGTGCCTGCAAGCCGTGGTGAACCCCGTCACCGGCTTCGCGATCTGCGTCAATCCCAAGGGCGCCCCGGTGGAGCCGCCGCCAACGGAGGCCTATCAGCGTCCCTGCAAACCCCGGGCGCACGACGACGACGACTGGACCGTGTATGAGCACGCGTCCGGATGCGGCGACTAGGGGAAGATTAGGCGTCCAGGTCCGTGCGCAGCAGAAGATGCGAGCGCTCTTTATAGTTCATGGCGGCGTCCGGCCTGAGCGCCGTCGACAGCTGGAAGAAATTGACGATCATCTCGGCGAGATGGCCCGCCGCCGGCGAACCGTTCCGGCTCCGCCGCAGCACGAACTCGAAATCGGGCAGCGCCGGGAGCGCCTCGGCGGCCCCGAGCGCTTTGAGCGTCGGCGGCAGATTGAATTCGGGAAACACGCTGATCGCGAGGCCGGCCTCGAGCGCGGCGAGAATGCCCGCCGTCCCCGCGCTTTGGATCGCGAGCGTCCAGGTCCGGCCGGCCCGGGCGAGTTCTTCCAGCGAAAGCTGGCGCCACCGGCAGAACGGCGGATAGAGCGCGAGTGGCGCGGGCTCATCGGGAGCGAGCTTCATGCCCCGTCCGGCCGCCCAGACGCGGCGCTCGCGGCACAGCGGAATGCCATCGCCTTCCCCGATCTCGTTGCTGACGATCACGAGATCGAGCTCGCCCTCGTCCAGCAGTGCGGAAATGTCCGGGCCGATGCCGAGCTCGATATGCAGCCTGATTTCGGGATAGTGGGCTGAGAACTGCCGAAGCAGCGAAGAAAGCGTGTGGAGATCGAAATATTCCGGCACGCCGATCCTGACCAAGCCGCCGCTGTCGCGGCTGAGGCGCTGCTCGGCTTCCTTGTACAGAGCGAGGATGCGCCGCGCGTAGGACTGGAGAACCTCGCCCTGTTCGGTCAGCCGGAGCCCGCGCGTATTGCGCACGATCAGACGCGAGCCGACCTGATCTTCGAGACGCTTGACGTGAAGACTGACCGCAGACTGGGTGAGATTCACCTCGCGCGCGGCCTTGGTAAAGCTGCCGCTGTCGCAGATGGCGACGAAGGTCCGTAACAGGGCTGTGTCGTAAAGCATCAGCTGTCGCTGCTCCGAGGTCGTCGGAAACGCTCTCTCAGGCACAACGAAGCCCGACAAGGGGCCAGAGTCAAACCCCAGTCGCACCTTCCAGGACAGGCGAGCTCCTCGCCATGTTGCCGGGGATATCTGAGGCCAAAGCGGTTCCGGTCGTCCCAGGGAGCGGTCATACTCCTGCCAGGGGGACGCCGACAGGATGGTGCCGGGGGGCAAAATCGCCGGAGCCGCGCTGGCTCTGCTTTGGGCGCTCGGCGCGGCCATCCTTCCGGCCAGATCTGAGGACGCACGCGCTCAAAAAACCGAAGAGCTCGGCATCAGCGCCAACCCAGCCGCGACCAACGAGACGACGGGAACAGGCTGGCTCGGCGACCAACTGGGCGTCAACAAGCGCGGCGTGCGCCTCGGTGGTGTCTGGGTCGGGGGTGTCAACGACCTCGTAACCGGCGGGGTCGATCCAGGCTTCACCTTCAACAGCTCCCTTGTCATCGACCTCTATGTCGATCTCGAGCGCTTCGCCGGACTGAAGGGCAGCTCCATCGGCGTCGACTTCCTGCAGCTCAACAACCAGGCCACCAACACGGATGCTGGGTCGGTGTTGGGTTACATCGGCCTCGTGAGCTCCGAACCGTTAGATCGCTCGGAGCTCCTCGAAGCATGGTGGCGCCAAGAGTTGTTCGATGAGCGTTTGATCATTCGCGTCGGCAAGTCGAACCCCGCCATCGATTTTCAGGACGTCGTGCGCCCGGTCACGAACCCCCATAAGGAGCGCATCATCAGCTCCGTCACCAGTCTCCTGTACGGCCCCATATTCGTTCTGCCGACGCTTTATGAATCGCTCCCCGCCTTCTACGAAACGGCATACGGACTTACGAGCACGTGGACACCCAGCGAGCAGTTCTACGTCTCATACGGCGTCTACGACGGGAACAAGGCGCGCGGCGTCGCCACCGGCCTTACGGGTCCTGAGTTCGATGGCTACTACTTCCACATCGCCGAGACCGGTGTGAATTGGCTGTTGGGATCGGAACAAAAGCCCGGCTTTTTCTCGGTCGGAGGCTGGCGGCAGACCGGGCGACTTTCGACCGACGATGGCCTCATCGAAGAGGACGGCGCCGAAGGCGCCTATTTCGTGGCGTCTCAGCTACTCTGGTATCGCGATCCGCAACCCACCAACGACGCCGGTATCAGCGGATACATCCAGTTCGGCTGGAACGACTCGGAGACGCAACTCTTCAACTACTATTTCGGAGCGGGCTTCACCGGCCGCGCCCTCGTCCCGCACAGGCCAAAGGATACCTTCGGCATTGGCATGGCGTTGGGCTGGCTCAACCCAAACACCTTCCAACAGAACACGGAACTTGCCCTCCAGGCCTATTATCAGGCGCATGTCACCGGCGCGATCTATACGCAGACCGCGTTGAGCTACATCCCTCACCCGGCGGCGGAGCCTGGGCTCGACGCCGCCTTGGCGGTAACGCAGCAGTTGATCGTGCCGTTTTAGCGAGACGTAACCTCACCTGCCGCAGTCTATCTCCTCGATCGCGCTTGAGGGCTCCGAATTAGCGCAAATCTTTCAAGCCTATTTTAAGTTTCTCCCGCTAGTTGTTTCAGCCCGGCACCACTCAATCAGCTGCGGCGACCCGGTTGGGACGTCCCCACACCAGCAATGGAGCGCGAGAGACATGCCGACAATCGCCGCCGCCAAGCCATTTCATTACGAATTCGGGTTCGACCATGTTGCCTTGGTCTGTATCGACATGCAGCGGGACTTTTGCCAGCCGGGCGGATTCGCCGAGTCGCTCGGCAACAACCTCAAGAATCTCCAGCCCTGCATTCCGGTCATCGCCAAGCTCCAGGCTGCCTTTCGCAAGGCGGAGCTGCCGATCATCCACACCAAGGAATGTCACAAGCCGGACCTGTCCGACCTGCCGACCACCAAGCGCAACCGCGGCAATCCCAAGCTGAAGATCGGCGACCAGGGGCCCATGGGGCGGATTCTGATCGACGGCGAGCCGGGGTCCGACTTCATCCCTGAATGCTATCCCGCCGAATGGGAGCTCGTCATCTCCAAGCCCGGCAAGGACACGTTCTACAACACCCAGTTCGACGACTATCTGAAGCTGCGGAAGATCACCCATCTGATCATCACCGGCGTGACGACCGAGGTCTGCGTGCAAACGACCATGCGTTGCGCCAACGACCGTGGTTACGACTGCGTGCTGGTCGAGGATGGCACGGACAGCTATTTCCCCGAGTTCAAGGACATGACCCTGAAGGCGCTGGTTGCGCAGGGCGGCATCGTCGGTTGGACGGCTACGTCTGATCAGGTGCTGGAGGCGCTGAACCCGGCAAAGAGCGTTCGCTCGAAGGCCGCCTAGACCCTTTGGCTGATCCCAATCCCGGGCCGGCAGGTTCAGACCTGCGACCCGGGCCTCCTTCACTCAGCCGCCTAACGGCGTCGTGGACGGCCGGAGTTCGTCGATGAAAGCGCCCGTCGATTACATCTTCCCGCCCGCAGTGCCAGGTCAGGTTCCGTACTGGCGACTCGTTCTGCGGGGCACCTCGCAAATGTGCTTTCAGAGCAACGAGCTGACGGGCTTGTTCTTCCTGGTGGCCGTTCTCGTCGCGTCACCGATTAGCGCCGCCTATCTTCTGGTGGCCGGCATCATGGCGCCCGCCGGCCGCATGCTGCTCGGCGACAGAGGCGCGATCCTCTCGACTGGGCTTCCCGGCCTCAATCCGTGTCTGATCGCGCTCGCGCTGGCAGCTTTCTTTGAAACCGGCTGGACCAATGTCGGCATGTGGGTCGTGCTCGTCGTCTGCGTCGCCATCACCATTGTGTTGGTGCGCGTGTGCATCACCGTCCTGCCGTTTCCGACGCTCGCCCTGCCGTTTCTGATCGTGTTCTGGGCGCTGTACGCGTTGGCGCCGAGCCTCGACGCCGTTCAGCCGCTGTCTCTTTCGGCAACGGCGCACGCCACGTTTCATCCCGTCACGGCTGTGCTGCTGAGCCTGGGGCAAGCCTTGTTCTCTCCCACTCTCCTGTCGGGCGTGTTCTTCGCCAGCGGGGTGCTGCTCAGCAACTGGCGGCACGGCGTGCTGGCCATCTTCGGCGCCATCATCGGCACAGCGGTGGCTTACTATTACAGCAATGCCGACCCAGCCAGCGCCGACCTTGGCCTTTACGGGTTCAACGGTGTTCTCACGGCGGTTTCGGTGTTCGTCGTTTGCGGCGGAAAGCTCAGGCTCGCCATACTGGGCGCCCTCCTCGCGACCATCATGACGCCCGCGATTGCCGACCTGGGCGTGCAAGCCCTCTCTGCGCCGTTCGTGTTCACCACCTGGCTCATGCTGGGCTTGGGCTGGATCGAGGACAACTGGTTCGACGTGGAGCCGGCACGCGGCTCGAAGCCCGCGCCCGCAGCAAAGCCCGCTGTGACGGCGCAAGCCGTCAAAGGCCATCGGGGAGACTGACCATGTCCGCGCCAACCGCTTCGCTGATCCTCCCGAACCTTTTGGAATATGTCGGCGCCTTGCGTCAGGCGGTCGATTGGCAACCGTTCCGTCCAGGCGTCACAGCCCATTGGTTCTACCAGGACCCGGACAGCGGGGCCTCCGCCGTGCTGCTCCGGTATGAGCCGGGCGCCCGCGTCGCCGAGCATGAACATGTCGGCTACGAGCACATGCTCGTGCTGGAGGGCGACCAATACGATGAAGCGGGCACCTACCCCACGGGCAGCTTCGTCATTCACCCGCCCGGCACAAAGCACTCGCCGGGCAGTGTCAGCGGCTGCGTGGCGCTGTTGATCTACGAAAAGGCCGTCCGCTTCGCGGAACCCGAATAGAGGGCGCTCCATTGAACGCTCGAGTCTAGGCGTCCATCTCCGGGCCAAAAAGAACGCCCCGGACTTTGTGGTCCGGGGCGCCGTGGGCCGCGTGACGGCCGAATTCGAATGGCGGCGCGTCTACGAACCGCCGTGCATCTCTTTGCTGGCTTCGAGCACGTCCTCGAAGGTCCGAAGCCCCGTGACCGGCGCGCTCACCAGCACCGACATGTTGCCGGGACGATGCTCGTTCTTCCACATGCGCATGTGGGCCTTGGGGATCTGCTCCCAGGGGAACACCTCGGACATGCACGGATCGATGTGCCGCTCGATCACGAGCTTGTTGGCCTGGCTCGCCTGCAAGAGATGGGCGAAATGGGAGCCCTGGATGCGCTTCTGATGCATCCACACATAGCGGGCATCCATGGTGAGGTTGTAGCCGGTGGTGCCAGCGCAGAACACGACCATGCCGCCGCGCTTCACGATGAAGCAGGAGACCGGGAAGGTCGCCTCGCCGGGATGTTCGAACACGCTGTCGACATTCACGCCCTTGCCGGTGATCTCCCAGATCGCCTTGCCGAACCTGCGGACCTCTTTGTTCCACGTGTCATATTCCGGCGTGCCGACCGCAGGCATCTGAC
>Ga0307379_10012636_pt1 | contig 11000 bp, 14 predicted proteins | sample UN2MG_FD_202237 | JGI IMG/M metagenome (GOLD analysis project Ga0307379, IMG submission 202237) | Soil microbial communities from Risofladan, Vaasa, Finland - UN-2 | ecosystem: Environmental > Terrestrial > Soil > Coastal area > Acid sulfate soil | place: Finland: Risofladan, Vaasa | collected... | reverse complement strand
CATCCTTGAACCACTTCTCGCCCATCTCTGCCTTTTGCCTTGCAAGAAGCACGGGCCGCCGTCTGTCACAAGTCCGACGGCCCATGTACTGTTTCTACTCGTGGTAGATCAGCTAGTCCACCCCCACGATCTCGAAGGAGAAGTAGCAGTCGGCACCAAGGTCTTGAAAAGTCCATGTCACCTTGTCGGCAGTGCCCGCGGCATCCGTGCCTACCGCCCAGTGCGGTAGGTTCACATACACAGCCGCGGCGATCTGCGTCTTCGGTGCAAGGGACGCATGCAGGACGTTCTTCATTGCCACGCGCACTGATGCCGACACCTCGGTTGCCGGAGCAACCGGTTGGTCCAGTGCGATTGTGCCGTAAACGTGGGTCAGACCTCCGACCCGTTCACGGCCCGTAATGGTCACTAACGTTGCAGAAAGCGCCATCAGTCAGTCCTCCTTTTACTGCCGTCCCCAAATGGTGTAGTGAACGGTATCCACGCTCTCGTCTCCGCAGGTGAACCGCACCCACTTGGCTCCCGCCTCCTCGAAGGGGTAGACGAGAGGGGATTCAGTGGGTGTGTTTCCTTCGGATTGGGTGTTCGCCGTTATCACGTCCAGTATCAGGAATGGCGTACGAAGGAATGCCACGCCTAACGTCAGCTTGAGCCTGCCACCCAAGACACTCCTGCCCTGCTCCCCAGGGATATGGACAAGGAAGTTGTGGGTCGGCGTCCCGCTTGTTGTAGCCATGCAGACATCTCCTTTATGCGCTCACCGCGAACGTGTACCCGCAGGAGTTCGGAATGGTCGTCGCCGCCTTCGCACCGATGCCGATCTCGCCGTAGGTGGCGCCCGCCTCGCCCGCATCGACCATGATCAGAGCATCGCCGGCGGTCAATGCGGCCGTTGTCGTCACCAACGTCGCAATGGCACAATAATCAACTGGATAGACACCGCCAACCCAGTACCACGACCAGTACGTGTCCGTTACGCTGGCAGCCATGGTCACCGCGATCTTGCCACTGTTGTAGCCGGCTCCCGCAGCTCGCGTCAGATCGTTGGTGATCGTTGTTGGGGCGACCGCTGTACCATCCAAACAGCAGATCATGTTGACGAGAGCTGCTGTATAAGTCGCATCGGAGTCGAGGTACAGGTAGGCCAGATCAGACCAACCGTTCTTCGTTTTGTGGTTATAGACGCTAACCACCATCCCCTTCTGGTACACTTGACCTGCTGTTGCCACGGCGAACCCCTCGGGCGGCACCCACCCCACTCGGTGAAGGCCTCCCCAGTTGTTCTTGAGCACTACGCTGGCGGCGGACACTGTCTTTGTTGCCATACTATTTCCCTTTCAGTTTCAGAGTTGTGGGGGTCGGCCCATGCTGGCCCCCGGTGTTCAGTCATTAGGCAGCGTCCGCGGCCTTGGAAATGCCGGCGCACGCAGTGCCCGCCGTCACCAAGAGTTGGATCAGCAAGGCCGTCCCCGCATCGTCATCCGAAAGCTCGAAGGGGCCTCCGGCGACGATTGCCGTGTCCGTTGCGATTGTCACCAGCGACAGCGCCGTCCCGCCGACGAGGTAGTCCGACTGTGGGCATGGCCCGCCGCACCAGAACCAGTTGCAGTAGTTGGCGGTGATCGTCCCGAGGGCCACGGCTGCCATCCCGCCCGTTATGGTGTTCCCGACCTCATTCACGGGATCGACCGCAACCGTAGTTGGCGTCGTAGACGTGGCGCACAACACGCCAATAGTGGTGCCCGCCACTGTCGACATGCGCAGGTAGATGAACGTCGCCCACCCCTGTGCTACCGCATCCCATGCAATGCACTTCGTGCCGAGCGGAAGTGTCGCGATGAGCTGGTTGTTGTCCTTCGTGTTCTTCGCCCCAAACCCATCCTGTGGGGGTTGCCTCTTGAAGTCACCCGCCCACGGGAAGTTGTCCTTCAGGACAATGTTGGCAAGGGCAATCGTACTCTGAGCCATGTTTCATTCGCTCCTTTCAGTAAAGCGTTTGTCTTCGTTCAGGTTTCAGCGGTCTCACGGGCCTCAGCGGGCACCCTTAGCTCGCCGGCACCATGTTGGTCAGCATGATGTTCGCGTTCGGCTGCCAGCACATGAAGTTGCCCGTCCCGTAGATGCGGGCCATGTGCTGGGCGTAACCGTTGATCATCACCGCCTGGTCCTGGAACGCCGTCAACCGGAACATGTCGCCCGGCTTGAACCGAAGCTCCCAACTCGGCACGTGGAAAATGAAGAACCACTTGCTCATCGTGGTCACGCTCGGGACCGCCCGGTTGTTCTCCACGAGGAAGGGATCTTCCACCACCTCGATGTTGTCCAAGGTGAAGCTGTTGAACCCGAACTTCACCAAGTCGCCCGGCTCGCCCGAACCCTTCGTGATGCTCACCCCGGCGCCCACGATCGACTGGAATGCCTGGTAGAGCGTTGGCCCCACCACGCACAGGAACTGGCTCGCCGGCTCGATGTTCCGCCGCACCACCGACAGCGCCTTTCGGAAGTTGCCGATCGAGGCCGTGATCTCCGTGTCCTGCACCGACGTGGTGCCCGTCCCATCGAACCCACTGTTGATGTCCGCCGACTGCCAGCAGTCCACCGTGTTCCCGCTCAGGTCGCGGGTCACGTTGCCGTACTGATACCCGAGGTCGCCCGTCGAGCTGGCCGTCACGTCCCCGTGGTCAAGGGCGTGAATGATGCTCTGGAAGTCCACGTGCGCGTCGCCGTCCCCGCTCTGCGTCACCGCACCGGTGTACGCACCCAGCGCGCCGGTGTTCGATGCGGTCTGCGTTGCACCCGCGCCGCCGGCACCCGACCCGTTGTACATCATCTTGCACATGTGGATCCGGGCCGCCAGGAAGCCCTGCTGCACGAGGAACTTCGAGAAGTCCAGCACGCGGTTCGGACCCGCGTTCATGTCCGCCTGCTTCTTCGTGTAGACAAGCGGCACCTGGAAGCTCTTCCAGCCGAAACTCGGAGTCTTCAGCAGGGTCTTCCGTCCGCCCGTCAACTGGTCCTCTTCCCCGAAGCTCTGAGCCAGCGAGGAGAGGTCGTCGATCAGCACGGGCCTTGTGATCAAGGTCCCGCCGTTCCATTCCTTCTTCACGCCGCCACTCATGTACATCTTTGCCGCCAACGGCATCTTGAAGACGACCTGAGAGACGACGTTCGGGATCCACATCTTCCTCGTGGTCGAAGAGACGTTCAGATCCGTGATTTCCGGCCACTGAGCCATTCTGTATGCTCCTTTCATTTGAGGCAGAACGGCCCCGCGGCCGCCCCGCTAAATCCGTGTTGTCATGGTCACCGTGCTCCTTGCTGCACCCTTGGAAAACTCACGCAGGAAGGGCGGCCAAGGTATCCGCCCGTTCGGTTGCAAGCCTATCCTGCGTTCTCTCGCTTTTCCCTTTCCTCTCAGTCCGCCACGTCGTTGAACTCGCCCGCCCGCACCTGCGCCCGATACGCCTTCTCGAAGTCCGGTTCGATGACGGTTGCCGGGCGCCGGGGGTTCGGGCGCCGACCGCCTTGCCCGGTATCGCCTGCCGGGCCCCGGCCGCCCCGCTTGCGGGCGTTCTCAAGGTCGCGCTTCAGCCGCTCGTTTTCGATGTTCAGCGCGTGCGACCCTACAAGATCCCCCATCTGGTCGGCCTTTGGGTAGAAGTCGGGCGTGTACCCGCGCTTCTTCCAATCGGCCTTTGTCCGTTTATCGATTTCGTTGCGGTCTTCCAGGGGATGGCGTCGAAGCAGGGCATGGTACGCGTCCTTGTTGTCGCGCTGGACATCGAGCTCTTCGCGCTCCGCCACCGTGCCGGTGATTTCTTCCACCTGGTCTCGGAGCGCAGCGTTTTGAACCAGCACCGCCTTCATGGCCGCGTTCAGTGCCTTGTTCTGCGGAAGCGGCTTGCCGTCGTAGTCATCGACTTCCGGCAAGTCTTCCCACTTCGGCGCTTCGGGCTTGGCGTCCGCAACAGCGCCGGATGCCTTGCCCTTCGCCTCTGCCTTGGCGCCGTTCAGTTCGGCAAGTTGCGTCTCGACCTCTTCCAACCGCCGCTTCAGGTCCGCCTTGCTCATGCCGGTCTTGGCCTCGGCCTCGTCCGCCGCCTGCCGGCTCGGATCCCAATCGTCGTCGTCCGCATCGGCGTCCTTCTTGCCTTTGCCCTTCGGGGGTTCCTTCGCAGGTGCCGGCTCATCCTCGCCAGGCTCCTGTCCTGGCTCGTTCGTCGGCTCGCTGTGGGCGCTCGCGTCGGCTCCCGGGCCTCTCAGCGGCTCCGCCTTGTGTACGGCAACCGTCAGCGTCTCCGGATCCGGCATGATCGAATCGCTTTCCTCGAACTCTAGTCCCTGGTCTTTCTCGTCCGCCACGATATCTCCCCGTTCTGCCGCTGGGCGCCTGTCCCAATGGCAAGGCCGGTCAAGCCTTGTGTTTCACCGCACGGCCGGCAGCGGGCGTCTATCCCGCGTTGGCGTCCCCAAGCCGTGCTGTTTGTAATGCCGCGGGGCGAGCAACCTGTCTCGCCCCCCGGCGTCCCATATCCGGCCCTAAAGAAAAACCCTCCGATCCCCTTGATCAAGGAAAGGAGGGTTCAGATCCGAAGATCCGCGCTGGCCGGCGCGTCTCTCGGGCTCGGTATTCAGTTTTCCATCTGGTAGCGGGCCGTGGAGTCGAACCACACTAGTTGAGCCTCTGGTTTATGGAACCAGAGTGGCGCCCGGCGCCCGAGCCCGCGATTCTGTCTACATCACGCCCAATCCCGGCTCCGGCTTCCGCCGTTTCCGTTTCTTCTTCGCCTCGTCGAAGACCTTGGCCTTCGGATTCCTGTCCAGCTTCTCAAGGTTGCTCACCACGATGTGGGCGTTCCGGGCGCTCGTGCAATGCTGCTTGACCTCCCAGTGATCGTCCACCTTGTGCATCACGTTGCTGCCTTCTACACGGTAGGGCATTCTTCAACCCTTTCATACAGCACGCTCACCGCCGACCGATGAAACTCCTCGACCATCCCGTCCACAAACGTCACCCGGATGTAGTCGCCCTCCTGGTCGATCTTCTCGCAGATCTTGTCCTTGCCGTCGTGCAGGGCCAAGTTCGCACGCGCGCCCGGCCGGTATCCCCCGTACCCGAACACCTTCACGCTGCCGATTCGCAGAATGAATCGCGGCGCCTCCGGCACCGTCTCCGGCATCGCCGTTGACGACAAGGGCTTCCAGGGAGCCGCGTTCGGATCATCGTGTCTCGGTTTCTTCTTCGCCATTTTGCTTACTTTCACACCATTGCCGGTTCTTGCGCCGGTTGCTCGCCGCCTTGTGACTGCCCCTGTGTCGCACCCTGCTCCACCTTCTTCTGCGCCTCGACCGCCGCCTCCAGAATCTCCTGAATCTGCGCCATCACATCCGGCAGCAACGCCGGGTCCAGTTGCTGCGCCATGTTCACCACGTTCAGCACTTCGTTCGCGTTAAGGATCTCTTCCAAGTTCGGCACACCATAAGTCTCAAGCAGACGCGGCAGATACGCCGGCCCAACCGCTTGCAACAGTTGCAGCGCCTCTTCCTTCTCCCGTTGCTTATCCGCCGGCAGTTCGCTGCCAACCTGGATGTCCAGGTCGAACTTCGCGTCAAGGACCGACTTCATCACCATCCTCGTGTCGGGGTCCACGTACTCGCCCTTGATCTTGATCACGTCCTCACGCCCGCCCTCCCCCACGATCCGCACCATGTCCCCCACGCTCATGTGCTGCACGATCAACTCCCAGACCTGAGTCATCAGCTCCTTGCCCGTGGTGCGCTCAAGGTCGCCCGACAGCAGGATCGTGCGCAGCCGCGAGTTCTGGTCCAACTTCAACAACTCCGTCGCCGTCAGGCGTCCGCCCGACCGCTTCCCCTGCGCAATCTCATGGATCCCGTGCAGCGTCCTGATCAACTCGTCGAAGAACTTGATGGCGGCAAACAGATCCGCCGAAAGCGGAGGAGGCGGCTCACGTCTCACCGCATCCAACTTGTTGGGGTTCACCACCAATATCTTGCCCGCGGCGTTCTTGACCGCGTTCTTGATGGACTGGTCGTCCTTGGCGCCCGGCAGTGCCCCCAGCTCCACAACCGTCCGCGGATCGCCGAAGCACCTGATCGCCATGACCACGTGCGCGATGATCTCGTTCACCATGTCCTGCGGCTCGCGCACCATCTCAACGCCCGTCACACCCCGCCACGTGTGCGGCAACCAGATGAACGGGCCGGTGATGAACGGCAGGGTCTTCCCGTCCCACCGCTGCTTATCCGCCTTCGCATTCAGCGCGATCCGCCCGATGCGCAACACCCGCCGCCCGTTCGGATACAGCGGCCGGTCATACTCCCGCTTGGTCGTCGGCCTGTTGGCCTCCGTCAGCGGCTCGCCCGTCTCCGTCAACACGGGGATGTCGTCTTCGTTGTACGACACCTGCCCGCTCGCCTCGAGCTCTTCATCCGAGATCGGCGTCTCGTCCACCGTCTCTTCTTCCGTCCGGTCCTTGAACCAGCACTCCATGACCGTCACCATCTGCAACCGCTCGGATTCCGGCTCGTATTCCTCCTTGTTCTTGCCCGCCCCGGTGATGGCCGCGGCCAGCCGCCCGTAGTACTTGGGCTTGTCCTTGTGCCCGAGTTCGTTTGTCGCCACCCCGCTCGTATCCGGCCCCACGTAGCCCTTCCAGCCCGTCGGTTTGGGACCGTTTGCCAGCCAGTCCGGTTGCGCCTGCGTGTCCGTCAGCAATGCCGCTTTGTCGATCTTCTCGGCATACTCTGGCCACCGTTGCTTCGCCTCGTCCACGTACATCTGCCGCTTGATGAATACCCACTCAGCATCCGCCAGAGTCTCTGCCCCCGGCGCCACGCCGAAGAAATAGTAGGGCACGAGCGTCACTTCCACCTGCCCGTGCCACATCTTCTGTTCCTCGTCCCATCCGCCCTCTGGCTTCTCGTTCCAGTACACCAGGAGAATCCAGTTGCCCGTCAGGAATCCGTCCAGCGCGCACTTGCACACCAGCGTCTTCACCCCGATCCCGATCTGGTAGTACCACCGCAGCGCCGCCTCCGCAACCTTCGCGCCCGGGATGTCCGAATCCTCTCTCGGCCGGGCGTAGAGCCGCGTGTCCGTCTGCATCAGCAACGCAAGCTGCTGCTGCAACGCCGGGAAGATGTAGTTCACCTGCGTCGGGTGCCACCCGTCCTTCAGGGTCACGTTCTTCAACTGATTCCCGAACGTGTAGTCGTGCGCGTCCGCCGCCATCTCCCACCACGGCTCGCAGTCGCTGGCCGACATCCGCTCCATCTCGTCGAGCGTGTCGTTCAGCTCCTTCGCCGCCGCGTCCTCCTCGCTCATCTCGGGGACTTCTTCCGGCGGCCTGTCTTTGAACAACCTGAGTGCCATAATCTATCGCCTACGCTGAGTCCCCTTGGTCGATGGGGATGTACTTCGCCTCGGCCGGCTTGACCGGCGCCTCCGTCACGCTGCCCTGGTTGCCCGCCAGCCGGTAGCCGGTGTCCACGCCCTTGGCGTAGATGGTGTAACCGAGCCACACCGCCCCGCACCACAGCACTACGCATCCACCGATGATTGCCAATGTCACAGCCATGTCACGAACTCTCCAGCCCCACGGTCTTGCCCAGTGAAAATGTCCTCACGTTCGCATACCCGCCCGCAAACTGCGGCCCCAACCGCGCCTGCTCCCACGTCTCCGCATACTGCGGATAGTTCTCCTCGCGCGGACACGTCAGATGCACCTCCAACGCGATCATCACCGAAAACAGAATGTCGTCCCACGTCCCGTCCCGGTGCTCCCGCTTCTTGTTCGCCTTGCGAACGAACGTGTCCTCCTCGTCCGCAAGCTCACTCGACAAACAGGTGAACGCCCCCCTGAACCCGATCTCCGGGTCTTCGTTCTGGCGACACCACTTGATGTACTGGTCGATCAGGCCATCGCGGGTCGTCGTCGTCGTCCGCCATCCCAGCAACGACCTTGGCGTCTGGTCCTGCTCGTCCGGATCACGCTGCCGCTGATACAACTTGGGATACTGTGCCGCCCTGATCTTGTCCAAGGTCGACTGGCCCGCGTTGTTCACCTCCGGCGCCATCCACGCATCGTTGTAGTACGAAGCACCCTTCAACATCTCGTCGCCGAGCAAGTCCGGGTCGATCGTCCCCACCCATATCGCCGCCGGCCGCAAGTACCGCCGGTTGAGTACCGTGATCGCCGACCTGTCCCGCTTCCCGTGCGGATCGTTCGGGTCGATCGGCAACCCCTCGCTCACGTCCCCGCCCTCTGCATAGTCGTGGGATTGCTTCGGCTCCTCCCAGATCCGCCAGCATCCGTTCGGATCGTAATCGCACGGCGTCATCCGCACCATCGTATGGTGCTTGTCCGCCCAGTCCAGCCGGGCATACGTCGGCGCTTCCACCGTCTTCGCGTGTTGGTGCCTGATGTACGCCGGGATCGCGTGGTCGCCCGACGCCAGGAATGCCTCCTGGTCGTTCTTCGGATACTCCTGGTGGAACATCTCGACCGACCCGCTGCACTTCTCCCTGATGCACCACCGCCGCCAATACAACTGCTCCTGCGTCGCATTGTACGGCGCCCGCATCAACTCCTGCTCCTCCTCGTTGTAGCTCCCGAACCGATACCACTTCGGCACCGGCATCGAATACTCTTCCGGGAACTCCAACCAACTGAAGAAGATGGGAAGGTAGCAGTTGTAGTCCTCCGGGTACTTCTCCCGGTGAGTCTTGGCGTCCTTCCACAGCTTGTGGAACAGGTCGCCCTCGCCGTTCGCCGTACTCTCGATCACCACCGCCGTCTTGTACGTCTTGGTAGGATCCGGAATCGTCTGGAGAAGACTGTTCATCGATACCGTCTGACGCGGCCACTTCGCAAGCTCCGACAGATGCGCAAGTTGGAAGGTGCCCGCCGTCCCCACGTAGTCGACGGCGCACTCCACAGAGAACGAAGCATCGTGCGGACTCGCCCACCACAACTCGCCCCGGTTGTCCCGCGACATCCGGCGCCGCTCGGGGTTATGGTTGTTGAAGTACTTCGCCTTGCTGAACACCTTGTCGCTCCCCGTCCCGTCGTGGGCGACCACCAGCGCCTTGAGGCCCGGAGTGTGGTGGCAAATTGTGTAGAACAAGGCCTGCACCACCGTCGACGTCCCGACCTGCCGCGGCTTCAGGATGATCAGCCGCACCGGATACCCCCGCCTCCACTGGCTGAACATGTGCCCCAGAATCTGCGCCTGTATCCGATTCGGCAGGAAGGCCACCGCCACGCCCGCCTTGTCCAGAACCTGCAAGTGCGTTGCCATCCACGTCAACCACGCGGTCGTCTTGTCCGCCAGCGTCTGATCAGGTTCGCCCAGCATCGGCATGTGCCGGCTCCTCTTCCCCGTTGACCTCGAATTCGGCCTCCTGCACCTTTTCGGGCAGGGGCGTCATGCCCACTATCGATTCGATAACTCGCGCGCCCTCCGCCAGTTTCGCACTCGTGTCCTTATCGATGATCCGAATCGCACCCGGACCAGTACCAGGACCGAACCCGAGTCTTCGGGAGTACGCGTCTCGCTTGATCATGGCGGCCGTCCTCACTGCCAGCAACATAGTGCTCGGATCCGCGGCCCGGGCCGAGATCACAAACGCCAACTGGCAGCCGGCAAGCCTTCCCGCCTCCACCGACAGGTCGCAGTTCTCCGCAAGAGCACGCAGATTGCGCGCCGTCAGTTTGACACCGTAGCGCTCTTTCCACTGCGCAAGGTCATCATCGCCCGTCAGCAACACCTTGCGGATGGCGCTCTTGCCCTGTTTGGCGATCTTCTGCTCGGCGTCTTTCCCCGCCTTCTCGTCCGCCGGGGCCTCCGGTGTCGGCTCTTCGGTTGTGGCAAGCGCCGTGATTTCGTCAGACACGGGAATTGTTCCTTGACTTCCCGAAAGAAATGGTGTATAATGTTTCGTATGAGAACACCACGCATGGGCGCAACCAGATTGATCGACGATTCAGAGGTTCAATCTTTGTACCTGTCTGGCAAATCATGTTCTGAGATTGCCTCCATTACTGGTTTTACAAAACAATGTGTCCATCAAAGCCTTATCAGGTCGAATACCCCCAGAAGGCGTCGCGGTGGAATTGCAGTTCCACTGCCCACTTCTACCATAGCAAATCTCTATCTTGAAAGCAGATGCCCAACCAGGAGATTGGCAAAACTCTTTGGGGTATCCGTTGGCGTGATCTACCGCATTCTTGCCTCTTGTGGAATCAGCGCTAAATATTACCAACGAAGAGGAGAGGCATCTCCTAATTGGAAAGGCGATGATGCCGGGTACATCGCATTTCATACCCGCGTCAGCAAACTCAGGGGGTCGCCTAAACAATGCTCTATCTGTGGCATGGCCAAACCGGGCGTCATGTACGAATGGGCCAATATTTCTGGGTCGTACTCCGATCCATCTGATTACATTAGGCTTTGCAGACCATGCCATAAAAAATTCGATTCTGAGAAAAGAGCAAGAAATAAGGAATTGAAATCATGTCCTTCTACGAACGCATCATGACCGGCCTGTTCATGATCTTGGTTGGCGCCATCCTGCTCGCCCTCTGCCACGGAATCAGGTTCATCATGTCGGTACTCAGGGGATGAAGTCATGAAAGCCAAATCTAGTCCTAGATGGGGCAGCATCGCCAGCCTCGCGGCCGGTACAGTCTTTGCATACTTCTCGTATCTGCTCATCAAGGAACTCTTTGTCGCCCCCAAGATAGGGGTCATCGTACTGGCCGCATTGTTCTTGCCGGAGTTGGTGTTCGGTGCGGTCGTTTTCATCTTCGTCGGAATCGGATGTCTCATAACCGGGGAAGGCCCGTTCTGAATTTCACGCTCCCGCTCGTCGCGGGGCACCGTCTTCCGCCTAATGCAGCATGTTGAAAGCAACAGGCTGTAGCCACAGGTCGCCCGTGGCGTTCTTCACTCGCGCCCGCACATAACTCTTGATG
>Ga0307379_10012635_pt1 | contig 11001 bp, 9 predicted proteins | sample UN2MG_FD_202237 | JGI IMG/M metagenome (GOLD analysis project Ga0307379, IMG submission 202237) | Soil microbial communities from Risofladan, Vaasa, Finland - UN-2 | ecosystem: Environmental > Terrestrial > Soil > Coastal area > Acid sulfate soil | place: Finland: Risofladan, Vaasa | collected... | reverse complement strand
ATTACCACGATCTTTCTGGTGACCTGGCTTTTCCGCGCACTGGACCAGATCCTGGGCCGCCATCTCGCCCGCTTTTTCGGGGAATACATTTACGGTGTCGGTTTTTTGAGCCTGTTCCTTTTGATCTGGCTGGTGGGTCTGGTGGGCAGGACTTATTTTGGGGGTAAGCTGAATAATTTCAAGGATATTCTGTTAGCACGCATTCCCCTGATAGGAACGATTTTCAATTCGATCAAAAAGGTGTCGGATGGGCTGCTGGAGATGGAGGCCGGCAATTTCGAGCAGGTGGTGATTATCGAGTATCCGCGCAAAGGCTTATATGCAGTGGGTTTCGTGACCAGCCGTGAACCGGCTGATCTTTTCCTGGCAAAAGAAAGCTCAGCCGGAAAACAGGTAGCTCATGTCTTCATCCCCACAGTACCCAATCCGACCTCCGGCTATATTCTACTAGTGCCTGAGGACGAGCTCCAGCGCCTCGATCTTTCGGTTGAAGAGGGATTGAAGCTCGTCTTAAGCCTTGGGATGATCCATCCCGAGGATTATGTGGTGAGCAGACAAGTCGCTGCTGCCAGGATTAAGGCTCCGCCGGAAGACAAATCTCCTTTCCCTGAGGACAGTCAAAAAAACTCAAATCCTGATTAAACCGATAAGGAGCTTAATCCTCTTTATCGAATATCGGGCGGTGTCAGATTCTTACAAATTCACTCTAAGAGAATATCTCTTACATTTTTAACCACAAAGACACTAAGACACAAAGGGCTTATAAGACTATTCGTTTGATACCATTTTTGATAACCGGGACATTGAAATTGACAAACGAACCCAGTCGGTATCCTGTAAGTCTTAAATATGTCAGGATTTGAGAGCGGTCTAAGGGCAGAAGTCTTTCTACGGCTTTCAGCTCGACTATCACGCATTCCTCAACAAGAAAATCTAATCTCAAACCTGAATCCAACTGCTGGCCATTGTAAAGCACAGCTAAGGAAAGCTGTTGAGAAATCCTTAGCTTTCGTTTCTTAACTTCATACGACAGGCAATTTTCATAGACGCTTTCCAGCAGACCGGGTCCCAGGCTGGAATGTACGCAGAATGCGGCGTCTACAATTTGCCGTGCAACTAGATTAACCTCAGGGGGAATCGGTTTTATTGGCTTTATTGAATCCTGGTTTTTCATAATTCAACAAATGATAGCAACAAAGTACAAAAATAAATATACACTCCTCTTTGTGTCTTTGTGTCTTTGTGGTTAGATAAAATAAATCGGAATGTCCCAGCTAAAGGTAGTGAGATATGACTTGTCAAAAATCAAGCAATAATATGGATTATCAAATAAAAAACCTCAAGCTTGGAGAATTGACTTTCGGGCTTGAGGTTGTGAAGCAACATCCCACGGAGGGGCTTAAGGGGTCAATAGATCACCAATCGCTAAAGATTGTTATTCAGAAGCAGTCTGATGCCGCAATGATAGAAACCATATTACACGAAATAATACACGCAATTTACCATTTTTCACAGATAAAGGGCTGCGAAAAGGATGTAACTCGTTTGACACACTGGTTATTAGCCGTACTAAAAGACAACCCTGAGTTTGTAGGGGTAATTGGCTCTATTTAATCATTTTTGTGTTTGGTTTTATCTGCCAAAACATAGACTTGGCCCGGCTTTGGCGTTGGTGGTAATGGTTCTCCCTTAGTTACAGTTACTTCTGTACCAGTGCTTGTGTTTTTGTATTGTCCTGACTCTGGTGCTTTTGTACCAGGCGAGATTTTTTTAGCCATAGTAATTTCCTTGAGGTTATTGTTCTTTGGAAAGTAAAATCACATTACGGGACACGTGCTGACCATAGGGTTAGTGGGGCCTTTGGGAATCCGATGGACTGGGTCCAAAGGGAACCCTACTAACGCAGCTGACGCACGTGTCCCGTTTTTATTTGTAACTTCTTTGAGTGTCTTATCTATATAATCCCGTTAAATTAATCCTACCTCAAGAAATTGAGATAGTCAATAAGAAAATCAAAATTATTATCTCATTTCAATCCTAGAAATATTTGGCTTGAGATGCCTTTTTGTTCTGCCTTCTTTAAAACCTCTAAGGATATAGGAATCTCCATACGTCTTCCATCTAAAATTTCTTGCACTGAAACAACTTCTATCTTGGGATATGTTTGTGCGAATTGCCTGTTTTCATATTGTCCATATTTTTTACTTTCTTTTACAAGATTATCCATTGAATACAAAGTAATAAGATATCCCATTGCTGCCTGTTCCCTTTCTATTGTACCATTTAAATCTCTAATAACCGAAGGTGAAAGTGTTTCGCCCGATTTAACACTAAACAGTACATCTTTTGTTATTGGCTGATCTTTTTCGTCATTATCCTTAACAAAAGATATACCGTCTATGCCTTGATCTCCGCCTTTCTTTTCATTGATTATTGCTCGGTTATCTGAAAAAGTAAGAATGGACCATTTTTCAAATTCTTTTCTAGTACGATCATCTTTCTTATGTGCTAGAGCTATTGCACTTTTCATATCACGGGGAATACCGTTTAATTCGATATTTTCTAAAATGCTACTGCCAAAATGTTCGCTAAGCCGCTTCAAAATTAGCGATATACTTTGATACGTTATATCCATTCCAATCCATCTACGCCTCAATCTTTCAGCAACGGCAATAGTTGTGCCGCATCCACAATAGGCATCTAAAACAATATCTCCCTCATTGCTGCTTGCTTTAATAATGCGTTCTAAAAGCGTTTCGGGTTTCTGTGTTGGGTAGCCGAGTCTTTCCCGCGCCATTGCATTAATTGAAGCAATTTTAAAAACATCTGATGGATGTCTAAATTGGCCTTTTGATCTCGTTGCACTTTCAATACCCGTTGCTATTCTTCTTAATACTTCATCGCTACGAGGCTCCATTACGTCTTTAGCATTAAAGATTACATCTTCTGATTTGGAATATCTGAAAATTACATCGTGCTTTCTTGAAAAATCATAGCGGGGTATTCCTCCCGTTTCATACCACCAAATTATCTCATTCCTAAAATCTCCGCCCCGACCACAAAATATTGAATCAATTATTAACTTCAAATAATGAGATGCTGTGGGATCACAATGCAGATAAAAACTCCCGATAGGCTTTAAAACTCTAAATATTTCTGCAATCCTAAGGGTCATACTAATGAGATACGATAATAGGCCTCCTTTTCTAAGAACCTTTAAAAATCCTTGCATAAGTTCCATGCTTTGTCTTGTAAAAACCCCGTTATGATTACTTATAATTTCAGCGAAGCCCTCCTCCGCCATATCGTCCCAAGTCCATGTATCTACAAAAGCTTGTGCCTGGGCTTTATCTTCTTCTCCAAGATTATTATAAATCTGATTGTAATTTCGCTTGGAATTAAATGGTGGGTCAATATAACACAAGTCTATGGTATCTTTTTCAATATATTTTCGGAGCACTTCAAGATTATCACCATAGTAGAGTTTATTTTGCCATTGTTCCATTTTATTCCTCCAATGCCAAAGGTATTTGTTCGTTAAGCTTGGGCAGCGCCCTTTGTACCATTCTATAAAACATACCCCAATTTGCAGATGCCCTTTCAAAACCTATCAACATATAAAGATGTTTTTGAAGCTCAGGATGTCCTATGTCCTCAGTAAGCCATTGTTGATGCTTTGATTTTCTTCTTCCTTTTTCATCTGGCGGATTAAGGTGATTTAATTCATCCAAAAGTCCAGGGGCCAATCGTTCATATACGAGATCATTAGTATATTTTCCTACAATACTTGGTCTATTTACCTTCATTCCCTTCCATTGCCAGCCTCTTAGCTTAAACATTAATTCGTAAAACTCATCTGGAAATCGCTTGGCCCATTTTGCTTGTTCCACTAAAAGATACTTATCAAGAATCTTTCGGAGAGCTATTTTGTCTCTTACTTCTTGATATCCAGTAACTTCGTCAATAAGTGAAATAAGACCAACTTGAGCAAATCCAGATTGTAATATTTCACACTGATAGGCAATTATTTTTTGTCTTTTCCCAACTAATAAACCTTCTCGTCGTCCTTCAAGTATGGTTCTACATATTTCGGATAATAATCTTGCATCATAGCCAACTATAGTTTTGCCTTCATCTTTTACCCTAATTGGTTCCAAGAGGGTCCTATCAAAAACCCTGTCAAATAATGGTTTGAGCGATTTTTGACCAAAAAAACGGTCCATCCTTTTTCCGGGAACTTGTCGCCCAGAAGAGGTTGTTTCTTCTGTTACTTTAAGTATAACTTGCAATCGTCTTGAAGCTAATAGCCTTTGCCCATCGTCAGTAACATAACAGGGAATATCTATGCCACTAATTAGTAAAGTTCCTTTATGTGTTACTTTTTTCATTTTATACCCCTAGTCCTTTTTGGATTGTGAAGTTGAAAAGATCATGATGTTTGCGGTAGTTATGTCGGTAGCAGAATTCAGTAATATAGCGGGGGAGATAGCGTAGACTGACTTTATGATATTGTCCCACTATCCCTCGCTTGAGAAGTGCCCAAAACGAGTCGATGGTATTGGTATGAATATCACCGTCAACGTACCAGACATTATGATTAATCGTCTTATGAGGCATCATCTGCTTGATTCGGATATAGCCCTTGAACTCATCGGTTATCAGGGTGGTATTGGTTATGTCAACGTTCCGGCGGACTAAATTTTGTAACTTGCGGGCCTGTAGTTGATCTTTGCGAACAATACGAGCTTTAATATTACCATTCCGCTCTACCATACCAAAAACGGGAATCTTTTTCGTGCCACGTCCGCGCTTTGGCTTTGGGCCGGGAGCGCCTTTTCTCGGTTTGCCGCCAATATAAGTTTCGTCAGCCTCAACGATACCATGAAGCATATTTCGTTGTTCTGGCTCAAACATTGCTTCTCGGATTTTCATTGAAATACGCCAGGCCGTATCTTTATTGACCTTTAAATCACGGGATAGTTGACGAGAAGAGATTCCTTTCTTAGCGTTAAGAATAAGGCAAACAGCAAGGAACCATTTTTGAAGCGGCAGGCGGGTATGGTGAAAGATAGTTCCAACGGTTACGCTGAAACTGGTATTGCAATTGTTACAATGATGGCGCTTTTCCTTTGGCATTGAAGTTGTATTAATTGACTGGCAATAAGGACAGCGGGATTTGTCTTTCCAGCGGGCTTGTTCAATATAGGACAAACAATCATCTTGGGCTGGAAAGAGTTTAAAAATCTCGACTAAGTTCATTTTTCTACCCCCTGTTAGGACAAGTTCTAATTTAATATAAGGGATAGAAAAGAAAAAGTCAATAGTTATTTACTACCTTTACTTGGGACATTCCGAAATAAATTTCAAATATTTTTGGTCAGTGTTTACCGGCGAAGGATAGTGCCGGCCCGCATGTTCTTAAATGGCTGGAAAGCCTGGCTGGAAAGATCCGGCTGTTCAAGCGCAGGGTGCGCTCAGAGCCCTGAGCCTACTTTTACGGTCAGGGAATCGCTGCGGCTGACGCCCATATTGTCGGTCACCATGTAAATCACAGTAAAAGTCCCCTGGATATTGAAAGCGCGGTTGCCGATCACGGAGACTGTATCTGCCGTAGCGTCGATTCCGCTTCCCGCCCCATAGTCCCATTTGCGTTTGGCTATCGAGCCGCCGGGATCGGAATCCAAAGCCATAAAGAATACACTGTCCCCGGCAGCGATCGACTGGTTGCCGATAGGGGAGATTATCTCGACATTTGGCGGATTGTTGGCAAGCACGGTCAATTTAATGGAGTCTGCGCCGACCCCGCCCGCCTCGTCAGTGACCGTATAAGTGATGGTGAATTTCCCTGCTGTGGTGAAGGTCTTGGGACCGGTGACTGAGGTCGTATCGTCCTTGGCCTGGACCCCGCTTCCCGCACCGAAACTCCAGCCGCGGCTCACTACCGCACCCTCCGGATCATAGTCGCTGGCCCTAAAGGCTATCGGGACCCAGGCCGCCAATGTAGTATCGGTAGAGGGATTTAATATGGTGGCAGTGGGGAGTACATTTTCTGCCACGGTGACAATCACTGAGTCTACTCCCTGGGCTCCACTATTATCCGTGACCATGTAGCGGACAATGAAACTTCCCACAGCTCCGAAAATTTTCGGGCCGGTCTCTCGAGTACTATCCGAATAAGCAGGCTCGATTCCGCTGCCTGCATCCCAGGTCCAAAGACGCTCGACCACTTCGCCGTCCGGATCCGAGTCGGTCGCCGTGAAACTGACCTCCGTTCCCCGGTAAATAGTCGTATCCCGGGAAGGAGACAGAATCTCGGCCACTGGCGGCGAAGGTCCAGCCAGGACAGTTACGACCACTGAATCGGCTGCCGACACACCCAGAAGATCTGTTACCCGATAGACAAGCTCGAATGTTCCGACCTGTGAAAATGTGCGCCAGCCTGGCCTGGCAAAAGAATCCACTCTGGATTCAAGACCGCTCCCCTCAGGGTAAAGCCAGCCGCGGCGCACTATCCTGACTGTAGTCTCGATATCCAAAGCTTCCAGGTAAAGGCTGTCGCCTTTATATAGAGTGGTATCGGAATGGGGTGAGATGATAGCCGCGACCGGAGGCAGGCTCTCGGAAAGAACGGTCACCAGCACTGTGTCAGCGGCTGATCTTCCCAGGTTATCCACTATCTGATAAACAAGCTTGAATGTACCCGCCTGGTTCCAGACTATGCTTCCCGGATCCTTCTGCGTGGAATTAGGGATGCCGCTTCCCTCGCCGAAATACCAGAGACGGCCGATTACGGTGGATCCTGAGGGTACGTACTCTTTGACAAAGGGTGTCATCGAGTATTCGACCAGTATAATTGTATCTGCCGGCGGGTTTTTGATTATCACCCCGAAATCAGGGGTAGGCAGGACGATTACTTTGATGAAGGCGGAACCGCTGCGGTTTTGCTCATCTGTCACGCTGACAGTGATACCATGGGTCCCCACAGGCAGGCTGTCTGTTGAGAACCCGGAGCTTTCGGAGAGCATTCCTGCGATATTCGAGCGCCAGACGAAGTGTCCCCCCACCACTGGAGCATTATCAAAGCCTGTGCGGGCCTCCGCCCGGAAAGTAATCGAATCCCCCCTGGGAAACTCGCTGCTGTCCCCTGGAGAGAGGATAGAGACAAGAAGCGTCTCTGACTCCGGATCGAACGGGTTATCCCGCGGAGCATCGCGGCAGGAGCCCGCCCAGAGTAAAAAAATCATCAGTACAAACGCTGTTAGCTCTATTTTTTTCAAAATGAACAGGACATGCTGAGATTAATTTTTTGCCCGCTTTGAGGGGTGGTTTTAAGCTCCAGAGCTATGCCCGTGCGAGGCAGAAAAAAGAAATAATCCAAAATATTCACAGCATACAAACCCGCCGCGGCATAGAAAAAGCCATTCGCCAGACGAAGCCTGCTCTGCGCTTTATCATGCAGATCGCTGAATTGTTCAGGCTGCGCATCCTGCGTGAGGGCCCTGTATTGTTTCATGTAATCTCTGTAGTCGGCGTTATAAAATGCTCCAGCCGCCAGGCATCCCACTGTACCCGCCAGCAGACCCCACCCTTTCAGCTTGTGCCCCGAGACCAGACGCGCCCCACCGGGCACAAAAGCCCAGGCCATGCTTACAGGTCTTCCTCCTCCGACCCGCATGGATTCTTTATCTTTGTCTAGAGGCGACTTTCGGCCCGCCGCCCCCTTTTTTTCCTGGCTTATGGGGGCATACTTTTCAGTCAACAGTGTGTTCGCTGCGTTTATTTTTTCCAGCATCTTGTCGATTCTATTATTCAAATTCTGGATTTCGGCGCTGACCCGGCTGATTTCATCCTGGGTCGGCATTTTCTGCTCAAACCGCACGAGCTTGCCAAAGACCCAGCCTGCCCGCCCTCTATACATGATCTGATACCACTCGGGCCTTATTTCAGTCACGGAAAAACGCTCCCCTCTGTTGGCCCTTCCGAGACGGACATACTTAGTGCCGGGGCCGCTGCGGATATTGGCATAGCGGTTGGCAATCACCACCTCGCCGACTATCTGCGCCTGGAGAGATTGCGCCAGAGTGCTTAGAATGCAAAGGCTTACGATTAAAAAAATCAACCGTTTTGCCTGGATAATAAGGAAATTGATGCCGCCTGAAGGCATGAGTAACACCCCTCCATTATCTGAAGACAAATAACCTAAAAGAGAGCCATTGGTTCAATGTTAAATACAAGCTGTTATTTTATATAGACTTAGACCATTTCGCGTATCAGGTGCAAGTATCTCAAGTGGTCTCGACTGTATTTCCAGGTATGCATAATTCGGGCCACCAGGCATCCCAGCCTGGCAGTCGAATTATTTCCCCTTGCTTTATCTTACAACTGAATTATAATAAAATTTCAATTCTATAAAATATTCCAATTAGGCTATACTCTTGTTTATTTAAGCAAGGGAACCACATGCGGAATTGCGGATATTTCAGTCTTTTTGCACCCAAAGCCGGCGTTTCTGAGGTTTTATTGCCCGTCACTCAAGGAGCTGTTCAATGGATACCCTGGTTTTGATTCTGGTGACCTTTTTCGGCTATCTGGTGGTTTATCAAACTTATGGGAAATATCTGAGCCGGAAGGTTTTCCGGCTCGATCCAGCGGCTGTCGTCCCCTCGCGGGAAATGGAGGACGGCAACGATTATGTGCCGACCCGCAAGGGTATTATTTTCGGCCATCATTTTGCCTCGATCGCCGGGACAGGCCCGATTGTCGGTCCTGCTATCGGGGTTATCTGGGGCTGGCTGCCGGCCCTGTTATGGGTTTTTGCAGGCGCCGTGATTATGGGCGGGGTACACGACCTGGGCGCGCTGGTGGTTTCCCTGCGCAACCAGGGGAAGTCCCTTTCCGAGATCGCTGCTAAATATATCAACCGGCGGGTGCGGCTGATCTTTTTCCTGATTATGTTTCTGGAATTATTGGTGGTAATTGCCGTATTCGGCCTGGTGATCGCGATCATTTTCAGCATCTTCCCCTCAGCAGTCATCCCCATTTGGATCCAGATACCGATCGCTGTGGGCCTGGGCTGGATAGTCAACCGCCTGGGTGGAAATGTCTTCCTCTCGACATTTGTCGCTGTAGCCTTGATGTATTTTACAATTTATCTTGGCAGCCTTTATCCATTGTCAATGGGCCAGGTGTTCGACATGCCTGCGACCGGCACCTGGACCATCTTGCTTCTTATCTACGCCTTTATCGCCTCGATTCTGCCGGTCACCGTGCTCCTTCAGCCGCGGGATTATATTAACGCCTGGCAGCTTTTTATTTCTATGGGCATTCTGGCTGCAGGGGCTCTTGTGGCAAGCGGCACACGTGGAATGGCAATAGTGGCCCCGGCGATCAACCTGCATGCCGAGGGACTACCCCCGCTTTGGCCGTTCCTTTTTATCACTATCGCCTGCGGAGCGATAAGCGGCTTCCATAGTATCGTGAGCTCAGGCACCACCAGCAAACAGACCTCGAGCGAGCCGGATGCGCTGTTTATAGGCTATGGCTCCATGCTGCTTGAATCCTCCCTGGCCGTGCTGGTGCTTGTCGCTGTGGCAGCAGGGATCGGCCTTGGATATACAACCGCCCAAGGCGAGGTCTTGACCGGCCCAGCCGCCTGGCAGCATCATTACCACTCCTGGAGCACGGCCGGGGGCCTGGCTTCCAATATCAATGCGGTGGTAATCGGCTCGGCAAATATGATGGATGTGATAGGGATACCGAAATCTTTCGGTATAGCGCTGATCGGGGTCTTTATCGCCTCGTTTGCCGGTACTACTCTCGATACGGCAACCCGCACTCAGCGTTATATCCTTTCCGAGCTCTTCTCGGACCTTAAAATGAAGCAATTGGCCGGACGTTACACCGCCACTTTTATTGCAGTGCTGACCGCTGCGATCCTTGCTTTTGCCACCGGAGCCGACGGCAAAGGAGCGCTGACACTCTGGCCTATGTTCGGCGCAGTGAATCAGCTCCTTGCCGCTCTGGCTCTCCTGGTAGTGACTATCTACCTGCGGGAGAGGGGAAAAGCCTATTACCTCGTAACAGGTCTGCCCTGTCTGTTTATGGTAATCATGACCACCTGGGCCATGCTTTTGAACGAGGGAATTTTTATCAGGGAAGGTCAATATCTGCTGGCGGCGATAAACGCTTTTACTCTGTTTCTCGCTGTCTGGATGATAGTGGAGGCTGTGCCGCGTCTGTTCCATCCCATACAGAAGACACCGGCTCAGGCCGTGGCCTGAAAAGGTGCGATTAATTCTCTCAAGCACCTTTATAATACAGGACTGTAGCGCTCTAGCATTCTCACCTGGGAGAGCAGTTTCAGGGCTCTGCCGGCTGGGATTCCGGGACGCTCCAGGCTGTTTCTGATCGCCTCCCGCGCTTCGTAATAGAGCGAGACCTCGCAGAGCATCGATACCTTGAGGACCAGCCAGCCGAACTTTTTTCCCATTCCGGCTTGAGTCTGGAATTCAAGCTCTTCAAGAGTCCCCAATGCTTCCAGACGGGCGCTCAGCGTGTCGAGCTCCCTTTCATCCAGCACGCGGAAATAACTGCTGTCCGACCGCTCCTGAGAACTCACCACCCAGCAATAGCTGCGGCCCGGTTTTAAAAGATCAGCGACAGATGAGCCATCCAGGCTGTCCCCGCTGATAAAACGCTCCAGCACAGGCTCCCTTATACTGTCCTCGTATAGCCTGAATGAGACTTCTGACCCTCGGGCCTGCCATTTGAAAGCTGTCGGAACATCCAGGAGTGCAGAACCTACCGGGTAAACCAGGAAATCCTCCACAGTGTCTGGCGGAGCTGAATTTGGGTAAATTCGTCTGAGGGCGGCCTGAAGTTGTGCTTGTTTAATGTGGAGTTCAGAGAGCGCCCGACTGAGAGAATCGAAAAACCATGCCCGGGGTTTAAGACCCTGCGGAACAATCAGGCGCTCTCCCGGTGCGATCCGCTCGAGTCGTC
>Ga0307379_10012629_pt1 | contig 11003 bp, 11 predicted proteins | sample UN2MG_FD_202237 | JGI IMG/M metagenome (GOLD analysis project Ga0307379, IMG submission 202237) | Soil microbial communities from Risofladan, Vaasa, Finland - UN-2 | ecosystem: Environmental > Terrestrial > Soil > Coastal area > Acid sulfate soil | place: Finland: Risofladan, Vaasa | collected... | reverse complement strand
AGTTGGAATTGCAGAACGCGCTCCAAAGACAGCAACAGCTCATGCAGATGATGTCGCAAATCTCCAAAATGATGCACGATACCGCAATGGCGGTCCTTCGAAATATAGGAAGCTGAAAAATCTTTCTCGACATACGTCAACGTATCGGAAGTCCTGGTCGAGTAGATTTCGACCCAGCATGTGGAGCCCAGATGATTTGGGCCCTCCAGATCGCCGGGAGGTGATCTTCGAAGGAAAATCCCGGCCGGCATCGACAGGCAGTTCATGGAGGCATGCCCTAAAAAGGGGGAGGTGAAAATAAATGATGGGGAAAGGCTTGTTAATAAGTTTAATGGCTCTCTTTTTCCTTTTCCTGACATGTTGGCCATTGGGGATACATGCTCAATCGATAAACGTGAAACCTCCCATGAACAGGATCGGCAGGACTGCCAGGAACGGACCTGCATATGCAAAGGATAAAATCATGATGCTCCGAAGAACGAGTCTGAATTTTCGCACCATTGCGGCCGAACCTATTCCCAAAAACCTGGGCAAGAAAGAACGAGAAAAAGAGATCGAATATTCCGGTTGGCTGACGAAAGCGGGAAAAGATCTTGATGACCTTGCAGACCGATGGGAAGCGGAATTACTTGAATCCATAAGAAGAACCGCTCGTTCGGAGCAAATGGACGCGGTGAATAAATCCTACAGCATTAAGTATCTGGCTCTGCAGCAACGGATGCAGCAGGACAATCGCCAATTCACGTTGATATCCAATATCATGAAAGTGAAACATGACACGGCAAAATCCGCCATCAATAACATCCGTTAGGATCTGCACCAGATAACAACCTCCCGATAGAAAGTTCCTTCTTTTGTTACCTATCCAAGAGGGAATTCCCTTCCGGATGGCCGTTCTGTTTCGGGGGCGGATCGATCTTCCCAACCCCACTTGCCCCCTCTCCCCTGCGCATCGCCGCATCCGGCAGCCTTTCGAACGATGGGTACATTTGGTCTTGTCAAAATGAGATGTTGTGCTATTTTTTTCTTATACGAATTTCACCTTCATGAATCTCAGCCAAAGAAAGGGGGGAAAATGAGACCACTACACATGTTCGTAATTTTAACCGCTGTGGCATTGGTGCTGACCTTCGGTGGAGAATCTCAAGCATTAGTTGGAATCGAAACGAGCCCTAATCCTCAGTTGGTCGATGCGCCGGTGAACGTATAGATCTTCGTTGCAGTTGGTGAGGATGCTCCAAGCGCCATGGCGTGCGAAATCCTTGCATATTTTGGGGACAGCAAATTCGCTATTAATTTAGGAAGATGCCGGGTGAGTTCCGGTTTATGCAAAATCGAAACGACGCACTCTTACCGCAAACCGGGAAAATACACCATTAGGGCACAAAGCAAGAAATGCTCCTACGATGTCGGTCCGGCTGCGGTAAAATCCATTACTATTATTCGGAAACCGCAAATTCCTATTCCAAGAACCGGAAGATAATACACGCAGGTTGGATATCCGATAGGAAGTTTCTTTTTTCGCTGCCTAACCAAGGAGGGCACTTCCCCCCGACCGGCCGGAGGGTGATCAAATAGAGGGCCAGCAGGAATGCAGTCGGTGGGGGAGGCATCGTCCCTCCCCACCCGGGCATCCCGGAAGTTCCGGTTATTTTAGGGTAATCGATGCGCTGCGTACGCCGTAGTTACGGTTTTCGTTGGAGCCGGACGGGTTGGCACCTTCATGTCCGCCCCGAGGGAGTGCCCGGCGTCTCCCACTAGGAGGAGAATGGAAACTGCGGCCAAGGCTAATAACTTCTTCAATCCGAAAGTTTTTATGCTCATGTCACCCCCTTCGGATGAATAAACCGTGAGAAACAGAACCCGGGGGGAGAAACCCCCGACGGAGTCTCTTCCCCCGGAAGGGTTGATGCGCGGATCGCCTTAATCAACGTCATCGCCCGAAGGAGGACGGGGGCTAGGGTTCGGGCGCCCCTCCTCCCCCTGTGCCGCCTGTGTCAGGCCCTGCACCGGGCGGCAATGTCCCTGGAGTCCCTCGCCCCACGGGCTCTCCACCAACTCCAGGGTCGGGAAGGGTTCCCTTCAGATCCTTGACCGGGGCAGCATTTCTTCCCGGGCTGGGAATGCCGGAATCCCCCGAGGACCCGCCGCCCTCGGGGTTCGGGTTGATGTAGGGCGAGGTTTGAATGTCCTTCCACGACGGGTCCACGGTCCTCAGATCGCCAATCGACCTTTTGCCCGAATAGCTACCGCCTTCCAGCTGATCCCCTTTCAGGCTTTCCACCAGATTCACATGCAACCGGGCAACCTGGCCGACCATCGGCATAGTCATTTTCAGGAACTCATTGAACGCCTCGCAGGCCTTCTCCGACGTACACCCCCCCCCCTCCGGGTCCGGCGTGCAGGCATATCCCTTGCAGGAGCCCTCCTCCTGGACATTTCCGCTGGAGTCGCGGGAAATCGCATGCTGCGTCTCGGTCACGTTTCCATTCGAATCGGTCGTATGGGTCATGGTGTGGGAGAAGAATCCCCCGGAGCTGTCATAAACCGTTACCGTGTCCGTGACGGTCTGGGTGCCATCGCTGCTCGTGGTGTCGCTCGCTTCCGAAACGACCGTTTGCGTACCTCCCTCGTCGGACTGCGTGCCGCCCTCTTGGCCGCCCTCCTGGCCACCCTCTTGACCACCCTCCTGGCCACCCTCCTGGCCGGACTGCTGGCTCTCGCCCGTCATCAGGCGGGAATCACCGGCTCCCGCCCTGCTGGACAAATCCAGTCCGCCCCGGGGGTTGGAGGTGCTCAGCCCAAACGAGGAGCCCAGGGAACTTCTATCCGCCTGAGTACCCACGCTTGACAAGAGGGACCCGGCGTCCCGCCTGCCCAGACGGCCCCCCTGCCCCACATCCAATCCCAGAACCTGCCGGGGAACGAACATCCCCGCCGGAACCCCGTCCATCTGAAACTGGAAAGAGAATGGGCCCTGCATCGACTGGACCATGGCAGCCACTTCCAGAATTCTTCCCATATCGGTCCCGGGGCCCAGCCGCACCTGGATTCCGTTCACCGGGTTCCCGGCATTGTTCACCGCCCGGACGGATGCGATTTTCGAAAGCCCCTTCCCCCGGATGTTGACACTGACCGGTTGCCCCCCCGGGGCCGCTGCAATCCGGACCGGCCCTACCACGCGAAGCAGCGCCTGGGGCCTCGCCGCAAGGGCAACCTTTCTCGATGTGCCAGTGGGAACGGACAATGGTAAGGGGGTTGCCTTGGAAGACATCACTTTCTTGGGCGTGGATGACAACAACTTCGCTTTTGGAGCAGAAACAGCAATATTCACGGTTTTAATAACCTTTTTTTTTGATGTCCTTGAGCCGGACCTGATACGCCCCGCTTGCGTTTTTGCCCGCGGACAATTGGACAATGCGGCAACCGGGAAGCGGGCACTGGGCAGTGGGGGATAGAGGCTTCACACTGACTTCCGCTGATTGGACGGAAACGTCCTGGTTGTTGACTTTCTTGACCACTTCCGCAGACCGGACGAGGTGTAAATTCTTGCCCGTGATGGGTATCTGAAGCGGCTTTCCCCCCGCCTCGAGAGTTACAATTTTCACGCGCACCGCACGGGTTGGCACCCTCATGTCCGCGCCGGGGGAGTGCCCGGCACCTCCCACCAGGAGGAGAAATACAACAGCGGTCAAGACTAATAACTTCTTCAAAAAGCACAACCCATGCCCAACTAAAGAAATTCGGTTCCAGCTCATCATCTTCCCTCCTTTGCCAATCCAGATAGGGTTTAAAGCTGCGATCCGAAAGTCTTCAGAGGCCCAAGATCTGGGATATCCTCTGCGTGATCCCCGCCGAGAAGCCCTGCCTGCGGTAGGCAGGGACCGCATCACAAGGCGATCATGGAAATCATCATCTTTGTTGCTGCCTGAGGCCTGGTGCCATCATTTGGATTGGGGCTCTCTGCAGCTGAACCGGACCTTGTATTACGGATACTAAGTAGTCGTTGCATTATCACATTCGTCATACTCCTCAATACGACCATGCGGATCCGAAATAACTTTGATCTCATGGCCTTCCATAAGTAATCCCCGCATTCTGCTTGTCGGGCATATTCGTATTCTCCTCTTAAGATTCACCGTCCTCAGTGAATGCTCCAACCGGCTCCATTGTCTATCGGGTCATCACTTCAGATGTTGTTGAATATTTCCACCTGATCCACCACCGCCTGAACCGCCACCATATGAACCACCGGTTCCGCCACCGGTACCAGAAGTCGACCCTTCACTTGCCCTGGTTCTTGACGCCATGAAATAAGCTGTGTAAGCGCTCCCATCTGTACATGTGTTATCCCTGGATCCCGTCATAACAAACCCCCGCGTATATTCCACCACGTTCGTATCTCCAACCCAGGTTTTATGGGCTACGCCCAGTCGGTCATGCTTACCCGAATATTCGTACACTTCTTCACCTTCACAGTTGAACTTGGGTGCATTATCAAAAGGATCATAAATAATTTCTTCAGCTAACTCTATCGCCAGTGATTGCCAGGAAGTGATTGCGAAGAGCATGTCATCGTCACAGTCAACGCCGGTCATTCTCAGATCAATATTCCTGTCAGCATGTATGTTACGTATAGTGATTGTTTTGTTGGGGTTTTCATACGTCTTTCCTGTGTCAACGTTCTTGGTAGTATTTGCATTGGGCCACCATACCCTCTGCGGAGTGACCGTTGCGCCTGGATCATTCGTCTCAGTTCTCACAATCATCTTCCAGTCGCCTGGTGACAAATTGTCACAGTCTCCATACACATGTATTTTATCTAATAATATGGTGATGTCATACAGCGCAGACGGAGATACACATTCCGAATAGTCACTGCCGTAGTCAAACAATGTCTTGGTCGTTCCACTCGGACATTTACAAAACTTCCCATCATCATTTTCTTTTGTTGTGAATGGCCCTTCGGGACAGGGAAAGTCGGGAATGCATTGTAAATAAAGATTCGCCTGCTCGCGACTCACCAACTTTCGTGTTTCGAGAGTTTTCTTGTTTCTCATCATATCCTTGATTTCGGGTGTTCCCGGTTTTCTCAGCGAGATCACCTTTGGCTGCACCTTTACATACCGGTAAGGACATTCACAATTATTCATCTCCGCTACAGGGTAGATCCCATCTGTGGGACAGAATCCAATTATTTTACCAAGATTCTGTTTCGAGGCTTCAGGCGATTTTGCGTAACGGTCATCCCTTAAGGCCGGCATTGCAGTCACCGCATCTGATATTGCCTGGGGAGATTTTTTTTGCTGCGACAGGTCATAAGTCATCCTTGGTGCTTGCTTAGTAATCGCTGTACCTGTTTGCGGTCTTTCCATGGGTTTTTCGGGCAGAGGTACGGTATCAATGGCCACACTATCTTTTTGAGCAGTTTTAGCGGTTGTACTTGCACTTGTCTTAGGCATGGGTGTACTTGATTTCGGCGTTGCCAAACCCTTTTCGGGTAGAGGTACTGTATCAATGGCTACACTACCTCTTTGAGCAGTTTTAGCGATTGTATTTGTACTTGTTTTAGGCATGGTTGTACTTGTTTTCGGCATTGCCAAAACCTTTTCTGGCGCAGGAAGGGTTGCTTTCGGGGCAACCACGTTTATGGCCACGGTTTTTATGACCCTTTTTTGCCGGTCCTTGAGCCGGACCTGGTACGCTCCGCTTGCGCTTTTGCCCGCGGTCAATTGAACAATGCGGCAACTGGGAAGCGGGCACTGGGCAGTGGGGGAAAGAGGCTTCACACTGACTTCCGCTGATTGGACGGAAACGTCCTGGTTGTTGACTTTCTTGACGACGTCCGCGGAACGGACGAGGTCCAATCTGTTTCCTTTGACAGGTACCTGAATCGGCTTTCCTCCCGCTTCGAGAGTTACGGTTTTCACGAGCGCCGTGCGGGTTGGCACACTCATGTCCGCCCCGAGGGAGTGCCCGGCACCTCCCACCAGGAGGAGAATGGGTACGGTGGCCAAGACCAATAACTTCTTCAATCTGAAAGATTTCATATCCATATCACCCCCTTCGGATTAATAAAACATATGGGCCGTGTCCCATAATGTCTGTGCCAAGCCATATAGGCCCCGCTATTTCGATTTTCTCCAGGGGCTCAACAGGGAGGAGTCCGAACGAACGTTCCTCCCTGCCCAAATTTACACAATCGCTTGTTGTCCACTCCTCATCCAACCGGAGGAACCTACATCCTCTCGCCGCTTGAAAGATCCTTTCCGCTGTCCCTATTTCTGTTGCAGAGGCAACATCATGTTAGGGGACTTCTGGGGGACCATTGTTTTCGGGACCGCGGGGACCATTTTTTTCGGGACAGCCTTGGGGACCAGTTTCTGAGTAGGTTTCTGCATCAACATCATCGTCGGCAGCTGGACATTTTTCCTGGTTATATTGCGGATATTGGTGATCCGGTTCGCAAACGGCTTCATCGTCCTCGGAACTTTTTTCGCGACGGCCGAAACACCGGAGCCTGCCGCAGGCCGGTAGACATTCGGTCCCCTCTTATCCTCGTCATGCTTCAGGGTCATCGGGATCTTGTCGCGGAAAACGATCTTCCGGCAGCCCAGTCTCCCCGAGTCTTTCCCTTTCGTGTCGGAAAGGCACTCGGCTTTCTCGAGGATTCCGGATCCGGTGTACCAGGTCCAGCGGTGGTTGTCATTCCCGCCCCGCCCGGAGACACTCCCGGAGGACAGGGACCCGGCCAGGTAGCACCCCGGATAGATCGTGTTCAGATCGTAGAGCAACGTCCTGGTTTGCGAACCTGAGAAGCAGGTCCAGTCCTTCTTCCCCTCTTTCATCTTCACATCGGTGTACAGGTTGATCCGCTTTCCGCCGTTTGCCGAGAGGAATTTCGAGTTGACCGTGATGGACGGATTGTGGCCTCCCATCTCCGTATCCCCGCCGCACCGGCCCCCAAGAGGGTGAATGCTTGTCATCTTGTTGGTCCGCATGTCGAATTCCTGCGTCCCGCACTCCCCGGCATAGCGCGGGGGGAGATCACTCCGGACGGATTGGGCGGGGCGGATGCCGGTCGGCTCGCTGCAGGCATCCGGATTGTTGCGGCATGCCTGGAGCGCCTGGTCCAGCTTCCCGATCGCGGCATTCGCCTCGTTCTTGAGCTGGGCAAGCCGCGGCCTCCAGGAGTTGAGATCCATGTAGAACTGGCCGGGTTTGCTCTCTGCATACTCGATCTCCCTCCGGATGGAAATGAAATCCCAACGTGTCGTCGCCATCCTCCAGATCTTCGGATCGAATCCTGCGGAGGCGGTCGGGTACTCCTCCAGGATGACCCCGGTCATGGTTCCCCCGGAGCGAAGAACCTCCTGCGGGTATCCCTGCACCCGGGTGTTCATGCTGCCGGGGTTCAGAGGAATGGAGCCTCCTCCGCTTCCCGTGCTGTACCCCTTGATGGTGGCGTGTCGTGACGAGAGAGTCGACATCGTTTCGTTGCTGGTGCTGGTCGAGGCTGAGAACGGACCGAAGCCGCCCGAGATCTTCGCGGAGACCTGGTTCCAGTCCGACATGCTGGAGGTCGAGATCGTAATCAGATTGTAGAAGGACCCGCCATATCGAACCCCCGAGACGTAATAGTTCCCGCACTGCTCGAGAAACTGCTCGGGATTGCTGACCAGCATCTGCTGGAATTGCGGCTTGAGCTGGACTTGGGTCGCGTAATCCCAGCGAAGGTCCACGTCGACCAGTCCGAGAATATTCACGTCGTAGGCCGTAAGCTGGTTCTGCTGGAGCATCCCGACCTCGGCGGACCCCCCCGCGAACCCAACGCTCACCGAGGCGCTGGCGTTAACCGCGGAACGTTCGAAGAGATCCTGGTTCGATTCCACCAGGTCCCAGTACCAGTTGGCACTCCGGATGGCGCCGGGCGGATTCGACTGCACGACCTGGTAGGACACGCAGGAGAGTTTATTTTCCGCCGCATAGAGGTTGTGCCCGTTTCCCATCGCCATACCGTGCACGTAAGTCTGGTAGATCGGCTCGGCAGAAGCCTGGTTGGACAGGACGGAGAGAACCACCGAGACAAGAGCCAAGACCTGCAGACACCTCTTTCGCGACCCATCCATCTCCGAATCCTCCTTTCGACTGGTTGTTTAAAGCGTGTCGTGCCTCCTGGAGCCGTTCCTACCGCGGGATCACCGCGGCGCGGATGACGGCGTCACCCGCGATTTTCAATGCGCCGAACTCCTGCCACCGTCCCGCCCGGTAGAGCCAATTGCGGCCCGCCGCCGGACCGTCCGCATCGATCGCGACGCCCGGCAGTCCCGCCCGTTTGTGCCGAACGGCGATCCAGACCCTTCCGGCCGGAACGACCACGGTGCGGCCGGAGAGGTCGAGTGCCACCTGCGAAGAGCCTGCCTGCTTCGAGTCCGCTTTCGCCGAGTAGAGCAGTTTCCCGGGGAAGTTTTTCCCAGGAACATCCTCATAGATCTTCAAGGTGAGAGATCCGGGCGCCGGAGGCCCGGTGCACAGGACCGACACCCCGATCACCCGGAACGGCTGGGGCATGGGGCCCAGGACGGCGGCGATCTCGTCGCCCGCAACGACTTCTCCGAAGGGTTTGGCCGGGCGATCCGCCACATGTCCGTCGTTCTTCAGTTCCACCGGCCGCACCGTGGTGGTCGAGGCGACGATCGTCCCTTTCCCGGGGATCTCGATCGCCGGGGCTTCGCCTCCGGCAGGAAGCTTCACCGTGACCCCGGGTCCGGTACCCTTGGGCGAAGGTATCGTAATGGTTCCCCGGGGGATCAGCGGAGGGAGGGTAAGCCTGGCCGTCCCGCCGGGATCCGTTTTGCCCGTACCGCCGGGATCCCCCGCCGGGGTCGTGCTCCCCTTTTCGGCAACAGGCTTCATTGGCAGGACGGGCTTCAGCGGTGCAACCGGCTTCAGCGGAACAACCGGTTTCCGGGGCGGAAGCCGGCCGATTCCTGCGGTTCCCTCGGGCGGGGTTTCCTGTTGGGCGGTCGTCCCGGGCTCGGTTTCCGCCGGCTTCTCGCTGCCGGTTTCCGACACCTTCTCTGCTTCCTGAGTCCCGGATTCTTCCTTCTGCAACTGTCCGACCGGCTCTTCTACCGAAGGAATGGCCGACTCCTCTCCCGGAAGTACCGCTCCGGGTTCCCCGCCCCACTGATCCTGCGGGATGTCCCAACTGCTCTCGGGATATCCTTCCACCGTCCCGGCGGGCGGCTCCACCGCGACCGTCCCCTCGTTTCCGACGACGAAATCGCGAATATCTTCGGGGGAGGGGGTGCCGGAGCTTCCGACCGCCTGGGCGGAGACCCGGTAGTTCCCGGGTGGAAGCGCTATCGGTTCGGTCGGTCCATAGAATTCCGGGCCTTGGGGGGGAATCTGCTGCTCCTGCAAAAGGGCCCCGGCCATGTCATAGATCCGGAAGGTGATCAGCTGGAGGCCCGATTGGTCGAACGCCTGCAGGGTGATGGTTACCTGTCCCCCATATACGCTCACGTCGATCAGCTGGATCGTGGGCCCTGCGCCGTATGGAGGATACTGGCCCTCTCCGTACGGTGGATATTGCCCCCCGCCATAGGGGGGATACTGGCCCCCTCCGTAGGGGGGCGGCTGCGTCCCGTAAGGCGGCGGTTGTCCCCCGGGCCCGGGCAGCCCGGGCCTTTCCAGGTGCTGCCTCCCCCAGGTATCCTCCGCCCCCTCGGGGGGTCTGGCCGCCGCCACCCGGACCTTCCCCTTGATCCGCTCCGATTTCTGCCGGAGGTCGTCCTCCACCTGGAGGATGTAGGGGATCCCGTCCGTTCCGGAGGGCTGGCCGGCCTGCACCTCGACGGTGGCCTCCCCCCAATACCCATCCTGGTTCCGCCGGTTGTCGTACGGGTCGACCTCGACCACCTGCTTCTGGCCGCCCACGTGGGCCGTGACCCGAACGACGGGGTTGGGAGACTGCCATTGCAGGACGATCACCACCGACTGCTCGAGGAAGCTCGCCTCGTGCTGGACGATCTGCGGCTTCCCCCGGGCGAAGGCGCTTGAGGGAGTCAGCAGAAGGACCAGGATGGCGGCCGCCATTGCCGGCCCACGCGGCAGAAACTCCGAAAACGACCTCGGTCGCGAATACTCTCCGGAAATTTTCATCTCATTTCCCCTCAAGCTCGGTGGGTGACACCTGCCGGATCTTGAACGACTCGTCGATTATCGAGATCCGCGCCTCCCACCGGGAAGGACGGAAGGTGTCGTCCACCTCCGCATCGAGGAGGAGGATGTCGATCCTCTGCCGGAGGAGCCGGTCGGTGGCCGGGTCGATCCGCGAGGAAAAAAGCCCGGAGTAGGTGTGGCATTCCTCGATAACCGGGTAGGCGGGGAATCCGATCGTCAGCGACTTCTTTCTGGGATCCGACGGGCGGATCTCCACCAGCCAGGCCGCGGCGATGTCCCGGCTTTTCGCTTCCGCCCGGGGGCAGGCCCAGAGCAGGCTCCACGGGAGCGACCTCTTCGCCCCTGGCTCAATCCTCTTCAGCCGGGCCTTCACAAACAAACCGGCCTCCGAAAAATCGACCGTCTTCTCCAGCGGCATCGGCTGCGGGCCGAATTTCCTTTGGTCCAGGGTAGCCGGATCGATCCGGTGAAGCTTGTAGGCCACGACCAGCCCCTCCCCTTCCGTCGCGGCCCGCGCATCGCCACCGCCTCCCCCCGCGGCGAGCCCGCCAGCCAGCGTAGAGCCGCCGATACTTTTCCCGACTTCGGGCTGGAGGGCGACCGTCGCCTTCCTCGACCGTTCCCCCTTCAGGCGGAAGTTGGCCAGGCGGATCGCCTCTGTCACGTAGGGCACGTTCGGCTCGAAGGGGATATCCGCCAGCGACACGGGAGAGATGATCTCGACCCCCGCGAGGTCGGTCTTCTTGAGCGTCCCTCCCCCCACTTCGACCGCGGCACCGCCCCCCGTGATGGACTCTCCTCCCAGCGCGATCCCG
>Ga0307379_10012628_pt1 | contig 11004 bp, 17 predicted proteins | sample UN2MG_FD_202237 | JGI IMG/M metagenome (GOLD analysis project Ga0307379, IMG submission 202237) | Soil microbial communities from Risofladan, Vaasa, Finland - UN-2 | ecosystem: Environmental > Terrestrial > Soil > Coastal area > Acid sulfate soil | place: Finland: Risofladan, Vaasa | collected... | reverse complement strand
GCGGCATGCCGACACAACCCAAAGGAGCAGGACCATGAACACCGCAGAGAAGATGGGCGAGATCGATCAGAGGATCATCGACGCGAGGCGCCGTGCGCGCGAGGCGTCGGAGGCCGGGAACGCGCGACGCGCCGCCGCACTGCGCGGCGTCGTCACGCGCCTCACGAACCAGCGGCGGGCGCTGCCGCTCGCGTGGCCGGTGGCGCGCAACGAGGACGACGCGGAGCGGATGGAGGTGGTCGAGCGCATGGCGCCCGGCTGGGAGCGTGACCGGGCGCACGGCGCGCTCTGCTACGACATCGCGCGCGGCACGATGGCGGACGTGGAGGAGTACGCGGCGCGCATCATCGCGGCGAACCTGCTGCCCGACCTCCCGCCCACCTTCACGGTGCGCGACCACGGGCGCGGGTCGCACGACGGCTGGCACGTCTGGCCGCGCGACCCGTCGGAGAGCACGTCGCGCTGGGTCGTCGTGGAGTCGGACGAGGCCGAGGTGCGGATCGTGTTCGTCCTCGGCGTCGCCCCCGACTTCCGGTGGCGCGACGGGCGGGGGCCGAGGGTCGAGGTGGGCGGTCACCTGCTCTACCGCCTCGCCGGCTCGTGGTTCACGTTCACGCGCCACGGCATCGACTGCGGCTCGTTCGACTACGACGAGACGACCTCCCCGGTCGCCGTCGTGGAGGAGCAGTCGCGGCGCGCCATCGACACGCGCGACCGGCGCGCCGCGATGGTGCCGGTGCCCGGCGTGCCCGGCCTGTCGCCGCGCATCCCGGAGGCGCGCATCGCGACCGACCGCGCGCTCATCGAGGGCGGTGGCGCCGTGACGTTCAGGCCGGGCGGGTTCGGCACCGGCTACCGCGTCACGCGCCGACGTCCGCACCGGCACGCGCACCCGGCGCCCGAGGCGCTGTGCGTCTTCTACGGCTTCGAGTCGCTGTGGCTCGACCCGATGGACTGCGACTGATCACACCCGGCGGAGGTCGCCGGTGAGAGGAGCTGAGACATGGGATGGATCGGAACGATGGGGCAGGTGCTGCACTACCTCGCGACGGTGCGCGCGGACCGCGACGGTGCGGGCGCGTTCCTCGTGCGGGGGAGTGGCGTAGTCACCTTCATGGGCGAGACCGGGGAGGACGCGGAGTGCGTCGTCGGCGGCGACGTCGAGTACCGGGTCGGCGGCGGTCGCTGGTGCAACCTCGCGGAGGGCCTCGGCGGCACCTCCTACGGGCTGCGGGCGGTGGTCCTGTGACCGGCGCCGCGAACGTCGAGCGGCGCGAGGGGTTCTCCCAGGTGTGCGTCTGGGAGGGCGTGGTCGTGGCGGAGTCCGAGGTCGAGGACTTCCTCGCCTTCATCCGCGACGAGCTGGGCGCGCGCGCGCAGTACCTGGAGTCGCTGACGACCGGGCCGGGGAAGGGCGGCCCGGGCGGTCGGACCGACGTCCTCTTCTCGGTGCATGAGGACGACATCGGGACCTTCGCCATCCGCCGACTGCGCGCCGGCGTGCGGTGGATCGAGGACGTGTTCGCGAACGGCGGCGACGTGCTCTACCCTCCGCGCGTGCTGGAGTACGCGACGTGGAACGCGACCGACGAGACGGGCGAGTGACGCTCTACGATCTGGAGGTCGACGGCCGGCGCCTCGGGTTCCGGTTCACGTCCGCCACGCACGCGGTCTGCTTCGCGGTCGAGTGCGGCCTGTGGTCCGCCCGCTGGGTCACCGCCGGGCGGTCCGACGACACGCCCGACACGCCCGCCACGTGACGCCCCGCCGGCCCCGTGCGCCCCCCGACCGGGTGCGCCGGGGCCGGACGTCGGCACGCCCCCGCAACTCGCCGCACAGGGCCACTCAGGGCCGGCACCCCGCCGGCCCCGGGCGGTGCCCTGAGCGGCCCTGTGACGCCCCGTCACCCGGGCACCGGCGCACGCGCCGACCCGGGGCGGACGGGGCGCGACAGGGCCACTCAGTGCCCACGACAGGGCGCCCCGCGTCGGGGCGTCGGACACCCCCAAGGGAGACCGGACATGACCACGATCGGGATCAATGCTCACCACCACCGCGCGCACTCGCCCGAGGGCGGGCTCGCGCACTTCACCGGACGCGACGAGGTGCTGCTGCGGCTCGTGCGCGAGGCGGTCGACGCCGGCGCGTTCAGCGAGGACGCGACCGACGCGGGGAGCGCGCGCCGCTGTGTCCGCCTCCTCGGCGTGCGCGGCGTCGGGTTCTACTGCGGCATCGTCGACCTCGTCGACGGCATGATGCTGCGCGCACGCCCCGCACGCGACGGCGAGCGGTTCATGCAGCCGCGCGTCGCGCGGTGGCCGGGCCTGACCAAGGCGCCGGCGGTGTGCGTCGACGTGTACCTGTACTCCGCCGCCGCGCTCGCGGAGGGTGACGAGGCGTCGACCGACTGCGACTGGGAGGTGGTCGGGATGTCGGCGCGGCCGGTCGACGGACGAGAGCCGACGCACCCGATCAGCATGATGAGGAACCAGCTCGGCCACGACGGCGGAACCCGCATCACCTACAGCTCGGAGGAGTGGGCGGCGGCCGTCGAGTACTGGTCGACCCGCGCGCTCCTCGACGCGGAGGAGTGGGCGTGAGCCGGCACGGCGATCCGGCGACGGCCGAGGGCGGCGCGTCGTTCCGCGACACGCTCCTTGTTGGCGCCCGCATCAACCTGGAGACGGACGGGCACATCGCCCCGGTGTGCCTCATGGTCGCGCGCCGCGACCCGCAGACGCTCGTGCCGTTCGCCGCGCCGCGCCTCGTGGTCGTCGGCCTCGGCCTCCCGCTGGCCGACGAGCAGTCGAAGGAGGTGTTCGCGCGCACCATCGCGGAGGCGTCGGTGCGGTCGAACGCGCTCGCCGCCGCGCTCATCATCGAGGCGTGGTTCACGACGGGGACGGCGGAGGACGTGCAGGCCGCACTCGACTGGAAGGCCGAGCACGGATCGCTCGCCGAGTTCCCCGGTCGCTGGGAGGTCGTGCGCGTGACGTGGGAGCACGTGGAGATGGGGGTGGAGCAGTGGACCGCGCCGATCATCCGCGACGGCGACCGCGTGACGTGCGGGGAGTTCGAGTGCGACACGCGGCAGGGCGTGTGGTTCGGACGGTTCGCCCAGCTCCTCGCGCCGTCGGCCTACGGCGCCAGCGGAACGGAGGCGTAGACAGTTGAACCAGGATGAGTCAAGGTGGTACGCCCCGAGTGGGTTCAACCGAGAGGAAGAGTAGATGAGCAAGGACCAGTACACCGAGGTAGGCCGGCGCGTGTCCGCCTTCGAGAGACAGTACCGCGTCGTGAACCTTCGCCGCGCGATCGACGTGGCGCTCGCGCAGCGCGGGGAGAAGCACCAGGACGCGGCGACCCGCGCCGGTGTCACAGCGACCTGGTGGTCGCGCATCGTGAACGCGAAGAGGATCACGGAGCGCGACCTGCGCACGATCGCGAAGGGGATCGGGACACCGATCAAGAGGCTCACCGAGGAGCTTCGCGCGGACGACGACGCGGCCTGACCAGCCGCCGGGAGTGAAAGGGAGACAACGATGACAGACCAACGAGTGCAGGTGCGGAAGCATCTGCAGGTGACGAACAGTGAGACCGGCACGTTCCGATCGTGCAGGCAGAAGTGGTGGTTCGCGTACCACGAGCTACTCAAGCCGAGGCGGACCGCGCGGCCCCTCGCCGTGGGGGGCGCGATCCACGCCGGCCTCGGCCACGTCTACCGCCACCTGATGCGGGTTCAGACGGGGCAGGAGATCGGCGAGGTCGCGCGCGCCGTCGGCATCGCGCCGGGCGACGCGCCGGGGGTCGACGCGCTCGCTGACCTCGCGGTCGAGGCGATGGAGCGTGACCTGGAAGGGTACCTCAAAGAACTCTGGGACGCGCTCGAACGCGCGCCGGGGATCGACCAGGTGGATCAGATCATCGAGGAGTCGCGGCAGGCGAGCGCGGAGGCGGAGTCGTCCGTGGTCCGGTTCGTCGAGTCGTTCGCGATGGAGGACTTCGAGCGGTATCGAGTCGTCGCGGTGGAGCAGCCGTTCCACGTGCCGCTCGTCGACTCGTCCGGGTACCGTCGCCACCTCATCACCTACAGTGGAGTGTGGGACGGGGTGAAGTTCGATCCCGACGTCGGCGACTTCATCCTCGACGAGCACAAGTCGACATCGGGCGACGCGCACGCGGCGGAGAAGAAGCTCGACATGGACCCGCAGACGACGGGGTACATCTACGCGCTCGGGGAGGCGCTGAGGCGCGTCGGTCCGCGACGCTCGCAGCTCCCGCCGCACGAGGCGCTCGCGTGGGCACTGCGCCACGTGCAGCAGCACGGTGCGGAGCGCGTCGCACGCGAGAGGGATCCGCGGGTCGGCCGCGTGTTCTACAACGTGGTACGCAAGAAGGGGCCGGCGGAGCCGACCGTCAACAAGGACGGCACGGTCAGCGTCGCCGCGTGCGACACGACGCGGGCGGTGTACGAGGCGGCGCTGGCGGAGCAGCACGTGCGCCTCGCGGCGACCGGCGGCGAGCCGGAGTTCCTGGTGCGGGCGCGCGAGGCCCTCGCCGCGAAGGACACGAAGGCGAGCCGCGAGCGCGTGGAGACGAACCGCGCGAGGTGGGACGACCTCCAGGACAAGCAGCGGGCGCGCGCCGAGGCGTGCGTGTCGGCCGAGCGGTACTGCATGAGGCACGAGGTCTTCCACGGCCGCGACCTCGTCGAGAGGTTCAGGCGGGAGACGTTCGCGGACGCCGGGCTCCTGCGCCGCGCCGTGCGCGGTGACCACCCGATCACGCGCAACCCGGAGCACTGCAACCCGCAGGGCTCGTTCGGGTGCGGCTATCGCTCTGTGTGCATCGAGGACACGCCCGAGGGGCGGCGCGAGTTCGCGGTGCGCGCGGACGTCCACGGCGAGGTGGTCGAGGCCGAGGCCGACGCCATCGCGGGGGAGGTGTAGTCATGGGCGCCGCACCGAGGGCGATGGTGGACCCGCGCGATCTGAGGCGCGTGCTCGGCGATGCGATCGAGCACCTCAAGCGTGCGCGGTCCGCACTGCGGCCGGGCGGGGAGCAGCGGGTGTTCGACGAGTCGACCGCGGCGCTGCGGTGCGTGATCCGCGCGGTGAACGCGTGCGAGGCGCGGGGGCTGGCCGACGAGTGGACTCCGTTCGAGAACGCGACGGCCGGGGATCCGCGCGTCGAGGCGCAGGAGGGGTACGTCGGCACGTTCCTCAACTCGCTCTACCAGGTTCAGATGCGGGAGTTCGACTCGGCCATCGCTGACGGCACGGTGTGGCTGTCCATCGTCCGGCGCGACCGGTCGGCGTGCCACGACTGGCGCGACCTTCAGCGCATCAAGAACGAGCTGTGCGGGGAGGAGCGGGAGGCGGTCGAGCTGCACCCCGCCGAGTCGCGGCTCGTCGACACGAACAATCAGTACCACCTGTTCGTCCTCCCCGAGGGCGTGGTGGTCCCACTCGGCTACGCGGAGCGCGACGTGTCCGACCTCGTCGACGGCACGGCGCATCAGCAGCGGCCGTTCCGTGAGCCGCCCGACGGGCTCAACGCGCGAGGTCGTGGCGCGGGCACGATCCTAGTCATGGGGAAGCCGGACGCCGAGGAGGTCGCGGACGGGTGAGGGACATCTACGCGGACCGCCGGGCGCGTGCGACGACGCACCGCCCGCGGGACGGAAGGGAGCGTGAGCATGGGAGAGCGATGGAGGGCGGGCACCGTCGAGGGAAACGACGGAAGGCCGGTGAGGGTGTGGCGACGCGGTGACTGGATCATCGCGCAGGACGTGAACGTCGGCGGCCTCCGCGGCGTCGGTGACCGGTGGGGGTTCACCCTCGCCCGCGTCGTCGGTGGCGAGGAGCAGCCGGCGGACGTGCACACGGAGTACGGCACCGCGTGCTGGTCGACGCGGCGCGAGGCGGAGCAGTGCGCGGCGACCGACCCGCCGACCATCGCCGCCGCGACCGCGCGGGCGCGCGCGGCGGCGGCGCACGTCGCGGCACTGAACGCCCGCGTCCGTCGGCTCACCGCCATGCTCCGGGGCGACACCCCGGCCGACGGCGGCGGGGCACACGCGGCCACTGACGCGGTCGACCCCGGCGACATGCTCGCGGACCTCGACGCGCTCGCCGAGTACCTCGGGGCGCGACGGCGCGGAGTTGCGGCGGTGGCCGCGGCGCTGCTGTTCGCGTGTGAGTCGGCGGTCGAGGTCGAGGACCACGGCGACGCCATCGTCCTCACGTTCGACGGGGGGCGGGAGTGGTCGCGGGAGGTCCGACTCGCGTGGCCGTTCACGGAGGCGCGGTGGTCGCGCGACATCGGGCGCGCGGATGAGGGATGTACTGAGGCGCGCGAGCGCCACGAGGAAGGGAGCTGAGCAATGGACGAGTACACGAGGCGCCGGCTGGCGCTGGAGGATGCGGAGACCGAGTCGGTCGAGACGTTGGAGGCGGGCGCCGCCATCCTCCGCGCGCTGCACGACAGGGACGAGGACTGCACGCTCGACGAGGACGACTCGTGCACGGTGTGCGGCGTGTGGCACGGCGACCCGTGCGCGTGCGGCGGGCGCGGGTTCCACCGCGAGGGCTGCGCGGAGTACGAGTCATGACACCGCTCGATGCGCTGCGCCGGTACCTGCGGCAGTGGGCCGAGATTCAGTGGGGCCATCAGACGCGCGCCGCGAGGACGGCGGCGCTGACCTACTCGGGCATGTACGACTACGTCCTCGACCGCGGGCGCGTGTTCGACAGCGCGACCGCGCTCACCGCCGACGAGGTCGACGTCGTGCGCGTCGCGGCCGAGGAGGCGGAGGCGATGCACGGGTGCGCGTTCCAGACGCGCGACTGCTTCTGGAACGCGCAGGTCCTCGCGATGTCGGACCCGACGGAGACCGTCCGGTACTGCGAGGGGTTCGCGCAGGGTCACGTGTTCCCGGTGCACCACGCCTGGGCGACGATCGGAGGGAAGGTGGTGGACCTCACCTGGCGGCGCGTGTCGCTCGGCGACGAGCCGGACGCGTACCACGAGCCCGACGACGCACTCGATCGGCGCATCGTCGGAGTCGCGCCCGAGGGCTTCGTGTACTTCGGGTGCGACGACTACCCCGGCTCGGAGGAGATGCAGCGCCGGATGGACGAGCACGAGGTGTGCTGGTCGTTCCTCGACTGCGACGACGAGGCCGAGATGGTCGACCGCTACTCCGTCGCCCGCGTGTCGCCGCGTCCGCCGATGTCGCCCGCCGTGCGCATGCTCCTTGAGGCGAACGGAATGCTCGACGAGGACCGTCAGTCGGACGGCGCGGCGGACGTCCGCGAGGTACGGATGGACACCGACGACATGATGCCCTGGGAGCCGGAGGTGCCGCCGTGCATCTGATCGATCTCCACCTCGGGGCGCAGGCGGCGCGGCGACGCATCGAGGCGCCTCTGCTCCGCACCATCGAGCGGGCGCGGCGGTCCGTGCGCTCGCTGCGCGCGACCGTCACCGCGGAGCGTCGGCGCGGGGCGGCGCAGGCCGACGCGGTCGAGGACACCTACCACCGAGCGCGCGCGGCGGGCGCCGGGATGCGCGAGCTGTACTGGCTGGCCGTCGCACGCGACGCGGTGCGGAAGGTGTCGCCGTGAAGTACGAGCGACGCAAGCCGTGCGGCAACTGCCCCTTCCGCTGCGACGTTCCGCTCGCGCACTGGCACCCGGCGATGTACCTGATGCTCCGCCGCATCGAGCGAACGCAGGAAGACCTGGGCACGTCGACCTTCGGCTGCCACAAGGACAAGGGCGAGCCGCCCGAGCGCGTCGAGCCGTGCATCGGCTGGCTCCTCAACCAGCGGGAGAACGGCGTGCACCACATCCGCCTCCGCATCGCCCTCGCCATGTCGCCCGACGCGGCGGAGCAGTTCATGGAGTGCGAGCCGGATGGTGAGATGTTCGACACGGTCGAGGAGTTGGTGGAGGCGAACCTCGCACGCGATCGCGAGATGAACCCGCACCGGTACCACGAGGACGGCGAGTACGACCCCGACCACGAGGAGGAGGACGACGACGCGCCCGACCGCATCGCGACGGCGCGGCGCGGCGCGCACGTGCGCGCGCACTGCGGCGAGCCGGCTACGTGCTTCGGCGAGTACGAGACGTGCGACGGGACCGGCGCGGGGTACGCGTGCGACACGTGCTGCGGACACGGGAGCGAGGACGGGTGGTGTGAGGAGGTCGACGATGCCTGAGGAGCAGCTCGCCCTGTTCGGCGCCGACGTGATCCCTCCGCCAATCTTCAGCTCGCGGGCGGATCAGATTGAGCGGACCGCGGAGGAGTACGTCACCGCGAACCCGCACATCTGGAGGCACTTCGTTCGGTTCGCGCGGCAGGCGTCGCGGCACCGCGCGCACTACTCGGCGCGCGCCATCTTCCACCGCATCCGCTGGCACCTGGAGGTGGAGGTGGAGGGCGACGCGGAGTTCAAGATCAACAATAACTTCTCCGCCGTGTTCGCTCGGTGGTTCCACCGGACGCACCCGCAGCACGCCGGGTTCTTCCACCTGCGCGAGCGCGTGAGTGAGAAAGGTGCGCCGCGTGCGGATGCAGACCGGCCGTGCGACTCGGTCGAAGGGCGACGGTAGAACCATCTTGACTCGATGCACCACAACGTCTACCGTCCTCGAACCCGCGGACGACACGGCTCTCCGCGGGGGCGAGGGATCGAACATGGGAGAAGGCGACATGCCCCGACGGGGCGACGAGGTCTACGTTCACGCCCTGCACCGCACCGGGCTGGCGACGGTGGAGAAGGTCCGTCGCGACGGCCGCCTCGTGGTGCGGTTCGCGGACGACACGACGGCGAGGGTCCGCGCGGACCAGGCGCGGCGCACGGTGCGCACGCCGGCCCCCGTGGCGCCCGTCGTGCGCGTGTCCGTTCCACCGCTCCCGCGGCACTCGGTCATCGTTGCGCGTGAGGTGCTCGCGCAGCCGAAGCCGTCGACGCCGCGCGACCGTCCCTACCTCGACTGGCTCCGCACGCAGCCCTGCGTCGCGTGCGCGTTCCCGCACGGGTGCGACCCGTCGCACCACGGCCGGCACGGCATGGGGATCAAGGCGTCGGACCTCGACGCCGTCTCGCTGTGCCGCCGGTGCCACGACCACTGGGAGCAGGGCGCGCCGCGGCGCATCCTCGGCCGCGAGAACCTCGACGAGGACGCGACCACCGAGTGGCTGAGACAACAGGCGCGCACGCTGCGCGCCAGGTACGAGCGAGAGGAGCGAGCAGATGCCCGACACTGACACCTTCGATCCCGAGACCGGGGAGTACATCCCCGCCGACGACACCGCCGACGACACCGCCGACGACGACACCACCGCCGAGGCGACCGAGGCCGCGCCGAAGAACGGCAAGGCGAGGCGCAGCGCGACGCGGCGCGCGAAGCAGGCGATCAGCGACGCGGCCTCGCGCGGCGACTACAAGGCGGTCCGCGCCATCGGGTCGACCTTCCTTGAGGTCGAGGATGCGAAGGAGCGGATCAAGGAGGAGCGCGCGCGGTGGAAGGTCCGCCTCGACGCGGCCGAGGCGACGATGCGCGGCGCCATCGAGGCGGATGACGACACGACCGCGGAGGGTGCGCGACGCAAGCTCAACTCCATCGTGCTCGCGTTCCAGGACGTGGAGGAGTCGACGGCCGGGAGGAAGGCCGCGCTGCACCTGCTGATCGAGGATCGGAAGGAGTCGGAGGCGCGACTGCGGAAGCAGATCGAGGGCGCGCGCCAGCTCGGCCTGTTCGACGATTGACGCCGACACGCGCGGCCGCCGAGCACGTTGCAAGGCGACAGCGGGGTGTGGCACGACGCGATCGGAACGATGACCACGCGGCGCCGGCCGACCACGGCCGACCCGCACAAAGGGAGAGAAGACGATGGCACTACTACTGAACGACGAGCCGCTGGAGGAGTACGTGAAGGCGACCCTGTACGGGCGCAGCGGAGCGGGGAAGACCACCCTCGGGTGCACCGCGCCGCGGCCACTCATCCTGCTGAGTGAGCGGCAGGGCTACCGGTCGGTCAAGGACGCGGCGCGCCGACTCGGCATCCCGCTCCCGCCGACCATCTGGATCCAGTCGCTGTCGGACCTGATGCACGTGCTCCGCGCGCTGCAGACGGATCACGACACGCCGATCGCGACGGCCCTCCGCCGCGTGTTCCGTGACGCGAAGGACGAGGCCGGGCAGCCGGTCGACGTCGAGGCGATGATCGCGGGGCTGCCGTACCTCAAGCCCGACTCGGTGATCCAGGACTCAGTGACGGAGATGTTCTCGCTCATCAGCGACGACATCGAGCGCATCGCGGGGAAGAAGGTCGGGCGCGACGGTCTGGAGGCGAAGCCCGAGCGGTACTGGGGCGTCCTCCGCGACCGGTCGGAGGCGATGATCCGCGCGTTCCGCGACCTGCCCTACCACGTGTTCTTCCTCGCGCTGATGAAGGACGCGACCATCGGTGAGGGCGAGGAGCAGACGCGGGTGGTCGAGCCGGCCGCGCCGATGAAGGCGCTCCCGGGCGCACTCGCCGCCGCCGTCAACCTCGTCGGCCTCGTGTCGGTCGCGCAGGAGCCGGTGAAGGTCACCGGCCCCGACGGCGAGTCGCAGGTGGCCTACGAGTACCGCCGCTGGGTCCGGTTCGCCGGACCGCAGTGGATGCTGCTCAAGAGCATGGAGCCGCTCGGCACGAACGAGCCGCCGGACATCGCCGCGTGGCTCGACCGCATCGCGCACGAGGCGCCGACGGACGCGCCGCTCGACCTCGGCGGCGTGGCGGACGAGCACGCGGCGGGCACCGCGCCGCACGCGCACGGCGCGCGCGACGACGACGCCCCTGACGTCCCCTCGGACGGCGGGGCGTCGGGGGACGGGGACGCGCCCGCCGACGTCGCCGCGACGCCGGACGCGGGCACTGCGGCGGACGGCGCGACCACCGCGCCCGCCACCGCGCCCGCCACCGCGCCCGCCACCGACGCGACAC
>Ga0307379_10012622_pt1 | contig 11007 bp, 5 predicted proteins | sample UN2MG_FD_202237 | JGI IMG/M metagenome (GOLD analysis project Ga0307379, IMG submission 202237) | Soil microbial communities from Risofladan, Vaasa, Finland - UN-2 | ecosystem: Environmental > Terrestrial > Soil > Coastal area > Acid sulfate soil | place: Finland: Risofladan, Vaasa | collected... | reverse complement strand
TAGACTTTATGGCAGCCGCAATTACCCTGATTGAACGTGCTCGTGGTTTTCTGGAGACGGCCAGGCTGTCGGATGACTGAGGGACAATAGGGGACGAATAAATGCTTCAGGACCTTTGCACTATATAATTGTCGGGGGGGGGTTGGTACAATCCATCGATGGAAGCGAAGGTAGAACTTTTATATCCGAACTATGGAAAAACCGGAACATAAAATTCCTGTTTTAAGATTCGCATTTATTTTCAATGGATTAGATTATCTCGAAACCATAGTTGTTTGTAAAATAGAAAAGATTTCCATTAACCTCGGAATACTGAGTTCCGATTCACAAGAGATGATGCTAATTAAAAAATAATAAATATCAATAGGTTATAAAATTGGCATAGGCATTGCTTTACGCAGCTAAGATTAATAATGGAAACATTATTCAATGTTTGAAAATCCAGGTTATACATTAAACATTTTATATGAAAGGAAAGGAATGAGATATGAAAAAAGCTAAAAAACCGCAAAAAGAGGTCACCCTTGTTGGATTTGTTAGTCCTATTGAAGAGGATGATACGGTTGTGGGGATCGAAATTTCAACCGATGATGATGATTATCTAGTTGAACCCAATAAACAAGGAAAGAGCTTGTTTAACCATTTGGATGAGGAGGTCGAAGTAAAGGGTATTGTTACAAAAGACGAAGATGACAATTATAAGATTACCGTGACCAGTTTTGAAGTGTTGGAAACTGAAGACGATGAGATCGATGATGACAATTATGATGACGAAGAATAAAACGATAATTATTAAGGCTTATAAATTCTTGCGGTTTTTTATATAAACATCTTTCTCTAAAAGAGGTGGTTTAGGGTAAAATCCTCAAGGGAAGGCGGTAAGTGGAATATAGCTTACCGCCTTTTATATTTGTAGAAAGATATGTAAGACATATGGGAAACAAGTTTATTAATAAAGTATTATCAATCTATTCAGAAATAGACGTTCAGGTCGAAGCCTTTCGATCTGTAGTAAAACTGCATTGTCTTCCTGGATGCGGAATTTGCTGCACCAGCTAAAAAATATTCTCCAACTGACAAATAAAATATTAGTTGCAAAAATTTTTTCTGGTTTCGCAGTACCCGGAAGCTGTTGCGGGCATAAATCATGACATATTATGAACCCTTATCACAAAGAGCAGGCAGAGGCGTTTTATATGGTTCGGCGCTTTCTTGCAAATATTTCTTTGGAAGAAAGACAACAGTTCGAACCGCAAAAGCGAGCGCATTCCCCGCTGCTTGCGGCGGGGTTAGTGAGCGAATCCAAAAATAGCACACTTCATTACGGTCGAAGATTCCCCGCTGCTTGCGGCGGGGAGCTTCAATCAGATGTTGCCGACTACCTTAAATTCCGCGAGGAGGCAGCGTCGTTTCTTTCAGCGCATTTCAGCGAGGTGTGTACCCAGAAGTGTTATCAGAGCAGGCTTAGTGCCTGTTGTTCACGCGAGGGAATCATTACATTTTTTGCAGATGTGGTTGTTAATGCTTTGATCTCGGAAGACAATAATATGGACCTTTTGCTTGAAGTTCTTAAAAAACCGAACATTGGATTTAAGTGTATCTATCTGGGGAAAAAAGGGTGCCTGTGGCGGCTTAAGCCGATTGTGTGCGAGATGTTTTTATGTGAACATGCACAAAAAGAGGTCTTTAACGAAAACCGGCAGATAGAGCATAAATGGAAGGAGCTAAAACAACGCGAGAAACTTTATACCTGGCCGGATCGCAGGGTTGTTTTTGACACACTTGAAAGCTATTTCATAGAGGCTGGATATTCTTCGCCCCTTATGTACATGCATAACAGCCCTGGCCTTTTGCGTGTGAAGCGCAGAGCGCTTTCATGCGCTGCGTCTTGCAAAGGCGGTGATTGAACTGTCCAGTTCAGGCTTAAACGCCTTGAGAAGCGAAGCATCCATTACAGCTTCATAGCCGGTTAATTGGGCTACAACTATATTATCATTGTCAAGGAATGTAAAATCACACGTCATTTTATGGTCTGTAATCTTCTTTACCTCAAGCACTGCAGTTACTTCGTCACGCGGGAAGGCCTTTTGGTACTGACGGTAAGAAGATGTATAGCTCGGAAGCGAAACAAGGCCTGTTTCCTTAAACGAGTATAATATCGCCATTTGAAATGCTGAGTCCAGGACAAGAGGATCACCTATCCATCTGCTTCTTAATGGTTCGACCATCCACATTGCCGGCAAAGGGGCGGTAGAGATCCGCGCCACCATCCTGTTTGACGAATACTCTGTAATTTCCCTTATTCCCTGAAGTTTAACTCCATGAAAAAGGATTTTATCGTATATTTCTTCTATGCTCATCGGGTAAGGTTTTGAATCGATCTTTTCCAGTCGGTCAAAATGCGGCGGCTGCGAAAAACTATCTGTCAAAACAGCTTTTGCCCTGTAATAAACAATATCCACGCCATCCTTTATGCCGTCCCTGACTTCAACATCGACTTCGAAAAAAGGGCCATTTTTTACAGGTTTGCCTGCCATGAGCCTGATAATCTTTTTTTGCTGGTCAAGTCTGATGCCTTTTAAAGCCTGGATATCATCAAGACCATGGAAGAAAAGACCCGGATTTCCGTGAAGCGCTCCATGTCCAAGCCATTCAGCTATAAGCGCAAAAGGAATTACAGGTTTTTCTCCAAGGATGTGTGATTCAAGGATAGGATATCTATCAACATCTATTTCGCGTTTTATTGTTAAAGAAAGCTCATCTTTTTTCTTTAAATATGAGGCCTGTTTTAAAGCAAAACTTTTTGTTTTTACAGCATCTTTGTTTTGTTGGGTAAGAATCTCTGCGCCAACAACAACTTCCACGGGAGAGCCTTTGTCTCCCATCATTTCATAAAGCATACACATAGCGCCCGAATCAGTTGGGATCAGCTTTACGTTGTTTCGCTCAAATTCGTGTTTCAGGGCAGGTGACACCATCCCGCCATCCCACGGCCCCCAGTTCATGGAGATAACTTTGCATTCAGGCCGGTTTATAGACTCCTGTTGCGCTGTCTTGTTTAAAACTTCGTTAGCCATGGCATAATCGGCCTGGCCTTTATTGCCAATGCGGGCGGTTATTGATGAAAAAAGCACAATATATTTAAGATTATCCTCTTTAGTTGCTTCAAGAACCGCTTTGAGCCCTTTAACCTTTGTGTCGAAAACCCTTTCAAACTGCTCGATGGTTTTGTCTGTTATAAGTCGGTCTTCCAGAATTCCGGCTCCATGTATAATCCCTTTTATTGGGCCGTAAGCAGAGCGGACATCATTAAGAACGGAATTGACGGCTTGAAAATCACGGACATCCACCGAATAATAGATTGCCGTAACGCCGGTTTCTTTAAGTTTTTGCATGTTTTTTAAAATTTCGCGATTTGCCAGATGCTTTTTAAATGATTTTTCCAATAAGGCCGGCGAGGAATCTTTTTTGCTCAATTCATTTTCAACGATCGCTTTTTTTATTGCTGCTTCACCATGAGCAGAAGCAAGCCATTTGGGTTCTGGTGAAGGATATGGAGAGCGACCAAGAAGAACAATAGTAGGGTTTGCATGTTTCGCAAGGGCGTATGCTGCAGCGGCTGTTATACCTCTTGCACCTCCTGTTATGATAACTACGTCATCTTTGTTGAGATCTATTTTGCCTTGAGGATAAGGAGAAGACACAAGCTCCAATATAAGCCGCATGTTATGGTTCAGGCCGGCTTCAACAGTTTCTGATGGATCGGGATTTAAAAGTTCAGTAACAATATTTTTTGCAATACTTTTTTTGTCTTTCCATGTCGGTTCTATATCTATGGCATGGCATCTAACGCCAGCCCATTCAGTTGAGGCTGTTTTTGCAAGACCTGCGAGCCCTCCCATAACAGGATTGCTCATTCCCTTACCCTTAAAGCCGAATGCTCCGTCAAGGCTGGTTATTGTCGCAAACACAGCCCCGCTATCTGCGGCTGAATCTATGAGTTGCCGGGAAATCAGGCTTGTAACCACAAAGACATCCTTTAAGAAGGCCTCATCCTGTGAGTCTGTAGCCACTATCACAAGACCTCCTGCCGGAGGCAGATCCTTTTTCCCCTTTAATGCTTTGAGTGAAACCACCATGGTATCTATATTAAATGATGCCAGTTCATCAGCGATTGCTTGTGAGAGACCGGTTTTATCTTCTGTGATATAGACTTTTCTTCCAGCCGGTAGTCTTTTGTCATAAACAAGTGGCTTTTCAACCATTGATACTATTTTTCTGGGGATTTTATCTATGGCAATTTTATCTATAGGAAATTTAGTTGTTATTTGAACTTGGTTTGAACTTTCTTCAACCAACTGTCTCTTATGCTCATCTGTTTTTACGGCACCTGAAAGATGCTCTGCGATCTGGCCAAGAGTTTTCAGTTTACCCATGATTTCCGGAGAAACAGAAGGCAGCTCCGGCATTTTTTCTTCGATTGTGGAAAGTATTTCCACCCTTTTTATGGAATCAATGCCAAGGTCTGCTTCAATATCCATATCAAGATTAAGCATTTCAACAGGATATCCTGTGAGGCTGCTGACCACTTCGAGCATGTTATTTCGGATTGATGATTGATGATTGATGATTGATGATTGCTGACCTCCGACCTCAGACTCATCTTGTTGATTGTTGATTTCGGATTCTGACTCCCGGTTCCCAGCTTTCTGCTTTGAGCTTTGAGCTTTCAGCTTTGAGCTTTCAGCTTCTTTCCGGCTTCCAGTTTCCAGTTTCCAGTTTCCAGTTTCCAGCTTAAGTCCCATGGAGGCTTCAGCCATGCGCCTGGTATTTTCCATCATATTTTGCAGCATGCGGCTTGCCTCTGACTGAGTTTCAAGAAATTTTTTATGAGCCTCAGCAGTTTGTAGTTGAAGAGCCTGCATCGATTTCATCCCTTCCTGGACCGTTTTTAAAGCATCTGCAATCAGGTCGGGTTGTTTATTTATAGTTGTTGCCATAGATTTATCCGATTTGTTGTGGTTTTGTGTTGAAGCTGCAATTTGCCTTGCTTGGGTTTCCGGATGTATGCCGGTTATAAATTTTTTAATAGGTTTTGCTGTTTTTTCCCTTTGTTTTGGTTTTGACCTGTAGTTTGCTCCTGTAACAGGTATGCTCATAATCTGTTTTTGCGTTTCTCTGACAGGATCTTCCCATCTTTTTAAATTAACATCATGACCGAGAGAGGCGAGAAGGCTGAGAGTTCTAGCCAGATCCATCACGCCTGATCCTTTTCCGCAAGAGCCGTCCATAGAAATTGCCTGAAAATTTTGGCCCTTTAATATTGATTTAACAAGACCTGTCAGCACCGATTTCGGGCCGATCTCCACAAATGTGTGTGTGCCGGCTTTAAATAGATTTTCGATTTCACTTACAAAATTAACCGGACATAAGATTTGTTCGCCAAGCAGTTTCTTTGCCTTGTCGGAATCGGCAGGATAAGGCATTCCGGTTGTATTTGAAAACACAGGCACCTCTGATGGAACAATATCTGTATTTTGCACCTGCCTGGAAAACGGCTTCTGAGCATCCTTTACCAGGGCGCTGTGAAAAGCGGCTGACACGGAAAGTTTTATTGTTTTAAACCCTTTTTCTCTGCATATTTTGTCGGCCAGGGCAATTGACTTAACAGAACCGGATAGAACTCCCTGGTTTGGGCTATTTTTGTTGGCAAGGATTGCGCCCGTCTCTGAGCCGTTAATCAGCTCCTCAAGTTCGTTGATCGGCGCCTTTACAGCCAGCATTGTACCGCTGTCATCTTTATTTCGTCCGGCTGAGGCCATTAAATTACCGCGGGCGATTGAAAGGTCAAAAAGAGTGTTAATATCCATCCATCCCGCGGCATAAAGGGCGGGCAGCTCCCCATAGCTGTGTCCGCATGTGGCATCAGGCTTTATTCCGAATCCCTGAAGGATGTTAAGCATTGCCAGGCTTACCGCTCCGATGGCCGGCTGGGCGATATCCGTATTTTTTAAAGCATCTTTATCTGTTTGAGTCGGAAAAGGATAGATATAATCGGATAGATAGCAGGTATTGTTATATTTGCTGTTTGCAAGTTCCATGACTTCAAGGGCTTCCGGAAAGCAGCAAACAAGGTCGCGTCCCATTTGCGTATATTGACTGCCCTGGCCTGGAAACATAAATGCAATTTTGCCGCGGTTTTCAGGGTTGATATAATCAGGACCTCCATAATAGATATTTCGCAGGTTCCATGCCCCGTTACGATCGTTTGCGCCAAGCGCGTCCAATGCCTCGTCAAAAAGCCGGGATGTGTATGAGAAAGAATCAAGAGGCTGTTCAATAACAAACAAAAGCCTGTGCCTATCATTAAATGAAAAATCGGTTCTGGTATCAGCGGCTGTTTTTATAAACTCTTTATTTGAGATTCCTTTGTCAATGGAGTTTTTCACGCTGCTGACGAGTTTAACAAGCCCATCTTTGCTTGAAGCGGACAGGGCAATGATTTCAATTGATCCGTCCCAGGAGATATTTCTTTTTTTAGACTTGTATTCTTCGACAAGAATATGAAAATTACTTCCGCCAAATCCAAAAGCGCTGACACCTGCTCGGCGAGGATGATCCTTTTTTGATAGCCATGGTCTGGTCTGAGTGTTTAAATAAAAAGGGGATTCATCTATTCTTAATTGCGGATCAGGGTTATCGGCTTTCAATGTCGGCGGCAGGGCCTTGTGATAAAGAGACAGCGCGGCCTTAATCAAACCTGCTATTCCGGCTGCGGCCTTGGTGTGGCCGATCATCGACTTGACAGATCCGAGAGCGCACTTGCCGGAATTAAGAATATTGGATGATATGTTTTTGTTTTCGTTTGATTCACCAAAAACCTTGCATAGCGATTGAAACTCTACAATGTCTCCTACCTTGGTACCTGTACCGTGAGCTTCGATCAGGCCAACAGTGCCGGGATCTATCCCTGCGTTACAATAAGCCCTGCGAATCGCTTTTGCCTGTCCTTCGGCGCTGGGCGCATATATACTCTGCGATTTGCCGTCGCTTGACGAGCCGATACCCTTTATTACAGCGTAGATTTTGTCCTTATCCTCTTTGGCATCTTCGAGTCTTTTAAGAACAACTATTCCGACTCCTTCTCCGAGCACGGTTCCGTCCGCATCCCTTGAAAAAGGCCTGATATCCTCTGTAGGAGACAGGATATGTGTTTGGGAAAAGCACATATGCATAAAGATATCGTTTAAAGTATCCACTCCACCGGTGAGAGCCATGTCTGAACGGCCCGACATAAGCTCCATCACCGCAAGGTGTATCGCGCTCATCGAACTGGCGCACGCAGCGTCAACCACGCAGTTAGTGCCCCCCAGGTCGAGTCGATTGCATATTCTTCCTGCCACGACATTTCCAAGAAGACCGGGGAAGGAGTTTTCCTGCCACGATACATATGAATCGGATATCCGCTCTATTATCTCCTGGGCCTTTTCAGCAGAGATTCCTGAATCAAGAAGAGCCTTGCGCCATTTTGGATATCCAAGTCTTGCGCCGAGCGGAATAACAAGCTCCTGGGTGCCGGTTATTCCGAGTATTACGCTTGTTTTATCTTTGTTGAATTTTTTGCCTTTCCAGTAGCCTGCGTCATCAAGAGCTGTTTTTGCGGCCATGAGACCAAGGATCTGTGAAGTGTCCGTTGCTTCAAGGGAAGACGGAGGAATGCCGAATTCGGCTGGGTCAAATGAAACAGGAGAAAGAAAACCGCCACGTCTGCAGTAAACATGATCTGGTTCTTTTGGATTTTTGTTAAAATAATCTTCAGGATTCCAGTGTGATTTTGGAACTTCGGTTATGCCGTCTTTGCCTTGAAATATTAAACGCCAATATTCTTTTAATCCCGGAGATTTTGGGAAGAAGCATCCAATGCCGATAATGGCAATCGGGATGTTTTGGTTGTTTTTAGTTTCAGTTGGTTTCAATTATTATTCCTTTGTAATTATTCAGCCACAGATTTACGCTGATCATCACTGATATTTTTTCTTGTATTATCATATATAAACCTTTTGAATTCTGGTCTTTTGCCAAAACTTAATAATAGGCCAACTTCAATATTTGTTGCTTTCAAGTAATTGATTACCAGAAACCCATCACCAAGCCAATTATAGACTTCATAAAAACTATCGGTGATTTCTTTGTGTTTAAAACTATCTGCGTTTATCTGTGTGAATCTGTGGCCGAATTATTACTATAATAATTAAAAAAAAAAGATATTTAGAGCTTGACAAAATTACTTTAATTGTTATATTGATATAACAACTAATCAAGAAGGAATTATGATAAAATATTATACAAACAGAGAATTGTCAAGTCGATTGGAGATAAACCTTGCCAAGTGGAAGAGGTGGTCAAGGGAATTTCTCCCTCCAGACCCTTTAGGGGGGATGCAATCCGGATACGCGAGACAATATAGCCCTGACAGCACTTTTACAGTCTTTTTAGGCGGTTATCTGGTGGCTTATATGAAATTTACTATTCCGGAGGCAAAGCAAATCCTGAAAGATTTGAATGACTGGCTTGTGAATAATGGATTTTATTTTCTTGATAAGGGGGATTCAAAAACTTCAGATATTATAAATAGTGTGATTTATAGCCATGTTATTTATATTTACGAAAACAGCCTGTCTGGAGAACGCATTGATTTTTATTATAAAATCAGGGGTATAATTTCTGAGAGGCCTGTAGATTACAATGGCCGGCAGGTGAGTGAAGAGCTCTATGTGGAAACAACGATTAAACAACCCGACAAGAAGGCTCCTGAACCTGATACAATTAAGGTTAAAATGTTAAATATTACAGGGGTTCGCAATAAATTATCAGAAAGCCTGGGGCTAAACAGGAGCAACCAGCAATTGTGAACGGTTATAGAAGTCTATATATTTCGGAAAGTTCTATGGGAGAGAAGCTGCCTGCACCTGCCGGTAATGTTACCCCATAGTTGCGAAGCAGGTTGGCTCGTGTCGCAACTGAGGCGCCATAAAGAAGATTCATAGCAACAGTGACTGTTTTGCGGTTTTCCGTTTTTTCGAGGAATGATCCTTTTACCCATTCATTAAATGCACCTATGGCAGGGCCGCACCAGATCTGGTAATCCATTTTTCGTGAAGGATCTCCTGTTGTAGCCCAAGTCGAACTTTGTCCCAGATAGGATCGAAAGACAAGGGCCATCTTGTGTTTAGGATCTTTTTCAGCCAGTTTGATCTGTTTTGGATCACGTTTGAGGAAAAAGCCTTTTGTCTGGTCCCAGCTTTCTTCAAAACTGCAACGGAAAAGGTCTTGTTCAATAACACGTCTTTGCTTTTCAGGTATGCTTTCATAACTTTCGTGTCTGCTGTAAAGATCATAAAGCTTCAAGGCGCGAAAAGGAAACATGGTTCCTCGTTTTAATACCTGAACCTTTACTCCCATTTCAAACATATCCGCGGCCGGCGCCATGGTTACATCCGCCTGGCCTGCTTCTGAAAGCAGACGGCGAACAGTTTCCGATGTGCCGGCTTCAATACAGGACTGGTTGATGGAGCCGGTTAGAATATAAGCAGCGCCCATTGCAAATGCCGCAGCCGCTGAATAAGGGGTTGCAATTCCTCCGCCAAGTCCAACGCAAAGAGGAGTTGTATAGCTGTATTTTTCGGTGATTTTATCACGAAGCGCAAGCATGGTAGGCAACAATGTAATAGCCGGCCTGTTGTCTGTATGGCCTCCGGAATCGGCTTCCGCCGTCAGATCTTCGGCCATCGGGATCGAAGCTGCCAGGGTTGCCTCCTGTGTTGTAATCATTTTTCTTTCAACAAGCTGGGCCAGAAGTTTTTCCGGCGGAGGTGAAAGGAATTTTTCGGCGACCTCGACCCGTGATACTTTAGCAATTATCCTGTTTGGGCATACGATATTGTCGTTTTGGTCATTATGAATTCCATGCACACGAAAGTAAACAAGTGGCAGAGTAAGGTCAAGATATGCAGAGGCGCTGACAAGCCTTATTTCATGCTTTAAATATAGATTTACAACCGCGGCCTCGAGTTCAGGATCGTTGGGGCTGTGGATAAGATTAAAGCCAAAGGGTAAGTTATGTTCTTTAAGACCGTAGATTGCGGATTCTATTTTATCCGTAGAAAGGCCCGCAGCGCCGAAAAATCCCAGCATTTGTGCACGGCCGGTTTCTTGAACCATTCTTACGGAGGTAATTCCGTTAGCCATGGCGCCGGCGATATAGGCGTAGCGAAGATTGTGCCTTTTTTTGAAATAAGGATCGCCTAAGTTTTCAGGAGGGAGTGGTGGGGAATATGCGCAAAGAGGATAAGCCCACGGGCTTGGCCCCGTTAAATCGCCAATAGTAATTGTTCCACCCCTGCCTGCAGCAAGCCGGCCGTCAATATTCAGCAGAAATACAGGTTCTGCAATCCGGCCGATCGCTTTTTTAACCGCATCATCTCCGGGCTCAGGCTCAGTCTTTCCCTGTATCCACCATCCTGCATTTTTATTGCTTTTAAATTTATGCAAAATTTATTATCTTTACGGTCGAAGATTCCCCGCTGCTTGCGGCGGGGAATCTTCAATAAAATTAAGTATTTTTAAAAGGTCTTACATTAAGACTTTATAACAGACTACCGGCTCAGTTTTATTTTTAAGAAATACTTCCCCCTTTTTCTGTATGTGGAAATGCTCTTGTGTCTGACGAAAGGTTTGTTCGCCGATAATTATTTCACTTCCTTTCGCCAATTCTTCTAATCTTGAGGCAATGTTGACGCAATCGCCTATAACCGTGAAACTTATTTGATTTTCAGATCCAACGTTTCCCAAAATGGCATTTCCTGTGTTGATTCCTATCCCTATTTTAAATGTCTCTTTATCTTCATTGGCTCTTACTTTCATCAAATCTGCTGTTGCATTCTGCATTTCTATTGCCGCTTTAACGGCATTAACAGGGCTGCTTGTTTCGGGAGAGATGTTCGTAAA
>Ga0307379_10012621_pt1 | contig 11008 bp, 20 predicted proteins | sample UN2MG_FD_202237 | JGI IMG/M metagenome (GOLD analysis project Ga0307379, IMG submission 202237) | Soil microbial communities from Risofladan, Vaasa, Finland - UN-2 | ecosystem: Environmental > Terrestrial > Soil > Coastal area > Acid sulfate soil | place: Finland: Risofladan, Vaasa | collected... | reverse complement strand
AAATCATTTTGTTAAAATAGAATTTGGAAGTAAGGATTATTGTGATGGTTTTAATGACGGATGTGCTTATATGAAAAAGAAGATTAACAAACTCGCAGGAGATAAATTAATAGAGGGCAAGAAATAATATGAAAGAAATGTTTTTTGTTATAGGGGTTTTATGTTTTATTATATTAGAATCTATGACATTAACTATATTAGTTTGGTATAATAATTATTTAAAGAAAATAGAGGGCAAGAAATGAACAAACAAGAAAAAGAAATATTACAAGAAATTAAAGATGAGATAAATAAAGGAATTGATTATGCTAATGGAGAAACTACTTGGAAAGGGATTGATAAACTAATTAAATTTTATAAGGAGAAAGGAAAATGAATATGCTTGAAAATTTGTGGTTTATAACTATTGGATTTGGAATTGGGTTTATGTTTGATAGATTATTATGGTTAACTTGGATTATTAAAAATAAGATTAAAATTAAAATAGAGGGCAAGAAATGAAAGAAGATTTAAGAAAAAGAAGATATAGTTTTTGGATATCTCCAAGAAATAAAATAGAGTTGGATAAATACTTAAGATTTTTTAATTGGGATTTTCAACAGTTTATATTTTATATGAGATTATTTGTTGATGAAAAGAAATTGTTTAAACATTATATAAGGAAGAAAGCATTAGAAGGTAATGGAAATCCAATTACATTAGTAAGATTTTTAGATAAATTAAAACAAAAAATAGAGGGCAAGAAATGAGCAAATATGATACAAAAGGATTAAAGGAAACTTGTCTTAATTGTGGAAAGAAAAGTTGTGTTTTATCAATAGTAGGAAATGAAGCAAAAGTTAATGAGAATAATGGTTGTTGGATTAAACAAAAAATAGAGGGCAAGAAATGAAAGAAAAAATAGGATGTGGAAAGGAGATTGAGATAATGAATATAAGGAAAAAAAGAATTGCTTTATGCTACCCTAGAACCAAGAAAGATGTTAGGGGATTGTCAGCAATGCCTATTGGCATTCTAATAATAGGGACTATTCTTAAAAAAGATTATGAAGTAAAAGTTTTTGATGCTAGTTTTGATGAAGATATCAGTAAAACCTTTAATAGAATTGATGATTTTAAACCAGATATTATTGGAATATCTTTATTAACTCCTTTTTATTATGAGGGGTTAAAGCTTACTAAAATGTGTAAGGATAAGGAATATCCTGTTATCTGGGGCGGGCCTCATCCGACTATTGAGCCCAAAACTAGTTTAGAAGAAGAAGGAGGCCCTGATTTTGTAGTAATTGGCGAAGGCGAATATACTTTTCCAGACCTTTTAAAAAATATGAATAAACCTGAAAATGTAAAAGGAATAGGATATAAAAATAAAGGAAAAATTATTATTAATGAACCAAGAGATAGAGTTAAAGAAGAGGATTTAAACATAATCCCAGACAGAGAGCTCTTAGAAACCCTACCAAAATATCTTAAAACAAAAATAATGAATATTATTGTGTATAGGGGATGCCCTTTTAATTGTTCTTTTTGTCAACCCACATTAAGAAAACTTTTGGGGGGGGGATGGAAAATTAGGTCTCCTGAAAATATTGTAGAAGAACTAAAAATATTAAAAGAGAAATATCATCCTAAGAGGTTTTTGTTTTCAGATGATACATTCACAGCAAACCATGAATGGGTGAGAAAATTTGTTAGCCTTATTAAAAAAAATTATTTGAAAATAGATTTTGAGATTTCCACAAGGGTAAATGAGAACATATTCACTGAAGAAATGATTTTTATATTGAAATCAATAGGACTCTCTAAAATCTCTTTTGGAGTTGAGACTGGAAGTCAAAAAATATTAGAGGGGTTAAATAAAGGGATTACTATAAAAGAAATAAAAAGCGCATTTAAAAAATGTAAAAAATATAAAATTGATACAAATGCTTTTATAATGTTTGGAGCAATTGGAGAGACTAAAGAGACCTTACGAGAAACAGAAAGCCTAGTTAATGAAATAAATCCTAGTACATTAAATCTCTCTATAGCCACCCCCCAAATAGGTACTGATTTATATACTCAAGCAAAAGAAGCCCATAGATTAAAATTTGAAAATTTTAGGCAGAGTGACTATTATGGATGGGAGTTTAATATTCTTCCAATTAAAAATGAGGATATAGAATTTAAAGATATTTTAGAAGTTAAAAATAGGATATTAAAAAAAAGGAGATTAAAATTTATTTGGTATCATCTAAAAGAAGAAATAAGAATGCTATCTATTAAACGATGGATTTACGCTATAAAAGAGTTTATTAAAAGGAGAGATAAAGGATAATGAAGAATTACAATAAAATCATTATTCTTTGTTTAGCAGGAATAGGAGATACTTTATTATTTAATATTTTTGCTTTAGGAATATTAATATTATTAAAATGAAAACAAAACAAATTAGACATTATAAAAGAGAATTTAAATTAAGAAAAATGGAATTACAAGAACAAGAATTAGATGAAGAAATTTTATGTCAGGGAAAAAAGGATAAGGACTATCCAAACACTTATCTGGAGACACGAAGCAAACCAATTGAAAGAAATCAAGGCATGAGGATTGGGGATGTGAATAATCACCCTGACATTAATAATAAATTATGGGAAAGAAATAAATATGGGTTTCCTAAAGGATTAGAAATAAGATGAAATTGCCTAAAATTATAACACAAGAGGAATTTGAAAAGATTTTCAAGGCAGAAAAGAATAAGGAATATAAGCTTGCAATGCTCCTGGGATTTGAAGCAGGAATGAGAATATCAGAAATAGTTGGATGGAAAGATAGAGTCCCAGCCTTAACTAAAGATAGGGTTGATGAGCTATCTATTAAGATTATCTCAGGTAAGGGAGGAAAAGATAGGATTGTTCCAAGACCTAAAAGATTAAATGAGAATGCTAAAAAGTTATTACCTTTGAAAACAAGTAGGAGAGCTTTACAATATGAGATTAAAAAATTAGGAAAAGACATTTTAGGAAAAGATATATCATTTCATACTTTAAGGCATGGATTCTGTTCTCTATTGGCTCAAACAAGACCACTACATGAGGTTCAGATGCTTGCAGGGCATTCAAGATTAGATACAACAGGAATATATCTGCATGCAAATCCAAAAGAAGCAATAAATAAAGCAAGAGAGGCATTTTAATATGAAAAATCCATCTAATGTGCAAGAGAATAACAAAATCTCAGAAGAACAAAGGGATGAAACTGCATAAAAGAGGTATTATGTGCATAAGTAAATATGCTAACACCAATAAATTATAGGAGGTTAAAAAATGATAGAATACAAAGTAATCAATTCAAAAAGAGATAGAGATTTACAAGGAACACTTAATGGTCTTTCAAGAGAAGGTTGGAAAGTTGTTTGTTCTTGTTATCCTAATCTAATTTTGAGAAGAAGATTAAGGGTTGAAGAATAATGGATCAAGAAATAAAAATACAAATAGCAAAACTTTTAATGATGCTTATGCTAATTGTAACCATGATAGTCTTAGCAATTGTTATTTTTAAATATATAATTGTTATGAGAACAAATCCATGTGATTTTTGTGATTGTGTAAGCACAGTCATTAATTTAAAATAATGTAAGGAGGTTAATTAAAAAATGGTATTTAAACCAAAAAAGAAAACTAGTAAAACTTTGAGAAGTAAACCAGACATAGAAGAAGAACTGGAAGAAGAAGAGGAAGATGATTCTGATGAACCAGATGAAGAGGAACTAGAAGATGATGAAGAGGAAGAAGTTGAAGAAGAGATAGAAGAACCAAAGATAAAGAAAAAAATTATTCAAGAAAAGATTTGGTCTATTCAGGAAGTTCCAACTGAGACAACTCAGATAATCTATAATAGTAAAGAAAAAAAATCTTATAATCTTGCTTCTGCGATTGTAGAACTTCTTAATAAAATAGACATGTAAGATGTTTGGCTTTGCAAAGATATTTGTTATTTTTATTTTTATAGCAGGGGCTATTGGTTATGGAACACATAGCTGGTATAACTTTTGGCTCTTGCTATTAATTTTTGCAATCATTAGAATTATTTGGAAACTATTTACTTGAAGATGAGTCAATCAGAGGTGTTAGATTTATTAGAGAAACAAGATAATCCATTATCACTTGGAGAAATAGCAAAGCTTTTAAATGATGACCCTAAAAAAATTTCTAAGGATTTAAATAAAATGTTACAGTATAATGAAGTTTGTTCTATTGAAATTGATAGAAAAAAAGCTATGCTTCATTATAAATGTAAGCATAGAATGAGATTATATTTTGTTAAGTAACCGCAGGAACTTCTTAGCATTGCTAGAAAGTTTTAGGTTTTGATTAAAAGTTTTAAGTATTGATAGAAACTTCCTGCGATTTAGGTACTACACACTTAATATGATATAGTGAACCGAACTTTTACTACTCTTGTCCAGTAAAACTTGTAATAGCATCTGAAATTGTTGCCTTAGGCAAATCAAAGTATGTTAACTTCTTTATCTCTTGTGCTATTTGCTGGTAAGTCCATCCAGCTTTCTTATGGAGTATATATAATAACCCATTTCTTATCTCATGAACCTTATCTACATTGCCTGTGGCCCTATTCTTAAGTGCTTCTATCTTTTCTTCTCTATATTCCTTTTCATCGACTGGATAGAAGTTATAGAACCTTCCATCAAAGTTATATACATGTGCATTATAGTTTAAGTCTTTCTTTCCCTTTATATATAATTGTTTCTTATTCTTTCTTGAATAAAACTTAAAGAATCCTCTTTTAAATATCCCTGTTTGGTCAGTAATATAATAAACATCAATTAAGAATATACTTCTTGTTATTGCAATCCCCTTCGGCAAATCAAAAAACTCTGGCATAACTAAAATATTTAAAAAGTTATATTGACCACACTCTCTTAAGTAATCTCTTACTGCTCTTAATTCTTTGCTCTGAGTTTTTGTTCCTTCCATAGTTTCCCCAGCTTCATCATATCCTAATGCACAATATTTTGTTTTCTGTGCTAACTTATGTCCTTGGTCAATTAATTTATGCCAGTTAAAAACTATGTTTTCTTTTATACTAAATGGAACTTTAATACCATGTAATTTTTCTATAAGCCAACTCCAATAAGCCATAATCTGCATTTCTAATAATGATTTCCCAACCCTAACTTCTCCACCACCAGTAATTATTATTGTGAAATCCCAATCATGAGTAATATTTTTAGCCATAATTTCTATCTGTCTTTTAAGATTGTCATCCATATAGAAACCATCTTTCTTTTGATTAGGTCTACTTCCTTTAGGAAACCAATCTTCACATACTCTTGCCATTATCTTTCCAGTATTGCAAATCTTGGGTCTGCTTTACTTGGTAATAACATTCCTTTAGCTTGCAATGCTTTTCTAAGTTTAATTTCTAATTGGTCTAAGAGATATAATACTTTTGTCTTTTGTTTTAATCTTTCTCCTGGGGAATTTAATATTTTATTTATTTCTTGGAAGCGAATATTAAATGCTTCATCCTCTTCTTTGTTTGTTTTACAAGCTAGTTCTCTATAAGTAATTCTTAACCAAGCAATCCAACCATCAACATTACTATTAGAAGCATATTGCTTACACATCTTTAAACTAGTAGAAATATCTTTTAAATATTCAACAGCAAAATTAAATGCAGATTCTTCAGACCTAAAATTATTGTTCATATATAAAGATTATCCAATCCATTTAAATACAATTATAAAATAAAGTGTATTTAAATAAGATAATTTATAATATTGTATGGCTGTTAGATTTACAAGTGGAGTATTTTAAATGAAAACTAAATTAATTATTATGCTAATATTAATTTGTAGTTTGCTAACTACTTATTTAGGTTATAATTTTATTTCAGGGAGTAAAATAATATAAAATGGTAGATTTTCAAAACTTACCTTTATGGAGTGTTTTTGTAGCAACTACAATAATTAGTATGACTTTTATTGGAATAGAACATTTACATTTTACTTGGTTTGAATGGGCTATTAAAAATTCTGTTACTTGGGCTATTTGTGGATTAATATATGGAGGAGAAAATATTAAAGAAAAATGGCTCGTTCAATAGGTTCAAGAATAAAACAATCCATAAGTAATTGGAGAAGCACTTATGGTGGAAATGTAGCAAGCACTTATAGAGATGTTACAGGAACAAGTCCAACAATCCCGAGTGGGGGTAGTAATCAAGCAAGAGATACTCAAGGAAATATTGTTAGTGGAGGTTCAGGTGGTGCAACCTCTGGAGGAGGAGGTGGAGGACCACAACCACCAGCACCACAAGGACCAACACAAGCAGAAATAAATAAAGCATTAGCAGAAGAATCAAAAAAGAAAGGTTCAAGTTTATCTTCGGCAGAAGTTAAAAAGATTACAAAAGGATTTACTGTTTCTGAACAATTAAGGATAAGTGGTGGAGAAACAATAAAACCCAATGTTCCTTATGGACAAGATAAAATAATTTATAATAAAGGTGGAATATCAAATGCTTTTTCATTTGGAGAAAAAAGACCATCAAATGCTATAACTTATGGTAATCCTCCATTTGTTTCTAAATCAGAGTCTGAAAGATTAATAAACAAAGGAGTTCCTAAAACATTTATTACAGTTCAATCAGATAATCCAGCTGAGGCAGTAGAAGAGGGTGCATTCATTGGTGGTTTAGGATTAAGACAAGCAGTAAATCCTTTAGACCCAGCAATAAAAACTTCTGGTTCAACTATTTTTAATATAGAACAAGCTTATTTAGGAGAAGAATATTATAAGACTTATAAAAATATTAAAACAAAATTTAGAGATGACCCATTTAGTTTTCAAGGACAAGAAGGTGTAACTTATTCTAAAACAGACACACAAGAAACAATAGGATTAACTTCATCATATTTTGATAATCAATTTAAGAATGTTCAAAAGATAGCAAAAGAAAAATCTGAATTAAGTTTTAAATCATTACCAACTTCAACAAGGACAAGATTAAATCTTGGAGGATTTGCAGTAGGGATTGGGCAAGTAGGAACAGGGGCATTAGAATTTGGTGGAACTTTAATTGGAAATTTAGGAACTCAATTATACACAAAAGAGAAATTTGAGAATAGAAGTATATTAGGACCACAACTAAAAATTGGAGGGGATTTAGGAAAAGTTCAAACACTTCCTAAAAGGGGTTCTGAAATTGCAGGGAATATATTAGGAACTACTACTCTGATTTATGCAGGGAGTTCTAACATAATAGGAAATATAAAACAATTTGGAGCAAAGAGAGGATTAATTAAAGTTGCTGAAGGATTCAGTCCAATAAGAATAAAGTCTGGCATTTATACTCCTAAGATAACATCTAAGACAGAAATTGAAGGATTCTCTTTGGAATTACAAAAAGGGGGTAAAACTTATACAGAATTTATAGGGGCTGAAAAAGGATTTCCAGATTTAAAGATAGGAGTAAAACAAGTTTCAGGAAAGGGAGGAGGCTATAGTTTTACAAAAGTAAGTTCACCAGCATATAAATACGAATTTGGAGATTTAACAAAGGGGTATACTTCTGCTGATTATTTTTCTACATTTACAGGAAAGCCAACAGGAAACATAGGATTTACAGGGACTTCTTATACAACACCTTTAATTCAGACTTATGCTTTTTCAGATAAAGCAACAATTAATCTCTTTGCTAATAAGCCAATTAAAACAGATTTTGCAGGATTAAGAGATTTTTTTCCTAATCAAAAAAAAGCATTTGCTTTTACTTCAGGAGAAAGAGTTTATGGATTTGAGAGAACAGACCCATTCATTGCAGAGTTTAGAGGAGTAAGAGGATTTAAATCACAAGTAAGAGGCATAGGATTAAGATATAACTTACCTCAAACAGAAACAACATCAAGTTTTACTTCTTTTCAAGGTGGTGGAACTAAAACTCCATTTAGTAAAACCTTTGGTGTTTTAGAATCACCTAAGACTACATTTGGAATACAAGGAGTAAGTAGTTTAAATAAAATAACCTTACCCTCAACAACAATTAAAAGTTCTGGTGGGGTAATACCTTTAATTTCTAATCAGAGAGTTATTTCTAATAAGATTAATGTTCCTTTTATTAAGCAAGTAACTAGGACTATTCAAAAACCAAAGGGCCAAAGTATATTGATTCAAGAACCACTTATTGATAAGAAATTTAATACATTTGATAGGTTATCATTACTTTCACCAACTAAAACTAAACAAAGTTATACAAATATAGTAATGCAAAGACCAAGATTTAATCAAGGAATTACAGGGTTAAATAAACAATCATCAATTATAGCTCAGGTTTCAAGACAATCATCAAAATTAAATACTAAACAAAGACAAAGACAAGTAAGTCAGAATCAATTAATTAGACCACAAACACCTTTTTTTACATTTAATACTAATTACACCCCATCTTTTGGAATAACTTTATTTCCTTTTAGATTACCCTCTGGAAGTTCTAGAAAGAAAAGAAGCAAATCACAAAGGTTCAAACAACCAACAAAATATCAACCTTCTTTTACAGCAAGTGCTTTAGGAATAACAGCAAAGAAAACTCCAAAGAGTATTTTATCTGGTGGATTTAGATTAAGACCTGTAATACAATAAATAAATTATTAGTGTATTTAAACTATTATCATTTTTTTTTTAAATGGATGAACAACAACAAGTAGCATATCAATCTGTTCCAGTTTCAAGTGATGAATTATATGCAAATGCAATTCAAGAAGACAGAATAAAAAATGTAATTGCACAGCTTGACCCAGAGAATCAGTTAAAAGAAATAGAGATGAGGATAAGGGGTTATAAAAAAAATTATATAACTCAAGATTGGGAGAAGATAGATCCAGATGGAGAAGAACCCCCAAGACTTTTAATAATGAGATTTATTTCATATCTCTCTTCTTTAATGAATCAGAATACAACTCAATCAAATTTATCAGACACACAAATAAATGCTATGATGAGACAATCAATTGCTTATGTTACTGATGAATTAGATAGTAATGCAAATATATATCACCTTGAAAATAATTATACTGAAAGAACAAGGATAGGACACATACTTCTTAACTCAATGTTTATGGTTTTAAATAGAGCATTGAATGGACAAGAAGCAAAAAGAATGTGGAAGGCAATGTCATTATCAGAATCATTTAATACTCAACCACAAAAAAGTAAATTTACAGAAGCATTAAAGTTTTGGAAATGAAAACTAAAATATGTATGATATGCAAACTTGGAATAAATATGGATAGTGAGTTCTGTGAATTTAAACATATGAAAAATAAGAATGAAATATTATCAAAGGCCTATTATCATATTACTTGTTTTAGAGATAAATTAAATGGAGGACAAAATTTAAGAGAGCTACAAGAAAAAGCTAATAAGATTTTAGACTTGGCTCATATGAAAGTTTCTTAAAATGGCATCATTAGGACAAATGTTTGGTAACATAGGAATTGGTGGAAGTGGTGGTGGATTACTTACAACAATGTTGACAATAGTAATTGGGGCTTTTCTTTTAATAATTTGTGTTGGAGGTTTGATTTGGTATTTCAAAAAGAGAAAGAATTATAATTTAAAAGTAGAAGTTAAGATTCCTAGAAATATAAAAAGACTTAGAAATAAAGAAGGGGTTTATAGAATTGTTGGAACTTTAAATAAAGAATGGGCTAAGGGTTTTTATAATGCTAAACAAGGAGTTGTTTACATAAGGAGAAAAGGAAAGAAACCAGTTCCTATGAAACCATTTGATATAAAACAATTCTTATCTACTGGAAACATATTAACAGTTCTACAAATAGGAATAGAAGATTATAGGCCTGTGTTAGATGATAGTTATATTGAAGTTGTTGATAGTGAAACAGGTGAGGAAGCTGCATTAATAAAAGCAAAGATAGATACTTCTGAAAGCAAGTCCTGGAAAAATTCTTTTGAGAGAGAAGCAAGGATGACTTATTCAATTAAGAATTGGATTTCAGAACATGGTGGACTTGTTGCAATGGGATTAGTATTATTAATGAACCTTGTTGGGTTTGCAATTGTTATAGCAAGAATGCCTAAGTAATTATAAAGTGTATTTAAATGATATAATTTTATATTTATCTATGGAAAAAATATATATATTAGTTTTTACATTATTAGTTTTCCTTTCATTTAATTTAATTAGTGCAGAAAGATTTGGATATAATTATTTAGAAGATGGAGAAAATTTAAATCCTTCACTTAATTATTCAAATGTTAATGTTAATAATTCTAATTTTTTAGATGGATATGATAGTTCTTTTTTTTATCCAAATAGTAATCCTAATAGTTATATAACTAATGTAGAAGAAACTGATGCTCTTTCTTTACATCTTAATCAAGATAATTGGAACTTAGGAAGTAATTGGCTAACATATTCTAATCCAACATTAGCTTTTAATGAAAGTAAGTTAGAGATAATATATTATAATGCTTCTCAACCAAATTCAATAGTAGGAACAATTGATGATGGAACAACAATATCAGAGACACAACATAATGATGGGGGTTATGATGGGAATACTTTTAATTTTTCAGAAGAAGCAGGAAGTCCAGGATTAGAATTTTATATGAATTTTACAGGTGTTGATGATTTTAATCAGGGAGTAATGAGATATAAAACAAGTAGTTTAGCAGGTGCTTATCCAATTATTCAATTATGGAATTATGATAAACTTATTTGGGAAGATTATCCTGCTGTTGCAGAGAGCGAAAGTTTTGCTACAATTACTCAACCAGTATTTGATAGTTCTGAACATATTGGAACTGTCCCTGGAAATGATGGAGTTGTAAGAATGAGATTATATAAAGCAAGTAATGGAAATACAAATAATCATTATTATGTAGATTGGGTTGCTATTTCAAAAAGTTATGGAGTCCCAAGTGGTGAAGAAGTAGACCCCTTATCTATTCATACTGATGCAATTAATGATACTCAATTAAATTATA
>Ga0307379_10012620_pt1 | contig 11008 bp, 11 predicted proteins | sample UN2MG_FD_202237 | JGI IMG/M metagenome (GOLD analysis project Ga0307379, IMG submission 202237) | Soil microbial communities from Risofladan, Vaasa, Finland - UN-2 | ecosystem: Environmental > Terrestrial > Soil > Coastal area > Acid sulfate soil | place: Finland: Risofladan, Vaasa | collected... | reverse complement strand
AGAAAGACAGAGCGGAGCAGTGGCAGCTTGTCCTATGTGGACAGAATTTATGAAAGAAGCTCTACAGGATACTCCTGTTCTGGAATTCTCCGTTCCCCCCAATATCGTCTTTGTGAAGATAGACCCTAAAACAGGGCTTTTGGCCCTGGAAGACCGCCCCGATGCTGTCTTGCTACCATTTATAAAAGGCACAGAACCGACCGATTATTTCATAAGTGAAAAAATATCTGAAGAGGAAACAGGCCTGCCCTTTTCTCCCCCACTGGAATAATAGCCTTCGTAGGATTAAATTATTAATGGTAGTCGCAGGCTTTAGCCTGCGTTAAGGAGTAGCAGACTTTAGCCTGCGTTTGAATTCGATTTTTTCAACAGCATCTTCATCAAACCCGATTAAGAATTGGGAGCATAAACGAAATATTTCGGCTATGAAAAGTTAACTGACATTTTGGATTGCGATTCCTGGCAATCGCAAAAGGAGGAATTATGAAAATACTTCGACTGTTTGGCTCTCTAGCTTTCGTGCTCGGGCTGTTCACTGCAATATTTGCCGGGATACCTTGGCACGTGATCGTTAGTGACGATCCAGTTGTACCTTGGTGGCTTAGGATAGCAATTTTCTGCCTTTTAGGTGGTATCCTGCTAGTCCTGCTGACAGTGGCTCTCGAACAAAGGAAAAGCAAGACATTAGGAAAGGAGTTTCCACCTGCTGAGTCCCAACCCGGGGTTTTGCTAATGAATTCTACAGATGTACCTGGCCGCGAGACCACCGAGATTCTGGGTTTGGTCAAAGGACACACTATTTTTGCCATCTGGCTTGGAAAGGACCTCTCTGCCTTGGTGCGACTGGTTCTTGGCGGTGAGCTGACTGAGTACACGGAGATGATGGGACGGGCCCGCAAGATAGCTACTGATCGGATGATCGCCCAGGCTGAGAAGCTGGGGGCTGACGCGATTATCAACATCCGCTATATGACCACTAGCGTCATCGGCAGTGCCGCTGAACTTTTGGCCTACGGCACAGCCGTCAAGCTGAGCAAATAGATCACCTTACCAAAAATGACTGGTAGTCGGGCTCGTCCCCGAGCCCGACATTTATCCAACCCGATTAAGAAAGGAGAACCCTATGACTAAAAATAGTAGAGATGCTGAGACAGAAGGAGTCCTACATGTGGCTAATTTGATGTGCGTGGCAGCCAGGACAGCACCCAAATCCAAAGGAATAGACAACATTGTCAGTACTGTTCTAACCGATAAGGAAAAGGATTCTTTCGCCCAGAAAATGGAAGAATTTGGAAAAAAGACCGAAAGACCTCCTGCGTTCGTCCGCGATGCAAATTGCGTTCGCCAGGCACAAGCCGTGGTCTTAATTGGCACAAAATTTGACCCGGTAGGTCTGAATTGCGGTTTTTGTGGATTTGAGAACTGCCAGAAATGTAAACAGGCTGACGCTTACTGCGCCCACAATAGCGGAGACCTGGGAATTGCCGTAGGTTCTGCTGTTTCTGTTGCCAGTAATCACAGGGTAGATAACCGCGTTATGTATACAGTTGGCTGGGCCTCTGTTGAAGGGAAAATACTGGGAGAAAAAGTCAAAATGGCCCTGGGTATCCCTCTCTCTGCCAGTGGAAAGAATATCTTCTTCGACCGAAAGTAATAAGACATATTGTAGGCACGGTTTTAACCGTGCATAAGTGATTTTGTAGGCACAATTTCAAATTGTGCAGAATTTTGTAGGCACGGTTTTAACCGTGCAGGAGTTTGTAGGGAGTAATATGAAAGCCATTGAAGTTAATGCTTTATCCTTTACTTACAAAGACGGAACTACTAAGGCTTTAGATGGAATAAGATTCGCACAAGAACAAGGAGAAATGGTTGTCCTTATGGGACATACCGGGGCGGGCAAGTCGACTTTTTCTCGTTGTCTAAATCGTTTAATTCCCCACTTTCACAAGGGTGATTACAGTGGAGAAATCAGAATTTTGGGAAACTCAATTGGGGACAAAAGAGTTCATGACCTCGTAGGCGAGATAGGTTTAGTGTTTCAAGACTTTGAGTCACAACTCTTCTCCACTAATGTAGAGTTAGAAGTGGCATTTGGCCCGGAAAATCTCTGTCTCCCTCGAGAAGAAATCAGGGATAGAATTGCTGAGGCTCTGCAGTTAGTAAGACTTAAAGGTTTTGAAAGAAGAGAGCCAGCAAGCCTTTCCGGAGGTGAAAAACAGCGACTGGCTATCGCTTCCATCCTCGCTATCAAGCCAAAAATAGTGGTAATGGATGAGCCCACAACAGATCTCGATCCCCAGGGTAAACTGGAAATCTTTTCCGTAGCCAGACTACTTAAGTCACAGGGCTACACTGTCCTGTTTATCGAACATGACGCTGAAGCAGTACTGGAAGCAGACAAGATTGTAATTATGGATGGAGGTAAAGTAGTTACAGAAGGGAAACCTCACGAGATTCTGAGAGATGTAGAGCTCCTGGAGAATCATGGAATCCGTCCTCCCCAGATAGCCAAACTCTTCCAGGAAACTGATGAGCCATCATATCCTCTCACTGTGGAGGAGACCCTTAAAGTTTTCCAAAAAAGAGATTGGAAAATCTCTGATGAGAAATACACATCTCTCCTGAAAAAAGATGAACGAGAACACCTAAGTTATGGAAAGAAGATTATCGAAGTAAATGATTTGGAATATATTTATCCCGAAAATATTAAGGCTCTGGATAATATAAGTATGGAAATTCGCCAGGGAGAATTTTTAGCCATTATTGGACAGAATGGTTCGGGAAAGACGACATTGGTAAAACATTTCAATGGACTTCTTAAGCCCTCAAAAGGAGAAGTCAGAGTAGTTGGTAAAGACACTAAAGGAAAACACGTCTCGGAACTGGGGAAAACAGTAGGGTATGTATTTCAGAATCCTGACCATCAGATATTTGCTGATACAGTGGAAGAGGAAGTCGCCTTTGGACCCAGGAATTTAGGAATTCCCAGAGAGAAAATCTCCCTTTTCGTAGAAGAGGCACTAAAAGAGGTAGGATTAGAAGGGTATGAAAAATACGACCCTTTCTCCTTAACTAAAGGAGAAAGACAGAGAGTAGCCATTGCCTCAATCCTTGCCGCAAGACCAAGCGTCCTCATCCTCGATGAACCAACCACAGGTTTAGACTATAGAGAACAGAAAGCGATAATGGAACTTTTACAGAGTCTTAATCACAAAGGACATACCATAATCATCATTACCCACTCACTCTGGGTGGTTGCTGAATATGCAAAGAGAGTCTTAGTCCTCCATAATGGCAAAATTATACTGGATGACCAGACTCGAAAAGTCTTTTCTCAAGAAGAGAAGCTGGCTAATAGTTTCCTGAGATTACCGGAAATTATACGTTTAAGCAATAGAATAGGCAAAACGCTCCTTTCTGTTGATGAATTCAAATACTGTCTGAAAAGATAAGCAATTCTGGGGACACAATACTTAATTACTCTTCTGGGGTTCCCTTTCTCCTCTTCAATACCTTTCTGTTAGAAAGCATATCCCTCTTTTTGTCCCCATTCTCATCCACGCCATCAGAAATACAGACCCATTAGCTATGGCATTAGAATCCAAGGGTTTTGGATTTAAAAAGAGGAGAACTTATTACCTTCACTTCAGGTCTACTTGGTGGGATTAGCTTTCCATAGCAATATTGGCAGGTTTAATCGGTTTCTCTTTCTACATCAGGCTCATTGGCCGTGGAAAAATAAAGCTCGGATTTTTTGAGGGAGCAATTTTTCCGATATTCTATGTTTCTGACAATATTCTATATCTTTAGAGACGGGAAGACAAGGGGAAAATTATCCCCATTAAAAGGCTCTTAATAAGACTCCTATGACAGTTGTGAGTGCTATCCCTGAAGCAAGCATTATAATGTCTCTTTTTGTTCTTCTTTTTTCTGCTCCTTCTAAACTTTCGTCACTTATTTGGCGAAAGTGGTCTGCAACTTCAAGTGGAATCTTCTTAAGCATTTCTACTCGTTTTGAAAGCTCTCCTTCCTCTTGGAGAAGATTCCCATACTTTATTGTTAATTCTTCAAGCATGGTTTGGCGGTTCCTAATATTATCAATAATATCTTGGATTATCACATCAATTTCGTGGGAGGCACTACTCAATTTCGAAATTGATTCCTGTATTCGCGCACCAGGAGTTACTACCATCGTGCGAGCACGACGTTTCTTCCGACGAGAATAAGAACTTATGCCTTGAAGGGATAGTCCACCAATAGTAATAGATAATATTCCGGCAAGTATGCTCGCGATAATTTCCATCATATCACACCCCCCTCTCACGAGAAAGTTTTGCTTTCTCCTAAAGCCCAGTTGTATCTTTTCAGCAACTGTCGTTGGAAAGAAGTTTTGGCAAGTGGTGTCTCGCTCTCCTACTCCTTTAAAAAATGGTTATACGCCTATTCAAAGCGACTCATATTTCTCAAGAACTTTACTGGATTGAGTTGTTAAGGTTATTTTATTCCGTAATACATCAAAATTGCTTGCGTAATAACACTGATGCTCACCTTTTGCGCTACAGAAACTGTTCCCTTTGCGATTTTTGTTGCAATTAAACCAATCCAATTTAATACTTTTAATCCTAAAGATTTAGTCTTTCTAACTTCCTTTGCCGAATCCTCATTGATAGCTTCCTTAAGGTTTTCAATTTCATTGCGAGGGATTCCGATTGACAGAAGATATTTCTTCAAACTTTCAAGGTCATTTTGCGAAACATTGATGGTAGCTGTTTGAGTTACTTGTTGACTTCCTTCTGCAATATTTCCAACATTTCCGTATATAGTCGTGTTGAAAAATTGTGTTACTTTTTCTTGTGATATGGGCTGAGTAGTTGGGCTTGCTTCGCCAGCATCCGGTGCTTCATTTTCGATTTCAAGAACAAAAGACAATATACGATTTCTAACCCCTTCAACTAAACTAACAATAGAAGCATTTGGAATTAATTTCCAAGCGCTTAAACAATTCGCATTTTTATAAATATTTCTTCCGACAAGAACAACAAGGTCAGCTCTCCATTGTTCTTGCAGATTGTCACCATCAGCAGTTTTCAAAAGAGACTCATATGCTACAATAGGCTGTATGCAATAGCTCTTATCTAATCCTTCTCGAAATTTTTTAGGGATACAGGCGAGAGGGATATCAGCATTCTTAAGGCTACTTCCAGCGGGACCGATAAAATCACCTTTTGAATTAACATCAAGAATACGATAATCGGGTAGCGTATCTTTGTTTTGATAACCATTTAGTTCCTGGTCAACCCATTTTTTGAATGCTTCATTACCTAGTCTGGCTGCCAAAACCTTACATTTACGCAATATTACCGAAATATCCACATTAGCATCAATTGTAGCATTTTGAATATCGCGTAACAAGGACATCGTAATCCTCTTTTTATTATTACCTTAACAATTAATAGACGAACTTATTATTTGTATTGGTTTCGTTTGTTTTTTACAATATCATATTTTTGAAGACTATGCAATAATTAATGAATTTTATTCATCAGATTTTGTTTTCTTTGATAAATCCCCCAATATTTGCCATAATTTACTCCGCTTGCTCTCAGTATAATGTGAGGGAATGGTTGCCCAATACTCTCCAATCTTTTTGAGCTCTTCATCAAATTGGATTATCTTTTGCTTTTCTTCATTTAATAAATCTTCTAATCTTCTCCCTTTTACTTTTATATCGTAAACCCACCTTAACAATTCACTTTTCTTTATGGTTCTTTTGAATTTATTATCATAAGCTCTCTTTATCGTCCACATAAGGTCTTTTGTATCCGTGGCACTAAAAAGCTGTCGTAATTTCTCTATTCCCATCTTATATTCCTCTGGCTTAAATAATTCCCATACTAAATTTTTAATAATGTTCATATATGGTGTTGTAACTTTCCAATTTAATACTTCCTTAAGAAGTCCACCATAATCTTCATCTGTTACCCCTTTAGACATTAAACTTTGGTCTCGTATTTGATTTCTAATCTCCGTAATTTCTCCAGCCAATGTAGTTATTCTGTCACCGTGTTCTTTTATTGTTTGTAACACTTTTTCATTTGCACTTATTTGTTTAGATAAATCAAACAACTTGAATACGATAAATCCAATAATTGAAATAAATGCCACAGCAAAAAACCCTGTTAATAACTTTAATAGAGAGACTAAATTATTTGCTTGAGAGATATTATTTTTACTTAATTCCAAAAGATAATTAACCTTAGATTCTAAGTCATTTGCAAACATGAACGATTTGGTAAAAAGTAAGAGAAAAATAGCATTAAGTAAATATATGAACCTTTTCATTTTACCTCCCTTATTTATAAACAAAAGATTGGTATAGAATCGTTGAAGCTTTTTCATTTTTTTCTATCTACTGAATAGCAAAATCAATGGAAAATTAGTATACTCAAATGGACAAGAATGATACTTATGGGTCGGTTTTTTGGGCGGTTACGACAAGTCATTTTTATTTCTCTCACATTCTTAAACTTTTAATTCTCACCCACCTTAAGCTTTCGTTATGTTTTCCAATCGTAACCACAGACTTTGCAATGACAACGATAAGGTAAAAAGGGCCAAATTATTGCTAAGAATAATCCCAAACTTAATATCCCGATAATCCAAAAGAAACAACCTGGATCTTTGTCACAGTTGGTATATTTCTGTCCACATTTTGGACAAGAAAATTTTCCAATAGGATATTCCGTGGCTATTAATTTTTCCTTTTTGACGCCTTTGTCTTTAAATTTTTCGTATGCTAATTTCAATGCTTGTTCAGGATTTTTAGCAAAAACTTCACCGAGATTTTCACGAGCAGTCCAAGGATTTTTTAAACGAGTACTTTTTGTATGAATCTCGTATAATTTACTGTCTTTCTTCGGTTCATACGGTAATTTATCTAAAAATTCCCCACAATACCTACATTTAGTAGCGCCATCTTGTATTTCTTCTGCACAGAACGGACATTTTTTCATCTCGTCCCCTACCTTTTTTCAATGTAGTCGTTGATTGTTATCGTTTCTATTAGTTAGCGCTTTTTTTAAGAGAAGAATTAGTAATTTTGGTCATTTTTTATAATATAGCACAAAAATTAAAATTTTGCAGAATTTTTTTGCTCTAAGTAGCAAAAATATGAATTAGAAAGTCATTTTTCCGACTTGGGGAAGATGGCTCTGAAATGTCCTATTATAGGGATGTTCAGAGACAATCTTACCTACCCCTCTGTTTTCAGCTGATTATAATACTGGTATTCCACGATTTCTAACTTCTTCAGCCCACATGAGGACCCTTGTAGTGCATTTTCTACCTGCAACGGCGTAAAATGGCTATTCTAGGCTGTTGGGGTGGTTATACTTCACCGTTCAAGAGAGCGTGGGCCAAATGCGACAAGGTCTGATGAGCGTATTGAGCACGGTCTTTCTTTTTCAGTACAAGGTCGCCCCATACAGAATGTTTGGGGTGGTAAAGGGCAATCTGCTTCCGAGTAAGATAGAGGAACTCGTCAGGTTTCTTGTCGTTGCGATAGTGGATGATAAGCACGTAACGGCCTTGCTGATTACCAAGAGGTTTGAGTCCAATAACGCGGTTATAATTCTTTACGCTTTTCACTTGCACATCGTAGAAGCGCACACCGTCAGGACGTTCTACGCGCACAACTAAGTCAATGGCTTGGTCGTCCACACAAGGGGTATAAACATCCACTCCGTGCCTGGTGAGTTGACCCGTTACAATCAGTTCGCTACTCTTACCAGCGCGCAGTCTTTTGTTCATGGTTAAGCCCCCTTTCCGTTTGTTTTCTTTGCGATTCCTCTCAGGGACTAAGCCGATAGACTCCTCTTTCAAGAGGGTTACCAAGGCTATTCCTCTGGAACACGATTCCTGTCCTGCTCCAACCTCTTCAAACGTTCTGCCTCAATCCTTATCTCCCACACCGGTCGAACCTCGCTCCACTCTGCTCCATCCTCATCCGGAAATTCTTCTTTTTCTCTCTCGTATAAGTCTGACCGGCTTAACCATCTCGCAAGCTGCCACAAAGCGTAGTTCTCTGCCCTTCCAAAAAACCGACGTGTCTTTGTTATCGCCTGCTCCGAGGATAGTTCGTTGTACCACTTGTCATATTTGATTGCTAATTGCCCTACTCCCCTTACGCAATCCTCAAGATAGCTCTCAAATGCTTTCTGGCCATAGAGGTCGATGTAATAATAACACGTATGAGAGCACTGAAAATGCATACCCCAAGTAGCCGGATTTCTGCGAGGGTCCTTATATGACCAAAACAAATCAACGGCCTCCGCCCAAAGTTCGGCCTGAAGCCCCTGTTCCGGATACATCCGCTGTTGCTCCCTTAACCCCTCTGCCAAAGCACCAGACTGAACTAAGACCAAAATTAAAACAACAACTATAAATCGTCTAAACACTTTATTCCACCTCCTCTTTCAAGAGGATTACCAGGGCTATTCCTCAGTATCCAGGACCGAGATTCGTGAGCTCGTCAATTCCGATTAGGACGCAACCAGCAGCGGCGTATGAAGTAACTCCCTTATACGGACCAAGAACCTCAACCCAGTCTCCATCAACGATACTTAGGTACTGGCGGAAGTCGTCGTCTGACATATTGTGACGGAGCGTGGTGCAAACTACTTCGTAGCGATGATCTCCCTCTAACGAGCCCGCAAACTCGTTGCTGTAGCGGGTGGGAGGGCTCCAGACGTAAAGTCGCCAGCGGACTTTTGTTCCCTCTGGGACCTGTCTTGCTCTCATATTCTTCCATTCAGCGAATACGGGCTTCTTAGCCTGCGCTTTCTCTCTCGCCTTGCCCGCCTCAATAAGATCGGATAGGGCGTCCTGCATTTTCTGTTGGGGGGTTTTCTGTTTACAGGAGACGAGGGCAAAGGAAAGAATAAAGATAAGCAAAAGGGTAATAAGAAAACGGGTGCTTGGTGTTACCATTGCTTAAGCCTCCTTTATAGAGAGGACTCTATCTTGCCAGTGATTCGACGGAGTCAATGTTATGTTTTACATGTGTGTGGATGCCGGCTTTTCTGAGGCTATTATTCAAGGAAGAATCGATGTTTTGAATCATTTTTTGGTATTGTAGCACAAAAATGAAAATTTTGCGTGATTTTTTGGTTCTAACTAGCAAAAATGGTAATTAGAAGGTTAATTTTGGGACATAAAATCTGTGCCTTTGAAAATGGGGTTATTCGGCACTTTCAGAGGGGAGTTTACCGACTCGTCCCTTTTTTATAAATGTCTATCTGTTTTAGCAAATCTGACTAATTTTCTATACATGTCTAATTTATATTCACTATTCCACTCTTTAAGTGCTTTAAGGTATTCCCCTATATTCTTCTTATTAACTTTTCTCCTTTTAATAGAGCTTTTTGTTTGCCTATATTGCTCTAAAGACATATCTCTCTTTTCTGAATTACATTCTGGATGTGCTAACAAAATATTGCTAAGTTTACTTTGCTTACCAGAACTATAAGGTCCTATATGTTCTGCATGAGTTTTTTTAAATGATTTACTTTTTCTAAATTTTTTATAACACAAATAACAATAAGGGATATTTCTAAAAATAGTTCTTTTTTCGGCCGAACTAATATTTCTTCTATGTTTAATCGCCCAATCGCCAAGATATTTATCTAAGAATACCTTTTTAAAAATTTGCTTTGATTTCTGAATATTTCTTGTGCTATTTGTTCCTGCCCCTGTAATAACAGAAACAAATCCTTTGTTTTTAAGTAATTTAAGATAGCCTTTTTTAATCTTTGAGAATTTTTTTCTATTTAATTGATAATTAGAATATTTTAGTATATAAAAGGAGAGTAATTGAAACAAGCTCTGATTAATTTTACCTGAAAATATATGCAACCACCATTTATTATTTTCAGGTGGTTTTAAACCTTTTTTTAGTACTTGAAAACAGTCTCTAACATCTTTGCCAAATATTTTTTTTAGTGTTTTAATAAAAAATTGACTTTTTCGTTTCATCCTTTTTATTTCATCTTTATTAAAGTCTTTTTTAATCGTGCTAAGATTGTTCATAATATTTGTTATATCTTTCTCGTAACCATATCTATTTATAACAAAAAATCTAAGCGCTAATTCTTCACCCAACATTCTATCAAATGACATTCCTGTAATCTTTCTTAATTTTTTTCCCATATCTTTTAACAGTTTATTAAATTCTGGCTTTTCGCTTGCTAATAAACAGTTTCTTATTTCTTGAGCTTTCAACATTGTAGCCCCTTGGTTAAGAACTCTAAAGATCTCATACTTAAAATTTACTGAGGTTTTAGGCAAATACACACAATATATTTTTCTTGATTTTATCTCTTTTTTAATCTTATTTAAACTTACATGCTTCCCATTTTGTTTTATCTTCACTTTTTGAATTATTTTCCCTTTTAATTTTTTATTAATTCTTTCCGGTTTTAAAAAACCAAACATAGTTGTTAAACGTTGCTGACCATCTACAACCTCATTAATATCTCTTATGCTTTCAGCAAAATAAAACATTGGCAAAGGGATACCAGAATATAATGATTTTATTAACTCTTTTTGTTTCTTTTTATTCCATACAAATTGACGTTGAAATTCAGGTTGAAGATTGATTTTTCTCTTTAAATATTTACTTAAAACATCTTCTATAAATCTGGGAACAGGTTCATTAATCCTTGGCATGGATATATTGCCATTGTATTTACTGTCTTCAATAGTATCATATTCGTTTATATTAATTCTACTCATAGTACCCCCTTCGATAGTTAAATATTGTGTTATATGGAATTCTAGACACGCTAAATAAATGGAATGTGGATTTATTTATTTTCTTGAAAAATAGGGACAGCGACTATTTATCCTCCTGAGGCGGATGGATCTCCATTTCAAAACTTCAAAAATCAAGCCCTAAATCAATTATCATGGTTAAAAATCACTCTGACCCCTTTTCTAATGGTTATCA
>Ga0307379_10012618_pt1 | contig 11009 bp, 9 predicted proteins | sample UN2MG_FD_202237 | JGI IMG/M metagenome (GOLD analysis project Ga0307379, IMG submission 202237) | Soil microbial communities from Risofladan, Vaasa, Finland - UN-2 | ecosystem: Environmental > Terrestrial > Soil > Coastal area > Acid sulfate soil | place: Finland: Risofladan, Vaasa | collected... | reverse complement strand
ACGACAAGGCTGTCATCAAAGAGGAGGGCGGCGAGCGGAATTACGAATATGAGCCTCTTTCGGCGGTAGAGATCGCCAAATGCAGGGAGCTCGTCGAGAAAGCGATTGGGTTCTCGAAGGACAGGGGCGATATGGTTGTCGTGGAGAATCTGTCGTTTGACAGACAGGCTGTCGAGGAGGAGCAGTTTGCGGCAGCCCAGGACCAGCGTGAGGCGTTTTGGAGCAGAGCGTTGGGTGCGGTTCGAACGCCTCTATTGATCATTTGCCTCATTCTGGTTTTCGTTCTAGTCATTAGGCCTTTGATGAAAGGCGTGGTTGTCCGAGGGGAGGCTCTTGCGCCAGCGACGGCGCTTGCAGCTGTCGGCAGGGGCAATGCGGGCCTCGAGGGGCTACCGGGGAGCGAGATGGAGTCTGAGATGGCGCTCGAGGGCAAGACAGTCGAGGAGATAGAGGCAGAGATGCTCGCTGGAGAGACCCACTCTGAGCGCACTAGCAAGCGGAACATCTTGGTCAAGCGCATCAATCAGATAATCCAGCGAGAGCCGGACACAGCGTTGCAGTTACTTCGGGCTTTGATGCAAAGCCAGAAGCAATAGGAGGGATTTGGTAAGTGGCTACGGACACGTCAACAGGTGTGCAGAAAGTCGCTAGGCTCTTAATTCTTCTTGGTGAGGAATCGACGGCGAAAATGTTCAAGATGCTCGCGTATGACGAGGTTCAGGACATAACAAGGGAGATATCGCTAGCCGATTCGATTGATAAGGATGAGGCAGAGGCCCTACTTGAAGAGGTTTACAACACGTACATGGCACAGGAGTACATCGCCAAGGGGGGGATAGAGTACGCCAAGAAGGTGCTCTCTAAATCGATGGCTCCTGATGAGGCCCGCCGGATAATTGACAGGCTGACGAAGACACTTCAAACAACGAGCAGGTTCACAAGTCTTAGGAACGTGGACCCGTCGCAGTTATCGAAGATAATTGAGAATGAGCATCCGCAGACGATAGCGCTGATCATAGGTCATCTGGACCCTTCTCGGGCGGCAGAACTACTGTCGGCGTTGCCAGAGGAGATTCGGTCAGATGTAACGCTTCGATTGGCGGCCCTGGAGGAGATTTCGCCGGAGGTATTGACCAAGATCGCGTCGGTTTTGGACGAGAAGCTCGAGTCGCTCTCAGGGCTTCAAACCGAGGAGATCGGCGGAGTGCGGATGGTCGCAGAGATACTCAACCGCATGGATAGAAGCACAAGTCAGGGAGTGCTCGAGATGATCGAGAGCAATAATCCGGAGCTTGCGGCCACAATCCGGGACCTCATGTTCGTGTTTGATGACATCCTTCTTTTGGACGACATGGGCATCCGCGAGATACTCAAGAACGTCGATCGGAAAGCCCTAACGATGGCACTAAAGGGGACGACCGATGAGATGAAGGAGAAGTTCATGCGGAACATGTCGGAGCGTGCCCAGCAGCTCTTGGTGGAGGAAATGGACTACCTTGGCCCAGTGCGCCTGAAAGATGTCGAGGCGGCACAGAGGGAGATAGTCGAGGTCGTCAGAGGCCTCGACGAGGAACAGGTCATTCAGATAGGTGGTGGAGGTGACGAGGTCGTTGTCTAATCTACTCAAGCGCTCCAAAGTTCAGAACACAAATTGTGTCGCTTTCGACCTCAAGAGCCTTATCAGCTCGGCGGAGAATGAACTCGTAGAAGCTGGGCTGTCACGCATCAAGAAGTTTGAACCTGCCTCAAACGGCGTTGGTTTCCTCGATGGACCGCCCCGAGCCAGCGACACTGCCAGTGCACAGTCTCAGGCCAACGAGATAGTGCGGAAGGCCGAGGCGCGAGCAGCCGAGATTCTGAAGGAGGCCAAAGAGGAAGGTCTTCGCCTGGGCAAGGAGGAGGGTGCGCAGAGCGCTCTCGAAGAGGCCCGTCGTGAGGCAAAGTCCGAGGTTGCCACGGTTGTGGCAGCATTTCGGGCCGCGGTATCTGAGCTCAGCTCGGCTCGGCGAGAGGCGATGGCCGAGAGCGACACCGAGATGTTGGCATTAGTTCTTGGCATAACAAGACTTGTTCTTGCTCGCGAGATCAGGATGGACAAGACCCTCATCATTGAGCATATCAAACGGGCCGCGGCTTCTCTGGCCGGGGTGGGTGAGATAACGGTCAAGCTACACCCCATCGACCTGAAGGTTGCGCAGAATAATGTTGATAAGCTCGTCCCAGAGGGCAAGTCGATGCGGTTGTCGATAGTGGCCGACAAGAGCGTCGAGAGGGGAGGGTGCTTGTTGGAATGCAACAGAGGCACCGTCGATGCGCGCATATCGACGCAGTTGGACAGGATATAAGCGGCCTTCGAGAAGGTCACGGAGAGTCCTGATTCCGGGAGTGAAGCGGCGCCCGACAAGCAAGCTTCGGCTGAGGAGGCGGACGATGCTTAGTTCGCGTCTGCTGCTTGAAAGCGCCTGCCGGATGGGACCTATAGAGGTCTCTGGCACCATCAACAAGGTAGTTGGCCTGGTGGTGGAATCCTCTGGGCCGCCGGCTGCGGTAGGCGACTTGTGCGTTATTCATGGTGGTCGCGGGGACGTGATGACTGAGGTTGTGGGCCTAAGGGAGGAAAAGGTTCTGTCAATGGCCTTGGGGGATATGGACGGTATAAAGACAGGAGCAAAGATAGAGCTCGTCGGCGAGCGGGCGGGCGTCCCAGTTGGATTTGGACTCATGGGACGAGTGCTTAACGGCAAGTGCGAGCCAATTGACGAGAAGGGCCCGATTGAAGGCGCCGAGGACATGTATCCGCTGAGGCGGCAAGGGCTTGAGCCGCTCAAGCGTGGCCCGATCGTAGAACCGATCGCGACCGGCGTGAAGTCGATCGATGCCCTCGCCACGATCGGGAAGGGCCAGCGGATGGGGATATTCTCCGGAAGCGGCGTTGGCAAGAGCATCCTTTTGGGGATGATCGCTCGGAATACGAGCGCCGATGTCAATGTCGTTGCGCTGGTTGGTGAGCGTGGCCGTGAGGTTCGTGAGTTTTTGGAGCGAGACCTGGGCGAGGAGGGCCTCAAGCGAAGCGTTGTGTTTGTCTCCACGTCCGACACCCCAGCGCCTCTTAAGATACGAGCGGCGTTTGCGGCGACGAGTGTTGCGGAGTTTTTCCGAGACATCGGGCTGGATGTCATGCTGATGATGGACTCGGTAACGCGGCTTGCGATGGCGCAGCGCGAGATCGGTCTTTCGGCGGGTGAGCCGCCGTCAACACGCGGTTACCCACCCTCGGTTTTCGGGATGCTTCCCAAGCTCTTTGAGCGAGCAGGCAAAAAGGAGGGCAAGGGAAGCATCACTGGCCTATATACCGTCCTTGTGGAGGGCGATGACCTCGACGAACCGGTCTCCGACCACTGCCGCTCGGTCTTGGATGGGCACATCGTTCTATCGAGAAGGCTCGCCAACAGGGGACATTATCCGGCCGTGGATGTCTTGAAATCTCGCAGCCGTGTGGCGACTTCTGTTGCGACCGAGGACCATCGGGCCGCGGCCCGCGCCTTCAGAACGGTGTTGGCAATGCATCGCGACAATGAGGACTTGATCAACATCGGCGCCTACAAAAAAGGTAGTAATCGGTTGATTGATTACGCAATGTCAAAAATGAGCGATTTCAACCAATTTCTCCGTCAGGAGCCTGACGAAAAGGGTGACTTCACGAGCACTGTGGAGTCGCTGAGATTCCTGGTGGCTGAAGCGCCAGACGAGTATGAGGAGAGACATGAAAGCGTTTAGGTTCAGGCTTGAGAGGGTATTGCAGCTGCGGCTGCAGATCGAGGAAGAGAAACGCCGCGAGCTGAGCATCATGCTATTTGACCTCAGGCAGCTCGAGGCAAAGCTGCATTCGTTGCAGAACGACCTCGACTCGTGCAAGAAAGAGATGTCCAGGGACCTGGAGCAGGAGGACCTCTCGATCGCCAGAATTGAGGTCTTCGCGTCTTACATCAAAAGAATGATGTCGGCAATCGATGCTCAGAGGGAGCTCATATCGGAGCTTTGCAGGAAAATCGAGGCGAAGAAGAACGAGCTTCTGGAGGCTATCAAGGAGCGCAAAGCCATGGAGAGCGTCAAGTCCAAGAGGCTGGCGGAGTATCACAAAGAGTATGCTCGTGCGGAGATGAAGTTCCTGGACGAGGTGGCAAGCTCCGCTCGTATGATGCCGATCCAGTGGGAGGGATATTGAGAAATGTTGATCAGAAGAATCAGGAAAATCTTCGGGAGCCTGCGTGGGAGCGGCTGCCGCGGTTCTTGGGTTCGCCTATCGCTCGTTGTGCTTATTGTAAGCCTGCTCATGCTCTTTGAGAGCGCGAGCGTGTGCGGCGACACCAGACCCGGCGTGGACAAGATCAAGCAATGGCTCCAGAGGGGGCCCAAGCCGACCGGGGCGACGTCCTCTGCCGACAAACGAGCGGTAGAGTCGATGCTCGAGACGTTAAGGCTCCGGCAAGAGGACTTAAACAAAAGAGAACAGGAGCTCGCGGAGGCCCGCAAATCCCTTGAACAACTTGGGGCCCAACTCAAGAAGCAGATGGCTTCGATCAAACAGATCAAGGCTTCCGCGGAGGAGCTTCTCACCAAGCTAGAGGCCAAGAAGCAGGAGCGCATCGACAGCCTGGTCTCGCTATACGGGACGATGAATGCTCAGAACGCTGCCTCGGCTCTGCTTGAGGTCTTCAAGAAAGACCCCTCGCTTGTGGCCGCACTATTTCAGGCGCTGAACAAGAAGCGGGCGGCGATAATACTGGACGGGATCACTGCGACCTCGCCGGAGGTGGCGGCAGAGATCACGATGTGGGTCGGCAAATACAGATAGGATTACATCGACCAAAATGACTGTCATGCACCCTAATGTCATTCTCTCGCTTACGGGCAGTAAAGCAGCCACAGCGGAGCAAGGCAAGGAAGGCCGCTCGCGCCTCGGCAAGCAGCATCAGGCGTTAAGCGCCTCGTTCCTCTCAGCTCTTGCTGCCAAACTGGCCGAGCTTGCGGCCCCACGAACCGCAAGACAACGGCTTGGCGGCCTGGGTGGGTCGGAGTTGCAGCGCTCGCAGGAGGGTCTGGCTGGGAAGGACCTCCCCGATGCGACGTCGGATGATTCGGCCTGCGTGGCGTCGGCGCCGGCAATAGCTGAGGAATCAGACCGTCCGGCTGCACATCGCGCTCGCGGCCTGGCCAGCCACATCAGGACGGCTCAGCGGCGATATAGCGCCGAGAGGGGCGTTATCGCCAAGCACAATGGACAGAGCAACAAAACTCCTTCGAGCTCATCCGAAAAGACCGAAGCTCAACCCGGAGCAATCCCAAAATCATCGAACACAGTCCTTAAGCTAGACCGAACAGAGGCACGAGGCGCGATACAGAATACAACGAAGGAATCCCGCTTTGGCGCGATGCGCCGCGCAGCTTATCCCTATGGCCGGTCTTTGCACTTCAACTCCAATACCTTCCGAAAGGCATCTGTTGGCATCAGGCGGCTAGTTCCTACGAACAAGGGCCTCACACAACCTCACTTTAGGTCCTCTGAAAGCCGCCAAGATAGCTACCTCCCGGCTAAAAGTAGTGCGGCCAGGCGCAGGCTACCCAGTAAGGCTTCTCGCTTCTGGGGCAGGAGTGAATCGCATCATCCCTCCTTCCGCGCTCTTGGTCTCCAACGAGAAAGCGACAACCTGACAAGTGGTCTGAAGTCGTCTGGCCGCCTACCCTCCCCTTCCAAGTCGTTGGGGGCGAAGCTCAAGCTGGTTGCGAAGGGCACAACCGGAGAGATCGCAAGCCGAAAGCCGACACTCGAAGGTGCCAAATCACAAGCTAGACACCATATACTAGAGAGCAAGGCAAGCGGACGAGCCGCAGGTGAAACCTCAGCTGGCTTGACCGGTCGAAAGCCCAAGCCCAATTCGGTGCGAGGCTCGCATCAACGCACCCATGCTCGTCCGTCTCGCCGCGTGCGAAGTGAAGACGGGTCAGGCGCCAGCCGGCCGTCGCGAAGAGGCGGCAAGACAGTTAGCCAAGAAGCTCGGTTAGGAGAAAAGATGCCTCCAGCTGAACTTCAGCCCGAAACTTCTAGGGATGGCAATCTGCGACAGACTGGCTATGAGGCCGACGGGACCTCTGGGTCAAGGACGGCGCTCCGGGCAGAGCAGGTGAAAGTGCCCAGTTTCAAGGGTGCGAGCGGCGCTGAGGGAACGGACGAGTCGCGTAAGGCGCAGAATGTCTCTCGTAAGGGCGCCATCGCGGCCAGATTCGGAGGCGGGCTTCGAGGGGAGCAGGTGAACGCTAAGCAAGCGATAATACAGGATGATTTCAAGAAGCCAGTCCGAATGGAGCGGAGCTCTAGTTTCTCACCGCCGGCGGGACGCTCAACTTCTTCGCAGCCGCAGCCGACTGCTGAATACATGCGCTCTGCGGAGGTATCGGCGGCGAAGCCTCAGGTCAAACAGCGAGACCTTCAAGTCAAGCAGCAGGAGCAGGTGGGAGCCTCAAAGAGAAGCGCTCGGTTAGCGGCAAAGATCGGCGTAGTTGCGACAGAGAGGTCGGAGGACGAATCCCCTACAAGAGCGCCGACCAGAACGGAATCCACTTCTCAACCTGAGAGAAGGAGTGCGCTGGCCACCCGAGAGGCCCCAGAAGGGTCTGAACCTAGGCTTAAGGGCCCGGGCAGCTCGAGCTCGGATGGCAGTGGTCTGCGGCGAGCTTCCGCTCACGAGGCGCAAGGAGCAGGGACCCACACATCAAAAAAGGTGCGTGGGGCGCGAGGTGATCTTCGGCCAGAGATGGCTGAGGTCAAGCGCTCGGCATCAGCTGAGGTGGACAAGGCAGAAGTGAAGCAAGCCCGCTTGACCGTGAAGAGAGAGGTTGCTTCTCCCTTGACGAATGAGCGGGACCGGGCACCGAAGACAGGACAGCGGAGCGCAGAGCCAGCAGCTCAGTCCAGAAGGGTGCAGCCGAGCTCGAGAGCTTCTGCCGCCACATCCAAGCGGAATGGGGTGGAGGGCGCCAGAAGGCCGGCCGTGAGCGTCGAGCCAGGGGCGGCGGCCAACGCTGATGCGGGTAACCGCCCAGGCGTTACATCCGTGTCTCGGGCCCCAGCGAAGTCCGGCGTGAGCAGTGCGCCAGAGGCAGAGCCTGCGAGGATGGCCATGCGCAGTGCGCCAGAGCGAGACCGAGTCGCCGAGCTCGAGCCTCGAGAAGAGCATGCGGCGTCAAGGGACACAAAGGAGAACGGCAAGAGTTCTTTAGCAGACCTTTCTCGACGGGCTGATACGGGGCCTGACAAGAATGCTCCCGAGGCAAAGCCGGTTCAGATGGGTCGCGGCGACAGTGCTCAGCGAATGCATCAGGGCAAGCCGTCCGAGCCAGTGAACGCTCCCGACAGAGGTTCAAACGGACAGAGCGTCGATGCGCCGGACGGTTCGGCGAGATTGTTTGAGGGCAGTGGCCATCACTACGTTGAGAACCCCAGAGCAGCATTGAAGCCTTCTACCGCTTCTGAGTTGCAGGATTCACGTTCCGCTGCAAGAGACATCGATGGCGCAGCGAAAACGGCCTCCACGCACCAATGGCAGGAGGCATTCGCGAACGTGGCTCCTGAGTCGCGAGCGGGAGGGTTCATGCTTGGTTCTCAGTCAGTCCTGGCCGGCCATCAAGGCATGATGTTCCATGTTGCGGGCCAGATAAGAAAGCTGTGCAGGTCTGGAAAGCAAGAGATGCAGATACGGTTGCGACCGCCGGAGCTCGGTGGGATGAAGATCAAGGTTGAGATAACCAATGACGTCGTTAAGGCCACTCTTGTGGTTGACCAGCCTCAGACCCACGCGCTTTTGGAGAAGAACATGTCGCAGCTTTTCCGAGCTCTTCAGGAGCAGGGGCTGAAGGTCGATACGCTGTCGGTCGAGATCGGCAGTGGCTCGGAGGAGTTCGGCCCTGGGTCGCAGAGCGAGGATTACAACGATGGGCAGGGCCATGGCGCCTCGCATCCGAGTGAGCCGTGGCGGGACGTTGTCCCCGATACGATGTTGGCCGCTGGGCTAGTTTCGGGCTCAAGACTTCTAGATGTAATGGCGTAAATGTGAAGGACAAGGAAGATAGGCAACAAGATAAAGAGATGACGAAAGGAGGTGACAAGCAAAGATGGACGGAAGTAGTGCAGTAACGGAGACGTCCTATAACGGGACGCAACAGAGTCAGACGACTGGCAAGGGTGCGGCGGGCCTCGGCGAGGATGATTTCTACACGCTTCTTGTCGCCCAGATGCAGAACCAGAACCCATTGGAGCCGATGAGCAACGAGGATTACATCGCGCAGCTTGCGCAGTTCGCTTCTCTTGCTCAGCTCAGTTCAGTGAACGAGAACCTGACGTATTTACAGATGTATCAGGCGTCGGTGAACAATACGTTATCCGTTTCACTGGTTGGGAAGACTGTGAAGGCTGACACCAATGAGATCAGGCTCGAGGACGGCAAGTGTAACGAGATTTGGTGCGAGTTGGACTCGAACGCCTCGGAGGTGAAGTTGCAGGTGAAGGATGAGGATGGAACTGTTGTTCGCGAGGAGACATTTAGCGCTCTTGAGGCGGGCGAGCATGTGTTCGAGTGGGATGGCAAGGATTCGGATGGTAACGCGGTTTCGGATGGCGAGTACACGTTCGAGGTAACAGCGAAGGACGAGGACGGTGAGAGCGTTGGCGTAAAGTCCGGAATCCGGGCCAGGGTTACCGGTATCGCGTTCGATCAAGGGATAACCTATCTCATCATGAACGGGCAGAAGGTGCCGCTATCAGAGGTATCTGAGATTCAGGAAGGAGAGAGTTCAAATGACGAATGAGCTTGCTGGTCCTGGGCTTCTGCGAGGGGTTAGGCAGGTCCAGCAGAATGGACTGCGCAGTCCCGATAAGGCCAGGAAGTCGGCGCAAGGGAACGGCTTTGGCGCCTTTCTTCAAGAGGCGCAGGCCAATGCTGACGGGCTCAGGTTCTCGGCGCACGCCATGAGGCGGCTTGAATCGCGGGGGATCGAGCTTTCGCGAGATGACCTGTCGCGCCTTTCGGACGCGGTGGGCCAGGCCGAGTCGAAAGGAAGCAGAGAGTCGCTTGTGCTGATGGACGATCTCGCGGCGATAGTGAGCATCAAGAATCGAACGGTCGTAACAGTATTGGACGCAAACAACAGTATGGAGAAGGTTTTCACGAACATAGACAGCACGGTTTTGGCTAGGAGATAGCGCAGGGATGTGTGGGCGCACCTAGGCTGGCCCCGTTGGGGAGGTCTGTTGCTGCTGACCGATTGAGGCAGCCGAACCCACACAAGAGACAAGATTTCAGGCAAAGGACACAAGATTCGCAGTTCTGGGCTTAGGTAACGGCTGGCCCCTTGGGGGAAGCTATAGCGCTGCTGACTGACGGAGGCAGCGCACCGGCCCTTTGGACTGCACAAACTCAGGAGGACAGAAAAAGATGTTAGCATCCTTGTATTCAGGGCTATCGGGCCTCAGTTCCTACGTGCTAGGAATGGATGTGCTCGGTAACAACATCGCCAACATCAACACAGTTGGCTTCAAGGGGTCTGTGCCGATATTCCAGAACATTCTCAGCCAGTCGATTGCCCAGCAGATGGACAACGGCGGCGCAACGGCTGGCCAGGGGGTGTCCGTGGGGTCCATCACACCGTCGTTCTCCCAGGGCTCTCTTATGAGCACCGATGTAGCGACCGACCTCGCCATCCAGGGCAACGGGTTCTTCGTGCTGGGGGATGCCTCTGGTAACAATTTCTACACCAGAGCGGGTAACTTCACCTTCAACAAGGAGTATGACCTGGTCAACCCGAACGGTCTGCATGTTTTGGGCTGGTCTGCTATGACGAATACGGGTGAGATAAACACGTCGGGCGCGGCGGCCAACATACACCTCCCGCTTGGCATGACGATGGACCCGCAGGCGACCACACTCTTCAAGACCAACATAAACCTCGACGCCGAGGCGACCGTCGATAACCCGTCCACGTCTTCTGTTGACGAGGCGGAGACCTTCAGCACGTCGCTGACTACCTACGATTCGCTTGGGGCAGCCCACACGGTAACGCTCGAGTTCACTCCTATTGACGAGAATGGTGACTCGATTTTGGACCGATGGGATTGGATTGCATACGTAGGGAAGTCGGAGGTTGACTCCTCGACGACATTGCCGTCTACGTCGGACGGAAACGGCGTGATTATAGCCAGAGGCGATTCAGATTACGGGGCCACGGGCAATCCAGCGCTTGACTTTGACCCGATGAGGTTCGACTCCGGCGGGGTATTGATCTCCAACGCTGGTGCGGCATCGCTGGACTTCGCGTCGGTCAATTGGGCGAATGGCGCAAAGGACCAGAGTGTCGCGTGGGAGATCAGGAGTGAGATTGACAGCGGCACCACGTATCTGACCGGATATGCGCTCAACTCCGCGATTTCTTACACCTATCAGGACGGCTTCTCGATCGGTGAACTGGAATCGGTGGGCATAAACAGCGACGGGAAGATAATCGGCGTGTTCTCTAACGGGACGACCAAGGCGGTCGCTCAGATTGCCTTGGCGACATTCCCGGCGCCCACATCTCTGACGATAATGGGTGAGAACATGTTCGCTCAGGCGCCTGGGTCCGGCAACCCTACGATCGGCATAGCGAATGCCGGTGGCCGAGGGACGATAGTTGGACAGTCCCTCGAGATGGCCAACGTTGACCTGACCTCGCAGTTCACTTCGATGATCGTGATGCAGCGCGGATTCGAGGCCAATTCCAAAATAATCACGACCGCGAACGAGATGATACAGATAATGGTGAATCTCAAGCGGTAGCTGAAGTTTCGCAAGAAAAGTTCGCTGCCATTGAGTTGGGGCTCGGGGTTTCCCTCGAGCCCCTTCTTGTTTTTTGGCCTTTCAACCGTATCATTACTCTGATCACAAAATGGTATCGAGCTTGTCCCACTCTCTTCCGGAGGG
>Ga0307379_10012617_pt1 | contig 11010 bp, 7 predicted proteins | sample UN2MG_FD_202237 | JGI IMG/M metagenome (GOLD analysis project Ga0307379, IMG submission 202237) | Soil microbial communities from Risofladan, Vaasa, Finland - UN-2 | ecosystem: Environmental > Terrestrial > Soil > Coastal area > Acid sulfate soil | place: Finland: Risofladan, Vaasa | collected... | reverse complement strand
TTAATATACTCCTATCTTAGCTTTCTCAGATTCATCGAAGGCGGCCAACAGTAACATAAGCAAGACCATGCTGACTTGACCTCGAGCAATTTATTATATGCTTACCAGAGTGACACAAGCAACCCATTGATTTGAGAGCGTTTACTAATTGGCAAAATGGGTTGCTAAACAATCTCTATGGTAACTCGCCCTACTGAATAAAAGGCTAAATTGTGCACCGCTTTTTTCGTCATGGCCTGCCGCCTGCTATGGTGAGATATCCTCCTCTAGAATCCTAAGAATTTCTTCTGCAACATAAGTCTTATTCCGTTTGCCACCTGTAATCTCCACCAAAATACCCTCATCTTCAAGAACACGTATTGCTTTCTGGGCAGCGGGGAATGTTACTCCAAGAAGTTCCTGAGCAATCCTGGGATTTAATACCGGTCTCATAAGGATGAGCTCAATAAGTTGCCCCGCGGTTGGAGGCAAATGCTTCTCCAGGCTGGTCCGATGATAATCTTGGTGAAGGTCTAATAGACGACGAGACCGCTGGACAGCATCGCTTGATTGGTTAACCACCGCCTGCAAGAAGAATTGAATCCATTTTTCCCAGGCTCCTTTTTGACTGACCTGCAGGAGGCGTTCATAATATTCCCGACGATGTCTCTCCAAGAAGGCACTAAGATAAAGCAAGGGCTTAGTGAGGATGCCTCGCTCGCAAAGGAAAAGCGTAATCAACAATCGCCCGATACGCCCATTGCCATCCAGAAAGGGATGAATGGTTTCGAACTGGTAATGAATCAGCGCCAACTGGACAAGAGGAGGCAAATCTATATCGGCATGCAAGAACTTTTCCAATTGGTCAAGAGCGTCTTGCATCTCAGGAACAGGTGGTGGCACGAAGCTTGCCTCATTTAGGCTGCATCCAGGAGGTCCAATCCAATTCTGGGATTGGCGGAACTCACCGCGAGTAGCGTGCTCGCCACGCACTCTTTCCATAAGAATGCCCTGTAGTTCGCGAATCAATCGCAGGCTCAGAGGTAGCTCATCTAAGCGTTTGAGCCCATACTCTATAGCGCGCACGTAGTTTTGAACCTCTCTTACATCTCGCTGTTTCTCGACTTTCGTAGCCTCGAATAACAGCAAGTCGGAAAGTGATGACTGTGTCCCCTCAATGCGTGAGGAAAGGACCGCCTCTCTCCGAATAAAGGGATAAATGAGCAGGTGAGGGTTAGGTAAAGTCTCTCCAAGCCCGGAGAGAGTCCCCAAGGCCAGGTCGGCCCTGGAAATCAGAGAGACGAGGGAATTGTCCCACTCCAGCTTCGGGGGTAGAGGGTGGGGGACAAAAGCCCAATATTCACCCGAAGCACGGATTAACCTTCCTGAGGGGCTATTTTGAAACAGACCAATTTCCATATTAAACACCGGTTTAATAAGCTTTTACCTTATTAAACGAATTGCCTATTTTGTTTAATACTATACCTATTGACCCTTGACAGCAACAGCCAAATCTTTCAGAGAGGCCTGGATTCCCTTTAGTTCCTCTGTAGTCAGAACACAGATTTAAGCAGCAAGCTCATCTATGCGTTGCTCAAGCTATCTCAAGCCTGCTTCATCACCTATCGCTATAGCTTCACATCCCCAATTATACATCAAGCCAAAGTATGGAAATTAACCGTTGAGTTGGAACGTAATTAGCTCTTGGTGGTGAATATAACATTCCGCTATATTGTTTACCAGCTACATGCAGTGTATAATTGGCCATACAAGTGGATTATGTAATCAAGCAGGAATCTAGAGAACATGGCGACAACAGAACATACGATAAACGACGCACTCGCTGAATGCCTGACTGAAACCCGGAGTCTGTGGCGTTATAAGGGCGTTGTGAAGTCCGAAAATATCGATGTTTTGAAGGGCAGTGGTAAAAGGCCGGATATCCTTATTACCGAGTCCAACGTTTCCCCTGTTATTATCGAGACGGAAATCCTGCCGGCAACATCTGTCGAAGCAGATGCCAGACAACGGCTTGGCTCATATTTGACTCCTTCAGGTCGTCGGATTCTATCCTCTCTGGCAGTTAGACTGCCGTTAAGGCTACGGAACTATTCAGGACAGACGTTGAAGAACGAAATTGGCAAATCTGCCGATTTTGAAATCGCCCTTTATACTGGTGAGAACCCTGCAACATACGTACGTTGGCCCCAGAACGGGTGGATACGCGGAAACGTTATAGATTTATCTATTCTCGTCCAGTCCGCATCTGTGCCCCCATCAGTTGTTGAAGAAGCTGCTAATAAGCTTGTCGAAGGTGTGAGCGAGGCCGCAGCCCTCCTGGCCGACATGGCAATAACCCACCCGGGAGCGATAAAAAAGATATGCGAAGAACTATGCCAAGAAGACGGAGAACAAACTCGAAGAATGGCTACAACCATCATGGCCAACGCACTGGTGTTCCATGAAAGTCTAGCTCGCGGCGAGGGTGATTTGTATAATGTTCGGACGCTTGATGAACTACGGGACAAGCGGGGTGGTGTCAGCAAGAACGAGATGCTTGAAGACTGGAAAAGTATTCTGAAAGTGAATTACTGGCCGATTTTCGATATTGCCCGGCGCATTCTTGAGGTTATTCCTATAGATACAGCTAGGCCACTCCTCAACGGGCTGGTTACCACAGCCGGTGAACTCGTAGCTAATCATATGATGCGTTCACACGATCTGACTGGCGCCGTTTTCCAGAGGCTGATAGCCGACCGCAAATTCCTCGCTGCCTACTACACAAATCCGTCCTCTGCTGCTCTTCTGGTTGGTCTTGCCATCAATGGAGACAGGACTCCGGGAAATGGTTCCTGGGCTAAGGATATCGATATAACAAGTTTACGTATAGCTGACTTTGCTTGCGGTACCGGCACGCTTTTGTCCGCTGCTTACCGCCGCATCAGCCAGTTGCACGAAGCTTCGGGTGGCGATGCTGAGATGATTCACCCTGAGATGATGGCGACTGCGCTGGTTGGCTGTGATGTATTGCCGGCGGCCACACACTTGACGGCTTCAATGCTGGCCGGTGCGCATCCTACGGTCAAATACAATGGTAGTTCGATTATGACCGTAGGTTATGGACCTCGGGAAGGCGGCGGTGTTTCCCTCGGTTCGCTCGATTTGCTAGACCCGCAGCGCGCGTTCGATATAATTGCCATTACTGCTAAAGCTGCGGAAGGCATGGGTGAAAAGGAAAAGGATACCTGGTCGGCGCTGCCTCACGCCTCGTTCGACATGGTTATTATGAATCCACCGTTCACCCGCGATACCGGCCAAGAAGGTGGCAAGATAGGAGTGCCTAATCCTATGTTCGCTGCTTTTGGTTCTAAAGAGGAAGAACAGCGGGAGATGTCCAAAGCCGCCCAACGGCTACTACATGGGACAAGTGCTCACGGTAATGCAGGCGAGGCCAGCTCTTTTCTTGTCCTGGCTGACCGCAAGGTTAAGAACGGTGGTACACTCGCTATGGTGATGCCTTTAAGTTTAATGTCTGGGGAAGCCTGGGAAGAGTCGCGGCAGTTGCTCCGAAAGTCATACGATGACCTTATTCTGATATCTATCGCCGGTTTGAAAGATAACGACCTTTCTTTTTCAGCGGATACGGGCATGGGTGAATGTCTGGTTATTGGCCGTAAGACTGGGCAGAAGAGCGACAGAGCAACATTTGTAGTGTTAAACGAGCGCCCTTCTTCCCCGATGACTGGCTCAAGCGCGGCCATTCAGATTCGCCGGTTGCAGGAAGGAAAACTACGCAAGCTGGAAGACGGTCCAGTAGGCGGCAGTCTGCTACACTTCGGCGATGATGTAATAGGGTATGTTATGGATGCACCACTCCCCGAAAAAGGCCCCTGGAACTTGGCTCGCATCAAGGATAGCGCACTCGCCCAGGTAGCTTACCAGATGGCCAACTGTGGCATTATCTGGCTGCCAAGTATGACGAAGAATGATGCCATACCAGTTTCTGTCACAACGGTTTCCAGGATTGGAAAAGTTGGTCCTTATCACATGGATATAAACGGCAATACACCCGATGGCGGAATTCGTGGGCCTTTTAGGATAGAAGCTTTGAAGACCAAAACTGCTCCTACTTATCCGGTCTTGTGGACTCACGATGCCAGGCGTGAAAGATGCATGGAGTTCGAGGCGGACAGTGAGGGTATTCTACGGCAAGGTAAAAATTCCACCGAAGACAAGTTCGCTCAAGAAAAAGCTAGCATGATTTGGTCAACAGCATCTCACTGCCATTTCAACAGGGATTTCAGATTCAATAGCCAATCAACTGCGATGCAATTCTCAAGCAAGAAGACGATTGGCGGAATGGCATGGCCGTCAATCATTTTATCCAATGCTGAACAGGAAAAAGTGTTAACGCTTTGGGGTAATTCTACTCTTGGTCTTTTACTGCATTGGTGGTATGTCAATAAGCAGCAAGCGGGTCGGGGAAGAAGTGGTGTAGCTGCATTAACTTCAATGCCAGTGTTGGATGTCACCAAACTTTCCAAGGAGGTTCTCGCTAAAGCGGTTACCATCTTCGATGAGATGAAGCAGAAAGAGCTGCGGCCAATCAATGAAATCGCTAAAGACACAGTGCGCCAGGAAATTGACGTGAGGCTGGCAACTGAAGTACTGGGATTCCCGCCGAAACTGGCGGCACCGGATAGACCGCTAGCACTATTGAGACAGAAACTGGCTTTAGAGCCATCTATCACCGGAAGCAAAGCTGCCTGATACCGCAAACGCGCTCATTGCACTTTTCGTCAGAAGGTTATATAAGCTCTTAATTGACGAATCTCCAAATCAGATGTATGTTTAATTCACAATTAGATAAGGCAGTTCCATTTGATGAGCAAACTTGTTCGATTAGAGGAAAAAGGCCCCTTTCCTTCCCATGTTGCTGATGCGATAAACATTTCTCTTCAAAAAATCAAGCGGTGGGAATTGCATAGCTGTAAAGAATAGGCATTTTGGAGGTGATTGCTATGGGAATCTCAAGTCAAATCGCGAAATGGGCTAAAGGATTACCAGATTGGCAAAGTGATGCCGTCCGTAGAATCCTTACCAAAGGTGATCTTACAGCGAATGACGAGGAACAACTCCTTGCCATTCTCAAAAAAACCAAGGGGATCGAAGACCCAAATAATCCTGCGCCACCTCCTATAACCCTGAAAGCATCTGACGTGCCCGGTCCATCTGGTGCTAGACAGAAGGTGATTCTTAAGTCGATGCACGGAGTGAAAAACGTAAATGCTCTTGCACCAGACCAAATTCTGAAATTCGCACTTAAGGGTGTAACTGTAGTCTACGGTTGCAATGCCAGTGGGAAATCAGGATACTCCCGAGTACTGAAAAAAGCCTGCCGTGCACGGGGACAAGATAAGGACGTTCTGCCAAACGTTTTTGCCCCTTATAACCCAGATGCTGTGGCTGAAGCACTTTTCGATATTTCTGTTGATGGTCAGGATCGTACAGAGAGGTGGGTGGATAAGCAACCTGCGCCGGACAGTCTAGCGAGCATCGCCGTGTTCGATGCCGAGGCTGCTCGTTTCTATGTGGATGAAGACAATGATGTGGTCTACATACCGTATGGGCTGGATGTATTTGACAAGCTTGGTGACTTATGCACAAACCTAAGGGCGCAATTAGAAGTGGAGTTGCTGGCCCCGCCTGGAGAACTTCCCAAAGATTTGACAGACCTTGAACCCAAGACCAGCGTCGGACGGCTAATCCAATTACTTACGTATAAAACAGATGTTGCGGAAGTGGAGAATTTGGCGAAACTTACACAAAGCGAACTAGAACGACTAGAGAAGCTTCGTAGGCTAATGACTCAGATTGAAGCTAATCAGCCGGAGGTTATGGCTGCTCAGTGCCGGCGTTTCAGGAGCCGAATAGAAAAGCTCAGAGATGGGATAATTGCCTTGGACAATGGCCTCTCTGCTGAAAGGTGCAACAATTTGGGATTGCTCCAAACTAAAGCTCGTGAAGCGGCGGAAACAGCTCGATTAGCTTCAGAAGAAGCCTTCAAAAATCAACCACTACAGGGAGTTGGCTCCGGACCTTGGAGGGAAATGTTCGAGGCTGCAAGGCGTTACTCGAAATTACTCGCATATCCCGGCTACTCATTTCCTTATACGGCTGGCGATAGCCGTTGTGTACTCTGCCAACAACCTCTGGAAGAGGAAGCCAAGCAACGGATGCAAAGCTTTGAAAAGTTCATCAAGCAAGATACCGCGCGCCAAGCAGAAACAGCAGAAATAGCCCTGAAGCAGGAATGGGATAATTTCTGTAGGCTGCAACTTTACCCGGAATTGGCTGACCCAGCGATAGTAGAAGAAATTGGTGAAGCAGATCTAGACTGTAAGAAGATATTAGTACAGTACCTGAATTCTGCAAACACGTTGGGTGCCAACATTCGCCAGCGCTATGAAAAGCGCGAATGGGGTGAAATGACGGCGTTGAGTCCCACGCCTGTACCATGCCTAAATACGTTAGCTGAGGCTATGGAGACCAAGGCCAAGGAATATGATGTTTCTATACAACCTGAAGATCAGCAAAAATTAAGACTAGAGTTCGAAGAATTAAATGCACGAAAAGTGCTTTCCGCCCACAAATCTCTTGTGCTTAATCATATAAGCAAGCAAATCTACCGACATCGAATACAACAATGTATTGCGGGCACCAACACGCTGGAGATTTCTCTCCAGGGTAGAGCAATCATGAATAAGGCTGTTACTAAAGTTCTGAAGAATAATCTGGATGATGAACTCCGTTCTCTTGGAGCTGGCCATATCAAATTGGATTTGGTACAAAAAGTCCGTGCTGGAACTACATTTCACTGCCTGAAGTTGCAAAGTACCACCTACGGAAATGTAAGCGTATCAGGTGTGTTAAGTGAAGGCGAGCAACGTGCCGTGGCGATCGCATCCCTGCTTGCTGAAGTTAGAAGGGCATCTCATTTCTCTGGCCTTGTTTTTGACGATCCGGTATCGTCTCTCGATCACATCTGGCGGCATAAAGTTGCTAAACGTTTAGTTAGAGAAGGAACTGATCGTCAAATAATCATCTTCACTCACGACATCGCATTCTTGTGCGCTATTCAAAGGGAATGTGATGAACAGGGAGTCCCTATTCATAAAACTGCGATGCAATTAGGTCCGGAAGGCTATGGAATGTGTAATCCACCATATGGTGTTCTCTGGGAAGCCATGAAGGTACAAGAGCGGGTGCAGCATCTCTATCTCCAGTGCAAGGAAGCGGAGGGGGAATACAACGCAAAACAGATGGATAAATACCGAAACCTCTCACGGGAGTGTTACGATCTCCTTCGACAGTCTTGGGAAAGAGCGGTTGAAGAAGTCCTCTTCAATAAGGTGGTAGAACGTTTTGACCCGGAGGTCAATACTAAAAGTCTTATCGGGGTTTCGGTGACTGACGATGACTATGTGAACATCGACCATGCTATGTCAAAGTGCTCAGAAGTACTTCACGACGCGGCCTCGGCGGTCAACAAGCCAATGCCCTCACCACAGGAACTTAGACAAGATATTAACTCTCTTGATACCTTCGTTCAGGAGATTCATACTCGTCGCAACACTCTTAGGAATAGCAGAGAGAAACAATTAAAGGCTCCTGCTCCGGAGATATGCTGATACTGGAACTACAGCTTGTTTATCAGGATACAGCCAACAATCGTATGTAAGCATGGGTACTGACTCAAGAGTCATGGCCAATACTAGAGAAAAAGTGCGCATAGTCAGCAGCATTGGCACAACTTAGTAATGGATAGTTTAGGTAGGTGAACTGTTTTTGTTAATGATTCGCAATCTATTGCACATTCAGCCAGAATGTGCAACGCTTTCAAAGCAATTTCCCAAATTTCGATGTTTCTGTAGAAGTGTGCTCCCGGGAAGATATATCTACCGCACAGCAAAAAGTCCAGCAAAATGTGTGATGTAAAACAACCCCTCACCTGAAGTCACATCACAGTAATAAAGATATACGCCCGTTGTTATATGGAAAAACCTGATGCTATAATATCTATCGTTCTATAGATTAAAATGAAGTTAAGTCACGAACAGGTCAAACATGTTGCCCGGTTAGCCCGGTTAGGGTTGAGTGAAGCCGAAGTGGAAAAATTCAGCCTTCAGCTATCTGATATCCTGGAGAATTTCGAGATACTCAAGCAGGTGGACACCGCCAAAGTACCGCCGGCAACTCAATCTAATCCCCAGCAAAACGTTTTCAGAGAGGATAAGGTAGTTAAGTCGTACCCCCAGAGCGAGGTCCTATCCAATGCTCCCAGACAACAGGATAATTGCTTCCAGGTACAAGTGATATTAGAGTAAGCGATGTTTGATTGTCACTCTATTGCTAGATGGAGTGAGGAGCATTTAGATTCTTAGCTTTACTCAGAATGGCGGGTATAATTAGTAGGCAGTATTAGGACGGTGTATTTATAAATGGTTAACGCTCTCATTGCCATAGTTTGTGGCTATCTACTGGGTTCTATCCCTTCAGCGTATATTGCCGCTCAACTCAAGAGGAATGTAGATATCCGTGATGTGGGGAGTGGGAATATGGGGGCTGTGAATATCCTTTATGAGGTTGGTCCTGGAGCAGCGGTTCTGGTTCTTTTAGCTGATGTAGGCAAGGGCATTGGAGCGATTCTTATTGCTCGCTACCTGCTTGGTGTTCCTTTGCCATTTCAGCTTCTTACCGGGCTAGCTGTTGTAATAGGACATATGCTCCCCGTTTTCCTTAAATTCCGCGGCGGCAAAGGAGGGGCTGCCTCTATAGGAGTTCTCCTCTTCCTGATGCCCAGGGCGGTTCCCTTTTTCTTTGCTGTTGCCGTGATAGCTTTGCTTATCACCCGTAATATCAGCTTTTGCTATGGCGTAGCTTTCATTTGCCTCCCATTCGTCGCCTGGCTAATATACCACTCCACACCTATGATAATCTTTTCTATGGTACTGCCCGCGCTTGTAGGTGTAAGACATATCCACACAGTTAAAAATATGCGCTTAACCACTGGAGGCAACTGGCGAAAAGTTATCTTTCGTAGCAGTTTGAAGGAAAGGATATGAATCTAGATATCCCTCATCAAGAGGCCGAAAAGGGGGCTACTTGTAGATGAATGAGCTATATCAGCTAACTATTCATGAAGCACATGAGCTTCTTAAGCAGAAGAAGATTTCCTCGGTGGAACTCACCAAGTCTGTGTTGCAGCGCATTGCTGAGATGGAAGATAAGGTTCACGCTTGTGTCACTATCATCGAGGATTTAGCTTTAAGGCAGGCAGAGGAGGTTGATGAGTATATCAGCAGTGGTGGTGATATTGCCCCTTTAACCGGCATACCTGCCCTGATTAAGGATGTCATATGTACCCAAGGGATACGAACTACCTGTGCCTCGAAGATGCTGGAAAATTTCATCCCGCCCTACGATGCCACAGTGATAGGTAAGTTGAAGGCACAAAGGGTGGTGATAGTGGGTAAAACGAATATGGATGAGTTTGCCATGGGCTCATCCACCGAGCACTCTGCCTTTTTCCCCACTCATAATCCCTGGGACTTGAGTCGAGTTCCTGGAGGCAGCAGTGGCGGCTCGGCTGCGGCTGTTGCTGCCGATGAAGCTATCTGTGCTCTTGGCTCTGATACCGGCGGCAGTGTTCGCCAGCCGGCTGGATTCTGCAGTGTTGTCGGCCTCAAACCAACTTATGGCCGTGTGAGCCGCTTTGGGTTAGTCGCTTTCGCCAGCTCCCTTGACCAAATTGGACCGCTAACTAAGGATGTGCCCGACTGCGCTTTGGTGATGAACGCCATTGCTGGATATGACCCCCAGGATTCAACATCGGTCCCTTATCCTGTGCCAGACTATACCCGGCACTTAATTCCTGACCTCAAAGGGCTAAAGCTTGGCGTTCCCAGGGAGTATTTTGTAGAGGGGATGCAGAATGAAGTAAGAGCAGCCCTGGAGACAGCAGTACGGAAGCTGGAGGAGCTGGGTGCAGAAATAGATTGGGAAGCCTCTCTACCATCCACCAAGTACGCCTTAGCCGTCTACTATATACTCGCTCCCTCTGAAGCGTCAGCGAATCTGGCTCGCTATGATGGAGTAAAATATGGCTTCTCGGAGCAAAATGCCAGCAATGTGATAGAGGCCACGGAGAAGACGCGGCAATTCGGCTTTGGTGCCGAGGTTAAAAGGCGCATAATGCTGGGCACCTACGCTCTCTCCGCTGGCTATTATGACGCCTATTATCTCAATGCGCAGAAGGTACGCACCTTGATAAAGCAGGAGTTCGACCAGGCGTTCAAAAAGTATGATGCTCTGGTCACTCCGACCTCGCCAACAGTGGCTTTCAAACTGGGTGAGAAAATAGAAGACCCGATGCAGATGTATTTAAGTGATGTGTGCACCCTGCCGATAAATATTGCTGGTGTGCCAGCTATCTCTATTCCTGCTGGCTTCGCCAATGGCCTGCCGATAGGCATGCAGATTATAGGCAAGCACTTCGATGAGGAAACGCTCTTGCGCGTCGCCTTTGCCTATGAGCAAGCAACAGACTGGCATAAGAGGAAGCCACCACTATGATGAGTAAGATCCAGGTAAGGTGCTATTCGGGTCATACCTATGCTGAGGAACCGCAATCTTTCACCTGGCAACAAGAGGAATATAAAGTAGATAAAATAGAAAAGGAATGGCGAGAGCCAGGCAAAAAATTATTTAAAATTACCACTGATAGAGGCAAGTCATTTGAATTATGCTACAATGAAGCAAATGACCAGTGGTCAGCCACCGAGTTAGCAGCTTAGGGGACAATATAAAGCGAATTTTTGAAATCCTTGAGGATGATGCTCGAGCAACTCCGGAGCAAATTTCCACTATGCTTGGCATACCTGTTAGCAAAGTAGAGGAGACGATCAAGAAGGCCGAACAGGCCAGAGCTATTTTGAAATACAAAACTATCATAGATTGGCCTAAGCTGGG
>Ga0307379_10012615_pt1 | contig 11011 bp, 6 predicted proteins | sample UN2MG_FD_202237 | JGI IMG/M metagenome (GOLD analysis project Ga0307379, IMG submission 202237) | Soil microbial communities from Risofladan, Vaasa, Finland - UN-2 | ecosystem: Environmental > Terrestrial > Soil > Coastal area > Acid sulfate soil | place: Finland: Risofladan, Vaasa | collected... | reverse complement strand
GACGCTGCGTGGTGGACGGCGGGTTCTGACTTTTGCTCATCGGTCGACAACACCGGCTACGGGCGCCTCCCCGGCAGGGGCAGGCGCTCGCGGCCGCCTTTTCTCGAGCGCGATCAGCCCCGGCTGCATATACTGCGTTTATGGAAGTCGAATCGGGCGAAGCGAGACCGACAGACGCGGAGGCCCACGTGGGCCGACCGTTCCGTCGCTGCCTGTCCTGTGCATACGACCTGCGCGGGTTGCCGCCGATCTGGACGTGTCCGGAATGTGGGTTCGACTACGATGTGCACGCCAAGATCGTGCGGCTGACGCCGCGCCGGCGCGCGCTCAAGCAAGTCGTTCTCGGAGTCTTGCTGTTAGCGCTGTTCTTCTGGAACGGGATTAAACATGGCCCGATCGATGAAGGCTGGTTCTGGGCGGTGGGCGTAGTCGGCGTGCTCACGCTTGGCTATTTCCTTGTGTACTGCCGCCAGACGGGCGAGCCTTCGCGCCTGTTGCTGACACGCCGCGGCGTGCGCTTCGAAGCGCCTGATCTCGACCGCGGCTGGATCGAATGGTCGCGGATTGGGCACGCGAAGTACCGCTGGTGGTCGGGGACGCTTTGTGTCACCGGCGTTGACGGTAGACAGCTTCTGACGGCCCGCTGCGAGCGATTCGGCTCGCCGCCGGTCGCGCGCGAGTGCGCAGACGCGATCAACGACCGGCTGCGGCGATACATGCCCAATCCGCATCATGGGCAGTAACGCGGAAGGCACTGGCGGGCAAGCCGCCAGTGGCACCCCTCTGCAGGACAGCCGGGCAGGCAGTTGCCGACGCGGCTTTGCAGCCGGGGGCGGGGCGGCTATTCTTCACAGCGACGTTTGATTCCCACGTGCGGCGTCGGCGGTGGGCGTCTGGCCGTACGCGGGCCAGCCGATTTGCTCTGCTCAGACGACGCCACACCGACGCGGATGACAGGGCTCGATGTGAGAAGAGAGGCGACAGCGATGGCTACTCAAGCTGATTCGGCCGGTATTGAAACGCTCGAACCCACGCCTATGTGGCGTCTTTTCGCGGGTATTGCCGCCGTGCCGCGCTGTTCGAAGAAGGAACAGCAGGCTCGCGCGCACGTGCGCGGCCTCGCGGAGGGCATGGGCCTGGCGGTGCGCGAGGACGCGGCCGGCAACATGGTGATCGAGGTCGCAGCCACGCCCGGCTGCGAGAACGCGCCCATCACGGTGATTCAGGGCCACCTCGACATGGTCTGCGAGAAGAATAGCGCCACCGAGCACGACTTCGCGCGCGACCCGATTCGCACGGTCATCGATCAGGGTCAGCAGACCGGCGAGCAGTTCGTCCGCGCCGACGGCACCACGCTCGGGGCCGACAACGGCATCGGGCTGGCCATGGCCCTGGCGGCCGCGTCCGAGCCAACCGTCAAGCACGGACCGCTCGAACTGCTCTTCACCGTTGACGAGGAAGCCGGCATGAACGGGGCCAAAGGCCTCCAGCCCGACTTCTTCAACGGCAAGCGCATGCTGAACCTCGACGCGGAAGAGGATGACGTGATCTACATCGGTTGCGCCGGCGGCTGCGACGTCACGCTGACGTGGGAATTCAAAGCTGCTTCGCCACCCGCGGGCGCGGAGATCTGCAAGCTCAGCGTCGCGGGCTTGCGCGGCGGGCACTCCGGCGGCGATATTCACCTCAATCGCGCCAACGCCAACCGCCTGTTGGTCGAAACGCTGCGGCGGACCGGCAGGGCAAGGCTCCAGTTGGCGGGGATCAAGGGCGGCAGCCTGCGCAACGTGATCCCGCGCGAAGCGCACGCGCTCGTGCTCGCGTCACCGAAAATGCGTAAAGCGCTGCACAAAGCCGCCCAGACCGTGCAGGCGGAGGCCGTTCGCACGAATGGGGAGGAGAACTGCGCCATCCAGGTGGAGAAGGCGGCGACTGGCGATTTGCCGCTAATCCTTTCGCCGGCGGACACACGCCGGGTGCTCGGCACTGTTGCCGCGCTGCCCCACGGCGTGCTGGCCGTCGTGCCGGAGATTCCCGGGCTCGTCCAAACCTCGAACAACGTGGCCACCATCGCCAGCGAGCGCTCGGACGGCAAGCTCAAGGTGACGCTCGGCTGCCTGTCGCGGAGCTCGTCCAAGGACCAGTTGCACGCAACGGTGCGCCAGATCGTAGCGGTCGGCCAGCTCGCCGGCGCGCAGGTCGAGTGGGGCAATGAGTACCCCGGCTGGCAGCCCAATGTGGACTCGTCCCTCCTGGCCACCTGCCGCCGGGTGTATGAGGAGCTCTTCGGTGAGGCCCCGAACGTCACGGCCATTCACGCCGGCGTCGAGTGCGGCATCATCGGCGAACGCATAGCTGGCATGGACATGGTCTCCTTCGGCCCGCGTATCGAGGGCGCCCACAGCCCCGACGAGCGCGTCTACGTCGCCAGCGTACAGAAGTCCTGGAAATACCTGACCGCCCTCCTGGCCGAGCTCGCCAAGGGTTAACGTAGCGGGACGGTGCGTCAGGGGACGGCACCCTACGTGATTGAAGGGCGAGGGCCGCAGAGATGACCTTTCCGGTCTCTGGCGTGGAAGTCTCGCCCTGGGTACCGCTTGTGGCGGGGCTGGCTGTATCGCTATTCACGTCGATGGGCGGAGTGTCCGGGGGCTTCCTGTTGCTGCCGTTCCAGGTCAGTGTGCTCGGGTTCACCAGCCCGGCCGTGAGCCCCACCAGTCTGGTCTACAACATCGTGGCTATCCCCGCCGGCGTATACGGCTATGTCCGCGAAAAGCGGATGGTCTGGCCGCTGACGTGGGTGATCATTGCCGGCACGCTGCCCGGCGTGTGCATCGGGGTGATCCTGCGCATCAAGTACCTGCCCGATCCGAAGGCGTTCAAGTTCTTTGTCGGCTGGGTGCTGCTGTATATCGCCGGCCGCTTGCTATACGACCTGATGACGCGGGCCCGGCAGCGCCACGCCGACGGTAGGGGGCTCGACGCTCGCTCCGCCGAACCGGTCACGGAAGCGCCGCGTGCAGGAACTGCACGTTGCACGCACGATGCCCCGGCCCCCTTCGTTGTACAAAGCGTCTCGTGGTCCTGGCGGCGGATCAGGTACCGGTTCCGCGGAGAGACATTCTCGCTCAGCACACTGGCAGTCCTTCCCTTGGTCCTGGTGGTCGGTGTGGTGAGCGGCGCCTACGGGATCGGCGGCGGAGCGATCACCGGGCCGTTGCTCGTGACCCTCTTCAGGCTGCCCGTCTACACCGTGGCCGGGGCCGTGTTGATGGGGACGTTCATCAGCTCGATTGCCGGAGTGATCTTCTACCGGCTGGCAGCCGTGCACTACGCGGCCCTCGGCCTGGCGATCGCCCCGGATTGGCTGCTGGGCGGATTGTTCGGGCTGGGCGGCGCGGTCGGCATATACCTCGGGGCCCGCTGCCAAAAGTATGTCCCCGCGCGAGTAATCAAGGTCATGCTATCAGCCGTGCTGCTCTTCCTGGCCGTACGCTACATCAGCGGCCTTTTGTAGTCGCCGGTCGTGGTGCTGACCCTTCACATGCTTGTGGCACGTCAAGGGCAGGTCTCGGTGGTCTCGAGGGAGTAATCGCTGTCGCTGTCATCGTCGGCCCGCCCTTGACGCGGTGAAAGTGTGTCAAGCGTGTCGCCGCAGAAGCGCAGGCGTTGGAGTGTTGGGCTCATCGCCCGGAAATTGTTGACTGCCCCTCATTCCCCCTTACTGCCCTCTGAGCGACACGTCACGAAATAGGCGACTGTCCCTCATTTCCTCATTTCGTCCCTCATTTCCGCCCATTTCCCTCATTTCCCCTCATGCGCAAATCATCTCACTCTGGCAATTCACTTCCGCACGCGTACAAGTCTACGCCTAGAGGGAGATCCAGCCGCACGAGTCGACGGATTGTCGCAGAGTCCAACTCCCAGCCTCCCATGGCCGCAGAATGCCCATGATACGCAATGCAAATGCTGCACGTGCATTCTCGCGCGGCGGCCACGATGCCGTCATGTCGCGGCTCCAATCGATCGAGTAGAAACGGCAGCTTCCGTTCGACCCTTCCGGGCATCGCGTGTTGAGGCTCGTAGATCCACACGCTGATCGGTCGAAGCCGTCCTGAGTTGTACAGGGGCGTTCCCTTCCGCCACGAGCGCGTCGGTTCCAAGCCGATTAACTCGCTGATCTCGTCGGGGTCCAGCACTTGGCTCGGCGCGGAGAAATAAACGTTCGCTCTTGCTTCAACGTCCGCGGACAGTACGCGAGGCACAGGACTTGTTTGAACGTCGATTTTGAAGAAGTACAGCTCGTCTTCGATTGCAAAGTAGACGTGTGCCCAGGCCGGATCCTTGCCTTCCAGAACTCCCGCCACCTTCGGCCCAGCTTCGGCTTCGACGATTCGATGGACTTCCAGAACCTGCTGCGTGATTCCGAGATTCTGTAACCGTATCTCTCGGCGCGCGATTTCGATTATCTGCTCGCGTTCGTTCATTCGTGGTCACCAGAATCAGGGATGGCAATTCTGGCAATTCGGTGGCCGGGTAATTCGGGTAATTCGGGGTAATTCGCGACAGTCACGTATTTCCTCATGCTCTTTCAGGCCCTCTTTCCGCGGTTTCGGCCTTTGGACAGGTCTTTCGTCTGCTGGGCCCGCCGAGGCGGCGCCCCCGTAGGCGTCGGCATCGGCGATGTCGTCGTCACCCTTCGTGCTCCCGCCCTGGTCGCACTCAGTATTATACCCGATTTTCACGTCGTCAGACTGCTGAATCGAGGATCCGCCGCCGGCCCGGCACCCTTGACACGCGGCTTCGGGCGAACTCCCGCACTCGCGAAGCGAGTTGGCCCGCTGCGCGGGCCGCTGCGAGTCAAGGGGTTGAGCCCCACATAGCCGGCCGACCTCCACAGACAGGCGGTGTTGTTTGCATAGGCCCCACACGCGTTCGGCTCAAAACGTGTGGGGCATGGAGACGCAGCGCCCGGGCCCGGTAACGGCGGTTGGTGGCAAGCTGAGCCTCGCCGTTGGGTACGGAGCCCCAACGCTACATTTCAAAAGCGCACGTTCTAACCGGGATTGGCGTCGCACGTTCGGGGGCCCCGCGCCGTTCAGAACGCTACCTTCACTGTGGCCAACTCGTGCGGTTTCAGAATCAGCCGGATGCGGTGGTTCCGGCTGGTGACCCGTCGTGCGTTGCACCCGTACAAGTCGGTCACGAACGCGCGCCGCGGCTCCAATTCGGGGAAGACAAGCACACAGCGGGTACGCTGGCCCGCGACTTCCTGCAGCCGAAACAGGTACCCCTTTTGATCCCGCGCCGGACCAACACCTACCAGGATGACGTTCTCCGGCTCGACGCGGACAAACGAACGTGTGGGCGGGAGCGACGGCAACACGCCTGTGTGCTGCAACGGTGACTCGGGGAAGAAGCGGGCCCGCAGCGGGTTGGCGACTCCATAGGCAAAGCGGTAACTGGCCGCCATGTCGTGCGTCCGCTTCCGCCCGCTGCTGAGACTGAACCGGAACAGATGCTCGCCGGGCTGGCTCGCGGGGAAATTCGTGTCCCAGTAGTTGTTGAAAAGCCACGCGACGACCACCCCGTTGAATCGCGGCAGCTTCTCGCGGAAACGAAAGGTGGAGATCTCGTTGACTTGCACCAGCGGGCTGTCACGCGGCACCAGCGTGACCGCGGCGGATTCCGTCTCGACTCGCACGAAGTTCTGCACTGTATAGAAGTCGTAGCAGGTGGTCGGAATCTGATCGACGCCGGGCTCCATCGCGGCGCCCGGCACCTCCAGCCAAGCTCGCGGACTGGCGCCAGCGAATGGGAAGGCTACGTAGGCGGCGTGCGGATCGGGATGCTCAGGCAGGCTCAAACGCCAGATGAAGTCGATGCGCTTCTCGCGTTCGTGCAGCCGAACCTCTGTTTTCAGGCCCGTCATTCCGCGGCAGCTTCCATGGAACGTGATCTGTTGGAAGCACCCCGGCAATTCCTGGCGCTTCAGGGCCCGCGCCGTCGCGCTCGAACGCTGGAGGTCCAGCCGTTTGAGAACCTCGCGCCACTGCTTGTGGCCACTGTATGCCCTCGGCTCGGGGCCCGGGATTTGTTCGTGGATGATGCGCCCGAACGAAAGCCCCCTGTGGTCGCGGACCAGTTCCCGGCGCAACTGCTTGTCGAAGATGCTCCGGACCTGGCCGGTTCGAGGGTTGACCCGCACGCGGTAATAACGGTTCTCGAGCGAGTCTTTGGGGTCCCTGGTAACCGACCATTTCAGGACTTTCGGGGGCGCGTCTTTGACGACGGCCAGGACCTTGTATCCAGTAGCCGGCACATCCTTCAGGGGGATGCGCAGTTCGTCTAGCGGGTCTTGTCGGCGCTCGTGCCAGTATGGCACGGCGCGGCCTGTCTCCGCGTCGGTGAGCCGGTCGATGCGATAGCCGGACAGCGGCCGCTGCACGCACTCCAGTTCCGCCACGCCGCTGCGTGGCCAGGGCAGCGGGTTGTAAACGACGACGCTTAGCGAATCTGGCAGAGCGGCGTGCCCGATGCGCCCCAGGACCGCGGTGAACGCCGACTCCGATTCCAGCCGCGCTTCGTAGAAATGCCGGCGCTTGTACTGCCACTGCATCTTCGCGAAGTCGCCCTGCGGTTGGGCAACGCTGCTCGAAGCTCCCCAGGTATGCTCACAGGCAAGCTGGGCAGCGTCATAGATCTGGGTGAGTGAGTCGGCCGCGAACCGAGCCGATTGACCCGTCGCGCCCAGGAACGAGGCGGCGATGCCGACGGCGCTCGCAAGGTGCTGCGCCTCGCGGGCGTAGCGGACCTCATCGGCAGCGCTGCCCAGTCCGAACGCCCAGTAGTCCGGCCAGTGGCCCCGATAGGCGGGGATTTCGTCAGGCCAGGTTCGGCGGACGTATTGGAACCATCGACTTAAAGTGTCCAGGCGCAGTGTCGGGTTAATGAACCGCCGGCTCCACGCACGGGCCGTCAGGCTGGGACGAATGGTCGGCGGGGCACAATCCGAAGGTGTCCCTGACATGAGCAACAACACGCGGCCATAAGGGTAGCCTCGCCGGGCCAGGTCCGAGAGGTACTCCGCCACGCCGGCCATGCTCTCGTCCACGCCTTTATCAATGCCGAAGCGATTGCCTAGCAAATACACCTCGCCGTGCCAGACCAGGACGCGCTTGCCGTCCGGAGATTCCCACCAGAACGGCGTCGGGCGGTGCAGCGGGCAACGCGCCATGTAGTCGTTGATTGCCACCGAAAGGTTGTGCACGCCCAGGTCATGCAGGGCGGCCGGGTAGACCCACGGCCAGCCGTTAACGTCGCAGGCCATGCCGCTGTTGACCGGAATTCGATGTCGCCGGGCGAAATCGCTGATGAAGTCAAATGACCGCAGCACTTGCTCCGTGCCGGGCAAGTCCGTCATTTGCAGAAAGCCGGCGGTTGCTTCGATGGAACCGCGGCGGAGATGGCCGACCAAGGCGCGTAGCTGCCGGCGCGACGCAAAACGTTCGAAGTTCTGAAGATGGTAGGCCGTCTCGATGGTCCAACGAAAACGCGCCGGCTCCGGAAAACCCTTGGTCTGATCGACAATAACCATGGCTTCCAGCAGAAACTCGTAGAAAGCCCGGTCGATGTTGGGCTGGTAGTCCATGTACCCGAGGTCGGTATGCGTATGGTTAACGAGATGGATGGCCCAAGGTCGCGGCGGCTGGACCCGCGTGCGAGCAGTCTGGTCATCCACCTCTACGCTGAGTGAGCGTGGGGCATCGACAGCAGCGAAGCTGATCCACCGCGTGCTATGGCCGTGTGAGATTCTGCCCCGTATCGAATCCCGGCGTCCGCCGATGCGGTAGGACACGGCGCAGGCTCTAGGCCGGCCGCGGTTCTCGATCTTCAGCAACGCGAGCTGTTGCCCGTCTTGTTGGACCAGATCCGTGGGTGTGAGCTCGATCTTAAGCGACACTGGTTATCCCCTAGCGTCAGTCCAATAGGTTGTGGCCACCTTCTTAGAGCCCCCAACACAACTGGTGGCACGGGCTATCAGCCCGTGACTTCACCGGCTGACAACCGGTGGCACACCGGGTTCTGTTAGAGGCTCTTAGTATACGGTCCCGCGCGGGCTCGTCATCGGTCCGCTCCGGGCGACGAGCGCTTGACAGCGGCGACGGTGCACCTAACGTGGCTCCTCTCCGCCGACCTGGGATGAGGTTCGCCTGCTGGGACAGGGCAGAATCGTCCCACGTCGGGCGGATGGGATCGCTCAAATGGGATATGCCTACACACCGGGACTGATCATCGCGGAGAACACTATCGTCCGCAAAGTTCGCGGCCTCCCGCTGAAGGGGCAGGTGCTCGTTGGCATCGGGCAACGCGTACGAGCCGAGGAAGTCGTGGCCGAGGCCAAGCTGCCCGGCGACGTCCGCCCCGTCAACGTGGCGAGCGAGCTTGGGATCGTCCCGGAGGAGTTGCCCGGCGTTCTGCTCAAGAACGAAGGTGATCCCGTCGCCAAGGACGAGCCGTTCGCGCGTACGCGCGGCCTGTTCGGGCTGTTCAAAAGCGAGTGCCGCGCGCCGATTGAGGGTACGATCGAATCGGTGTCCGCGGTGACGGGCCAGGTGATTATCCGGGCCCGACCGAAACTACTGCGGAAGCTGGCGTATGTTGCCGGCACGATCGTTGACGTGCGCGAAGGCGTATCGGCGACCGTCGAGGCGCCTGCCACGCTCGTCCAGGGCATTTTCGGGCTGGCCGGTGAGGCTGTCGGTGCGCTCGAGTTGGCCGTGGAATCACCGGATGCCGTCCTGGATGCCGATCGAATTAGTCCCGAGCACGCGGGTAAGGTAATCGTGGGTGGCAGTTTGGTGACAGCGGATGCCATCAAGGCGGCAGTCGCGCACGGCGTCAGGGGCATTGTCAGCGGCGGCCTGAACGACGCGGACGTGCGGGCCACGCTGGGGTACGAGTTGGGGGTGGCGATCACGGGGGAGGAGTCCCTGGGCGTGACAGTCATTATCACGGAAGGATTTGGCAAGATCGGCATGGCCAGGGCGACGTTCGAATTGCTGCGGAAACACAGCGGTCGGCTGGCGAGTGTCAATGGCACCACGCAGATCCGCGCGGGTGTCATCCGCCCGGAGATCATTATTCCACTCGACGACGTGCCACAGACGCAGGTCCGTGGAGACCAAGGCGGTGGGGTGCTCGAGGTCGGCACACGCCTGCGTGCAATTCGCGAGCCGTATTTCGGGCGTCTTGGGCGGTGTGTCGCTGTCCCGGCCGAACTCGAGACGCTCGCGACCGAGGCCCGGGTCCGCGTGCTCGAGGTGGAGTTCGACGACGGGGAACGCGCGATCCTGCCGCGCGCCAATGTCGAGCTGATAAAGGCGTGACTGAAGTGAGGACGGACCGCTAATCCTATGCCGGACGGAGATAACATCCACACCATCCTGGCGACCGACTGCGGATCGACTACAACCAAGGCGATCCTGATCGAGAAGAAGGATGGAGAATACCGGCTGATCACGCGCGGCGAAGCGCCGACCACGGTCGAAGCGCCAGCGGAGGACGTCACGCGCGGCGTGATCAACGCTGTCGGCGAGGTGGAGGATCTGACCGGCCGGGAGTTCATAAAGAATGACGCGATCTGCTGCCCCCGCGCGGGCGACGTCGGTTGCGATGCGTATGTCGGGACGAGCAGCGCGGGCGGCGGGCTGCAAATGATGGTTGCCGGCGCGGCCAAAAAAATGACCGCCGAGAGCGCCGAGCGCGCCGCGCTCGGGGCCGGCGCGATAGTGATGGACGCGCTGGCGGCCGACGACCGGCGCCTGCCGCACGAACGGATCGAACGAATTCGCAGTAAGCGGCCGGACATGATCTTGCTGTCGGGTGGAACGGACGGCGGCACGAAGACGCATCCGGTCGCGATGGCGCAGATTGTCGCTGCCGCAGAGGCGCGGCCGCGCTTCGGCGCGGGGTTCAAGTTGCCGGTCATCTACGCAGGCAATGCGGAGGTCCAGGACGAGATCAAGCGCATTCTGGGCGAGAAGGCGGCGCTCTACGTCACGGAGAATATTCGCCCGCAGTTGGAGACGGAGAATCTCGGACCGGCCCGCGGCAAGATCCACGATCTGTTTCTCGAACACGTCATGGCTCAGGCGCCCGGCTACGGCAAGCTGATGCGTTGGACAACCGTGCCGCTCATGCCGACCCCCGCCGCCGTCGGCCTGATCATGCAGTTGATCGCGGAGCAGGAAGGCATCCAGGTTGTCGGCGTGGACATCGGCGGAGCAACTACCGATGTCTTCAGTGTGCTCCGCAGTGAGCGGGACGAACCAGCCGGCGCGACCGTCTTCAACCGCACCGTCAGTGCCAACCTGGGCATGAGCTACAGCATCTTCAACGTGGTGGCGGAGGCCGGCTTTGAGAACGTGATGCGCTGGGTGCCGCTCGAGCTGGACGAGCGGGACATCCGCAACCGCATCCGCAACAAGATGATACGCCCGACCACCATCCCTCAGACACTCGAGGAGTTGATGATCGAACAGGCGCTCTGCCGTGAGGCGCTGCGCCTGGCATTCGTGCAACACAAGGCCATGGCCGTCGGGCTCAAGGGAGTCCAACAGCAGCGCACGATTGCCGATATATTCACACAAGCGGCGACAGGGCGGACGTTAGTGGACATGCTGGGGCTCGACATGATTGTCGGCTCCGGCGGTGTGCTCTCGCATGCCCCCCGGCGCAGTCAGGCTGCGCTGATGATGGTGGATGGCTTCCAGCCCGAAGGCTTCACCGAATTGGCGGTCGATTCGATCTTCATGATGCCGCAACTGGGAGTGCTCAGCACGGTGAACAAGCGGGCGGCGCTGGACGTATTCCACAAGGATTGCCTGATCCGGCTCGGCTGGTGCATCGCGCCGCGCGGCACGGGCAAAGAGGGGCGCGCGTGCATGCGCGTAGAGGTTCGCACCGATAGCGGCGTAGAGAGCCACGAGCTGGTCGTTGGCGAGCTCAA
>Ga0307379_10012614_pt1 | contig 11011 bp, 8 predicted proteins | sample UN2MG_FD_202237 | JGI IMG/M metagenome (GOLD analysis project Ga0307379, IMG submission 202237) | Soil microbial communities from Risofladan, Vaasa, Finland - UN-2 | ecosystem: Environmental > Terrestrial > Soil > Coastal area > Acid sulfate soil | place: Finland: Risofladan, Vaasa | collected... | reverse complement strand
GTCGGGGTTGTGGGCGCCGCGGGCGCCGGGCGCGGGAGACAGGAACGGGCCCTCCAGGTGCACGCCGAGCACTCGCCCGCGGAACTCGGCGCTCTCGATCGCGTCGGCCAGGATCGGCAGGTTCTGTTCGTAGACCTCCGGCGGCGACGTGCTGATCGTCGGCAGGAAGGCGGCCGTGCCCTTGCCCAGCAGCTCGCGGCAGGCGCGGGCGAACGCCTCGGCCGTGAGCGTCAGGTCGCCGAAGTCCCCCCCGAGGTGCCCGTTGACCTGAAGGTCCACAAATCCGGGTATGCCCATAGCGTGTTCCGCCTTCCACGGGAAACCACGAAAGTCACGAAGGACACTAAGACAACCTTTGCTTCTTCCGGACCCCAGCTCTCCTGCTCTTGGTGACCTTCGTGGCCTTCGTGACCTTGGTGATGTCTTTGGAATCTACGACGGATCCAGAAGCGCCGCCGCCGGGGTGTCCAGGAACAGGTGGCAGTCGCCGTGCTCGCGCAGGATCGACGCGGGGACGAGGTTGCTGACCTCGCCCGCCATCGTCGCCCGCACCGCCCGGGCCTTGCGCTCGTCGGGCACGGTGCAGACGATGCACCGGCTGGCCATGATCTGGCGGATGCTCATGGAGATGGCCCGCTTGGGCACGTCGTCGAGCGTGGCGAACCAGCCCTCGCCGAGCTGCTGGCGGCGGCAGGCCTCGTTCAGCTCGACGACGAGGTACGGCTGGTCGGTCTGGAAGTCGGCCGGGGGGTCGTTGAAGGCCAGGTGGCCGTTCTCGCCGATCCCCACGCAGGCCACGTCGATCGGGTGGCGGAGGAGGATCCCGCCGACGCGCCGGCACTCGGCGGCGGGGTCGGCCTCGCCGTCGATGTAATGAAACGCCGCCAGCGACGGGACTTTCCGGTGGACCCGCTCCTTGAGGTACTTCCGAAAGCTCGCCGGGTGCGTCTCGGCCATGCCGATGTACTCGTCCAGGTGGAACGCCGTGACCTTCGGCCAGTCCACGTCCGCCTGCACCAGGGCCGCGAGCATCTCGAACTGGCTGGCGCCCGTCGCGAGGATGAGGTTCGCCTTGCCGCGCTCGGCGATGGCCGCGTTGATGCGCCCGGCCGCCAGGTCCGCCGCCGCCTGGGCCATCTGCTCCTTCGTGTCGAACACGCTGACGTCCATGGTGGTCTCCTCGACACGGCGCTTCGCGCGGTGCCGCGCCGGGCGGTATCATGCCGCGCCGGGACCGGATGGGCAACTGCGCCTTGCGAGAACGTGCGGACGCGGGGGCGCCGGAACGGGGCAAGCGAGACAGCGCGGGAGGTTGAGGCCAATGGACACCGTTGAGTATCGAGTCATCGCCGGCCGCAGGGACGCCGACATCAAGGCCATGGCGGCCTTGTCCGCCCTGGACAACGGCAATCCCGCGACGCTGGCGTGTTGTGTCGAGCACTTCGGCAAGGAGTTGGACGGCCTCGATCCGGCCGAGCGCGTCCTGTTCGGCGCGTTCGCGGGGGCCGAGCTGCTGGGCTTCTGCCGCTTCCAGCTCTGCCCGCGGCGAGGGCTGTGGTGGTGTCGGGGGCTGGTCGTCGCGGAGGACTGGCAGCGACGAGGGGTCGGCTCGACGTTGCTGACGAGGACCTTGGCGCACCTGGCCGGACGGGGCGTGACAGACGTCCGCAGCGACACGGCCGCGTCCAACACCGCCTCTCAGGCGGCCCATCGCAAGGCGGGCTTTCGGCTGATCGCCGCCGCCGGCGAGGGTTTCGACGGGAAGCATCGCGACGGTCACTGCTTCTTTCGGTGGCAGCCGGGCGAGGCGGATGAGCAGGGCCGGCCGCACACCTCCGCCGAACCGTAGTCCGAAGCCTACTTCTCCACGGGCACGACGATGCCGCGCATGATGATGTTCTGGCAGAGGACGAACATGAGGAAGATCGGGATGGCGGCGATGATCAGCGAGGCGTAGATCACGCCCGGCGAGCTGTCGCGCTGGAGCTCGTACAGCCAGACCATCAGCGTCCACATCTTCTTGTCCTGGCAGATCAGCAGCGCGAACATGAAGTTCGCATAGGCCATCTTGAAGGCGTTCAGCGCAATCACCGCCAGGATCGGCTTCGACAGGCTCATCGTGATCTGCCAGAAGATGCGGAACTCCCCCGCCCCGTCGAGGGAGGCCGACTCGTACAGCTCCAGCGGCTGGGAGTCGAAGAAGCCCTTCAGCAGGAAGATGGAGTACCCGTTGGCCAGGCCCGGCAGGATCAGCGCGCCGAACGTGTTCAGCAGGTTCAGCTCCCGCAGCATCAGGAAGGTGGGGATCTGCGCGACCATCGGCGGGAAGGCCATCGTCAGCATCAGGAACAGCAGCACCTTGTAGCTCGACGGCGGGCGGTACCGGCTGAGGGCGTACGCGGCCAGCGGGTTGACCAGCAGGGCCCCCAGCACGGCCAGGGCGCAGTAGATGGCCGTGTTCAAGATCCCCCGCCCGTGCCGGACGATGTAGTCGATCACGGCCAGGTAGTTGCGGACGGTGAACTCCCTCCGCAGCTCGCCGCGCTGGCGGCAAAACGCCAGCCAGTGGGCGTCCTCCTGCGGCGGCAGGACGTCCAGCCAGTCCGCAAAGCCCGTGCCCAGCGCGGCGTTGGCCTTCTCGAGCGTGCCGTGCCTGGCCTCCAGCCAGTCGCGGAAGAGGAAGTCCACGCTGTGGACCCGGATCATCCCGGCCGGGAAAATGTGCAGCTCGCCGGTGTCGGGGTCTTTCCACCCCTGGAGCAGGGCGTCCCAGTCGCTCAGGGGCAGCCCGCCCGCCGGGGGCTCGTCGATCAGCGGCACGTCCTCGAATGATGTATAGTTCGTCACGTAGTTGCGGTTGAGCGTCGCGATGTCCTGGTACTTGGCCTGAAGGAACTTTCTGTAGACGGGCGCGGCCTGGGGATCGGCGCGGACCCACAGAAGATTCAGAATGGTCCGTACGAACTCCTCCCAGTCCTGCCGCTGCTTCTCGGAGCGTCCGGGGCCCGTCGGCAGGCGGCGGTCGAGGTGCACCCGGTCGTACGAGTCGTAGTTCGTGCCGTGGTCGCGATTGTAGTCGGCGATGTCGCGCGTGTACTGGGTCCGCAGGAACTGGTCTTTGTAGAAGCCCTCGGGCGTGAAGTAGTAGCGCTCGCCGGCCGGGCGGGTGGCCTTGAACCGCCTCAGCGCCTCGGCGATCGGCGTCTCGGGAGGGACCTCACGCCGCAGAAGGTACTTCTCGGCCTGGACGTAGAAGGCGTTCCAATCCACGAAGTCGGTTCCCAACTCGCGGTTGCAGCCGTCGATGTCATTGTCGAACCGCTCGATCATCGTGGCTTTGAACGCCCGCAGGTTGTGCGGCACGGCCTTCCGCGAAACGGGGACGGCGAGGTATCCGACGGTGTACGCGTAGTCGGGCAGGGGCACTTCGGCCAGGAACGCGCGCCACGCCTCGGCGAGCTTAGGCTCCGGCCCGGCGGGGGGGAGCACCATCCGGAACGCCGGCGCGGTGCTGTTGTGCGCCTGGCGCATCATCTCCAGGCTCTCGTTGAACAGGCCCTCGACGTGCTTGGCCCACAGCGACGCGTCGCGGGTGAGGTAGGCCGGCACCACGCGCATCTCGGACTTGTCCGCGGAGCTCTTCGTGCTGCCGGCGATCATGAGAAGGAACGGGTAGACCATCGTGACCGACCCGGCCAGCAGCAGGGCGTAGATGGCCCCGACCAGCAGGCGGACCTTCGGGGCCCTGCGGCCGATCCTGGAGATGATCGGCATGGCTAGGCCCCTCCCGTCGGCCGCCGAAGACGGCGGCATTGCGGAATGCGGAATGCGGAATGCGGATTTCCGCGCGCGACCATCGCGCGGGGACGGAGCGCCTCCGGACCAATCCGCAATCCGCAACTCGTGCTTCGCAGCGAAGCGCCGCTTCGCAGAGTAGCATCCACAATCCTCAATCGGTTCATTCCTTCTCCCCCGTCGTGCGGAACTCCAGTCGGGAGAGGATCCGCAACTGGTATACGGTGAAGCCGATGAGCATCGCCGCCAGGACCCACGCCATGGCCGTGGCCGGGCCGAACTTCAGATAGATGAACGCCTTGTAGAAAATGTGGAGCCCGGCCACCTCCGTGTTCGCCCCGCCGCCGGTCATCACCATGATCATCGCCGTCGCCCCGTAGAACGAGGCGATGAACACGCCCAGGAAGTTGATCAGGATCAGCGGCTTGAGCATCGGGAACACGACGAACAGGATCTTGTCGACGAACGTCGCGCCGTCCAGGTCGGCGGCCTCGTAGAAATCGTCCGAGATGCCCTTCAGCGCGGCGAGGTAGATCAGGCACCCGGGCCCCATGCCCGCCCAGATCATCGGGATGACGACGGTCAGCATCGCCGTGCTGGGGTCGCTGCGCCAGTTGTACGGCTCGGGGGCGCCCTGGAGCAGGCGCGGAAGGAAGCGCGGCAGCCAGCCGCCCGGCTCGGGCAGGAGGAATTCGAACCACTGTTCCCCCACGGGACAGAGCACCCGCCAGGCCAGCGCCCCGCACAGCAGGAACAGCAGCACGCCCCCCGCGGCGAACAGGACGGCCGGGACCGCCATCCCGTGGTACATCATCCGTCGGACGAACACCCACGCCGCGCCGAACAGCAGCCCTCCGACGGCCAGGAACACCGCGGCGGGGACCGGCACAATGAGGGCGTTGAGCACGCCGTGCTCCGAGGGCTCGTAGAACTGCTTCCACATGATGATCAGCACGAGGGCGGTCGTGACGGCGGGCAGGTAGAAGATCGTGCGGAAGAGGACCTTGCCGCGCGGCACCTCCTGGAGCAGGACGGCCAGCACGATCGGCGGGAGGAACGTCAGGGACATGACGAGGAAGCTGTATCGGATGGCGTTCCACACCGCCTGCCACCAGAGCCCGTCCCACAGCAGGTCGCCGAAGTTCTGCACCCAGACCCACGTGCTCTCGCCCAGCAGGCGGTAGTCCTGGAAGGCCATGATCGACCCCCGCGCCAGCGGGAGGTACTGCCAGAGGAAGATCGTCAGCGCCGCCGGCAGCAGCAGCACGTACGCCCAGGCGTACTTCCGGAAGCCCCATCGCGCCGGGTCGGCGCCCGGCACCTTCGGCGGGGTGAACTTGCGGATGATGTACCAGAACACGAGGACGAACAGCGCCACGATCAGCGTCAGCGCGCCCACGGCGCAGGCGTCGCGCTTCTGCCGCTCGGCCGGGGTGATGATCCCGATCATCTGCTCGTTGGCGCGCTGGTTCCAGCGGCGCAGGAGGCCCTGGAGCACGTCGAGGCGCTGGTTGGGGTCCGCGGGGAGCTTGTCGGCGCGGGCGAGCTGCTCGGCCTTCTCGATGGGGAAGGTCATCAGGTCGTAGGCGTAGTTGCAGTTCCGCCCGTACGGCTCGGGCTTGCCGGTCCGGATGGCGACCTCGAACGTTTCCGCCCAGCCTTTCGGCGCCAGGCGGATGACCTCCGGGTAGCCGAACATGCGGAGGTACTTGGGGTTGACGAACCGCCCGAAGCCGCCCTCGACCATGATGCGGGTCTTGATGGCCATGCCTTCCTTGGAGTCGATGAAGCGGATGTATTCCCAGGCCGCATCGCGGACGGCGGGGTCCTTGAGGCCGCTGAACAGGCCCAGCATGCGGCTGTTGAGCTCCCCGCCGCGCTGGCCCGTCGGCCCGAGCGGCACGGGGACCATGCCGGTCAGCTCCGGGTTGATCTGCGAGAAGAGCTTCTCGTCGATGTAGTCCAGTTGCATGCCGATCTCGCCACGGTCCCACTTGGTCTGCCCCTCGGCCCAGCTCTCCTCCTTGTGCGCGTAGCCGCGGCGGACCTTGCCGTCGGCGTCGATCCACTTCTCGGCGGACAGGCGGACGTAGAAGTCCAGCGCCACGGCCGCCTCGCGCGAGCCGAAGGTGCACCGCCACTGATCGGTCTGGTCGTCGTAGACCGTCGCCTCCCCCCCCGCCGACCATAGGAACGTCACCCAGTACCACGACTCGTGCTTGCCCCGTCCCAGGCGCATGCCGTAGATGCCGCGCTTCGGGTCGGTGAGCTTCTTCGCGGCGGCCAGCAGGTCGTCCCACGTCCAGTCGACCGTGGGGTACGGGATGCGCTTCTCGTCGAAGAGGTCCTTGCGGTACAGCAGCACCTTGCCCAGCGCCCCGCCGAACGGCACGGCCCACACGCGCCCGCGTGCCCGGCCGGTCTCTTTGACCTGCCCGCTGTCCAGCCGCACGTTCAGATGCCGGTCGCCGTCCGGGCCGATCCGCTTCATCACCGGCCAGATCTTCGGGTGGATGCGGAAGTCGATCTCCTCGACCGTCATGCTGGTGAGGTAGTGGTCCTCGGGCTTGTCGAGCGGATAGAGGAAGGAGTTCTGGATGTAGTTGTCGGACTTGCGGAAGTTGACGTAGAGCACGTCGGGGGCGACCTTTCCCGCGATGGCCAGCAGGTCCGTCTCCACGCCCTCGACCTGGATGCCCGAGTACTGGTGCAGGTCGATCTCGACCCGGTCCCAGTTGTGCCGGCCGTACCGGGCGGGATCGGCCTGGTAGCGGGCGCGGTACCGCTCGGCGAAGATCTCCGGGAAACGCCGCTGATAGGCCTTCAGCGCCGCCACGGCCGCCCGGGTGGCGGTGTCCGTCAGGCGGAAGTCCGGCATGACCCACGGGCCCAGCGTCACGTGGAGGACGGTCGTGCCGTCGGGGCGGTCCTCGATGTGGCCGGCGCGGGCGGCCGGGGAACACAGCAGCACCGCCGCCGCGAGGGCGGCCATCGCGAACCGCGATTCGTGCCGGGTCCTCGTCACGTCGAGAAAGCTCCTCTCTGGCGCGTCGGGGTGCCGTCGATGGTCGGGCAACCCGATGATAGGCCAGCCGCCGGCGCTGTCAACCGCGCCTTTGGACGCCGCGGGCCACAGGCCGTACGTTGAACCCGCCTGCGAAGGGTCAGGTTGTCAACATGCTTGCATGCCTGGGATGCGTTGCCCTGCCGTTCTGCCGCATCCCGTCGGCGCCGCCCCCGCCGGCGCAGGCAGCGCGGCCCTAAACTCTCTCGCCACCTCCGGCCGATATAGACACTGGAAGCGCCCATCTGGGATCGCGGGTGACGTGATGCGCAAGATGTACCTGGTTCTCGCCAACGCCCTGGAAGTGATGCTGTTCGCGGGGGGCGCGGCCTTGATGATCTACGCGGCGTCGGTGCTTCTCTGACGCCGCGGGCCGGCGACCGGCCGGATCAACCCCTGCCGTTGGTGCTCAGTTCGTCGAGCACGCGGGGCAGCTCCAGGATGCTCCGGATGCGGCGGTCGGCGCGGTGCCCCCGCCGGTGGTACCGGTCGGCCGGGTCCTTCAGGATCGTCCGCATCCCCATGCGGCGGGCGCCGTGGATGTCGGCGCGGGGGGAGTCGCCGACGAAGACGGTCTCGCCCGGCGTCAGCTCCGCCTGGCGGAACGCCTCCTGGAAGATCTCCCGCCGCGGCTTGCGGTAGCCGACGTCCGAGGAGTAGACGCGAACCGGCAGATGCTCCAGCAGCTCCACCTGTCCGAGGTGCCGGTCCAGCACTGGCGCGGGCAGGAACGTGTTGGACACGACGCCGAGCGTCAGGCCGGTCTCGCGAAGCCTCGCGAGCATCTCGTGCAGGCCCTCCTCCACCCGCGCGCATCGCCCCAAGGGCCGGTACCACAGCCACGCCAGCTCCGCGAACTGCTCCGGCGTGAGCTGCTGGCCGAACTCGCGGGCGATCCGCTTCATCAGGTCCAGCGAGTTGAACTCGCGCCCGGTCAGGCGGCTGCGGAGGTAGTTCCATCGGATGGACAGGAGCTGGTGGCGGTAGTACCGCCAGAACGGCGGCAGCGGCTGCTTGAGGCGGCGGAGGTAGGCGTAGGCGAGCTTCCCTCCGGCCTCGAACAGGCGGGGCGCGTTGATCTTCCCGAAGTCCAGGAGCGTGTCGCCCAGGTCGAACAGAATGCCTCGGATCGGTTGGTCCATTTGCACCGACGCGCCGCCTGGCCGGGCTGCCCCGCGCCCGGCTAGAAGTCGCACCAGTGTACCAACCGGCGCGGCGGTTTCCGCCCGGAAAAGCAAAGGGGACCCTCGCCTCTGGCCCCATGGGCCGGACTGGAAACAAAACCTCCGACCCACTCGTAAGCAAGCCGGAGGTCGCCACGGCTGGAAAACAGCCGATATCCTGAACCGCCCCGAGGGGCGGTGAATCGCTTTCACGACCCAGGGAAGTATAGCCGACCCCAACAGGCCTGTCAATGGCCCGGTCGGAATCGCTCACGGGGGCCTTCCATGGCCATAAACCTTATGATAATAACGTTTTATCAGGATAACGGCGAGGCATACTGCCCCGGAATGAGTCCTTTTGGCCTCCCAAGGCTCTGCGGGGGCCTGGCAGCCTGTATCTACTTTATAAACAGGATGTTAGTCCCGGACACAGACGGCCTTCACGCCTTCAGCTCGGCCTTGCGCCTGCGGATGATCGCCCGCTTTTCCTCCGGCATGTCCGCCTCGCCGAGCAGGGTGTCACAGCCGTCCACGAAGAAGTCCCGCGCGAAGTCCGTCGTGAAGACACGCTGCTCGGGCGAGCGGCCCTCGACGGTCTTGAGGAAGCCCTCGAACTCCGAGAAGTAGCTGCCGTAGATGTGGAACGAATCGGCCACGTGCATGTACTCGCCCGGCTCGACGCCCAGTTCCGCGGCCACCTCGCGCTGAAGCTCGGTGAACGCGTACATGTTCATGAACGCCGCCTTGAACGCGTCGTTCGAGCGGATGTGGATGTTCAGGTGCAGCTTGCCCTCGGAGATGCGGAACCACATCCGCTGGAGGCAGGCGGGGTCGTCGATGTTCATGTCGTTCCACACCTGCCACGTCACCGCCTGCGCGCGCCGCGTGAAGGGCACCTGCCTGAGCTTCTCGACGACGCCGGCGATCTGGTCGAACACGCCCCGCTCCGGCACGCGATAGGCCCGCAGCCGCTCATGGTACGTGTACTCCCACTTGCCCGCGGCCGGGTCGATCCAGTGGTCATGCACGCCGTAGAGCACCTCGGCGCGGTACTTCTCCAGGTCGTCCAGGCCGCCGGGGAAGGCCCGGTGGATCCGCGGCTCGTCGAAGGGCCGGGTCGCGTGGATCAGGGCGGTGACGTCCCGGCTGTGGGGGTCGCCGGGCCTGTCGTACTCGGTGGGGAAGCGCTCTCCCTGCTCCCAGCAGGCGATGACGGCCCGTTCCCAGGCCATCGGCAGGTGCTCCTCGACAACGTGGATGGACTTCATCGCGACCTCCATGTGCGAGCCGGTGCCGAAAAGGCTCCCGCGGCGGGCCGGCTTCCGTGCGCGGTTCGGATCGTGGGCTGTGCCGGCGGCACAACTCCCCGAGCTGTGCCACGCGTGTCCAGCCCCCATTGATACGACCCGGCGCGGCCGCGGTCAAGGGACCTCTGCCTTTGCCTGCGCCGGGGGCGGGAGCAATGGTATGATGGAGACATGCCCGGCGGCTGCATACGAGGTAAGCCATGATGTTCGGACGTGTCCCGGGGCGCGGGGGGGCAGCGGCCGCCGTCGCGGCGCCGCTGGCGTGGGCGTGCGCGGTGTGCTGGGCGGCCGGGCCCGCCGGGGAGGAGCTGCCCGCGGCCAAGCGCCTCAGGAAGTGCCCCAGCCGCTATTACATTCTCTACACCGACCTCGGCGAGGACGTCGCGAAGGAGGCCTCGGCCCGGATGACCGCGATGGCCGAGGAATACCGCCGCCGCACGCGGGAGTTCGCCGGGACGATCCGCACGCGGTTCGCCTTCTACCTGTTCGCCCGCCCGGCCGACTACCACCAGGCCGGCGGGCCCGCCGGCAGCGGGGGCATCTACCATCCCGACAAGCGGGCCCTGATGGCCGTCGCCGACGGCGGCGTCGACGACCGCCTCTGGCACGTGGTCCAGCATGAGGCGTTCCATCAGTTCGCCGACCTCGTCATCGGCGGCAAGCTGCCGTTGTGGATCAACGAGGGCCTGGCCGAGTACTTCGCCCAGGGCCTCTGGACCGGCGATGGCTTCCTCACCGGCGTGATCCCGCCGTTCCGCTTGAAGCGCCTTCAGGAGCACCTCCGGGCCGGCCGCACCCGCCCGTTCGCGGACATGTTCCGCCTGACGCCCGAACAGTGGGGCGAAGACCTCGCCGACCGCACCACCCGCCCGGCCGAGGAGCACACGAGGGCCCGCGTCAACTACGACCAGGCCTGGTCCATGGTGCACTTCCTCGTCTTCGCCGACGACGGCAAGTACCGCGCGGCCTTCTCGGGCCTGATCCGCGACACCGCCCGCGGCGGCGACTGGGCCGAGGCATTCCAGCGCCGCTTCGGCCGGAACGTCCGGCCGTTCGAGGACCGCTACCGGCAGTGGTGGCTCTCGCAGAAGCCCGACGCCACCGCCGACCTCTACACCGAGGCCGTCGTCGCCACGATGACCAGCTACCTCGCCCGCTCCGCCGCCCAGGGCCAGCAGTTCGCCTCCGCGGAGGACTTCCTCCGCGAGGCCCGCTCCGGGCGGCTGAAGGCCCACGCGGCCCAATGGCTGCCGGCCGGGCTGCTCAACGAGGCCCTCCTGCACGCCCGCCTCTGGCGCGAGGCCTGGTCGATCGACAACAGCGGCCGGGTGCCCCGGCTGCTGCTGAAGTGGCCGACCGGCACGGTCTACACCGGCACCTTCACCTGCTCCCAGGGCAAGTGCAGCCAGGTGAAGGTGACCGTCGTCCGAGCCGGGTAGCCCGGCCCGGCCCGCCGCAGCCGACGCGATCTGTACGGGTGATGTATGTGTACCTGCGGTGTACCTGAAGGGCGATCCCAGGGGGCTCCGACCCACGATTTTTGATATAAGTCTTTAATATATAAGAGCTTATATCTAACTATCTGCTGGGTACTGTGTACCTGCGGCAGCCGGTACACACTGCCGGCACACACTGCGGCCCCCATTTTTACAAAATAGGAATACTTGGCGACCGGGCTGTTG
>Ga0307379_10012613_pt1 | contig 11012 bp, 11 predicted proteins | sample UN2MG_FD_202237 | JGI IMG/M metagenome (GOLD analysis project Ga0307379, IMG submission 202237) | Soil microbial communities from Risofladan, Vaasa, Finland - UN-2 | ecosystem: Environmental > Terrestrial > Soil > Coastal area > Acid sulfate soil | place: Finland: Risofladan, Vaasa | collected... | reverse complement strand
TTCGCTGCCTGATGGCTGACAATCCGTTATATGTTCCGCAAATGCCACGTTCAGGCAAACCCATGTCGGTTCGCATGACAAATCTGGGCAAACTGGGCTGGGTTTCGGACAGGACCGGTTATCGATACCAGCCGCATCACCCTGAAACAACCAGGCCATGGCCCGCCATTCCGGAAAAACTGTTCGAACTGTGGGAGATTCTTGCGCAATACCCGCACCCGCCGGAAGCCTGTCTTGTGAACTATTATACCGGCAGGGCGCGTATGGGCCTGCATCAGGACAAAGACGAAGTGAACCTTGATGCACCGGTTTTGTCGGTTTCGCTGGGAGACTCGGCAGTTTTCAGAATGGGTGGAAACTCGCGCAAAGACCCTACGCGGTCAATCAAGCTGCATTCGGGAGACGTACTGGTGATGGGCGGCAATGCCCGGATGAATTTTCATGGTGTGGACAGGATTCTGCCTGCTACGTCGACCCTTTTGGACGGCGGCGGCAGGCTGAACCTTACTCTCAGAAGAGTGAATATGCCCGAACGGTGATTATTTTTCTTCGCTCTTGTCTTGCTTGTCGTTATTTTCGTCCTGGCCGGTCACTGTCTGTTTTGCCACCCCGACAAGCGCCGGGCGCAGAATACGCTCGCCGATCTTGAATCCGGTCTGAACCACCTGAACCACTGTACCATTGGGTTTGTCTGAACCGGGCACTTCAAACATTGCCTGATGGAAATGCGGGTCAAACTTCTCATCCAGCGGGTCAACTTCCGCAATGCCGTGTTTCAGGAAAGAGTTGAGCAGTTCGCGACGGGTCAGTTCAATTCCGTCAATCAGATTGCGGGTGGCTTCGTCAGCATTTTTACGCGCATCAACAGGCATCATTTCCAGGGCCTTGGCCATGCTATCGCTGACTGACAACAGGTCGCGGGCGAAATTTGTAGCGGCATACAGCGTCGCTTCGGCTTTTTCGCGTTCAGCCCGCTTGCGTAGATTTTCTGTCTCGGCCATGGCGCGAAGAACCCTGTCCTTCAGGTCGGCATTTTCGGTTGCCAGTTCTTCATAGGTGTCCATCTCAAAGGCGTCTTCGCCTGTGTCTCCATCAAGCAATGCATCGGCTGCAGCTTCAAGCTGTTCCTTGGTGAGCGCCTCTTCAGGCGAGTTGTCATTTTCAGATACAGGCTTGTTTTCGGTCATGGCAATCGATCCGCAAATTCTTGGAGGTTGTAGTTGTTGCAACGCATATCAGCTTTTCGGCGCCAGGAATCAAGAGATGAGGCGACCGATTGCCTGCGCAGTATAGTCCACCATGGGCACAATACGCGAATAATTCAGCCGGGTCGGTCCGACAACACCAAGTACGCCTATGATGTTATCCTTGGTATCATGGTAGGGAGCGACCACCAGGGATGATCCGGACAGGGAAAACAGCTTGGTCTCCGAGCCGATGAAAATCCGAACGCCCTCGCCGGTTTCTGCAAGGCCCAGCAGATTCATTACGTCCTTCTTGTTTTCAAGATCATCAAACAGTTTGCGGATGCGCTCGATATCATCCACATGGGCTGCTTCGTTGATCAAATTGGATCTGCCGCGCACAATAAGCGATCGTTTGCCGTCACCATTGTCATCCGACCATACAGCAAGTCCGGCGGCTATGACCCGCGCAGCGAGCGCGTCGAGTTCCTGTTCAACGACCTGCAACTGCCCTTCCAGCTGTTTCTTGAACTCGGCAATCGACAAGCCCTGGCACCGGCTGTTGAGGTAATTGCTGACCTCCGTCAGGGTTGAGGCAGGCAATCCGCGCGGCACCTCGATGGTACGATTCTCGACGCTGCCATCCTCAGAAACGATGATGACAAGCGCTTTGGTCGCATTGAGGCTGACAAACTCGATATGCCTTAACCGGATGTTGACCTTGGTCGACAGCACAAGGCCTGCGCATGATGACAGTCCGGACAGCAGATTTGTGGCATCTGTCAAAATGTCGTCAGTTGTTTTCTCCCGATTGAGCCCGGCCATTTGCGCGTCTATTTGCGCACGTTCCTCCGATGTCAGGCGGCCCACTTCCATCAGTGCATCCACGAAAAACCGCAGGCCGGTTTCTGTGGGCACCCTGCCGGAGCTGGTATGGGGAGAATAAATCAGTCCTGCTTCTTCGAGATCCGACATCACATTGCGGATTGAGGCTGGTGACAGGCCAACCGGCAAATGCCGGGAGATGGTTCGCGAACCGACCGGCCCGCCGGTTTCCAGAAAGGTTTCGACCAGGCGCCGGAAAATATCTCGCGAGCGCGTATCCAGTACGGACAGCTCGGTCAAACGATCATCAATGGCTTTCATGGGTATCCGGGTTTCAAACAGCGTTGCATCAACTTGATGGTCTCCAGCTTTGGAACTTAGGTGCGACCTCGGGCAGCGTCAATTGCCGGCATGCGGCGTTGCGAAAATGTCCGCACGGGTCTAAACCACGCCAGACCAGAAATCAGATTAACCGGAAAGTCAGGAAAGTTACATGAGGCCATCAGGCAGAAAACCCGCACAATTGCGTCAAGTCACCATGGAGCGCGGCTTCTCCATGCATGCGGAAGGATCCTGCCTGATCAAATTCGGTGACACCCATGTCTTGTGCACCGCCAGCCTGGAAGATCGGGTTCCACCCTGGCTTCGTGGTGGTGGCAAGGGATGGGTGACAGCGGAGTACGGCATGTTGCCGCGCTCTACCGGTGGCCGTATGCGCCGCGAATCGACGGCCGGCAAGCAATCAGGCCGCACCCAGGAAATCCAGCGCCTGATTGGTCGTTCATTGCGCGCTGTAGTAGACATGGAAGCCTTGGGTGAGCGTCAGATCACCGTGGACTGCGATGTCATTCAGGCAGATGGCGGCACCCGCACGGCTTCAGTCACCGGAGCCTGGGTGGCGCTGCATGACTGTATGGCACACATGATCAGGCAGGGCATGATCGAGACCACGGCCCTGACGGACAACGTTGCAGCCCTGTCCTGTGGCATTTACCAGGGCCAGCCGGTTGCTGATCTGGATTATGCGGAAGATTCAAATGCTGAAACCGACGCCAACTTCGTGATGACCGGTTCCGGTGGCATTGTTGAGGTGCAGGGAACAGCCGAAGGCGTACCGTTTTCGCAAGCCGAGCTGCTTGAATTGCTTGAACTGGCCAATAGGGGCATTGGCGAACTGGTTGCCCTGCAGAAAGCAACCGTGGCCTGACCATGCAACTGGACCTGCCGGACAACAGGCTGGTTGTAGCAAGCCACAATCAGGGCAAGGTGCGCGAAATATCAGCCTTGCTGGCTCCGCTCAACCTGAAAGTGATTTCGGCAGGCGAGCTTGGCTTGCCGGAACCGGAAGAAACCGAGGTGACATTTAAAGGCAATGCACGACTGAAAGCCGAAGCTGCAATGCAGGCTTCGGGCCTGGCGGCCCTAGCGGACGATTCCGGTCTTTGTGTTGATGCACTTGACGGGGCACCGGGTATCTATTCAGCCAGATGGGCTGGCCCGGGCAAGGATTTTACCATTGCCATGTGCAAGGTTGAAAAAGAGCTGGTCGCCGCAGGAGCAGTAGCGCCTGCCGGGCGCTCTGCACAGTTTGTGTGTGCCTTGTGTCTGGCACTGCCCGGCCGGTTTTCGAGGGTGTTTACCGGCACGGTGCATGGCGAAATGGTATGGCCGCCCAGAGGCCGGCACGGTTTCGGCTATGATCCGGCTTTCAGGCCGGACGGTCACGACGTTACGTTTGGCGAAATGCAACCAGACGTCAAACATGCAATGTCGCACCGTGCACAGGCTTTTGGCCTGCTTCTTGAAGCGCTGTCGGCACCTTGATCCCGGACAAGAAAGATATGAGCCAACGCGATTTCGGTATTTATGTTCACTGGCCGTTTTGCAAGGCCAAGTGCCCGTATTGCGATTTCAATTCCCATGTCCGCCATCACGGCGTTGACCCGGATGCTTTCGGCGCAGCACTTGGCACCGAGCTGAGCTGGTTTTCAAGTCAGACGCCGGGGCGCACTGTGACAAGTATTTTTTTCGGCGGCGGCACGCCTTCTCTCATGCCGCCGGCCGTTGTCGGTGGGGTAATCGATAAGATTGCCAGCCTGTGGCCGGTTGCTGATGACGTGGAGATTACCCTGGAGTCCAATCCGACCAGTGCGGAAGCGGTCAATTTTGCGGGATACCGCAAGGCTGGTGTGAACCGGGTGTCGGTCGGCATTCAGGCGCTTGACGAGGCTGACCTCAGATACCTGGGCAGACAGCATTCGGTGGAAGAAGGCCTGGCCGCGTTCCGGTTGGCCGCCCGGACATTCCCGCGCACGTCATTTGACCTCATTTATGCACGCCCCGGTCAGACCCCGTCCCAATGGAAATCCGAACTGGCAAAGGCGTTGTACGAGCAGCAGGGCCATATGTCGCTCTACCAGTTGACCATCGAACCGGAAACCGCGTTCTTCAGATTACATGAAGCTGGTCAGCTGGTGACACCTCATGAAGGTCATGCAGCGGCGATGTATGAGATTACCCAGGAATTGACTTCTGCAGCCGGGCTTCCTGCCTATGAGGTTTCCAATCATGCGCGCGCCGGGCACGAGTGCCGCCACAACATGCTGTACTGGACTTATGGCGAATATGCCGGCGTTGGCCCGGGAGCCCATTCAAGATTGATTGCGGATAACGGTTCGCGACTGGCACTGTCTACTCAGAAGCATCCGGAAACCTGGCTCCGGATTGTTGCTTCGCGTTCAAATGGTGTGGTTGAAAAAAATGTTGTTGCAGGCGAAGATGCAGCCCACGAGTACCTGCTGATGGGCATGCGAACGACACAGGGCGTCGACCTTGCCCGGTTGCATCGCATGAGAGGCAAACCGATCAACCGGTCGCAACTGGATTATCTGATTTCAGATGGCCTTGTTTGCCTGTCTGGTGATCAAACCGCCATTGTGGCAACCCGGGCAGGACGTCAGGTTCTCAACTCGGTAATAGAGCATATTGCGTTCAAAGCCCTGCAGTGAACCTGTCTGGTGCGGGAGAAATTTCGCTTGGTCCGGTAGGGGTGACTTCAAGAATGGCAAGACCGCGTTCAATCTGGCCGTTTGGACGGAACCGGAACAGCCCGTTGACGCCCTTGAACCCTTCCGGATTGGTTATGGCCTCCGCAGACGGGACACCGCCGGGCGCATCACTGGTAACTATGATGGCCAGACTGACGGCATCATAGGCGAGGCTGGCGAGCCTGGGAGGCATGTTGCCGTAGGCTTGCTGGTAGCGCTCTGCAAACCGGGTAATCAGATCGGGCGACACACCGGCGTACCAGCCGCCACTGATCAGTCTTATGTTGGCGGTAGACCGTTCATCCCATAAGCCTGTGCCCAGCATCCGGACCTTGCCTGATGTAAGGCCGGCATCACTCAGGCCGTTTCCGGCATTTGCCAGCATCGCGCCGCCTTCCGGCAGAAACAACCCCTGAATGTCATTGGTGGAATTGTCGATCTTGCCTGCAACCAGCCTGCTGATGCCCGCAATCCCGTCGGCTGATCGCGGATACCTGTCCAGCGCGACGATCTTTGCCCCATTGGCGGCAACGGCCTGGTTCAGGGCATTTTCAGCAATACTGCCATAAGCACTTTGCGGCACCATGGCAGCGATGTTGCGAACACCTTGTGTTGCGGCGTAGCGCACCAGGTTTGACACTTCCTCGCTGGGCAGGAAGCTCATCAGATAGACGCCATTGCCGGCAACGCCTGCAACTGAAGAAAATGCTACTACAGGAACCTTTCGCTCACGCGCGATGGGAGATATTGCCTGAACTTCAGAAGACAGCAATGGCCCCAGAATAAGTGTGGCGCCTTCCTTGAGGGCCTCGTTGGCGGCAGCGCGCGCACCATCGGCATTGCCACGGGTGTCCTTGGTAATCAGCTGGATGCTCTGGCTGCCCGCATCGAGCAATGCCGCTTCTGCGGCATTTTTCAGCGCCTTGCTGATTGATGCGGTTTCCCCTTCCGCTGACAGTGGCAGCAGAATTGCTACCTTGACCGGACCGCCTTTTGAACTGGAGTCAACTGGTGGTGACTGTTGTTCGGGTTGCGGGGCGCTTTCCGCTTGCGGTTTGTCATCCGAGAACAGGCTGCCGACACTGACGCCGCCGGTGCTGCAGGCAGAAACCAGCAGCAGCGTAAACAGCATTGCCGCCAGTGTGACAATGCGGCTTGCAATCGAGTTGCGTCGAGGCAGTACAGTGATCATGATATCCCCACACCGACCGGGCAAACAATCGAATGAAAGTCAGCCCGGACGTCTGCGATCAAGTTTATCTGTTAGCATTAGCCATTTTTGCGGCCTGTTTCAAACTTTCACCAATGTAAAAATCATGCATACCGATAAAACCAGTTGCACATACTCCATTCAGGGTCACGAATTTACGGCTCCGGCGCTGGTTGCCGGCCTGCATCTTGTTGCCACTCCACTGGGTAATCTGGCAGATGTTGGTTTGCGGTCTCTGGCTGTTCTGGCTGCTGCAGACATTGTGTTGTGTGAAGATACCCGCATCACCAGCAGACTGATGCAACGCTATTCCATTGCAACACGTCTAAAACCGTATCATGACCATAACGCGGCCAGTGTCCGTCCGATGTTGCTGCAAAGGTTATCCGCAGGCGCTGCCATTGCGCTGGTGTCCGATGCCGGCATGCCGATGGTGTCAGACCCCGGTTACAAGCTTGTTCGAGACTGTGTTGAACAGGCAATAGCAGTGGATGTGGTGCCCGGCCCAACCGCACCGGTAACCGCACTTGCCCTGTCGGGACTGCCAAGTGACCGGTTCTTGTTTGCGGGGTTCCTGTCTGCCAAGCCAGGCGCAAGAATTCGGCAGTTGCGGGAGTTGTCAACGATACCTGCCACACTGGTGGTGTTTGAAAGCGCTGCCAGGATTGCAGCAAGTCTCAACGACATTGCCGATTGCATGGGCGATCGGCCAATGGCCGTGGCACGTGAAATGACCAAGCTGCATCAGGAGGTCCTGCGCGGCGACGCCCGCTCCATAATGTCGCAATTGTCCGGCAGGCCGGCACTCAGGGGCGAGATTACCATCGTCATAGGCCCGCCGGATGAAGTGCAAAAAGTGTCGGAGGACGATGTGTTGTCAAGGCTGTCGGATTTGCTGCGCGATCATCCGGTCAGCAGGGCGGCAACCATTCTGGCCAAAGAGACCGGCAGGCCCAGGGCAGGTCTGTATGATCTGGCGGTGTCCATGAAAAATGCGGGTTCATGACAAAACCGCCAACCCATCATCGCCAGCTGGCAGAACGCCTGGGCCGGTTGGCCGAAGCCAAGGCGGCCATGTTGCTGCGGTTGAAAGGATACCGGATAGCTGCACAGCGCTGGAAATCTCCGGCAGGTGAAATTGACCTGATAGTCCGGCGTGGTTCGGTGGTTGCTTTTGTCGAGGTGAAGGCCCGGGCCGACGCAGACGACGCACTGGCCTCGGTCGGCCCGCATCAGCGACGGCGCATCGTCAGGGCCGCGCACCACTGGCTGGCGTCAAATCCCGATGCTGTCGTGTGCGATTGCCGCTTTGACATCGTCCTGGTGACGCCGTACCAGTGGCCTCAGCACATCGTCAATGCATTTGCAGAAGATGATCAGTAAAATTACCCGGAGTTTGAAAGCCCATGACGCTCAAAATCGCAATTCAGATGGATCCGATTGAGGCGATCAGCATTGCTGGCGATTCCACCTTTGCCCTCATGCTTGAAGCTCAAGGCCGAGGTCACGAACTGTTTGAATATCATGCTGATACACTGGCGCTGAGCGACGGCAGGCTGTCGGCTTCGGGCGCAGATGTGAAAGTGCGCGACGAAGTGGGAAAGCACTTTGAGAAATCAGAAAGGCGCAGTGTCCGGCTGGAAGATTATGATGTGGTTTTGATGCGGCAGGACCCGCCGTTTGACATGAACTATATCACCTACACGCACATGCTGGAGGCCGTTCACCCGAAGACGCTGGTGGTCAATGACCCGGCTGAGGTGCGCAATGCGCCGGAAAAGCTTTATGTGTTGCAGTACAGTGAATTCATCCCGCCAACGCTGATCTCGCGGGACCCGCAGCGGTTGTCCGAGTTCCGCGATGAACATGGCGACATCATCTTGAAGCCCTTGTACGGCAATGGCGGCGCCGGGGTGTTCCGGCTGGCTCATGGGGATGAAAATTTTGCCTCCCTGATGGAAATGTTCACACAGTCATTTCGCGAACCGTTCATTGCCCAGCAATACCTGTCGGATGTGAAGAAGGGCGACAAGCGCATCATCCTGGTTGACGGCGAACCGGCAGGTGCCATCAACCGGGTGCCGGCCGCCGGCGAAACCCGCTCCAACATGCATGTCGGCGGCAGGCCTGAACCAACTGAGTTGACCGATCGAGAGCGCGAAATCTGTGACCGCATCGGCCCGGACCTGAAACGCCGCGGCCTGATTTTCGTCGGTATAGATGTCATTGGTGATTACATGACCGAAATCAACGTCACATCGCCGACCGGTATTCGCGAGGTTAAAAAGTTCGGCGGCGCCGACATTGCCGCCCTGGTGCTAGACGCCGTCGAGGCGAGGCGCGGGTAATGCACCACCCGCGTGTTCCCTAAATGTTCTTGACGTTGATATCTGTGCCTGTATGCTGATGATGAGTCAACAAGGGGTGACCTGCCATGGTATCGCGTGTCGCGACAGTTGCGTTCAGGGGCATCGAGGCCGTGCCGGTCGATGTGCAGGTGCACATGGCGTCCGGCATGGTGGCGTTTTCCATTGTCGGTCTGGCTGACAAGGCGGTTGCCGAGAGCAAGGAGCGGGTGCGCGCGGCACTGTCTGCCATCGGCCTGGCCATGCCGGCCAGGCGCATCACTGTCAATCTGGCCCCGGCGGATCTGCCCAAGGAGGGCAGTCATTTCGATTTACCCATTGCCATTGCCCTGATGGCTGCCATGGGGCTGCTGCCGGCAGACTTCATCAGCCAGTACGTGGTGCTGGGAGAATTGTCGCTCGACGGATCGGTGGAACCGGTTTCAGGCGCGTTGCCGGCGGCAATGGCCGCCAATGCTCGCTCGCTCGGGTTGATTTGTCCGCAAGCCTGCGGGTCCGAAGCCGCCTGGGCGTCAGACGACATGGACATCCTTGCGGTCAATTCCCTGATTCAGGTGCTCAATCACATGAAGGGGACGCAAGTATTGACCAGACCGAAACCGGCAATTGCGGAAACCGCCGGCCATCTGGCCGATTTTCGCGATGTGAAAGGCCAGGAAACCGCAAAGCGCGCACTGGAAGTTGCTGCTGCCGGCGGCCATCACATGCTGATGGTAGGGCCGCCCGGCGCCGGCAAATCAATGCTGGCATCGCGGTTGTCCTCTATTCTGCCGCCGATGGATGCATCTGAAATGCTGGAGGTTTCAACCATTGCGTCGGTGGCCGGTGAATTGCGCTCGCGTGGTGTCTCGACCATCAGGCCCTACCGCAATCCGCATCATTCAGCGTCACAGGCCGCCCTGATCGGCGGCGGGCATCGCGCGCAGCCCGGTGAAATGGTGCTGGCGCACAACGGGGTTCTGTTTCTGGACGAGTTGCCTGAATTCCAGCCGCGCGCTCTTGAAGCACTGCGCCAACCCATGGAAACCGGAGAGGCGGTGGTAGCGCGCGCCAATCACCACATTACCTATCCTGCCCGCTTTCAACTGATCGCCGCCATGAACCCCTGCAAGTGCGGCATGGCTGGCGAGCCCGGTCATGTGTGCAAACGCGGCGCAAAGTGTGCGGTCGATTATCAGGCCCGCATTTCAGGCCCGCTGCTTGATCGCATTGACATACAGATTGAACTGGCGGCGGTGCGCGCATCCGATCTGGCCTTGCCGCCGCCTGCCGAAGGATCCGCCGAAATTGCATCCCGCGTGGCAGGCGCCAGAGCTATCCAGAGTGAGCGGTTTAACAAACTTGGCATGACCGCATTGCGAACCAATGCACAACTTGACGGAATGCTGCTGGAAGAAGTCGCCCGTCCGGACAGTCTGGGGTTGTCCTTGCTGCAGGACGCTGCGAGCGCCATGAACCTGTCAGCGCGCGGTTATCACCGGGTGCTTCGGCTGGCCAGAACGCTGGCTGATCTTGACGGCCAGGAGTCAGTAACACGCCTGAACGTGGCCGAGGCAATCAGCTACCGTCAGAAACTGGCCAGTTTTCAGCTGGCGGCCTGAACTCAACCCTTTTCGGGTTCACGGCCTGTCAACGTCTTTGCAGCAGGTTTTCGACCAGACAGACCGCCTGGAAGATGGCGCGGCTCAGGGTGTTTTCGGGCCCGACAGCACGAGGATTGTTTTCCAGTATCCGATAATCGACCGCTACGGTGGGGTGGACCAGATTGGTGAATGCATAGGGGTTCATAACGCACATCCTTTTAGAAAATCTGTTGTAAAAGCATCTTATGTGATCCACTATCTGCCCATTTTTAAGCTCTTACAAACGAATTGCTCTCAAGCAATAACTTAGAAAAAATAATCTATAGACCAAAACCATGCCGTCCCGATTGCCCCCACTGAATGCTCTGCGCGCCTTTGAGGCTGCCGGTCGCCGTGCCAGCATGAGTGCTGCTGCAGAAGAACTGGCGGTAACACCAGCTGCCATAAGCCATCAGATCAAGACCCTGGAGGATCATTTCCGGTTTCCGCTGTTTCACCGCAATGTCAGGTCCATCAGGTTGACTGATCGTGGTGCGGCCTTGTTGCCTTACCTGAGCGAGGGTCTTGAGTTGTGGAAGCAGGGATGCAGCGTTCTGCAAACCCTGGATGAGGAAGCGCCACTGGTGATTTCCTCCGTGCCGGTGTTTGCCGGCAAATGGCTGGTCAGGCGGTTGTCGGAGTTCAACGCCCTTCACCCCGACATCAATGTCCGGTTGGATGGAACACTGTCGATTGCAAACTTTGCCGGTGATGGTGTGGATGCGGCCATTCGCTTCGGCACCGGTCCCTATCCGGGG
>Ga0307379_10012611_pt1 | contig 11012 bp, 20 predicted proteins | sample UN2MG_FD_202237 | JGI IMG/M metagenome (GOLD analysis project Ga0307379, IMG submission 202237) | Soil microbial communities from Risofladan, Vaasa, Finland - UN-2 | ecosystem: Environmental > Terrestrial > Soil > Coastal area > Acid sulfate soil | place: Finland: Risofladan, Vaasa | collected... | reverse complement strand
CTAAGTGAGTCACGTTTTCAACCATATCAATGTCAGGGTTCCAAAGCTTTTTTACATTCTCTTCATGTAGGTGCTTACCAGCGTGAACTATAAAACTATTTAACTCTTTGGGAGTAATAGTGTTGTCTTTTAAGAATTTATTTACTTTTAAGGCTACTGTCTTTCGCACAAGTATTTGAGTTTCAGTAGCTTTTACATTTCTCATTTGTAAATCACTCCTATACCGCCGTGCATCCGAGGGTCAGCAGTTTTATAGACCATCTCAACACTACTTTTAAATTGCTTACCCGCACCCACACTTTCTTTAAGCTCGTTCCAAAGTTTATACACCTCACACGACTTACCTTTACTGCGGTGGTATTCACTATCAGCCATGTCATCAAACACTATCATCTTATTAGCTAAGTAGCCGTAGTTATCATAGTCTGACTTCGCGCACTTATAGGTATGACCGCCATCAATAAAAACCATATCGAACGAAGTATCGTCAGAGATGTTTTTAATAAGCGATACTGTTTCTTTATCGGTAGAATTGCCCTCTATAACATTATGGTGCGAGGGGATTGTTAAATCTTCTACAGGTAGTGTTACTGAGAGCACTTCTAAGCCGAGTAGCAGGAACGCCTCGTGCGAACCTCCAGAACCATAACCGATTTCAAGCACACTTTTTATGTCAGCCAGCTTCATTAGTTGTAGCAGCTCTACAAATTCTTTCTTTTTTTGTTGTGGTTTAAAAGGCTCAATCGCTTTCCAAATTTCTTCTACGTCCATCTCTTTTGCTTCATCCTTCATTGCTAGGTAATTCATTACTCGTTCCGTGCGATAGAAGCGTTAGCCCAAAAGCTAGTCTCTTCTAACTTTGTCATAGCTAAAGACTTCTCTCTTGAAGGAGGACACTGTTCATCTAGTAGTAAAGCTAACTCTTTAGCCTTTTCTCTAATGGCTTGATACCTAGCAGGTTGGTTATCTTTTGGCGAGTGATAGGTGAAATTATGCTCTATCTGCTCTTTCATTGTCTTGCGTTGCTCGTCCATCGTTTGCCTCGTTTACAAAGGGTTTAATAATTTTCTGATAAAAATGAAACCTACCGCACCTACCAGTGTGTGCGAGATTACCGCAGTGACAGTGAGAGAGTCCAGGCAAATCTTTCTTAGGGATTACTATCTCAATATCACTACCGTTTTTAGTAAATATCAGCTCGTGCTCTCTATTACCATTTCGTTGCACCAGCACTTCAAAGTGTTTAAGGGTTTGTGTCGCCCAGGCGCTATCTTCAAGTTGAGTGCTAGGTTTTTTAGATGGTTTAAGTTTAAGCATTAGTGGTTATGAATTTTAGAAAGTAGTAGATCCTTCATCCCCTGCGGCATACCAGTAGAGTGAATAATAGACTCCATGTTGACCTTATCCTCATCGTCGCACTCATTATCATACTCACCCCGTTGCGCTTGGTACATAATAGCCGCTAAGTCATTGCACAAAGATATCTTAGGTGCTGTCTCGTGCGACTTAAAATCATGGTACTCAAACATAAGTGCTGCTTTAAGCATTACTAGTAAGTGCTCTACTAGTAACTCATGCCCTGGAAGCGGATCTTTAGGTATCATTTCATATCTTCTATTTGTTCGTTTAACAGAGGCTCATTAGCGTTAAGCAGTAGCATAATGAATATACCAACTATCACCCCTACTAAAAAGCATAGAAAATTAACCCACATAATCACCTTCAGTAGCACTAAAATCCCCTGTAAAAACTCTAGTTTTACTAACGCGCACAACAGGAACTATAGACTCCATCGGGCCTTCACTCCAGTTATTAGCTATGTTCGCGCCCATACATATTCTAACCGCTTCATATAGTGGATACCTGCCAGCTTCGGAAACTTTAGAGGTGTAGCCTAAACTATTAGGCTTCCACCAGGCCGTGTGCTCGTAGCTCCATACTAGGTAATCATATTGAGTCACTTACGCACTCCACCCATCTTCTTAATATAATCCTCTACAAAGTCTTGCAGCTCTTTGTGAATACCACTGATACGATCTAGGTCTTTCTCAGTTGGTTCACTGCCTCTATCTAACATACTCATAATGGAAGCGAATAAGTGTTGTGCGCCTGAGTAAAAAGATAATTTCATAGCATCAATTTGAGACTGGTGCGCCTCTTTTGGAACTACTTGCGCTTTGAAAATGAGCCAACCACCTTCGACTACGTTACCGTCGTCAGCCATTCGCTTTGTAAGTGCCTGTGCGACTCGGTTTATTGCTTCTTTTTTATTCATCTATTTCCTCTATATCTAACTTCTTCTTTACTCATTACTTCCTATCCTTATACCAGTGATCCGGTCGTTTAAGAGGTTTAAGCACTTGCTTAGTTTTCCACTCTGGCAAATCCAAACTATTACCATCCAAAGAAAGTGTAGCTACTATCTCGTAAGTACCATCAATGTTTTCAGCGAGTAACAGAGATAAGTTACTCGCTTTTGATGTGAAGTATTCATAGTTAATACTAAAGCGTTTAAAGTTAGCCGTCTTTGTCCAGCGCACAACATCAGGGTGTCCAAGCAGTTCGGCAGTAGTGTCGAAGTCAAACTTCACTTCGTCTGGTTTAAACGAGTGAAAGTAGTCTTTGTTGTACTTAGTGTACTTCACTACTTATTCTACGTTTCGTTGATATTTCGCTGCTCCGAGTACGTCCAAACTCCAGATCATATCCCTTGCTCCTCCAATCTTATTATCTTTACTTCTAGTTCCTTTATCCTATCATGCCCTTCAATCATTTCTTCCATCACTAAGGCTAGTGTTCTTTCTCGGCTTCTTCTTGCTCCCCATTCCACAGCTTTTTTTATTGCTTCTAGTATCAGATCATCATACTCACAGATTTCTTTTCTTCTTATATACTCTTCAACTATTCTCTCTGCCCAATTCGTTTCCATCCTTAATCTCCTAGCTGTACTTAGTGTACTTCAAGTTACTTTTTCTTTTTAACAGTTTTCTTTTTACTCTTAACAGGGCGAACGATAGCTCGCATCTTTTTCTCCACTCCAACTAGCGGCGCACGTTTTTTGTACAAGTCTCTTAAATCTGCGATTGCAACCAGTCCCATCTCAAAAGCTGCGTCAGGGTTGTCAGCTCCTAGTTTTCTAAAAAATAAAGCTTCATACCACGAGTAACCTAAACTAATTTCATAATCTTCTACTAGGTTTATAAAGACGGTACCTGCCTTTAAATCTCTTAAAGCTTTCTTAATAGCAGCCTCAGTTCTTAAATGCGCGTCTTTCTTACTCATAATTTTTAATCCTTAAATTTCAAAAATAAGCATTGCAACAAATTTGCTCGTACCGCTATATTGTTCCTCCTATTTACACTTTAAGTCAACTAATTATTTTGACTGATTGCTCGCACCCTCTTTAACGCTTAAAGGAAGTGTTATTATGTCTGACTCTGCAACGAACGGTAACGAGCAAGCGGAGCAAAAGCGAGTAACAACCAGTCGCGGCGAAGCCGCGTCAGGGCGAAACGGCGAAGCCGTTGCCCCTAATAAAACCCTAGATATTGACACTATTGAGCACTACTTCTCTTTCCTGAGTTCTTCTTATCAAACACTGCACACCGTTTGTTTCATGGATATGGAAAGTAAAGAACCTCTGGAAGGTTTAGGAGTAGTACACGCGACAGCAACAGATATTATAAAAGTCTTAAAGAAGTTACACAGTCAAGCAATGGCTAGTGCGAGTATTAGTTCTGTTAGCGCACCCTTTCCTACCTTACACAGCACTCTTTGTTTAACTAACTTAAAGGGCCGTCGCACCGAAAACATTGAAAGTGTACGGGTGCTGTGTGTCGATATAGATAGCGTACTCGAAGGAAAAGCACTTAAAAAGCTCGTAAGCTCTATAAAAAGCTACGGCGCACAGATGGTAGTAGAAAGCTCTCCAGGCAAATACCATTTGTACTGGAAAGTCTCTGCGGCACTCAAATTTGAAACGTGGCAGATGTTTCAAAGAGGATTGGCTTACAAATTTGGCGGTGACTTAGGGCTGGACTCGCTCGCCAAGATAATCCGAGTGCCAGGTTGTGTGCGCTCATGCAAGGACGGCAGCATTTATATGCCTGAGATTCTCTCTATTACTAGCGAGTGTCAGGAGTTATCCGAGAAAGAGCTACTTGAAAAATTCCCTCTTATCCACTCTTGGGCTGATAGTGCGATAAAAGTGAAGGAAACCGAGAAACGAAAGGTGCGCCTCGCACTTAAAAAACTTAGAGCTAATAGTAATGGTCAGGGTTTATCAGTAGGTATTGGTAAGAAACTAGACGTATCAAAAGTTGGTCGCAACGAATCATTATACAGTGAAGTGTTCCGAGCGTGTGCGTCAGTTAAAAATGACAAGGCTTTTGGTGAGGATATCACTTTAGAACAAGCGATAGAACTAGGTGAGAGGGTTAACTCCCTGTTTGAGGTGAGTTTAGGTGATTTTGAAATAAGCAAAACCGCCAAATCCGCTTGGGAAAGAGGTGTGAGTGTGCGCTCGGAGCGTTTAGCGGAGCTTGAAGTCGGTGGTGGAGAGCGAGAGGAGCAAGTGTCAGAGAGCGACGACGTTCTATTAAACAAGTCCCGCAAGCGGGCCGTGGTTAATGGCGGTACGCCATTAAACGGGCCTTTGAAAACTTCAAAAAAAGGGAACGGGCCTGATGGGGCGACAACAGCGAGTGATAGATTAAGATTACCTCCTAAACCTCGCGCACCTTTCACGCACAAAAACCCCTTCACCGACAAAGCGATAGAAGAACGACTACTTACAAAAGAATCCGCGCACTTACTCCGCTTAAAATCAGGTATGCGAGGCGGCGATTTACTCGCGTTTAACACTCTCGACTTATCTTGGATGCTCCAAGACGGTCGAAGTGCCACGGTAGTAAACGGTATGGTGCAAGAAACTCTACTCGATACGGTAAACCATCCTCAGTTTCTAACCGATTTATGCACCAATAGAGAAGGAGTGCTCGACGCTAAAGAAAGAGGACGGCAAGAGCGCACCTTTCTAAGCGGTGGTAAGCAGCGCACGATAGTAAGTATGGTGCTGGCAAACGAGTCCATTACGGGAGGTGAATTAGCTCAGTTTGATGCAGTGCCTCACATGCTTCACTGCTCTAACGGTTTACTCGATATGGTCACGGGAGATTTACGCGCACCTCTACCAACTGACTACTTACTCCTTCGCACTTGCGTCAATTGGGATGAAGATGCTACCTGCCCCTGGTGGGAGGATTTTATTCACTCTGTCTTTAAGGGTGCTGATGACGAGGACGCTATGGTTGACTTCATGCAGGAGCTATTCGGTTACTCGATATCAGGCCATATAAGTGAGCAAAAAGTATTCTGCCACTCCGCAGGGGGTAGTAACGGTAAGTCCAAGGTCATGCAAGCTCTAATGACTATAAGTGGTAACTACTCCACAATGTTAGACCAGGATAACTCTATGGCTAGGCGCACTAGTGGTGGGAGTTACGGAGGTGCGAGTGGGGCGAGTGGTAGAGGTGTCGGAGGTGGTGGAAGCCCAGGTGCGGCTGGTAAAGCTTTCGAGCGTTTCGGAGCTATGATCGAAGGTCGTCGAATAGCCATAATTGACGACATTGAAAGCAACACAACGTGGAACGAGGGGTTCATTAAAATGCTCACCGCACCAACAGTTCGTGCTAGGGCTGAGTACGAGCAAAGCCGAGAAGCCCCTAATAGAGTAGCGGTTCACATGGGCTTAAACAGGATGCCCACACCTGAAACCGAGAACGACGGGCTTTTGAGAAGGTTATGCCTCGTGCCTTACCCCAATAAATTTGAACCTATTAGCAGTGTGAGTGATAAGATAGACAAGATGACTAAGCTTGAGAGTGAGGGAATATTGCGGTGGGCGGTAGAAGGTTATCGCCGCTTCAAAGAACAAGGAGGACTTATGTACCCAGAAGAAACCTTGCTCGCGGTAGAAGAGTACAAAGGCGAGTTCTTTGAGAGCCGCGCACTCATATTAGAGATGCTTAATAAGGGCGAGTATAAGCTAGGTATAGGGGGCGAACCAGCCGAAGGGAGCGAGTGGATAGAGGTAGGTAAACTAGCCGCACAGCTAGGTATGAATGTCAGAGACTTGCACTCAAGTCTAAAAAGCGAGGGCTTTGAGGTTGCCAGGAAGCGAATAGGGGGCCGTAAAACTAATGCGGTTAGCTGCGTATTCGCTAAAAAACTATTCGTAGAAGATGAGTTTGGGGCAGCAGTAGAATCATAGAAATAAACTAGAAAGAAGTGTAACTTAAAACACTTTAAGTGGTTTAAAGTGGGTCAAGTTATTTTTTTAAGTTTCTTGTAATAATTACAGCTATTTAATTTTATATTTTTAAAAGTAATTTTTAGTTTAAATTAATTAAAGTAATTTAGTTGAATAATTACAGCCCTATTTACCCTAATGTGTGTCAGATAAAAAACCATCTGACACACACCTACACACATTGAAAATAAGTAGCTGTAATACCTCATTAAATGTGTGTCAGATAAAAACTTGGTCATCTGACACACACCTACACAAATTGAAATTAAGTAGCTGTAATCATTGAGTCGGCATTTTTTGCCGATTTTAATACTCGATCACAGAGTATTTTTTAATAGTTTTTATTTAAGGTGCTTTCAAGTTTATATTTTGAATAAGTTGGGTAGTTCTATAGGTAATCTTGAAAGCACTAAAAAGTATCTGACACATTTGAAATATAAGTAGTTGATTTTATTAGGGTCAAAATAGGTGTGTGTCAGTGGTGTCAGATAGCTTTTTTTGAGAAAAAGGGTCTATCTGACACATATGGAATATAAGTAGTTGATTTTACTAAGGTCAAAAAGGTGTGTGTCAGTGGTGTAAGATGTTTTGAATAAACTATTTATAATATAAGTATGTAAGAGTTTTCTTTTTGTATTTATTTTTTATTTTGAAAAATAAGAAGAGTAATTTAAAAAAAGAATTACCTATTCTGTGTACTAGGAAAGTTTTGTGCGAAGTATCTGACACACACCCCCCAAATACAGTGTTTTAATATTGCCACAGCCACAAGTTATTTTAACTCACTTAAAGTAATTAATTCACGAGTTAATCACGATTGCCCTACTCTTGATGAGTGCGCCACAGGTCTTAATGGTGCGTCCAAGGGGAGTGTGAGGGGAAGTTGTAGGTTTTAGGTGGAGTGCGAGAGGTGGTGAGGGAATGTGAGTGTCAGGAGTGCGTGGGAGGCTTAGGATTAGTTTGGTTTACCATTACGGTTAGAGTGTTTGGGGAGAGTGTTTGGGGTGAGTGTTAGAAAGGTGTTTTAGTTTTGTCATAGTTTTATCGCAACGGCATTTAAGAAAAAAATAAGGGAGCCACAATTGCGACTCCCTTACGCCTCCCAGGACACTACCCCTGAAGGACTTCTTTCTAACACAAGGAATGATAGAAATTTATGAAAACTTCCATGAGATGATACCTGCTTTTATCATTTCGTCACATATATGTGCTTGTACGGCTATGTGTTCAGAGAGAAATTTAGCGCGATTTTCAGGGTTTAAGGATTTAGCCACAAGTGCGATTACCCCTTTCCAGCGTTCCTCGTTGTCTAGGGCTATCTGTGTGGAGCATTTTTTACAGGTGCCATAGCCCTTATCCCGATCAGGATCTTGCGCTTGTGGTTCTGTATAGATGCCACAACAATGACATATTTTTTGTCGTTTGGTTTTCATAGTGTTCCTTGTGTTTACCATTTAGGGATTAAATTACGTTCCTTACATTCGGCTTCGTAGCTATCTACAAGTGCGTTGGCTAAATCAGCCACAGAGATATACGGCTGAGGGATAATACCACTTGCCATTATAAAATCGTAACTTTCGCGTAACTGTTTTAAATATTTTTGTGGTTGTACGCCTTCAATACAAGCTAATTTTCCTAAGTAGGTGCAATGCTCTATTAGTTTTTTGTTTGGATCTATCTGATACATTTTGTTTCCTTGTTTTAAGTAGTTTTAACCTGTTTAATCTCGCGGTCGTTTAGGCAACTATAAAAAACATCGGCAAAGCTCCAATTGCCAGGAGCGTTGGAAAACAACTTTTCAAGTGTAGCGCGTTCCTCTAACGTCATTTCGGGTAAAGGATTGTTGGAGTGCCAGCCATACGGTGATCTATGTTCCCATATAAATTGCGCTCTTGTGCGAGTGATAGGCGGTTTAACAGTGAAGTATTTTGAAGGATCGTTTATATCATTATGCATTTTATTTACCTTGTGTTTTAAGTTTTAAGAGTGAGCCACAGATTTATTTTCAGAGTGCTTTTCAGCCATAGTATTAAGCGCGGTATAAACATCGTGCTCGGATGATTCCTCTTCAGGCCCGTTAGTCATACCAGGTTGAAAAACTTGCCCTATAGAGCACATTGCCGCGTAAGTAGGATGATATTGACCGCCATGCCATTCGGTAAGGTGCCAGTATGCGCCGATTAATAAACTGTCAGGAGTTGCGCTTGAACATTCACCTATATAAAGCCATTCGTCATTATCACCTTCAAAATCATTTATTAGGTTTGCGAAAACGTGTAAAAGTCCAATTAATTCGTCATAGGTTGTATTGCTATCTGTATAAAAAATAGCGCGTTCTATATCAGTGTGAAGTTTAGTTATCTGTTTTATTGTGTTCATTTTAATTACCTTGTGTTTATTAAATTAAAGAAAGTTTGTTATCCTCTGATAGTTCAAAGAAAATAATTACTCGATTAAGATGTTTAAAAAATCGTCTACTTCCAAGTAATAATAAAAAACCTTGCTGTTTATTAAATTGACACCCTTCAATTTTACGCTGCAATTGATTAGCTAAATCTATTAAACTAGTGATGTTAAAAGTGTGCTTTAATCCTGCCGGACTAAACACAACTAAAGTGTGCATACAGTTAAATCTTAGTTTTGAATTAATCATTTTAATTACCTTGTTAAGTGTTAAGTTATGCCGCCTCACGCGCCACAAGTGAGTCAACTATAGCGCGAGCACTAACAATACAGTTATCACCGTAATATCCCCAACACGATTCAATTTCGATTCCAAGTGCGTCGGTTATCTCGTAACCATACACGTTGCCACAAAGGAATTGATCGTATGTATCAATTTCGTTTGTAAGGTAACTTTCAATCTTTTCACGCAATTTTTTAGTAACTCGCGTTATATTGTATTCTTTGCGTACCTGTTCTAGTGACACAAAAATAATACCAAGTTGGCCGCTATCAAAACGGCAACTAAAAGGATAGGTGCGAATAGTTATTCCACTATGATCGTACATATAGATCGGTAGGCTGATATATTCCTTGTCGTTATTTTCGATTGATTGCGCTTGTTCAAGCGTTAAACCGTGATCGGTATCGCCTAAACTATAGCGCCCGTGAAAACACGCCATAGTGCCTAAGTTATCCCAATTTCGCGGTGATTCGGAGTGATCGTCATTAATTATTTTTATGATATAACCTTTATAGTTCTCTGTAGTTTCCATTTTTTATTCCTTGTGTTTAAGTGTTTAAAAAAATTATTCCGTGTCGTATACCTTTAAATCGTCCCATAACGGCAAATCAAATTTGAACGCGTCACCTAATTCTTTATTGCGCTCTTTTCTATATGCCAGCTCTTTTAAATATCCTTTATGGGATAGTAAAGCGTTACTTGATCCTCCAGTTGGTAATACTCTTAATTCAGTACATGGGATATCGTGATCGTCGTATAGTGCCATTTTAGTTACCTTGTGTTTATTAAATGTTAATCAGTGCAAGTGTTAGTCGCCTCGAAAGTTTTAAGCGCTTTAATCCGTATAGTTGCGCTCCAAACATTATCAGTTGATTCGTATAGTTCAAAAGTATCGTTATTACTGGAAGTGTGCGCGCAAAATTCCTTTGTATCGTCTAAATACGCCTTAACCTCATCAATGGTTATAAAAATATAATACTCGCTTGCGGCTTCAATTACAGTTTTATATTCAAACTGCGATTCAATTTCACCTACTGGAAAGCAATCAAACATGACATTTTTTAAATTATGAGTTCCTTGGTACCTTGTTTCGGGTTCCATAACGATCAGATATTGAATATCTTGCCAGCATAGATCCTCTTTTAAATAGTTACCTGTTGCCTCAAAATAAGCACTGTTTAATCGCTTAAATTGATCGCTCCAATTACCTTCTGCCACAAGTTGCGAATAATTACCGCCGCTATCCTCATGTTCGCACTCGTATTCGACTTGTCGATCAAGATTCTCACGCAAGTATTTTTCTATAAAACCGTGCTTAATTTCGTTTAACTCTTCAGTTAAATTTTCAATTTTCAGCTCTTGATCGTCGTTTTCGTTTAAATGCTTTTCAATAATTTCGGAATAATCGCGGTAGTTATTATCGTTTAAAAGTTTAATAGCGTTTAAGTGCTCTAGTGTGCCTCTTAGTGTCATTTTTTTACCTTGTGTTTAATCAGTGTTAAATAAAAAGTTTAGCTATACCGAAGCCAATTAAAACAGGTATTGCCACAATTAAAGATACCTGAATTAATCCAGCCACAAGTGCTATTATTATTGCTGTTAATCCTGCCAATATGTTTAATATTGAGTCCATTTTTTACCTCTTTTAGTTATTGCCACAAAAGTTATTTAAAACGAGCCATATAGTTTATTATAAGTTTTAAGAGGCAAAATTTGCCGTGCGAGTAACAGTAAATTTTTAAGATGATCGTTGCGTGTAGTGTATAGATCGTAGGGTGTATGCTGTAAGCTATCACTTGCCGCTTTTATACGTTCAAGATCGATTCTAATTAGTTTAGCCCTATCTTTTGATAAGGGTATATTTTGCAAGTATTTTGCAAGTAATAACACCGATTCAGTGTGGTAGTTTTCGCTGGTTAAGCGTTCAATTTTTTTAATTATGGTGTCAATAGTATACATTTTTTTTACCTTGTGTTTAGCGATCTATCACTTACAAGTGCAAGTGATAGATCGGTT
>Ga0307379_10012610_pt1 | contig 11013 bp, 9 predicted proteins | sample UN2MG_FD_202237 | JGI IMG/M metagenome (GOLD analysis project Ga0307379, IMG submission 202237) | Soil microbial communities from Risofladan, Vaasa, Finland - UN-2 | ecosystem: Environmental > Terrestrial > Soil > Coastal area > Acid sulfate soil | place: Finland: Risofladan, Vaasa | collected... | reverse complement strand
GTCGAGCCTTCGGTCGAGTCCCATCTGCAGGTCGCGATCGGGCGCATTCGCCGCATCGAGGGAGACCCGCATCACGCTGCCAATGCCTACAGGCGCGCGCTCGAGCTCTTCGCGGAGATCAACGCGACCGCGGATACCATCGCGCGAACCCGTCTCGAGCTAGCCGACGCCTTGACCGCAGCGGGCGACCATGAGGCCGCAGCGAACGAGCTCGCTGGTGTAGAGGGCGATAGCCGAGCGAATGGACGGACCAGCCTGGTCGCGCGAGCGGTCGGCATGCTGGGCTCGATCGATGAGCTTGCCGGCCGAGCGCGGGACGCGCAGGTTCGATACGAGGAAGCCGCCTCTCTGGCCGCGAAGGCCGGAGATGCGCCGGGCTATCGCCGTTGGCTTTCGGCCAGCAAAACGCTCCGAGCGAGCATCTAGCACTCTGCTATGCTTCGCCGCATGCGGCGCTGCTGCTGGATAACAATTCTGCTCGCGGTCCTCGGCTGCAACTCGCTCGGTGAATTCAGCACGGGAGATGATGCGGTCTATCGAGGCGACATCTTGGGGGTGAACGATCCCCTCAATTGCCCCGATGGGATCGACTGCTCTTTCATACGCCGCGGATTTCCATCCGGGGTCACGCTGGGTCTCACGTTCGAGCCTGACGAGCAGTATGTCGATCCCGGCACCATCTCGACCAGTGGCGAGCCTTGCGGCCCCACGTTCCAGAACACCCCCTTGCTCTCGATTCCGCCCCTCTCGCACGATCAGCTCGGCCAATACGAGTTTCCTGGCGGCGGCAGGATCCGAAACTACATGTTCGTCGTTCAGCCTGAGTCCGGCCCGCTCGCGGGCAGAGATGGGATGGTGTTCTTGTCGCTCCTGCGAAATGGCCGTATCGAGGTGCGGGTGGTCGCCGGTCCGGGTCTGGTCATTTGCGACCCGGCCAACTGCGAGCAGATCAATTCGGGCGACTGCGATTACTTCGGTGTGTTCAGTCTGGATCGGGAGGCGCTTTGATGCGCGTCCTCGGGATCGAGAGCTCTTGCGACGAGACGGCCGCGGCGGTGGTAACCGAAGACGGCGAGGTCTTGACCGACGTGGTGGCGAGTCAGATCGCCATGCATGGTCCGTACGGCGGCATCGTTCCAGAGCTCGCCTCACGTGCGCACATGCAGGCGATCATTCCGGTGATTCGCGAGGCCGTCGCTGGGCTTGAAGGGGGGCTCGACGCCATCGATGCGATTGCGGTTACCGAAGGTCCTGGGTTGGTTGGATCACTTCTCGTCGGGGTGCAGGTTGCCAAGGCTCTGGCCTGGAGCCTCGGAAAGCCTCTGGTGGGGGTGAACCACCTCGACGGCCATCTCGCTGCGGTTTACCTCCGACGATCTGGACGAGACGAGCCCGTCGAAGCGCCCGAGTTGCCGTTCGTCGGTTTGCTGGTGAGCGGTGGGCATACGGCCCTCTACCGCGTCGACAGCTTCGCGGACATCGAGCTACTCGCGCAGACGCGCGACGACGCGGCGGGCGAGGCCTTCGACAAGGCCGCCAAGCTCCTCGGCCTCGGATACCCGGGCGGGCCCGTGATCGACCGGCTGGCTGCGGTCGGTGATGCCGCTGCGGTTTCGTTTCCTCTTCCCATGGCATCCCGGAAAACACTCGAATTCAGCTTCTCGGGTCTCAAAACGGCACTCGCCCGCCGAGTCCAAGAGCATGGAGTCCCCGAGGACGAGCAGAGTCTCGCCGACCTTTGCGCTTCGTTTCAGGGGGTCATCATCGAAAGTCTGGTGCGGAAATCAATCCTCGCTTGCAAGCAAGAGGGGCTCGATCGGCTGGTCATCACTGGCGGGGTCGCCGCCAATCGTGGTCTACGCGCACGCGCTAGGGAAGTCTGCGAGGTCAACGGCATCAGGCTCTTCGTGCCGCCGCCAATCTCTTGCACGGACAACGCTGCGATGATCGCGATGGCCGCCGTACACCGTCTTCGCGTGGGCGAGCACGATGATCTCTCCTTCGCCGTCTACTCTCGAGACCCGGACCGCCGCCGCGGCAAGTTCCGGCGGGATGGAACACTGGTCGAGCGCACATAGGCGTGCCATGAACGCACGCGCGTCCGATTCGATTGATACTCGCTACGTGGAAGTGGCGCTTCCGGTTCCACTCAGGAAGGTCTTCACCTACGACGTGCCGAGCGGACTGCACGGCGCCCTCCGTCCGGGAAGCCGAGTGGCCGTCTCCTTCAGCCGACGCAAGCTCGCGGGCTTCGTCGTTAGCGGCCGTGAGGACCTGCCCTCGGGCGTCTCTCGCGCGCTACCGGTCGCAGGGCTTCTCGAATCGGAACCCGTTTTCACTCCCGAGCTTCTGCGGTTCCTGGACCGAGCAGCGAAGTACTACATGCACCCGCTTGGCGAGGTCCTTCGCGCTGCGGCCCCAGCATTGCCGACCGGGGCGATGCGTCGGTTGCGGGCCGATGGCTTTCTCGAGGCCACGGAAAACCTGCCTGGTCAGCGCGTGGCGCAGCCCAAGACGTGGAAAGTGACGGCCACGGGTCGAGATCGAGAAGGTCTTCGTCTCGGCGCGCGGCAACAGCGCCTACTCGACCGCCTCGAGGCTCGTGAATCGCTCTTGATCGACGAGCTTCGTGGCGAAATTAAGGATCCTCGCGCCGTGATTCGCTCCCTTTCGGAAAAAGGGCTCGTCGCGTTTGAAGAAGTCGACGCCGTCAGCGACCCGTTCTTTCGCACACCTGTGCAGCGCGACTCGCCACCTGCGCCAACGGCGGCCCAGGAAGTCGCGATCGCCGCGATCACCGAGGCCATCGTGAATCGGGCCGGCGCCTCGTTTCTGTTGCACGGGGTGACCGGTTCCGGAAAGACGGAAGTCTACCTCCGCGCGATCGACGAGGTGCGCCAAGCGGGTCGAGGCGCAATATTGCTGGTGCCGGAGATTGCGCTCACACCCCAACTCGTTGGGCGTTTTCGTGCGAGGTTCGGCGACGACATCGCCGTGCTGCACAGCGGCCTCACGATACGGCAACGTGATGACGCCTGGCAGTCGCTTCGTCAGGGGAGGGTGCGAGTCGCGATCGGCGCGCGCTCCGCTTTGTTTGCGCCGGTTGCCGACCTCGGTCTGATCGTCGTCGACGAGGAACACGATCCCTCGTTCAAGCAGGACGAGGGCTTTCGCTACCACGCGCGGGACATGGCATTGCTCCGGGCGCAATACGCAGGCGCGGTCTCTGTGCTCGGAAGCGCCACGCCTTCGATCGAAACCTACTATCGAGCCAACCAAGGAGGCATTCGATTGCTCTCCCTTCCGACACGCGCCACCGGTGCGGCGATGCCTGAAGTCGAGATCGTCGACCTTCGAAGGCATCGGAGCGGACCCACGGGCCACCCGCTTCTTTCCGGCCCCTTGCACCAGGCGATCGGCGACTGCCTAGAGACCGGGCACCAAGCGATCATCTTTCTCAACCGACGGGGCTTTTCGCCGAGTATTCGCTGCGCCGCGTGTGGCGCCTTGGCGGAGTGCCCAGCCTGCAGCGTCGCTCTCACGGAGCATAAGGCGCAGGGCGCGTTGCGATGCCATTATTGCGACTTCCAACGAGCGGTCGCACAGCCTTGCATCGCCTGCGGTAGCCCGGAGTACAAGCGCCTTGGCGTTGGCACGGAGCAGCTCGAGAAGTCGATTGAAGAGAGCTTCCCAAAGGCCCGCGTGGCTCGACTCGATCGTGACACGGCATCGGGTGAGGGCGTCGAAGCGGTGCTCGATCGGCTCCGAAGCGGAGAAGTCGACGTGCTGGTGGGCACGCAGATGGTCACCAAGGGCCACGACATTGCGGGTGTCACCCTAGTAGGCGTCGCGCTCGCCGACCAAAGCCTTGCATTTCCGGATTTTCGCGCGTCGGAACGAACGTTTCAGCTTCTAGCGCAGGTCGCCGGTCGGGCAGGCCGCGCCGAGGCGCCAGGCAAAGTGGTCCTGCAAACGTATCAGCCCGATCACCCGGCCGTGCGCTTGGCGGCTAGCCACGACTACGAAAGCTTCTATGACGAAGAGATACGCGCCCGTGACGAAGTGGGTTATCCACCCTTTGCCCGCCTGGTCTCGGTGAGAGTTCATGCGGGTGCCGAGGCCGACGCGAGGGGTGCGACCCAAGTTCTCGCGGACGCCGCCCGGCAGCACCCAGCGGTCAGAGAAGGGGCGGTGCAGGTCTTGGGCCCGGCGCCGGCGCCTCTCGTGCGCCTTCGGGGGCGCTACCACTACCGCCTCCTGCTCAAATCGAGCGACCGAAAGCTGCTTCGAAACGTCACCGCCCAGCTAGCTGCGCGAATCGATCAGGGCCTGCCCCCCAGCCATGCGACTCTCGACATCGACCCGCTCTAGTATGACGAGAGGGATGGGACGCCGAACGGTTCGCGCATAGTCGCGCCAGTGTGGGTTGTACTGCTCGGCCGCAGGCCAGATCGCGTCGTACTCCGTATCCGTCGCCTGACGCGCGCGGACTTGACGCTGTTCCTTGCCGAGCTGGACGCGGGCGAGGGGATCTGACTGGAGATTTAGCCACCAGGCGGGCTGTGTTTCCTTGCCGCCGTTGGATGGGTAGACGATCAGATCCTTCCCGTACGGCATGTAGACGAGCGGGGTGGTTCGTTCCGCGCCGCTCCTGCGACCCGTCGTGCTGAGAAGCAGGACTCTTCGTCCAAGCCCTACGCTTCCGACGAAGCGGCCGCCCAGCGTCTTGTAAAGCGCTGTGTGGATACGCCCGAAGAGACGCCAATCGCGTCCGCTCACGCCGCCGCTTCCCGCTCGCTCCGAGTCGTGGGTTGGCGCGCGGCATCTTCGGCCGCGAGGAAGCCAAAGGTCAGGGCCGGGCCGATCGTGCCCCCGGCCCCAGGATAGGTGCGTCCCATGACCGAGGCCGAGGAGTTGCCGGCGGCATAGAGGCCCGGAATTGGCCGGCCGTCTTCTTTGAGCACGCGGCTATGTTCGTCCGTGACGAGCCCTCCTTTGGTTCCGAGGTCGCCCGGGTAGATCTGCACCGCGTAGAATGGACCGGTCTCGACCGGACCGAGCGAGCAGTTCGGCTTCACCCGTGGGTCGCCGTAGTAGCGATCCTGTGCGCTCCAGCCGCGATTGAAGTCCGGGTCCTCCCCTTTCACTGCATGCTCGTTGAAGCGCGCAATGGTCGCGTTCACCGTCGCAAAAGGGATCTTCAATTGCTCGCAAAGCTCTTCGAGCGACTCGGCTTTGTAGAGGAAGTTTCCGTCTCGGTACCGTCGAGGGAGTTGCTTGTCCGGCATGACCTTGCCGGGCGCTATCGGTCCCGCGATCGACGACTTGCGATACGTGGCGTCGAAGATGTGGAACCAGCGCGGATTGGCAGCGCCGGTCTTGGCTACGTCGTCGTACATGCCGTTGACCACATCGATATACGGCGCGGCCTCGTTGGTGAACCGCTTGCCGTCTTGATTGACGAACAATCCGTGCGGCAAGCTCTTTTCGACGACCAGTACCCAGGAAAACGGGGACTTGGGCACGAGCGAAACCGGCGTCCACCAGGCTTCATCCATCAGGTCGAGAGCGCCCCCAGCATCCCGCCCCATCGCGATCGCATCCCCCGTGTTCGATGGCGTTCCCGCGGTCCATTCCGTCGTGATCGGATGCCGCTGGTACTGCTTTCGCATCTCGAGGTTCCGCGAAAATCCGCCCGCCGCCAGCACTACGCCGCGGTTCGTCTTGAGCCGCAGTGTTTGACCTTCCCTAGTGATCACGGCACCGACGACCTTGCCATTTTCGAACAGCAGCTCGTCGACGCTGGTATTGAGCCAAAGCGGGACGTTTCGCTCCTTCAACGAGTAGAGAAGGCGCCCCATCAGGGAGTTGCCCGCGCAGAGCTTGGTGTCGCGCCCCCAGCGCTTCCGCTTGAAGTGGCGCAGCATGTACAAGAACATCTGCCAGGCCATGAACATCATCGTCCTGAAGCCTACGCCGATCGCAGCCTGTGCCTCCTTGGCCGTGATTCCGAACTTCCCGAGGATTTGCGATTGCGGGTGAGGCCTGCGAAGTCGAATCAGGTCGTCCCTGAGCTTCGCACCATCGAAGGGCACCGGATCCATCGAGCGCCCACCGGGGCGGCCCCCGGGAGCTTCCGGGTAGTAGTCGGTGTACTTCGCGAGAGGGATGTACCGGACGTGCGTTTTCGCGTGCAGGTATTCGAGCACTCGCTTGCTCTCGCGGATGTACAGCCAGAGTCGCTCGTCGGGCACCTCACCCTTGGTGATGTGCTTCAAGTAGCGAAAACCGTCTTCGTCCGAATCTGCGATGCCCTCGTTCATCATGCCTGGGTTGTTGGCCACCCAACAGACACCCCCGGACATCGCCGAGTTGCCGCCGTAGAGATCGCTCTTTTCGACCAGCAGGACCTCGAGTCCGAGGTCGTGCCCGCGAACGGCAGCCCCCATGCCGGCGGCGCCGCTTCCCATCACGAGTAAATCGACTGTACGGTCCCAATCCGCCATTGCGGCGCTCCTTTACTTCAGGCCGGTTCGAAAAATAGAACATGTTCTAGCGATGCGGACCTGTCAAACGCCCCTGATCTTGCGGCAAGCGGTGCTGGGCGCTAGAAAAATCGAGGTTTCCACTGTCTTGAGAGGCTCGACGCTCGGAGGTTTCAGTTTGATTCGCCCCATTCTCTTCTATCCCGACAAACGTCTCCGCGAGCCCGGCAAGGATGTCGAGGTGTTCGATGCTGAGCTTCATCAGCTGATCGACGATATGGCGGAAACCATGTACGCGGCACCGGGGGTCGGACTGGCTGCCCCTCAGATCGGGGTGTCGAAGCGGCTGTTCATCGTCGATGTGGCAACGGACGACGACGAACCGAGCGACCTTCGCGTCTTCATCAACCCGGAGATCCTCGCCACGGAGGGCGAAACGACCTTCAACGAAGGCTGCCTGTCTTTCCCGGGGGTCCGCGAAGACATCGATCGGGCTGAACGCGTCAGAGTTCGCGCGCTCGACCAGGACGGCAATCCGTTCGAGCTCGAGGCGGACGGGCTGCTGGCGATCGCCATTCAACACGAGAACGATCATCTCAACGGTGAGCTCATGATCGACCATCTCAGTGTCTTGCGCCGCCGAGTGTTGCACCGCGCGATGAGCAAGCGCGCTGCGGCCGAAGCCGCCCAGTAACGGCCCCCGTGAGAACCATCTTCTTCGGCAGCCCGGACTTCGCGGTGCCCTGCCTCGACGCACTTCACCAGATCAGTGAAATTGCCGTGGTGATTTCCCAGCCCGATCGGCCGGCGGGGCGTGGGCTTGAGATGCGTCCGCCAGCGGTGAAGAAGCGCGCGCTCGAGCTCGGGATCGAGGTTTGGCAACCCACGAAGGTCCGCACGGCCGATTTCGCGAGCCGGCTGCGAGCCCTCGAGGCCGATGTGGCGGTCGTGGTGGCATATGGCCGCATTCTTCCCCGTGCGGTGCTCGACGCGCCACGTCTGGGCTGCGTGAACGTGCACGCGTCATTGCTCCCGCGTTGGCGTGGTGCCGCGCCGATTCAATGGGCGATCGTGCACGGCGATCGGGTCAGCGGTGTCACTTTGATGCAGATGGATGAAGGAATGGACACCGGGGCGATCATAGCGATGGAATCGACTCCGATTCAGAGTACGGATGACGCCGAATCGCTGAGCAAGCGGCTTTCAGAGATGGGTGCCAAGCTCTTGCGAGCGCAGTTGCCGCGCTACGTGGCTGGCGAGCTGACGGCAAAGCAGCAAGACGAGAACGCAGCGACGATGGCACCTCTCCTCACCAAAGATCACGGCCGAATCGACTGGAACAAGCCGGCGGAGGCCGTGCACGACCAGGTCCGCGGCATGAACCCATGGCCTGGCGCCCACACGGCTCTCCACGGTCGGCGTATCAAAGTACATCGCACAGTTACGTCGACCCTCGATCCGGAGGGAGCGCCGCCAGGGCAAGTCATCGCGCTCGATGCAGATGGGATTCTGGTAGCCTGCGCAGAGGGCACGTTGGAGATTCAGGAGCTGCAAGAGAGCGGGCGAAAGCGAGTCGACGCCCGCGCCTTTGCCACCGGGCGCGGAGTCTCGGTGGGCGATCGGTTTTCGAGCGAAGGGATCGAGGGATGAAGATCTATACGAAGACGGGCGACTCCGGCGAGACCGGGCTGTTCGGCGGCGCCAGGGTTTCGAAAGCGTCGCTTCGCGTCGAAGCGTACGGCGAAATCGACGAGCTCAACAGCACCTTGGGTTGGGCGAGGGTGGAGATTTCGGACCCAAATCTCGATGCGATCCTGAATCGCATTCAAAACGACTTGTTTGAAGTCGGTGCCGAGCTCGGTTCGACCGAGGACCGCAAACAGAAGAGCACGATGCCGTTGATCAAGGAGCCTCAGGTCGAGGCCCTCGAGCGCGCGATCGACAAATACGAGCAAGGTCCGCCAGCGCTTACGACATTCGTCTTGCCCGGTGGGTGCGAAAGCGCAGCGCGTTTTCACATCGCTCGGTGCGTCTGCCGTCGCGCAGAGCGCGCCTTGGTGACGCTGGGCGCGCAAGAAAGCCTCCGCGGAGAGCTATTTCGGTACGTCAATCGCCTGAGCGACCTGCTTTTCGTCCTGGCTCGGTACGCGAATCACGCGGCGGGCGTGGCGGACATTCCTTGGAAGGGTCAGGCCGGCTAAGGCATGTCGTCCGGATCCAGCGTGAAGTCACGCGTGCCGATTCGACCATCGCCAAGCACGTCTCCGGGCAAGTCGAGGCCTTGTCGCATTTCCTCGACTGCCTCGTAAAGCGCCGCCCGCTCCGAGGCGAGCCGACGAATGATCGCCGATCCCCATAGACGCTTTGCTCGAATCTTGATCGACGTCCAGGTGCGCCAGAAGAGCTCGAAATAGACCAACGCGAGCGCTCCACCGAATGCGCCGATCAGGAAAGTCGTAATGCCTGCCGCCCAGGGCGCGCGTGGAATCCCCGCGAATGTGTTGTGGAGCTCGATCTGTCCGAGGCCTACCAGCAGAGCAGCGACGAGCCAGGCTAAGGGAAACAGAACCAGTCCGGTGAGCAGCTTGATCGTCGCGGTGTCCTTGTACTGTTTCGAAGCGATGCGCGAGATCAGGTTCACCAGGAAATAAGGCGCAGCGTTGATCATCGAACCCAGGAACAGGACCGGCGGAAAGACCAGGAAGACTACCGCGGCTTGGACGACGAGGAGCAGCGGAAGCCATTTGGATTCCATGGGACGCGGCTTGTCGAGATCGTCGTCTTCGAGCTTCACTGCGACGAGCGCCTGATCGTAGGCAAAAACGCGTTCGAGCAGTGCTTGGACACCCTCGGGATCCGTTTCGAGCCGTGCGTAGTAGGCTTTCCACACCCGCGCCATCCCCATGGCGCGTTCGAGCATGTCAGCAGCTTTGAGGTTCGCGCCGACTCGCTTCGCCCTTTCCGCCCTGACCAAGGAGCGCACGCGATTCATCAGTTGATTGAGCTCCCAGCTCTCCGTCGCATGGGTGACTTCTTGGAGAACCGGTTCGAGAAGCTGGGTGAGCTCGCTGCTCCTCGCGCGAAACGCGTCGTCGTCGTCTTCCGCGATCGGCGCTAGCAACTCGGGCGAAAGTGTCAGGGGCGCATGAAATTCGACCAGTACGTCCGAGCGGAACGAAGTCTTGTCGTTGTAGTGAAGGCCCACCGGAATTATCACCGGTAGCGCTCCGTTCTCTACGCAGAGTTGCTTGGCGCGATAGTAAAGACGCGCAGCGCCTGTCTTGAGCTCTTGCAAGAACGGATCATCGTGACTCACGCCTTCCGGGAAGAGCGCGGCAAATCCACCATCACAAACCGCTTGCGCCAGGGCATCCAGGCTTTCTCGATTGGCTTTCCGCCGCGTGTCGTCGTCCGCGTCTCTCAAATCGGACGCGCGAAAAATGGGAACCGTGCCCAGCGCCTTCATCAGTCGCCCAATCATCGGCCAGCGAAAGAGCCCGTGCCTCGCCCCGAAGACGACCCGTCTCGGAAAGCAACTGATGATCAAGGCAGGGTCGACCAGCCCGTTCGGATGCCAGGCGACCAGAATGCCGCCCCCAGATGTCGGCACGTGCTCGAGGCCGCTCACCTCCACCCGGCGGAAGAACGAGCCCACGAGAAACCGCACCAAGCGAACCGCGTTTCCCCGATCGAGCTCCACACCGGCATACTATCCCTTTGAAAAGAGACCTGTCCCCTTTTTCAATACGCGCTAGATCGGTCGGGTTATGCGGAGCGGCTTGGCTTACGGCTTCCTGATCGCGATCGCCCTCTCGTCAGGCGCGTGCCGGAGAAGCACTGAAGAGGTCCCGGCGACGCCAGCTCCGAATCCGCTTTCAACAAGCTCGCCGGTTGCAGACGAGGAAGAGCCCACGAAGTACGTGGGAACCCCGCAGTGCGCTTCCTGCCATCAGGCCGAGCAGGAGGCGTGGCGCGGGTCGCACCACGATTTGTCCATGCAAGAAGCGACGCCGAGCACCGTGCTTGGCGACTTCAACGACGTGACCGTGAAGTATTTCAAGGAGACGATGCGGTTCCTCAAGGAGGGCGACGCATTCTTCGTGGAGGCACTCGGCGCCGATGGAAAGCGCGCCCGCTTTCCAGTGATCTACACGTTTGGCGTCGAGCCGCTCCAGCAGTACCTCGTCGAGATCGAGCCCGGCCGCCTCCAGTCGTTTCTCCTCGCATGGGACACGCGACCCAAAGGGAAGGGCGGTCAGCGATGGTTTCATCTTCAGCCCGAGGAGTACATCGAGCCCGGCGATCCGCTGCATTGGACGGGCCCGAGCTACAACTGGAACGACAACTGCGCCGACTGTCACTCGACGGCGGTGAAGAAGAGCTACAAGCGCGCGACCAAGCGCTACTCCACGGAGTTCGTCGAGATCGACGTGGGTTGCGAGGCTTGCCACGGTCCGGGCTCGAAGCACGTGGAGCTTGCGAAAGCGGCTGCAGCCGCCGATCAGCGCCTAGCCGCGAATGCCGGCTT
>Ga0307379_10012609_pt1 | contig 11013 bp, 11 predicted proteins | sample UN2MG_FD_202237 | JGI IMG/M metagenome (GOLD analysis project Ga0307379, IMG submission 202237) | Soil microbial communities from Risofladan, Vaasa, Finland - UN-2 | ecosystem: Environmental > Terrestrial > Soil > Coastal area > Acid sulfate soil | place: Finland: Risofladan, Vaasa | collected... | reverse complement strand
ACTCTATTTTTGAACAATCGGTATTCTGAATAATCCCGGGCATGGTGTATGCTAAACCTAAAAAGGGATCATAAGCTAATGCTTCTAATTCGACACCCGTATATCCCAAACCAATAACTACTTTACTGACTCTTGGTGGTATGATTTTATGGTATCTATAAATCTGCTTTACTAGTTCGACAGTCTTTTCTAATATCATCATTTAATAATAAAGATTTAAAAAAATAAAGTTAATGTGAATTTTTGGTTTGTTTAAAGAAAACTACTTAATTAGATTTCCACTTTTTTCAATTTCCTTGGTTTAAGAATCTTGAGATAGACTATGCTTGAAATCACTCCTACTGCAGCAATCGCCGATATTATTATTATTAACATTAAGATAGGATCAATTTCAGGCGTTGTACTTAGCTCAAGAATTAGCAATCCGCCCCCCAACGCAACATAGATATAATCTCCATCAACATCAATATCGTGGGCAGCACTCACATCGTTTGTCCGTTCAGCGATTTCAACAATTGAAGTAGGATCACTCACATTGAATACTTCAACGCCATTATTATCAGCAATATACAGAAGACTATCTCTCTCTTTTATTCCTAATTCCTCTCCTCCATCATTATCATCGTAAAAATCAAGCATTTGTGGTGATATTGGATCAGAAATATCTATTACTCTTATACCCGCTCCCCAACATGCAAGAAATAGCATATCATTCGTAATATGGATGTCATTAGCTCCTCCCGTTTGAGAAACTATTGCTACAAGTTGTGGTGAACTAGGATTAGAAATATTTACCACTTTTAATCCTACTTCTGCGTTTGCTAAATAAGCAAAATTTCCTTTAATTTCTATAGCGTCACTTCTAGTATCACTAAACTCCCCTAAAAAAACGGGATCCATAAGATCGCTTATATTAAAGATTTTAAATCCTGCGTTCATATAAGTTACACACGCATATGATCCGGAAACAGCAATTCTGATTGCGCCTCCCACGTTATCCTGACCTAATAATTGCGGGTTGCTTGGATTTGATATGTCTGAGATAACAAGACCATTCAAAACTGTCGCAAGATATGCTATATTGCTTTCAACTTCAAATCCTAATGACCCTCCGCATAGTACTTCTCCTAATTTTTGAGGATTTTGGGGATCTTGAATATCAATTATCATCAAACCTTGATTATTTGTTACATAGGCATTATCTCCAACTACGTGAACGTCATATCCAACCTCTAAATCAATGAAACCAACCCTATTCAAGTATAGACTTTGAGTTGATTGGGCTCGAGCAGTAAATAAAAAAATTGAAAATATAAACATAAAAATAATGAGAGTGATAGATAGAGGTTTTCGAACCAAACTAATTAATAACATTTTTCTTCTTGAAAACAGCATCAATACTGCTTCCTTATTTTTAAAATTATATTTCTTCTATTTCTTTGTAAACTTATAAATCTAATGGCAGAAAAAGAGTAATTGAATTCTTTATATCATCAACCAAAAAATAATAACTTAAATAATAAAAAGAATGGGAAGGAAAAGTTAAGGAATTTTCCACGCTTTTTTTCTGAATGACTTGTTCAATAAACTTTAAATGGAAATTAATCCACTTGTTTTCTAATGAATGATCGAGGAGAAAACAGTTTCATCAAATTTCCTAAAATTGCTGCTAAATTATACGATTCTATGATGAAAAAAGATGCATTAAGATTACAACGGGTTCAAATTGCAGAAGAATTAATACATTATATTAATGAAGGGAGATTACTGGACATTGGTACGGGACATGGAAAATTATTAGCAGAAATATTTGAAAAGAACCCTAAAATTGAATTACATGGATTAGATGTTTCAGAAAAAATGATTGAATTAGCCAAATTAAATCTTAAAAATATCTCTGTTAATTTAAAACAAGGAAATATCACAAAAACTGATTTTAACGATGATTACTTTAACCTTATAACATGTACAGGGAGTTTTTATCTCTGGAATTCTCCTATAGACGCCTTAAATGAGATTTATCGTATATTAAAACCTCAAAGTAAAGTCATCCTTTTCGAGTCTCATAAAGAATATAATATGGATGAACTTGATGAAGCTATTAAAAAAAATCTACAAAAAGAAAGTTTTTTTAATAGAAAAATAATCCCAATCTTTTTAAAAAAGCAATTAAAGATGACTTATGAAATTCCTGAAGTAAAAGAAATCATAAATAAATCAATTTTTAAGGGAAATTTCTCAATTAAAAAAATTACTTTAGCAAATTTGCCCATATGGTTGAAAATAGAATTAAGAAAAGATTAAAATACAGTAAGTGAATATTATGTCGAAAAAAACACTTAATTTTGAGTTTATTGAAAAAGAATTAAGAAAAAAGACGTATGGTATATTAAGTACTATTGATCAGAATGGGAATTCACATTCCACAAGCATTTTATATGCTGTATCCCCACCCTAATCCAAATTCGCCCTTTATATACTAACTGAAAAACATTATAAAAAAGTAAAAAATGTAGAGATTAATAACTCAATTTCTTTTGTAATTCCTTTCCCTCATCATTTTCTACGTTTTGTTCCCGCTAATTGCGTTCAGTTTCAAGGAAATGGCGAAATCGTGCCATATAATAATTCTGAAGCACAACAAGCATTTGAAAATGGTCCAAAAATCCTTAAAATGAATATTAAACAAGTCGGTAAAATGAATTCTGAAAATGAAGATCCTGTTTTCATCAAAATCCTACCCAAAAAAAACCTTTATTGCTACGGAGTCGGTTTAAGCCTAATGGAACTCCGAAAAAATATCGAAAGTGGGAGTTATTCTGTATTAATCCCTCCAGATGTATAGTTATAAATCAAAAAGCAAGAAAGCTATTAATAAAGAAAAAAAAAGTTTAGTAGAATTATTATTTTGATGATATCACAAATTTATGATACAAGTATAATCCTGCGAGCGTAAATATCACAATATAAAAAATTATGCCAACAACATATGTTGGAGGCGCAAAAGCTCCAGTTAATATTGTATTTTTGAAAATGGCGTATAAATAAGTGAATGGAACCCATTCTATAATTGATTGGATGACTGGATTAAATAATTGAATATCCACAAAACCACCGCATAAGAATAATGTTGTTAAAGCAATAAAAGCTGCAGTAGGAACCGTAAATACTTGTTCTGGGATTAATGCTCCTATCATTGAACCGAATAAAGCGCCTATTATTACTGTTACAAATGTAATCATTATAAAACCCAATATGTCAACTGGTATTGGAAGACCAATCCATAAAAAGACAACTATAGCGCCAATTACAAAGTTTAAACCAAGAGTTAAAATTAACGTAGCACTTATCTTTCCAAAAAAAGTAATAATCTGATTTTCTGAAGAAGCTAATGCCAATTCTTGTTTCATCTGATCAGTTTTCTCATTAAAAATGAAAGATGCGGCAATAATCATTGAAGAAGTTAGGCATAAATATACCAAAGCGCCTGAACCTATTGTCCACATTCGTGGAAAGGTAATCCGATTTGGATCGGCGTCTAAATATTCATATCTTATTTCTGTTTCATTAGATAGAACCTCATCGTAATAAGCTTTCAATTTTCTTTGAAATCCAAAATAAATATTTTTCAGATAATCCTCATGCATGTTTAGTAAATGTAGTTTAATCGTGATACTTCCATTAGTCCAGGTCCCATTTTTCACTTGACTGATAATATTATTAAAATTCAAGGGCAACGTCACGATTAAAGAGAGTTCCTGCAATTTCAATTCTTCTTCAAATTCATCCACCGATATACCTAATCCACTGATATGACTTTTTACAATTGTTTGCCCAACAATACTATTATTGTCTAAATAATCCAAAAACTGGAGCGTATTAGGAATATCATTAGATTCAAGCGCATCATGTAATTCCTCATTTGAGTTATAATCTGGTATTACTACTGCCATTGGATAATTGAAATCCATTACTCCAAAGATCATGTTCATAAAAGTTAGATAAAGTAACGGAAAAATTATACATATAATCAAAATTGTGCGTGTAGGACCCCGAATTATAACTCGGATATTTTTCATAATTTCACTCAAGAAAAGTCGTATAGCTTTTCTATTTTTATTCATTCTCTGTGAATTCATGATCTAAATCCCTCCTTAGAAATTAAATACCATGAAAACAACGTGATTACTATACTCAATATTATTAAAATTGCTAAGCGGGGCATAACATAAGAGAATGAGGGATAAAGTGTTTCTGCTACTAAAATTTCTGTCCAATAAGTAGCAGGGATGAATCGTGAGAATAACACAACGCTTTCGCCTAAAATATTCAAAGGTGCAAAACCACCAGTAAAAAACCAAAGTAACATCGAGACAATGATACAGACTAAGATTACCGGCATAGTACGCTTAAATTTTAAACCAATTAAGCAACCTATCCCTGAATGAATCCAAGTAATAAGCACAAATGAGATGATAACAATTGATAAATCTCCCCGAAATTCGATGTGAAAAAGTAGGAATAGAAGAATGGAGAGTATTAAAATTACTAATCCTCCCAGAACTACCGCAATTAATTGTTTTGAAGCCATATATGCGGTGCGTCGAACTGGGCTATTAGCTATCTCAAGAATAGTGTTATCTTCGTACTCTTTTGCGATATTTAAAGCTCCAAACACCAATCCACAAATAATTCCATACATGGCAATTATGCCCAATGTAATACTTTTAGCATTAGTTACCGATTGATCGATAACGTATGTCTTTTCCAGATTTACAGCAAACAGATCTACCGAACCTGCTGATACATGCACTTCTTCATTAAAAGTAAGAACCGCTTCATCTAATCGCTGCATATAATTTTTTACATAGTCATTATTGATATTTTGTACTATTAGGTAAACCATCCCTTTTTGATCTGGGATGCCAGATGTTATATTTGCTTCGAAGCCAGACGGTATGTAAATTAACCCTAAATATATAAAATCTTGTAATAGAGCTACTGCTTCATCAAATGTATCAATTTCTATTATTGTAAACCAAGGTGCAAAATCGCTACTAATATTTGCCACATAATCTACCATAATTTCAGAAATTTGCGATTTGTCATCATCAACCACGATAACAGTATATGTTTCTGGATTGCTTATCTGTAAAAATAAAGTAAACACGAATAGCATTACAAGAGGAGGAATTACACCAGAAAAGAAATATTTTTTTACTCTTTTAGTAGAAATCAAATCTTTTTTAAGTAATGTACGTAAATCTCGAAACCATTTTTTAATTTTATAAGCTACTTTTTTATGATCATCTAGAACACTACTCACAATTATCACTCTCTAAATTCTTTTCCGGTCAATTTTATGAACACATCTTCTAAATTAGGTCTTTTTAATGTGAACTCCTCAATTGGAATATCGTTAGCTTTAGCATATGCGATAAATTTCCCAAAAATTTCCTCAGTATGGATAGTATCAAAAATAATTTGAAGAATAACATGTTTTTCACTCATAACTTTCTCTGAAATAACTTTTCCTTTCAACTCTTTTTGGAGAAATATAGTGAGGAAATCAGATTTTAACATTGCACGTTCAGTTTTAAATTCTATAATCAAATTGGGAAATACTCTCTCTTGTATTTCTAATAATCTTCCTGGACCATCTATAATTTGAGTATCTAAAATTATTAAGCGATCAGCTAACCGTTCTGCTTCTTCCATATAATTCGTGGTTAGTACCACAGTTTTCCCTTTGGAAGGTAAATCTCGTATATATTTATGTATTGCATTCCGAGACTGAACATCAACACCTAAGGTTGGTTCGTCCAGAATCACAATTTCTGGTTCATGCAATAATGCGCGGATTAACTGTAATCGTCTTTTCATGCCTCCAGAATAAGTCTTCACTAAATCATGTTGGCGATCAATAAGTCCTGCCATAATTAGAAGTTCATCTATTTTTTGGTTCATGAAATGTTTGGAAAGATTAAAAAGACGACCATGAAATTCCAAGTTTTCTCTGCCAGTTAATTCATTATACAATGCAATTTCTTGAGGTACTAACCCGAACATTCCTAGAATCTTTTTCCTATCCTTTATGGTGTGGAACTCATGTACCCTTATTTCCCCTTTAGATGCTTTAATCTGACCCGTTAGTATTTTAACGATGGTCGATTTACCGGCACCGTTTGGGCCTATTATGCAGAAAATCTCTCCTTTTCGAATGTTAAATGATATATCCTCTAATGCAACTGTATTTGGATACTCCTTCGTTATATTTTTTATGGTAATTAGTTCTTGTTGTTTATTTTGTTTATTTATGACTGATTCTGACATTTTGTATCAAAACCTAAAATTAAAATATTATACTACTTAAGTAGTAAATAATATTAAAATATTTTCAATATGAACATGGATCGTTTAGAACCTCTGTTAAAGGAATTTGATTTTACAAAATATGAGGCTCAAATTCTAGTTACTCTAATTAGATACATTGTGTTAAGCGCAAGAGAGATTCATAAATATAGTGGAGTTCCTCAACCAAAAATCTATGAGAATCTTTTAATACTCCAAAAAAAAGGATTAGTGGACGTAATTCATAGGAAGAAGAAGAAATTGTTTATGATTAAGCCAAAGGAAAAAATTCAAGAGCATCTTCTTAATTATTCCAGGCATATACAAGCAATAGGTAACAAAAGTCTTGAGATTATTGATGAAATTTACAGTACAGAAGAAGCAGAGGAAATTCCTTTTATGGGAGTAGCGGGGTTCGAAGCAATCCAAGATTTTATCTACATGCTAATTGATACAGCAAAAAAATCTTTTGTTTCCTTTTTTCCTCTCAATTTCTTTAATACAAATATTTTCACTTTATTAGTACAAAAAGCTAAAGAGATTGATATTAAAATAATTTTATTAGATGATGCCCCTGATGTCTTTATCGAACAACACAAGCAATTAGAATTATATCGTCTTAATACTCCGGCATTTGACGTAATTAAAGAAATAATCTCTAAAATTGAACAATTCATTCCACCTGAGCATGGTAAAGGATATTCTTTTCAAATAATAAAAGATTTAGCTTTAAACATAAAAGAAATATTTGGACTGATCCTTGTTGATGATAAAAAAAGCTTTTTTAAAATCCCCCTGCCTGTGAAACTTCCGATGGCTATATTATCATCATTACCAGAGTTAGTTGAATTTCATACTAACGGGTTGAATGCTATATTAGCAAGCTCAACAAAAATTTGAATTTTAAAAGAAAAAAAAAAATAAAAAATTACTATTCTTGAATTGTTAACAAATCTTTAACCTTGGATGCCATATCTCCGTTCCCTAGGAATTTCTTGATTTTATCGGAGTATTCAGGCAATAATTGCATAAATGGCAAAATAGCTTTCGAAAGCGAGCTAAACGCCTCGTCGCCATTACCCATAATGAACATTTTATCAGGGCTTAAATGCTTAAATATCTCAGGTAAAATGTTAGTTAATTGAACTGCCAAGAACCTTTGGTCGGCATTGCTCATTGAATCTACTTGTTCTCGAAATCCTTCCGCTTTTGCAAGCATTTGTTGTCTTATACTTTCAGCTTCACCTTCTGCTTGAGCAATTAATTTTTTCTTGATAGCCGAAGCTTGACCATCGGCTTCAATTACAACTCTTTGCCGTTCACCATCGGCTTCAATCAGTTTACGCTCACGTTCTCTTTCAGCAATTGCGATTTCTTTCTCCTTCCTTTGTAGTTCAATCTCTTTCTGAACTACTTGCTCTTGAATCCCGATTTCGTTCTCTACTTCGAGTTCTCGCAATTTTGATTCATTTTCTGCATCTGCTTTAGCAAGTCTAGCTTTTCTATACTCTTCTGCTTGCTTAACAGCTTCCATATTCCTTTTTAATTCGGCTTCTACGATTATGACTTCCAATATTTCGAAAGTTTCGATTAAAATTCCCCAATCTGCCGACAACTCGTGTAAATCTTTTAAAACATGGTCAATTATCTCCCTTCTTTCTCTAATGATTAACTCAAGTGGCATATTTGCACAAATTGTTCTAATAACTGCTTCAGCAGCTCCTTTTAAAATCTTTTCTACGTAATTCTCATTTCGCAAGTTCCATGAAACCGCACTAAACGCTTTTTCAGGATCAATGACTTTCCAAATAACCATGCCTACGAATTCAATATTTTGGTATTCCTTTGAGACTACTTGATCGTGAGCTTCTAAAATTGTTTGGATACTAGTAGTTGGAATCACAACATATTCGTCAATTAAGGGCAATAACCATAGGCTACCACCGAGACCTGCTGATTTTACCTTACCATTTCTCAAATGGATTACAAACTGGTTTGTTTTAAATTTCCGATATCGTGCGGCCATGAATATTATGAATAAGAAACCTATTATCGCACAAGTCACTGTAATGCCGACAGCTAACCCATTAATCTCTTGAAACAACATTTTTTTTTAAAACCTCCTTTTTTTTTAATTTTTTTGGATTTTTTTATCTTTTTTAATTCTATTTTTTTTTAGAAATTTTAATTTTATTAGGAGATACCCTCAATTTATTATCTTTAACTGCTACAATATAAACTTTCATGCCTCTCTCAATATAAGTTCCAACGTCATAAGGCATAACATGAAGCTTTTCGTATTTCATTGGGGTTGTTGACTTTATTCTAATTACACCACCTCTCTCATCGATGGGTAATACGACCTCTCCTTCTCTTCCTATTAAATACTGCGTTGAGGCTATTTTATAATACTGCGATTTCGCAATATATTTCCAAGCTACATTAATATATTTCGAAGTGATAAGCGCAATACTAGGGGATCCTATGAACATTATAAACTTTAGAGCCTCAATGGTGATTATATAGTAAAGCGAGATTCCTGAAATGCCGAATACTAAGAGAAATGTAGACGCCAATAGCATAATTGGAGCAGGAGAAGTTGTAGTGCCGAATGTATCAGAATCTACATCAACATCGGCGTCTATATCCACATCTACATCGACATCGGCATCTATATCCACATCTAAATCGACATCGGCATCTATATCCACATCTAAATCGACATCGGCATCTATATCCACATCTACATCGACATCGGCATCTATATCCATATCTACATCGACATCGGCATCTATATCCACATCTACATCGACATCGGCATCTATATCCACATCTACATCGACATCGGCATCAATATCTACATCAGTGTCAATCTCTTGACCTAATGATTGCGACTCCATCTGAGCTAAGAACACTGAGATTATGCTAAAAAGAAGACCCCCGATGAACAACCCCAAACAAATGCTAAAAAACAAATCATAACCATCCATTTTTTCTATTACCCTTTATTTTTGTTTTTAATTTTAAATTTTTAATGTAATTATTCCAACTTGGATCCACATTGGTGACAAAAGCGAGCATCTTCATCTATTCGCATCCCGCAAAATTGACAAAAAAGAGCTTTCGGTTTTACAGGCTCTTTAGGTTTGTAATCTTCTACTAAAATAGATTGAACATCGTTTGTAACCGAGTGTCTCACAACGGAAGGGGTTCCTCTTAGAACCTGTTGTTGATTATAGTGATCGTATTTCTGTTGTTCTGGTTTACAACATTTAGACCTTCCAGAAGATGCACTTGCGACGCTTATCATGATAATAAAAATGAAAATCACAGGAAAAAACCCTATAAATGGAAAGATACTAAATGGTAGCTCAAGTATAAAAAATAACACAAAGACCATGAAAAATAATAATCCTACTATACATATTGGTCTTGAATTTTTATTTGACATTTTATATATTATTTTATATACTCAATATATAATTATTATAATTATATATTTAAATGTTACGCATTTAGATATGGATGTGATATAATAAGCCTAGAACTACTTTTTTCTAACTTTTTAAATATATAAAAAAATATATATATTTAAATTAGAAAAAATTCCTCTTTAATTCACCGACAAAATCGATTTTTGAACATTTTGGATTTCGAGTAATATTTAGATGCGAATAAACCAAACTAACTAGCGATCAAAGGCTGAAATAATAAAAATAGGTATATTTTATAATTCATGCGTTTAAACTAATTATTATGGATGCTAAAGAAAGAATTTTAAAAAGCATGACCCATGAAGAACCAGACAGAGTACCTTCTTTTGAAATTGCGATAGATAATTTGAAGGTATATGAGCACTTTGGTCTTAAATATGGGTATCAAGGAAGTGGAGATCTTTTAGCTAAGACGTATGATTTGGTAAAGGGAGATACTGCTTTGCTTAAGAAGTTTATTGATAAATCGAGTAAAGTAGCAGATACTCTCACTCCGGGAATTGAACTCTGCTTAAAGGCAGGTATAGATTTATATTCACTTTACCTTTCTAATTATCCAGTACAATATACAAGAGAAGGTATAATTGATGATGTAGGTAGGGTAATGCATTTCAAGAAAAATCCTGCTGATAATATGGATATTCTTTATTACATGAGAGGTCATTTTGAGGATTTTGAAGATTATCAATCGTTTCCTAAGCCAGATCCAGACGATCCTAAAAGAGAATCAGTATATAGAGCTGGTAAATTAATTGAAGAAAAATTTAAAGGAAAAGTGTATGCTGCGCCCTCATTTTGTGGACTAGTAGAATCGGCTTGGCAATGTTTCGGTTTGCAAAAATTTAGTAGATTGTTAGCTCGCCCTAAAATCATTAAGAAAATTTTTGATGAAAGAGGACAATTTCTAGTTGAACTGATCAAACGACTAATTGATTGGGGGGAAGATGGCTTAGTTTTAATGGGAGATGATTATGCGTTCAAAAATGGTTTAATGATGAGTCCACGAAATTATCATCAATACGTATTTCCTTGGTTAAAAAAAATGTGCGATACTGCTCATAAAGGGGGTCTAAAATTCTTTTTACATAGTTGCGGAGATATATTTAATATTTTCGAGGACATAATAAACTGTGGTGTCGATGCGATTCACCCTATTGAGCCTACAACA
>Ga0307379_10012606_pt1 | contig 11014 bp, 7 predicted proteins | sample UN2MG_FD_202237 | JGI IMG/M metagenome (GOLD analysis project Ga0307379, IMG submission 202237) | Soil microbial communities from Risofladan, Vaasa, Finland - UN-2 | ecosystem: Environmental > Terrestrial > Soil > Coastal area > Acid sulfate soil | place: Finland: Risofladan, Vaasa | collected... | reverse complement strand
GTCGATTTCTCTAACCTGTTCGCCAACCTTTCCGGGACGGCATATCCATCCGCGCAGGCGGCGCGCGATGCCGGGGTGGCAGCGGTCTACTATGGGGCGTTCATCAACGTGCTGATAAACTTCCTCGTGATCGGCTTCATCATGTTCCTTGTAGTCAAGGCGGTGGCTAGGATGGAGAAGCCGAAGGAAGTGGCAGCGCCGGCAACGAAGACATGCCCCTACTGCAAGACCGACATCCCGATCGATGCCGTGCGTTGCCCGCACTGCACCGCCGAGCTTCCGGGAGCATAGGGGGTTACTCGATAGTTACCTGAAACGACACCCGGTGATTGATTGCGCACCTGGGGAGAGTGGCCCGGGGATTTTCCGGTGGATGTTGGTGACACCTGAGCGCAAGGATCGCTCGACCCATCGGGCATACGCCCCCTGATCCGACGGGAGCAGTGCTTGGCATCGTATGCTTGGTGAATTTGATCGAGAAGTGTCATGGCCGTGGAATGACATGTATGAATGTTATGCCAATATACGGTAACAAATGAGTCGAGAAGAGCGACGGAAAAGGAATAGACACGTAGAACGATCCCGTCGAAACTGCTGTTGAGCCGGCACGCTTATTATTGTTACATCGGAAGAAGGCATGGCACTTTTCTCACAGCGCAAGGGTTACAAACCCCGTCACGAAGGCTCTCCAAAGAGAGTCTGCTGATGAATAACTGCGAAACCGAACATAGAGTGCGTTCACAATCGTCGTGTGGGAGAAATGGTCTTGCCCAGATCGATTCGATGGTGGATTCAAAGCGGTGAATCCGCTCCTTAACTTGTTTTGGCTCGATTTCTTCAAGTGGCCGTTAGACACGCGGCCGGACTTCAAGTCTAAGAGCTCGAACACAACCTATCAGACACTTCGCCGGTTCTTTTTTTGTCGCGCACATATGGTATGAGGTCTACGACTTTGTTGAGTTTGTCCTAAAGAACGTCCCAGAGTACCGGTCAGAGACTCTGAAGGAGTTCCGCAACGGACTTCTGGAGGAAGAGAACTCCGCCTACCGCGTCGTTGAGGCCCAGGTTATTGAGATAACAGATGAAGTTGAAATCGAATCTGTAGAGGAAGCCTTATCAGTAGGACTCGAAATGGTTACCGTTCATCTGAAGCGTGCACTCGACCTCCTCGACGACAAGAAGGCTCCCGACTAGCGAAATTCCATCAAGGAGTCGATTCCAGCAGTCGAGCCATGCTGCCGACATGACCAGTGATAGGAAGGCGACTTTAGCGCAGGCTCCGGAAAAGCTCAAAGATGGAGCAAATGTCCATCCAGCGCTTGAGAAAGGGTTCTCTGCGATCTACGGATTCACAAGCGATTCTAGGGACAAGACACACTCTGGCAGATGTAGATACACCACCGTCACACGATGATGCTAAGTCCATGTCGCGTGTTGCAGCCTTCGTCAGCTTCCTGCTCATGAAGGCTGCAGAGGCGGGGATGAAGATAAGATGACCCAATCAGCGAGTAGAGCTGGCCGGAAAACGCGCCGTTTTGGAGTTCCTGTAGCTCACCGGCACGTTATCCACATAGACATTGTTTGCACGGCCTAGCACACGTTATCTGAATCGCACCGCCGAGCTTCCAGCGGGATACAGCATCCAAAGCGTGGGTTCTATCCCTCGATGCTGAACAGCCACCAGCGGTTGCTCCGCCGCCGGCCGCGTGGCTGCCTCTCGAATTAGATGCGCGCCTTCTGATTGGTGGTGGTTTCCACCCCGGATCACTGTTTTCTCACTTCCAATTCCGAATTTCCGCCTTTGCATGGCCCGCATTCCATCTATGCCTGGAGGATCGCTAGACTAGAGAGACTGCGGTCGGACATCGTCCGCCCCTTTCGGATTATTGCTCTTGCCGGGTTCGTGATCCCAAGCAATGTCTCCAAAGAGCTACGGTCCACCTACAAGTATCCTGTGATTATTCCCATCAAATGGTTTTCGTAGTAACCTGAGTGTTCTCCGAGAACACGGCACCCGATCTGTCCCAAAAGGCGCTACAACTCACGTGCTCGCTCTGGGACAAGCCTCAGCGTCTCACGCCCCGCTTCGGGTTGCTTGCCGTCGGCCGGCCGGTCGCCTTGCGCTGCGTCTCGTGCAGATCGGCAATCGTTTGCTCCACCTCGTCGTCGGTCGGCTTGCGGTGAAGCCGCTGTTCGAGTTGCCGAGCCGTCCGTTCATGCAGTCGCTTGTCTTCACGTCCCATGATGTCCCCCTTTCCTATGCCACAGAATGTCGCTCTCGATTATGCCCCACGGACGACTTCGGCCGCCAGTCGCCTGCATAATCGACCCCGTTACCTAAGGCACATCCATGCCCAAACTGCCGAAGATCGCCGGAGAGTTGTCCCATACAAGATGAGCATGAGACAACTGACATTGACAATGGACCTTCAGTATGCCATTCTACCCATGATAGTGGCAGTCGTGTTACCTGTAGTACGGCTTGATGGTCGGCTTCAAACGTTCTGCCCTAAATTGAATTTGCAGTTCGGGGGTGAGTATATATGGCAGATCGAGAGATCGGTACCGTCAAGTGGTTTAATGACAGTAAGGGTTATGGCTTCATCGAGCGTGAGCAGGGTGAGGACATTTTCGTGCATTTTCGAGCAATTCGCGGTGAGGGTTACCGCACGCTGGAAGATGGACAGAAGGTAGAGTTTGATGTTGTTAGCAGCGACAAAGGTCCACAGGCGCAAGACGTCATGGTCGTTTAGTGCCAGCAAATAAATTCACTTAACATAACACAGCACACCCAGATCAGGTGTGCTGTGTTCTTCTTTTCGTCCCCCACGGGCACACGACGAGTCTTTTGTTGCGTCGCAGCTTGTCTGCCACGTTGAGGCACAGAGCAACGCTGGACTCACACCTGCCCATCGGGCAGGGACAAATGCCGCAGAAGCACGGCGAGGAACCCGGGAAGCTCATGCGAGAGGATGCTTTTCTGCGTTTCTCGTCACTTATCGCGCTTACGCTTTTGCGGGAGGCACAAGCCTTTCCTCTCGCCTGTTCGCTGCGCTCTCTCAAGGCCTGCCTGCATGCGAACACGCTCAGGCAGGGCCAAGATCGCGAAAGGAAGCATCAGCTTTCAGCGGTCAGTTCGCAGCATGAACCTCTCTGCGTCTCATGATCCATAACCCTCCATCCCCTCACACCTCTGCGTGAGAATTCTCTTGCCCTTTCCCATCACCCATCACTCGTCACTGTTTCATCCCTTCGTCTTCTCCTCCCGACGAGCGGCGACAATCTCTTCTGCCAATGCGTATGGGACGGCTTCGTAGTGCTCAAAGTGCATGCTGAAGTTTCCGCGCCCGCTGGTGATGTTTCGTAGCTCGGAGGCGTACCCGAACATCCCGGAGAGGGGCACATTCGCATCCAAGATAGCAGCGTTGCCTTTCGTATCCATGGAGAGGATCTTTCCCCGCTTGCTGGCAAGGCTTCCCGTCACAGCACCCGTGTAGGTCTCAGGAGCGGTCACCTCAACGCTCATAACCGGCTCGAGTAGCGACAGACCCGCCTTCTTGCACGCCTCACGGAAGCCCATCATTCCACAGATACGGAACGCGGCTTCCGACGAGTCCACTTCGTGCATCGAGCCATCGTAAACGACTACCTTGAGATCGACCATCGGAAAGCCCGCATACGGGCCCTTAGTCATAGCATCAAGTATTCCTTTCTCGATCGCCCGCAGGTACTCGCGACTGATCTTGCCCCCCTTAATCTCATCATCAAACTGGAAGCCCGCTCCCGGTCTGCTCGGCTCAATGCGAAAGACCATGTGTGCGTACTGCCCGCGGCCGCCAGTCTGCTTGACATGACGGTACTCGTGGTCGACACCGCTCAAGATCGTCTCCCGGTACGCCACTTGCGGCTGACCGGAGTTCACGGCCACGTTGAACTCCCGTCGCAGGCGATCAAGGATAATCTCAAGATGCAGTTCGCCCATCCCCGAGATAACAACCTCTCCGGTCTCATCGTCCGAGCGCACGGTAAATGTTGGGTCTTCCTCGGCCAGACGAGCAAGCGCCTTGGCCAGCTTGTCGCCATCCTCACGAGTCTGCGCCTCCACCGCTACGCCAATGACCGGTGCAGGGAACTCGATTGCTTCGAGGATGATCGGGTGCTCCACGCTGCAAATCGTGTCTCCCGTTCGCGTGTCAGCGAGACCAACCACGGCACCGACATCGCCCGTACGCATATCCTCCACCGCCAGGCGGTGATTAGCATGCATCTCAAACAACCGTCCGATGCGTTGCTTCTTGCCGCACGTTGAATTGAGAACCGTCTCTCCCACCCGCATGATCCCAGAATAGACACGCACGTAGGTGAGCTTGCCCATGTGCTGGTCTGACTGCACCTTGAACGCCAGCGCGGCAAGCGGCGCATCGTCGCTTGCATGTCGCACGATCTGATCGTCCTCCTTCTTGCATGTACCGATTGTCGGAGGCAGATCGATCGGAGACGGGAGGTAGTCAACGATCGCGTCGAGCAGGCGCCGCACGCCCTTGTTCTTGAACGCAGCGCCACAGAGAACGGGGATGAACCTCCCCTTGATAGTCGCTTTGCGGATCGCCTGCACAATCTCTTCTCGCCCCGGAGCTTCACCGTTGAGAAACTCCTCCATCAGCGCGTCGTTTTGCTCGCTTATTCGCTCGACCATCAGATCACGCGCGGCCTGCGCCTGAGCCAGCATCTCCTGCGGAATCTCCCCCTCACGTATCACCGCTCCCATAGGGGCATCGTCGTAGTAGATCCCCTTCATATCGACAAGGTCGACAATGCCCTTGAAGTTGGCCTCCGCACCGATGGGAATGACAACTGGAACGGCGTTAGCACCAAGCTCGCGGCGAATCTCTTCAACCACGCCCTCGAAGTCCGCACCGGAACGATCCATCTTGTTGATGAACGCAATGCGTGGCACGCGATACTTCTCCGCCTGCCGCCAGACGGTCTCCGACTGTGGTTGCACACCACTCGCTGCACAGAACAGGGCAACAGCACCATCAAGTACGCGGAGGCTTCTCTCCACCTCGGCGGTGAAATCAACGTGCCCCGGCGTATCGATGATGTTAATCCGATGTCCCTTCCAGATTGTCGTCGTTGCCGCGGAGGTAATCGTTATTCCGCGCTCTTGCTCCTGCACCATCCAATCCATCGTCGCTTCGCCGTCGTGTACCTCGCCGATCTTGTGGCTTTTCCCGGTGAAAAAGAGGATTCGCTCCGTCACCGTAGTCTTACCCGCGTCGATGTGTGCCATCACGCCAACGTTTCGCACCTTGTCAATACTGAATGTCTCCGCCATGATCCCTCCGTGGTATCTTGTACATCTCTTCACATCATAACACACAAAGACAGCCAAAAGGCAGCTGCCATGCATCAATCTATTATCTTGACCTCGCTAGAAACAGGGAAATTCGAGTGAACCACTGACTGCCAGGTATGAAAGCATAAGTTTACCCGAGGTTGTGCGATGCGCAAGTACGAATGGCGGAGGTGATCTCGTTCTTCGTTTCCCTTTCGCTCCGCATTGTGTTATAAACACGGGAAAGACAAGATGAAGGGATGTGGCGAAACTGAAAAGTGAACCGCTACGCGGATATCTGAAGACGCTGTTTGCCGTCCTTAGCCAGGGCGATGCTCGCGAGGAAAGCTTCTATCCGGCGCTCGCTCAGCTCTTCACTGACTGCGCACAAGACTATGGGCGCACCGACGTTTGTATAACGGCGCAACCGAAGAAAACAGAAGGAGGGAATCCTGACTTCCGCGTTTGGGATGGCAAGCAACATATAATCGGCTACATTGAAGCCAAGCGTCCGGGAGAAGAGAACTTGCAGGTCATCTCGGAGAGCGAGCAACTCAAGCGTTATCGCAGCACGTTTCCTAACCTGATCCTGACCAACTTCACCGAGTTTCGTCTTTATCGCAACAGCGATCTCGTTGATTCCGTACAGATCGGACGGTCGTTCGTCGCCACAAGGCTTGGAAAGGTTCCTCCACTTGAACACAAGGAGGAGTTTCGTGATCTGCTTACCAAATTCCTCTCGTTCTCACTCCCTAAACTTTATTCGGCGGAATCGCTGGCTACGGAGCTTGCCATCCGCACCAGATTCCTGCGCGATGAGGTGGTGGCCCGCGAGTTAGAGGAGGAGACAAACAAGGGCCGGGGAGATCTCCTCGGGTTCTACGAGGCATTTCAGGAGTACCTAATCGGAGGACTCAAGCTTGAGGACTTTGCCGATCTCTACGCCCAGACGATCACCTACGGCCTGTTCGCCGCACGCGTACGTAGCAAGGGAGACTTCACGCGCCGTGCGGCATTCGATGCCATTCCGCACACAATAGGGATCCTGCGTGATCTGTTTCGGTTCATATCGCTCGGTGACCCGCCTCCTTCGCTGGAGTGGATCGTCGATGATATTGCCGAGGTCTTGGCCATCGCTGACGTGGGTGAGATCCTCCACCGCTTCTTCCATGAGGGGAAAGGAGCCGACCCAATCGTGCATTTCTACGAGACATTCCTCAAGAAGTACGATCCCAAGGAGCGGCAACGCCGTGGGGTCTACTACACGCCGGAATCCGTTGTCTCCTACATTGTTCGCTCGCTACATCAGATCTTGAAAGACAAGTTCGCAAAGCCGGACGGCCTCGCCGCGGATGGTGTGACACTCCTCGATCCGGCTGCTGGAACGATGACCTTCATCGCCAAGGCAGCGCAAGTAGCGGTGGATGAGTTTGTCGAGAAGTATGGAGAAGGAAGCCGCGAGAGCTTTCTGCACGATCATGTTCTGGAAAACTTCTACGCGTTTGAGCTGATGATGGCCCCATACGCCATCGGACATCTCAAGATGTCTTTCTTCCTGGAGGAGCTTGGGTACAAGTTGAAGCCCGAGGAACGCGTCAAGTTCTACCTCACCAACACCCTGGAGATGGAGGAGCTGTCCGAGGCGAGGCTTCCTGGTCTCTCATCCCTCGCTCATGAATCGCACCAGGCGGGGAAGGTGAAGCGAGAGACCCCGATCCTCGTCATCCTCGGTAATCCCCCGTATTCAGTGAGTTCCTCTAATAGGTCTAATTTCATCGAACGGGAAATGGACGCCTACAAAGAAGGGGTCCGTGACGAGAGGAACCTGATGCCGCTTTCCGATGACTACGTAAAGTTCATTCGTTTCGCCGAATGGAAGATCGCGCAGGCTGGAGAAGGAGTGATCGGGATGATCACCAACCACTCCTACCTCGATAATCCCACCTTTCGCGGAATGCGCCAGCATCTGATGAATACGTTCGATGAGATCTACGTTCTGGATCTGCACGGGAACGCTCTCAAGAAGGAATTCTGTCCGGACGGCTCCAAGGACGAGAACGTGTTTGACATCCGCCAGGGTGTGGCAATTGCTTTCTTCATCAAATGTAGCGTTGCAGCTCGTCTGCAACGTTCCAGAGAACCTGTTGAGAAAAACGATGAACACCATATCTTCCATGCTGAAGTCTACGGTTTACGGAAGTCCAAGTACGACTGGCTCGATGAGCATGATTCGACCTCGACCGACTGGGAGGAGATCCATCCCCATCCCAACTCCTTTCTGTTCGTCCCCCGCGATGAGCAGACACTTGCCCACTACGAGAAGTTCGTCAAGGTCAGCGACATCTTTCCAGTCAAGAGCACGGGGATCAAGACGCACCGGGATCATTTTGTACTTGACTTCGACAAGGAGTCACTGAAGCGTCGCATCCGCACGTTCCTCGATCCAAACTTGCCCGATGATCTCGTCTGCAAGACGTTCAAGCTGAAGGACAACCGCGATTGGAAGCTTTCGGAGAAACGCAAGAAGATTCAAGAGGATAAAGACTGGGAAAAGAAGATAGTTCCCTGCCTCTATCGGCCGTTCGACGTCCGCTGGCTCTTCTATCATTCCGATGCCATTGACTTTGGTCGAGAAGAGGTGATGCGGCACATGCTGCAACATAACTTTTGTCTATGCACTGGCAGAGCTGGGCAAGTAGTAGGTAATGAAAAGCCTTGGAACCTGGCATTCTGTTCAACTGCCGTTCAAGACCACAATATGTTCTATCGAGGCGGTGTCGTTAGCCTTCCCTTGTATATCTATCCGAGATCTTCAGATGGAGGAACATTAGCTGGTCTTGGGGGTTCTGATCAAAAAGCAGTTAACTTAGCTCCTTATGTCTTAGCATCCTGCAGTAAGGTTTCATTTTCTGAACGAACTCCTGAGAAAACTTTCTACTACATCTACGGCATCCTCTACTCCAATGGTTACCGTGAGAAATACACGGAGTTTCTCCGCACCGACTTCCCGCGGATCCCGTTCACCAGCGATCCCGAGCTGTTCGAGAAGCTCGCCGCGATCGGCAAGCGTCTCGTCAATCTCCACCTCCTGTGCTCCAACGAGCTCAATCCGCCAATTGCCCGCTTTGAGGGATCAGGCGACGGGAAAGTCCAAACCGAGAAGAACGGCTTGCGCTACGACTCGGATGCCGAGCGTGTGTGCATCAACGAAACGCAGTACTTCGAAGGCGTTCCGCCGGATGTTTGGGCTTACCAAATCGGCGGATATCAGGTCTGCCACAAATGGCTCAAGGACCGGAAAGATCGCCGCCTAAGCCTCGATGAGATCAAGACCTATTGCCGTATCACCACGGCCATCTCAAAGACAATTGAGGTTCAAGAGGAAATCGACAACCTCTACCCCGCCGTTGAGGAGAACTTGCTTGCCATCAAATTAGACGAATGAGCTGCCACAAGCCTTGCTGCACGACAAGAAAGGGGACAGTCCCCCCTTTCTTCGCGTACCATTCCCCGCGGAAGGAGGAATGGATGACGAATACCTACGTGTACCTGTTGCGCCCTGTTACGCGAGGCATCCTTGATCACATGAACCCGGAACAGGAGGCGATCATGGACCAGCATTTCACGCGATTGCAACAGGCTCTTTCAGACGGGAGGCTGCTTCTTGCTGGCCCTTGCGAAGACGAAGCGTTCGGGCTCGTTGTATTCCGTGCGCAGTCAATGGACGACGCGCAGCGGTTCATGAACGATGACCCAGCGGTTCGCAGTGGCTTAATGACCGCCGAGCTGCACCCGTTTCGCGTCTCCCTGCTCGACGTCAGCGCCTGGAACGTGGAAGGCACAAATCAATGATCACGCTGAGGAAGGCAGTCGCCAGCGACAAGCCGCGCATCACTGAGATCTCCTCCCAGATCTGGGATGGCGAAGACTACGTTCCCGACGTATTGGACGATTGGCTCGCCAATCCCAGTGGAGAGGTGATCGTCGCCATCGCTGACGAAAAGCTGATCTCGTTTGCACGGCACTCGTATTTGCTCCCAGGGTATGCGTGGTTTGAGGGCGCACGTACCGATCCCGCCTACAGGAACACGGGTGCGGCCCAGGAGATCACGAACTACTTTCTTGAGTCCGTGCAGCACGAAGGTGGAGATATGATCGGCCTTTCGACCTACATCGACAACGAGGTATCGCTTCACATCATCGAGAAGAACGGGTTCCGAAAAGCGGCATCCTACGTGTATATCGAAGCCGGACGCAATGCGCCGGTCAGGCAAGAGGGGCATCCTTCCAGCCGCGTGTTCGCGGTAGCACCTGAAAAAGGGATCCCGTTCATCCGCGATTCCCAGTTCCTACAGGTTGCGCATGGGCACTACCCCCACGGGTGGAAGTTCTATCCATTCGAGCGTGATCCAAAGCGGGTTCTTTCCAAAATGCGACTCGTTCTCGGCATCCGGGAAGGAGGTCAGTTCATCGGCCTACTCTGTGTGGGAAAATCGCTTCGCCACGAAGGAGAGTTCACCATCGACTTCATCGACGGTCGCACCGATGCAACTACGGAGTTGCTTCGGCACGCCCTGCACTTGGCGGCAGAGCACCGTGTCGTGGAGATGATGGTGCCCAAGAACGAAGCGGCGCAGGCACCTGTCCTTCGTATCTTGCAGCAGATGGGCTTTGCAGCGTGGAATGACTTTGAGCCGGACGTCTTCGTCTACGAACGAACCGCGTGGTCTAGCGCGTGACCTTCCTGCACGCGCGAGACAACGAAAAGCTGTGCGTTATTCACGATGAGACTGCCATGAGATCTAGCCTTCCATGCCGCAAGACACTACCTACACCCGATCGCCATGGATCAATTCGTATTTGCTCAACATCCCCGTTCCCTTGCTGGCCGTTCTCACATCGTGCACGATGTATGCTCCAGCCGGGGGCGCAAAGTCACGGGTCTATAAGGACGAATCTATGATAGCCGGACTGCCGAATAGCTTTGGAAAAGTCACACTGTGTTTGCTTGTCTCAACCATTCTCTTGTCTCTTGCCTTGCCCGGTTTGGCTGAGGATGTGCAGACTCCGTCCACTACACTGAATGACGTACTAGACATCATCACACTGAACGAGTACCTTTCTCCAACGCAGGAGACGCTCCTTGCTTCTTCGCTCACCTCAGCGGTAACGAGCGGAGCGCTCACCCCTGATCAGGCGCTTGCTCTTATGGACCTCTCCGGGTTAGAAGATGTCACAGATGACACACAAACGCCGCTACTGACGCATGCACTATCGATCATCCTCGATGCGCTTGCAAGTGGCGATATCGATCCTGATCAGGCATTCACGTATCTCGCCGATACCGTTGCCAGCGGCACATTATCCGCTCTCAAAGACTTAACGGAAACCGAGACACCGATGGGGATCGAGAACTCCATCTCCAAGCTCGGCACGTCCGAGGGCTACGATCAAGACGCAATCGACATAGTACTTGCCAAGGTCGATGAGCTCGTGGCCACTGGCGTTCCATCGGGAATTGCACTGCGGGTAGCAAAGGACCTTCTTGAAGCTGGGCTTGATCCCGAAGAGATCGTTGCGGAACTGGATCGTCTTGAAACGTCGATCGTTGCTGCTGGAACCTCACCCGGCAAAGCGGCAAACGAGGTCACTCCACAAGGACAGAATCAGAACCAA
>Ga0307379_10012605_pt1 | contig 11014 bp, 7 predicted proteins | sample UN2MG_FD_202237 | JGI IMG/M metagenome (GOLD analysis project Ga0307379, IMG submission 202237) | Soil microbial communities from Risofladan, Vaasa, Finland - UN-2 | ecosystem: Environmental > Terrestrial > Soil > Coastal area > Acid sulfate soil | place: Finland: Risofladan, Vaasa | collected... | reverse complement strand
ATTACTTTTACGCATAATGAACTCCTTTTCGATAAAGTTGTATTGACATTATTCTTTATCGGTGAAAGGAGTTTTTTTTATTAACCTATTGTAAATAAATAAGATAACGTTATGTCAGTGCCATTCATATCGGGCACACATGATCGCCGTTCGCCGTAGTCATCCGACTACGCGCCTGTCACTGTCGCAATCATGGATGTCGTCTCTTCGCAGGCTCTTAGATGTGTAAACATATCGTGTACACATGATCGCCGTTCGTCGTAGTCATCTGACTACGCGCCTGTCACTGTCGCAATCATGGATGTCGTCTCTTCGCAGGCTCTTAGAGGTGTAATCATATCGGGTACACATGATCGCCGTTCGTCGTAGTCATCTGACTACGCGCCTGTCACGGCTGGATATGTTAGATGTAATTCCGGCAACGGCTCTCGCATTTATGAACGTATCGGGCACAAGAATAAAACGGATGCCAGACTGGCGGGGCGAGCAGTGCAGTGGGCGAATGATGGGATGCGATAATTCATCGAATAGGTGGATGCCGGCAGGATTAACGAGTTGCTCGTACAGGCGGCGGCCGGCTTTGCGGGAGACCTTAAAGCGAATCTCAAGGTGCTTGCGGCCAGTAGGCTTGATGAAGAGCTTGTGGAGAGGTTCCTCTCGCTGCTAAAAGACTTAGCTTCCGATTGAAGCACACGCAAAGAGAAAGTTAAACATTAAATATCTCAAACTGACTGATTTTTGTCATCCTGAGTGCAGCGAAGGATCTCGACGTTGTCGGTGTTATAGCAACGCATCGGTTATTTATTCTCCCGCGGCATTTAGATTCTTCGCTTCACTACGTTTCGCTCAGAATGACATTTTTAAACAAGTTCTTGTACAACAAGAACATCTGAGCAAACATACACGTAAATCGGTCAGTTTGAGTATTAAATATCAAAACTCAAAATTACATGGCGATACTCAAAGCCGTTTTTCAGTAATTGCAGAGAAATAACAATTGCCGATTTGCGACCATCCACAAGCCTGAACCCCCGCATGGCGGGGGTTCAAGCTTGTGGCTGCCACCCATCTAAGCTTGTGGCTGCCACCCATTGTCTAAGCTTGAGGCTGCCACCCGTTTGATTTCTCGACTTCGCTCGAAATGACAGACTCCGGCCTGATGTTTTCTATAGAGCAAGCCGTACCTCTTTGATCTATCGGGGATGATATTTCTTGTGGATTTTGTGGCGGTGCTGTAGGCTGGTCGGGAAATAGTCGTTGAAGTATCGAATAAATTCAGAGGTTGTGTTTCGAGGTTTGAATGCTCTTTCGCAACGTGAAGATAGAAAATATATCGTCCAAATCAGTCAAGTGCTCCTTTCGCAGCGCAGCACTGGCCATTTTCCTGCCGGTCGTCCTCGCGGGCTGCGGCACGACATCATACCTGGCGGACATCTCCTACATGCGTGACTACCCCGTCGAGCCGATAGATGCGGCGGATCCTTCCCTTGACGGCCCTTATTCATATCGCACATATTTCTACGGAAGCGGCGACGATAAGCATCGAAAGGAATACGGCGAAAGCGTCGACTTCAGGACCGACCCTGTCGACGCAAACCCGTTCATGGGCTTCTTCGATAATATGCCCCGTTACTGGGGCTTCGGCTTCGACAAGCTGCCGCTTAACGGCCGGGTATGGTTTCCGGATGGCGACGGGCCTTTTCCGCTGGTTCTGATTGTGCACGGCAACCACAAAATGAAGGACTTTTCCGATCCCGGCTATCAGTACCTTGGCAAACTTCTCGCCGGGCGGGGTTTTATCGCCGTATCGGTGGATGAGAATTTTCTTAATCAGAAATTCGGCGGCGAAAACGATGCGCGCGCGTTCCTCCTGCTGGAGCATCTCAATGTCTGGGACACGTGGAACCAGACTGAAGGCCACGCGTTCGAAGGCAAGGTTGATATGGACCGAATCGCGCTTATCGGGCATTCCCGCGGCGGAGAATCGGTCGCTCACGCCGCGGCGTTCAACCGGCTCGAACGCTACCCCGACGATGCCAATGTAAGACTCGATTATAATTTTGCTATCAGGACGGTCATAGCAATCGCACCCTGCGACGGGCAATACAAACCGGCGGGACATCCTACAGCGTTAGAGAATGTCAATTATCTCGTCATACACGGAGGCCACGACGCCGATGTGGCGGCGTTCATGGGGCTCCGGCAGTTCAACCGCGTATATTTTACGGATGATCACTTCTGGTTCAAATCAGCGGTCTATGTATACCGGGCGAATCACAACCGGTTCAACACGGCCTGGGGCCGGCTCAATGCTTCGGCGCCCGCGAGCTGGTTTATCAATGACAAGCCGATTATGGACATGGAAAGCCAGCGCAAAGTCGCAAAAGTACTCATTTCCGCATTTCTCGAAGCCACTATTAACAACAGAGACGAATATCTGCCGATGTTCAAAGATATTCGGAAAGCCGGCCACTGGCTGCCGGAGGATATTTACATAAACCGGTACGAAGACTCCAATTTCATAATCATCGCCGATTTCGAAGAAGATTTCGATGTCACAACCACGACTATCCCCGGCGGAAGGCTGCACGGCGAGAACCTCAATACGTGGAAGGAAGCCTATATCCCCTACCGCACCAGGGACAACTCCACCCAGGACAACGCCGCCGTGGTGCTGGAATGGGACAATGAGAACGAGCAGGACGCCAATTCGGTCGAGCTTGCAACATATACTATCGCACTAAGCCCCGAAATCGTAACTGAAATAGATTTGAATAGAGATATGAAGATCGTTTTCTCTATTGGAGCGGAGAATGAAGATCAGTACGAGCCTCTCGATTTGACGATCGAGCTTTGTGACCGTGACGGAAATTGTGCCGCCCTGCCGCTCAGCTCCATCGGGCCCGTCCATCCGGCGCTGGCGGTCAGGCTGGCCAAATGGGAGTGGCTGGAGAAAAAAAACGTCGAGAAGTTCTCGGAACGGCTCCTCCAGACCTATGAAATGCCGATCCAGAGTTTCATCGATAGTAATTTTTCATTCGAGCCGTCCAGGCTTAAGAGTATCCGGTTTATATTCGACCGCTCCGACAATGGGATTATCATGCTGGACGATATCGGAGTCTCCATGTAATCTTGCCGCTGCAAAGCCAACGCAGCGGCCGTTAAAATGGGCAGTGGAAATGATTTGCTTTAGAACAGCCCCAAGGTAAATGCCAAATTTATATGTAGTGGTTATGGCCGGATTTTCCGGCGGGATCACCCTGCGACTATGATCTTACTGTTTTCCGCCGCCGGCTTCCTTGATTCTCTCGCTCAGTTCTTCCAGTGCAAAGCCCTCAGCGCGAACGATGTGCTCCTTATCCGTCAGAATCAGCCAGGGAAGTGACCGGACGCCCCAGGCAATGCGGCTTTTTTCTACATCACCTTGAATCATTCCGACGGGGAAGGCAATACTGCTCTGGCTCATCCATTCTTCTAACGCTTCTTCATCAACCATCGAGACTTGAACTGCAACTATGGAAATATCTTTTGTCTTAAGTTCTTGCGCCCTTGTGCTCAACTGCCGCAGGCAGTGCCGCGACGGGCGCTGCTGCATATCCCAGAAGCAGACCAGTATCATCCTGTTATCAGCATCAGTCGGCGAGGGGGCAATTTTCAAGTCTTCTATTTTGGGCAACGGCTTACCCACTAACGAAATGTAAGGTTGATAAACTTTAATTTGTCCCAGGATAATCTTTATGTTCTGTTCAAAGCTCTCGGTCTTGAACGAACCGGATCCTCCTGGCTCGCTGTCAAAGTTTGCCTGAAGATGGAGTGGTCCTTTGCAAACTCGTTTGATTGAAAACCGGCCATTGTCATCGGTTGCAGTGGTCCTTGAAGGCTGACCCTTGGCAGGGTGCAAGAAAACCGGGACTCCGGCAGCGGGCTTACCTTCGGCGTCAACCACCACGCCTGAAATCAACAGGTCCGCCGGCTGAAGTATAAGCGGTTTCATTTTCACTTCTGTGCCCGGCTCGCCTGTGATAGAAATCCGTTCGTACTTTTTGATCCCATGTCCCGATGAATTCACTGAGATCCTATATTCAAATCCTTCCTGCACCGGGGGAACAGCCCTCATCTCATATCGCCCTTGAGAATCGGTAATTATTTCCGGTCCAAATTGTGTAAGCCGGCCAGGCACACGTAGCGATAAAGCAAGTCTCGCTGCCGGAATCCCAACACCATTGGGATCAGTTACCTGTCCGGCGATTGACAAACCCGGTTTGAGCGTAATTTGAATCGGCCTGGAGTAGTTCTTGACCTCGACTATTGTTACAAGGTTGAGTTCCATGTGGCGAGCGGTAAGCCTTTCGCATGGCGTTCTCGGATCTAAACCAACCTCGAATCTGCCGGCATGGTTGGTAAGGGCTTGTTCTCCATCAGGATTAGCCTTCACTAATGCTCCCGAAACTGGTCGGCCGGTTTCATCTAACACGAGGCCTGAAACGCTGGGACAACTGTCCAAAAAGATCTCCAACCTCGTAGTCTTGCCTTTGGTTACAATCATCTGGTCTTCGTAATCTTGAGGGTAATATCTGTCATAGCGGGCGCTCAGTTTGCACTCTCCCGGCGGTGCCCAAATTCGTGACCTGCCATCTTTCTCGGTTATCGCATACTTGTAGAAATTGGAATGTTCATCCTGTACGGCCTGCCAGAAATATATAGGAAGGTTGCTAACAGGTTCCTTCGTTTCTTCCTCGCGTGCGATGATTTCGATTAGCCCGCCTTTGTCGAGTGCCACAGCAATCTCTTTAACTTCCTGGTTGGCTTGCACATCAAACTTGATCCGTTTATCAACCAGCCCAACTGTTTCTTTTGGGACAGACACATTGATTTTGTGTTTACCCGGAGGGACTCCTTCAAACTTGAATTGCCCGTTTTGTCCTGAAATGGTCTGGTTAGGGAAATATGTGTCCGCATGCTCTCTATTACTATCCGGCCGTATTATCACGCTGGCGTTTTCAACGGGTGTGCCATTTTCTGCGTCAATTACCCGTCCCTGAACTACTATTTCTTTCGGTAAAACTAATCGAATATCAGTGCGGCCGGCCTCAAATCCACACGAGCTTGTCCAGTGGGTTGTGTACTCATAAACCAACGCCCAGCCCGGAGCTTCAACCCAAAAGTCCGCACTCACATCAGCAGCAAAATTATCGAAACTAAAGTTCCCTTTATCGTCTGTTTGAGTGGTAAACCATTCCTTTGGCGCCAGGATCGGGGCTTGTTCAAGCCGTCGCAAATAACTCGTTTTCGGGGCAGCTCGGACCTTTGCTCCGGCTACAGGATTGCCGGCTTCATCGACAACAATTCCTGCCAACACACAGGGCTCCTCCAGGACGATGAAGTTGCTATCGGCTCTGTCTCTTACGCCTTGTGTCAAGACATCCCAGCCGAGAGCAAGTCCTTCTTTACGGGCAACAACAAAGACTTTATACCATGAGCGGATATTGGCATTTAGAACAAAGTGGCCGTTCGCATCGGTTTTCTTAATACGATCCAGCAGCTTCGCATAGACCTCGTAGACTGAGTAATCATAGAACTGCTCATAGACTGCAACCTCGGCACCGGCGACCGGACGGGCCTTGGAATCCACGACCCTGCCTGTCAAAGTCAACGGTTTGGTCTGCTGACCAGTAACAGTAACAGTTGACAGAAGACACCACGCTAATACGCATATTTTACACATGATACACATCCTCTCTTGACGCCCTCTACTATTCTACAGGCTGGATTCTTGATTTAGTTCAGCCAATCCAAAGCCTTCGGCACAAACGATGTGCTCCTTATCCGTCAGAATCAGCCACGTCTGTCCTTATATAGACGCAGTGGAGAGCTTTTCGTTATGCAACAAAATGAGGGAATAGAGTTTTTTAGACTTTTTTTGAGTGCCGCCTTTAGTATGTCGGCGCCGAGCAAGTATTCCTATTTTTTCTTGTTCTTGCCCTGCCAGTCGTGGAGGTTTTTGCCTAATATCTGCACATCTCGTTTCTTCATAATGTGCTCGATGATTGCCGGCGGGACCTTCAACTTGACCATGGCCTTGTGGACCCGTTGCCAGAGCCGTCCAGGCTTGAGAGTATCCGATTTCTTTTCGACCGCTCCGATAAGGGCAGCATCATGCTGGACGATATAGGATTCTCCCAGTAATCTTGACGCGGCAAGGCCGGCAGTGTTCCTCGCGAGTGTAATTTATGATATTTCCTGTAGATTTTGCGCCGATTTTGCCTTCTAATCGAGACTTATTTATAGAAGTACAGGGCAGCTCTGATAAGTATGATATTTGATAAATGGTAAACGTTCACAGGAATAGAGGATAGTTTTTGTTGGTCCAGTGTGCAAGCAGTGATTGATGGATAAAATCAAAAACATTTTGTTTCTGTTTTTTGCAGGTGGCAATAGTCGTCCAGATGCGTTCGCACCAGCGCATACCGGCCTATGCTGTATGCCACCATCAGGGCGCTCGGGTCGCTTCGGAGCGTTGCTCTATCGGCCCCGATGGCGGTGGTATTATACCCATTCATGCTGTTGCCTTAAAGTGTTAAATCTAAAAGAGTTGCAGGGTTTATTTCTTATCAGCCCACCAACTTTTTTGTAGTTGAGCCTAACATTTTAGGTTTTTATGAAAATTTCCGTGAACGGTTACCGCAATACTATAGTCTGCATATGACTATAGGGGAATTTCGCACAAATACAAATATATTTCTTACGCAGGTGCGGGGACCGAATATACAGGCAATCCTCATGTTAAGATTGCGCCTAAATAACCATGAATCCCAGCTTTTAACGGGATGACTCTGTCAGCTTTTCGCCTGGTCGAGGATCAGGTCTTTTACTTTCCGGCTGGGCAGATTCAATGCTCCGTAAGCGGCGGCGGCCGTGCTGCGAAGCTCGGTGTCGGTTGCGTCCGAGCTGATAAGCACGTAAATCTCATCAATCGTCTCATCAGGCAGCATATTGGCGTTCAGCTTGGCCGAAGTTGCAAGAGAAATAAAAGCCGATATTCGCACATCCGGCGTGTTGTTGGCCTCAAGAGCCATTGCGGCGATTGCCCTCTGGGCGCCGGGACTGTCGAGATAGGCTAATATCTGTCCGGCCAGAACCTGGATTCTCTTGTCACTTACAGCACTTTCAAGAGCAGGCTGAGCGGCAGATAAATCAAGGACGGAATTCCTGGCCTGAGCCAATGAGAGCATGACTTCGGCCGCACGGACGGCATAGTTTTCGGCTATCTCTTCGCTCCAACCGTTTGCACCTCCCGCAGAAGTCTGCGAGCCCTGCCCCAACGCTTCGGCGAGGTTCGCAACGACCAGCTTGTTCTCGGCAAATCCTTCCCTGGGGCCGGCTGCACCTATGGCTATCGCGGCACTGTACCTGACCATCCGATCGTTGAATGACAGGGCCTGAAGCAGCGGCTGACTCGGACCCATTTGATAAAGCAATGACTTCTCACCGGCGGTCGTTGCCAGCGCCTCGATCACACCAAGTGCGACGTGAGCATTTTTGTCTTTGACGGCACGGGCAAGCGCCTGATGGAGATATTCGACACCCGCTGTCGTAGCGTAAACGAGAGCGTCGGCGTGACGTTCGCCGAAATAGGCGGGCATCTTTTCAACGCCGGCGGACTCGGCCTTGAAAAAGGCAGCCAGCCAAAGCCCTATGGCCGAGCCGAATCCGGCATCAGATTTGAGTGCCCACTCGCAGGTCCGCATCGCCATAAGCTCGTTGAAGTAACTTTTATCAACTTCTTCCCGAACCAGCTTTCCGGCGTCAGAATCCCAGAACCAGACATTGGCAAAACTGGCGTCCTGAGCCGGGGCCAAAGATTGCGCATGATAATAATATTTTTCGGAAAGCTCGTAGAACAACTGTGCGGCCGGAACTTGCAGCATGTCAGGATTGATTTGCCTGATGCTTTCCTGTGCCATTGCACGAAGTTCACCCGAATCTTCATTCTCGATAACGTATTTCAGATAGGCCTGCGATTGCGGATAGCCGATCTTGCCGAGAGCCGCTATTATCTGGGCTTTGAGCGGCACATTTTCCGTCTGCAAGGCGGTAGTAAGCGGCCTTATCGCATCTCTGCCGATCTGCGGAAGTGCCCGAACGATATACGGCAGCTCATTTTCGCGGGAATGATCGGCCATTGCATCGAGCATAAACGGGATTGCGTATTCGCCGGCGTTGCGGAGTCGTTTAACCGCCGTAAGCCAGCCGCGGTCGGTGCTGCTCAGCCTTCTTACCTCCTCGGCGATAATCCGAGGCTCGGTCCGCTCGATGAATCTGCCCTGCTCGATAACGGCAAGAACTTTTCCGCTCAAATCAGCCAATTCGGCATCGGGCGCTACTTCGTTGACTCGGACCAATATCTGATAACCCTGTTGATTGGCCCTGCTTAGTTCAAGCAGCTTCACCGGGTCGGGATTGCTCGATAGAACGGCCTGAGCATACCCCTTGGCCATATCGAATCGGCCTATTGTTGTATAATGCAGAAAATCATTCCAGTTCTCTTCCAGAGTTTGGGCAGAACATGTGCTGAATCCAAGATATGCTATTGCCAAAATTGCTATGACCGTTTTTGTTTTTAACATCAAAATATCTCCAAAAAACTGTGTTCGTTTCACCAAAAAACCTTCGGCTGCCACACAGATAAGATTTATCTCAGGCGGCCCTTACCTCCGAATCACCCTTATTGGGGCGTTTGTTGCCCGACAAACGCGGACAAAAACTATAATTCATTCCTATTATTCGTCCGTAGAGCTATATAGTATAAGTAAATACCTGTTCTGTCAACAAAAAACCGCTTCGGATAACCATTATAAGGAACTTCAATGCAAATTTCAAATTGCATTTTAGGCCTTTTTGAATTATAATATCGGACATGCAACTGGTTTTTAAGCAAAGCAAAAACAACAGTACGTGAGGAAAAAAATCAAGGTTAACCCAAATGAAGTAAGACGTGTCTGTGTCAACCGGCACAATGCAGCGCTAAACGGTCTTTTCATGGACTTCTCCGCGAGAAAGATTGGACTTAAAGAGCTGTGGACGCTAAAGTGGCATAGAAGCTTCATCACGACAGGCCCCTGGACGAAAGCCGGGGATGTCATGATGTGGGACTGGCCTCAATGGATGAGAAATTTTAAGGATTACTGAGACAAGTTGAGACAGGGAATACTTAACACCATGCGTACACAAAAATCATCTGCCTCATCAGAAATCAACATTCCTGTTCGTAAAAATATTGGACTCCCATCAGGATTTACGTTGATCGAGCTACTGGTGGTCATCGCCATTATCGCTCTGCTGATGTCGATATTGATGCCGGCCCTGCAACGGGTTAAGAAACAGGCAAGGTCCGTCGCCTGCCGGGCAAATCTGCGGCAATGGGGCACGATTTTTTCGATTTATATGCAGGATAACGAAGGGTACTTCGCTTACGGCGACAGCAGCGGCAGGTGGAGGTGGTTATTGCAGGACCAGCACAGAGACCGCATGCTTAGCTCCTACTGCCCGGAAGCGGCGAATCCCGATAGAAACAGCGGTACATACGGCGCCTGGGGAGGAGAATCCCTCGACGACGACTACGTAATGCAAATCGATTACGGCAGCTATGGCGTCAATCGCTGGATGTACAACAGAAAAGATAACCAGACGAGCAAAAATTACTTCAGGGGCTACAATGTCAGGAGCACAAATCAGATTCCGCTGTTTCTCGATTGCTCCTGGTATGGCGGCGGCCCGCTTGATATCGATTACCCGCCGGAGGACGAAGGTCACACTGACAGCGGCACCGGCGATTGGAGAGGCGATAACATGAGGCGTTTCTGTCTCAACCGGCACGGCGCGGCGATGAACGGCGTCTTTCTGGATTTTTCCGTCAGAAGATTAGGGCTCAAAGAGCTGTGGACTTTGAAGTGGCACCGCAACTACAATACGACCGGCATCTGGACAAAAGCCGGCGGCGTTCGTACGAGCGATTGGCCGCAATGGATGAGAAGTTTTAAGGACTACTGAAAAAAAGGGAACATAGATATGAACAAACAAACCAGAAGGGATTTTCTAAAAGTGCTGGGCCTTACCGCCGGCTCGCTGATGATGCCAAAAGCAGTGTTCGGCAGGCAAAAGGCCGCTCGCAAACCCAACGTCGTGCTGATCTTCACCGACGACCAGGGCTCGATAGACGTCAACTGCTACGGCGCCAAAGACCTGTACACAGAGAACCTCGACCGCCTGGCCGCTGAAGGCACGCGATTCACTCAATTTTACGTCGGCGCGCCGGTTTGCTCGCCCTCTCGTGCTGCGCTGATGACCGGCCGATATCCCCGCTGCGCCGGACTTCTGAGCAACGCCCCCTCGGATAAAGGCAACGCTGGCATGCCCACCGAGCAGGTCACCATCGCCGAGATGATGAAATCGGCAGGCTACGCAACAGGCCACGTCGGCAAATGGCACCTGGGCTATACGCCCGAAACCATGCCGAACGGACAGGGCTACGATTATTCATTCGGGCACATGGGCGGTTGCATTGACAACTACTCGCACTTTTTCTACTGGCAGGGCCCCAACCGGCACGACCTCTGGCGTAACGGCAAAGAAGTCTGGCACGAAGGCGAGTTCTTCGGCGATCTCATGGTCGACGAATGTAAGAAATTCATCGACGGGCACAAGGACGAACCGTTCTTCCTATACTGGGCAATCAACATGCCGCACTACCCACTGCAGGGGATAGAAAAGTGGCGAAAGAAATACGAGCATCTCGAAGACCCCAGGCGAATATATGCTGCGTTCGTCTCCACAATGGACGAGTTGATTGGCAAAGTCGTCCGGCACCTCGACGAATCCGGCCTGCGCGAAAATACCCTGATTATCTGGCTCAGCGACCACGGCCATTCCATCGAGTCGCGGACTTTCAGCGGGGGAGGAAGCTCCGGCGACTTCCGCGGTCATAAGTTCACACTCTGGGAAGGAGGTCTTCGCG
>Ga0307379_10012603_pt1 | contig 11015 bp, 5 predicted proteins | sample UN2MG_FD_202237 | JGI IMG/M metagenome (GOLD analysis project Ga0307379, IMG submission 202237) | Soil microbial communities from Risofladan, Vaasa, Finland - UN-2 | ecosystem: Environmental > Terrestrial > Soil > Coastal area > Acid sulfate soil | place: Finland: Risofladan, Vaasa | collected... | reverse complement strand
GTCAGCGTCTTACGCGAGAACTCCATCACTTGCGGAAACGGTCTGATTTGTTGCGTTCGTTTATACAGCACACCAAAATACCTCTTAGGATTTGATATGTGTCTCGTTATCTAAACTGGAGTCAATATTATTGGCCTGTGGGGCGCAGGTGATGGCTTTGCAGCACTGGCAGATGCATCGATTTGTGTTTCGAGTGACGTGATTTGTGGATTTATTATTCAGAATGAGGAGGTGTAGAAATGGGTAAGAGTTCAGTACTTCTGGTTTTGACTTTGACAGTCTTGCTGTGTGGAGCGTCAAGTGCCGCTACCATTGGCTTGTGGCATTTTGATGAAGGTGGCGGATTGGACGCCCTCGATTCCTCGGGTAATGGCAACAACGGCGTATTGGGTGGTATCGGTGGAGGAGGTGGGGTGCCGGATTGGGTCACCCCTGGTTATATGAAGGGCGCTTTGGATTTTGAGACAGATGACAGGGATGCTGTAGTCGTATCTCACAACGCGAGCCTGGCATCAATACAGGGAACGACAGGAACTGCTGCCATAACCATGCTGGCTTGGGTTAATTTCGAAAGTGCGGTACACAACAGCAAAGTCTTTGACAAAAATATCTACGCTCTGTGGATACAGGCTACGGGCGATCATAAACTGAAATTGCGAATCCAGGTTGTTGATGCTGGCGGTGTCTCTGCGAACCAGGATTTAGTCGGCTCAGGCACCTTACCGTTAAATGAATGGGTATATATTGCAGGCACCTATGACGGTACGGATTTGAAACTGTACATCAACGGCGTCTTGGATGGAACCATGACTGCGCCAGGTACGATTAGGGATGCCACCAGAGACCTGAGCATTGGCAATGGGAACCTGACGTTGGATAGGCCCGTAGATGGTATCATTGATGAGGCAGCCCTCTACGACATAGCACTGACGCAAGATGAGATTCGGGAAGTGATGGCAGGTACACAAACACAGGCTTTCGAACCGTATCCTGCTGACGGTCAGACCGATGTACCTCGGGATGTGGTGCTTAGCTGGGAGCCGAAAGACGGCGCCGACACACACGATGTGTACTTCGGGGCTAATCTTTCCGATGTAGCTGATGCAACTACAGCAAGCGATGTGTATATGGGTCGTCAGGATCCCAATACTTATGCTCCCGGCCACCTGGATTTTGGCCAGACTTATTACTGGCGTGTGGATGAGGTCAATGCCGCCCCTGACTTTACGATATTCAAAGGCAATGTCTGGAGCTTCACGGTCGAGCCGTACGCTTATCCGGTCGAGAATGTCACTGCCACAGCTTCCAGCGTAAACAAGGACATTGAGGGGCCCGAAAATACCGTCAACGGCGCCGGTCTGGATGAAAATGACCTGCACTCAATGGAAAGTGCCGATATGTGGCTCAGTAGTGGCATCGATCCAAATCCAACATGGATCCAGTATGAGTTCGACAGGATCTATAAATTACATCAGATGCTGGTATGGAACTACAATAGCTCTGTTGAGCCGCTTGTCGGCTTCGGTATCAAGGAAGCTACCATTGAGTATTCGGTCGATGGAACAAACTGGGTTGTATTGGGCACCACTCACGAGTTTGCACAGGGACCTGGTGCAGTTGGTTATGCCCCCAATACCACTGTTGAGCTTGGCGGCTTAGCAACAAAATATATCAGGATTAATGCCAACAGTAACTGGGGAGGCATGCTGAACCAGTACGGTCTTAGCGAGGTTCGCTTCCTCTACATACCTGTCTGGGCAACAGAGCCCAGCCCTGATTCCGGAGCGACAGATGTGAGTGTGGATGCTATTCTCAGCTTCAACGCCGGAAGAGAGGCTGCAAGGCATGATGTGTACCTTAGCACTGACGAGCAGGCGGTGATAGATGGTACCGCTCCTGTTACTACCGTGACCGAGCCCAGCTATGCTGCCTCACTTGATTTAGCCAGCACTTACTACTGGCGTGTTGATGAGGTCAACGACGCCGAGACTCCGACAACATGGCAGGGTGACATCTGGAAGCTCTCGACACAGGAATATATTGTTGTGGATGATTTCGAGTCCTACAATGACATTCCAACTGGAGAAGAAGGCAGCAACCTTGTATATGGCACATGGGCGGACGGATTTGAGAATCCGGCAAACGGATCGACCATAGGTTATAATGAGCCGTTCCAGCCCACAATCGAGACCTCGCTTGTTTATGACGGTAGGCAGTCTGTGCCGCTTTTCTACGACAACACCGTAGCCTCCTATTCCGAGGTCACGGCGAAAGTAGCTGATTTGGGTGTCAGCCAGGATTGGTCCGGGCATGGCATTAAGGCTTTGACTCTTCGGTTCTTGGGCGATCCGAACAATATTGCACAGCAAATGTACGTGAAGATCAATGGTTCCAGGGTAGCGTACGAAGGTGATGCCGAGAACCTGAAGCGAATAGGCTGGCAGATGTGGTATATAGATCTGGCCTCGACTAGCATGAGCCTCGGCAATGTCACCGAGCTGGCCATTGGTTTTGAGCGTATTGGAGCAGTTGGCGGCCAGGGGATGGTTTTGCTCGATGCTATCAGGCTGTATTCTTATGACCGTCAGTTAATCACGCCGGTTGAACCCGGCGCAACTGGGTTGCAGACACATTACGAATTCGAAGGCAATACCAACGACAGTTCCGGCAACGCACGCAACGGCACTGCCATGGGCAATCCCACTTTTGTAGCCGGTAAGGTCGGACAGGCCATTAGCTTTGATGGTCTCAACGACTATGTCAATATCGACGGCTATAAGGGCATCACCGCGACGAATGATCTCCAGCCTGCGTTCAGCATTACCTGTTGGCTTAAGACAACCTCAGCCGACGGCGATATGGTTACCTGGGGTAGTAGGAATGGATCTGGCGTTGGTGGTCAATACTGTACATTCTGTCTCAACGGGGCTACACTGCGTGCTGAGCATGGGGATGGTAATCTCAGGGGCAATACTCCCGTCAACGATGGCCAATGGCACCATGTGGCCTTAACCGTAGTTGAGGGTGGAAACCTGAGGGTTCCTAATACCCTGCTCTATGTTGACGGCCAGCCGGATTCGGTTTTTGCGGGCTCGGATAATATTTTCAACGTGACTGCGGATGCCGATGTCAACATCGGCCGGCGTGCCTCCCACGAAGACAGGTACTTCATCGGGTCGATAGACGATGTTAGCATCTACGACCGGGTGTTGTCAGAAGAGGAGGTTGCGTGGCTTGCCGGCAGGATTGCACCATTTGACAAGCAGTTTTGAGATGGTATTGATATAATGGCTGCATTTGCCACTTGTGTGGGATGGTGGGCAGGATTAGCACTAATTCGGGGCTTGTACTGATTGACTCAGTATAGGCCCCGGTTGTTTTAGTACAATAGTAGACAAGCTTTGTATACTCAAATAGCAGGTCAGATATGCTTAGTATTTTCTGTAGAACTACACTCAGAGATGTTTTATCCCGCCAAAATGCCCAGTGCCGAGAACATATGGTCAAAATGGCCATAAAAAAGAAGATCGTCGATTCTACGGGCTCTGAGACACCTTTAATTGAAATCTGACGAGCGTTCTGTGGACTGGAGGGATAAAACCAAACGTGATTTTTTGTGTTTTATGCTATATCTGCTTGCGGACCTCCAAGCGCAGGGGGCCTTCGATCAGGGAAGTGGCTGCGAGATAAGTGAGGGCCGAAGCGGCCGGATGATCAATTCCATAATCCTCCTATCCACGGTTCAATATTGTTTCCATTCACCCCTCGCACGAAAGCGGTACAGATTACGCCCAACTTCCCGGGCAGCTTCGATTGTTTCAATATACGGTGTATCACAAACGTCAAGTAATCCATTATGGGCGTTCGCACTGTCGGATGAACGACCGGTATTGGGATGATTCCGGTACCGGAACCAATGGGCTCCTACGAATTGTGGATGTGCCAGCACTCGCTTCATATATCGAACATAATGATCAGCACGCTCGGCATGGTCTTTAACATAGCAAATCCCAAAGTCGAACATACCCCTGTCGAGTGTCCCAAAATGCCATTCCCCGATGATTAAAGGGACATCCATTTCGGCTGGAAACTTAAAACGTGCTATCTCTTCCGGATAGCGGTAGATATTGTAACTGACAACATCGCAGTGACGCGCGGCGGCAGCCGCCATGATCCTGTTTCCAAGAACAGCACCATGGAAACGGCATCCAAGATACAGCTTATTCGGTGCAAATGTCTTCAATATCGCTGCAATAACCGAGAAGTAGCGATCTGCAAAGTTTGAAAGAAAATCATCGAAATCCTCTCTGGCATTATTGACGGAAGGTGCTTTCCGGTATTTCTGCAGCTCTTCCCAGGATTGATGTGATGTTCCCCAAACCTTATTCAGATGCGTAATGTCACCATATTTCCTTTTCAGCATGTCAATAAAGACAATTTTTGCCGGCTGTGTTTCGGGCGATTGTAATGTTTCTATTTGAATCCTATAACCACTCCAGGGCAGTTCATTGTCTACAAAGTATCCGATGCACCAAGGGTCATTTTCGGAGCCTTCCAGCACACTGATTGAGCTTCGTAATGCGGATGCAAAACTCGGTGAAAATACGTCCTGAAAACCGTTATTACCTTTTTGAGTCCTGTTTAGCCTTTCTCCTCCATGAGTACTTGTAGAAAGCATGTATGGAGTTTTTCTCATAAAGCAAATGTTCTGGTCAGACCAGTTTGCAAGAGTATTGTATCCCCAGCTATGCATCCGTTCATGTGCCAGTTCATGGGAATTTGATTGCCAGTCTTCGCCATATTTTCGCAGGAGATTCGCGTGCACGAAATTAAAGCAGTCCAACGTGCGTCCCTGCCTTTTTGTCTGTGTGTAAAATTGACCAAAACTTCTGTCATCTTTCGAGGGAAGTTCTTGAAAATAGTTTTCGCGATCTGTGATAGGCGTAGGCAAACGACCCACACTGACACATGCAACGCCGTTGGAAAAGAACAGTTTGCCCACAGGATCGACAAGCCACCATTTTCCTTCGTATTTCTGAACGCGGAAGTGGCCTGTTGCTTTCAGTGTCGGACCGCTAAGCCAGCCGCTGTATTGGTTCCAGTCATCCGGTGGGGGATTTGCCGTTAAATCAAGTTTTTCCGCGTCGCGGCGCTCCACCATATCCTGTCCTGAGCGGGTTTTTACAGACCAGTCATCATGGATATACTGTCCATAACGATCAATAAATGGAAATACCGGAGCATAATCCGGCGTCGTCCATACCGTACTTCCCAACGCCAGGATAGGACCTATTTCAATCTTCTGACTCCTTTTGGTCTCTGAAAATACAAATTGATGCTGTGTCGCACGTCTGCTGTCGAAGTCACTTTTCTTAAATCGGCCGTAAGGCGTAGAACGCATCCCGGAAAGCTGAATGCGATTCCCGTTTTTATCGGTTCCCGCTTCAACATTAAGCGCTATCAACAATAGGCGCTCCTTCCCGGGCTCAAGATAGATGTGCGAGTTTGCCCAAATGCCGATAGATCCTCCTTTGTCATCTTCAATCCGCCATGCCGCTTTACAGGTGCTTTCACCTACATTCCGCACATAGACTATAAGATAAGGGTACAGCGACAAATCCCAATACTTCCCTTCCGGTTTGATGATGATAATGGCATTCGCTTCACCAGGACCCGTCATTACCTGTAAGATGTTTGTATCGTTTTTTGGAGTTACTTCCACTGTCGCATTCGAAACGGACAGCCGTTCTGAATTGAAGCCCGCATTGAAATTTACCAACACTTTATTAGCCAGTTCTGCGGCAGTGACGGATGGTATTAAAATCATAAATAACAGAACAAGATGAAACATGGTACTTCCTTCACTTTGAGGGAAACAGAATTTTATTTGATCCTATGTATATGTCCTACCCTGGCTATGTTTTCCTTCATAAATATAATTCTTCACGCCAATCTTTTGCCCGGGTCTGACTTGGGTTAAGAATAATATTGGGTTGCGCCTCGGCAGTTGACACTGCCGGTAGCTCAGCAGCAGTATAAGTATGCTTAAAGAGTTCGAAAGCACCAGTTGTAGCTCCATATGCCATGCCTTTCAACACGTCCCGACGATTCATAATAAACACCTTATGATCAATGCATATAGAACTTCATAACTCGTACCTGACGAGATTTCACATTTAATTTCATAAGCGGCATTTCTGAACGCTTCTAGGCAAATAATAATGTAATTTTATCTCAATGTCAACAATTTCCGGGCTGCGTAATCGTCCCAAAGATTGTGTGAACATTTTTAAGCACTTTCCTTAAAATATTGATCTCAAACAACTTCCCGCAAATCGCATAAGCCTCTTCTGCCTCGAAGATATTCTGACAAGTAACAATGCCCTAAAACTTTTTCTTCATTTTTAAGACCACGCATCGTCTTGACGCGAATCTTATAATCTAAACCAATTAACCGTTCAGTTGCATTGTTCGTCCGATCCCCCGAGTCACTACTGACGTTCTGCCATGTGCGTTCAATATGCTGGAGCAATTGATTAACCTGATAAAGTACCCCACGTCCACAGTTAATATACCTGCGAACAAGCTTCTCTATTGCTTCAGGCAATTTCACAGGCCAAGGCTCAACCTTTAACAAATCCATCAATTTCAACATGTCCCCAGCCTCAAAATCCATTCCCTCAGCGTGTAACTGACGATAAAGCTGCCAGGCCCTTCTGCATTTGCTCCTACGCCAATGGAACAGACAGAGCTTATGTTGTTCTTCCGGTACAATCCGGTTGTATACACTTAATTCATCCGTACGTAACTGCTCAGCTGCCACTTCTTTCATCACCCTTTGAACATGCCTTCTGACCTTCGCAGCATCTTTTTCATTCACAGGCTCAACGCGAACCAGTTTTCCTCGCTCAATATCCACATAAAACAGCAAGCCTGCTTTTCGACCGGCCATCTTGGCACCGGTGCCATCGACTCCCAAGACACGAACCCGCATCCGGGGAGCACAATTATGCAGCTCTTGAGCCTGGAGACCGGCTTGGGCAACATCTCTTTCGATACTGCTTTTGGAGCCTACACAATCCAGCAACGGCAGAAACTTGGCGACAGAACGGTAGCTAAGTCCGAACATATACAAAATCACACCAAGTGCGATTAGCCGGTCACTTCGTTGTTTTCCATGGTTGATCCCTTCGGCTCGAATGGTCCAGGTTGTTGTGCAAAAGGGGCATTTCATGCGTCTTTGAGCTATGGCGGTTACCTTGGTATCGCTGATGGCTCTATAATGGATGTTGCTGTGAATATTTCCACCCATACGACCACACTGTGGGCAATGTCTCTCAAGTTTTAACTGAGAACCGACCGATGGAACAATATATCGAATCATGTTTGGTTTCCTTACCTGTTTTTTATTTAAATCGGCAAGGAGACCTTATTTTTTATACCTCAACCACAGAATTTGGGACAGTTACCGTCAAGGAAAATCTTCGGATTATGCACCGGCAACACACCCCTCAACTCTGCTTAGAACATCTTTGAAGGCATTTTGTAAGAAAGATTCCAGGCTGGCCTGGCCGGCCATTGGCGTGTATAGAGCAAATCTGGCGTTTTATTTCAGAACGACAGGCCTATGATCGATAATATGACATTCCGATTCCGCGCCAATATCGCTATCACTAAGCCCGGTCAAAAACCAACACCAAAACGGCTACGGTGAAATAAGAGAGAAATATTCAGGCTCTTTTTGCCGGGGCACCCAGCCTGTGACTTTCATAACAGCTTCATAAAGGCGACACCGAGGAAAATAGTACTTCCGACGAATATGATAACCCGCAAGACCGTGTTGCCACGAGCGTATACAGGCAGTTTACGGTCGAGATAGAGAAGGGCAAAGCCAAGCAGGCCGAAAATGACAGCGTTCATGGCGGCGATAGTGTTGATGACAACGGCTGGCTGCTTGTCACCAAGAAGTATAGTTACAGCCATGACAGCCATGTATGCACCCATTACAATGCGGTAGCTTTTGAGCTTGTTGGAGAACCGCGACGAGAAGCCGGTCATCATCGAAGCAATCGCCCGGCTTTTGCCGTCTATGCAGCTTACTACGGTGCTGAACAGGGCAAAAAATGCCACGACAAGGAATGTTTCGCGGCCTCGAGGAATCGAGTCGAGCATCCTGGAAATAGTGGACATGATCTGTTGCTTCTCGGGCACAATACCCTGGATGTGCAAAGTCGCCACACCCAAAGCGAGGAATCCAAAAGAAATCGCGAGTATGAGCGTGTATGAGATGATGCAGTCAATTCGAATCGTGGATAACCATCGGCGATACTCATCTTCGTTCCGGGCCTTACCAATCTTTTCGTTGATCCATGAGGAGTAGAGCAAGGTGGTCGTACCGGCGCCGATCCAACCCATCAGGCCCATGATAGTGGTTATAGAACCTTTTGGAAACTGGGGTACGAGTCCTCGCGCGATCTGGTTGCCGGGCAGTTTGATCTGAAACAGCGTGTAAAGCAGGCCCATAAGCAGTACGGTACACATTGCCACCACCATCTTCTCGAAAATGGGGTACGAGCCGGTGTACAGCATAATGGGTATCAGGGCTATGGCAAAAAGAGCTACGATGCGAATATCGAGACCCGGGAACAGCCCGGCCAGAGCGGAACCGCAGGCCAGAGCGATACCACCGTGACCTATCATATCCAGAGAAAAGACCAGAATGATAAAGTACTGGGCCCAGTGCCGGGGACCGGGCAGCCAGTCAAAGGTCCGAAACACGTCATCGCCGGAGGCTATTGTCAGTCTGGCGAGGTTTTCGCTGAATGCTGCTTTATAGACAATTGTGAGAATGGACACCCATAACAGTGCGTAACCATACTGAGCGGCGCTTCTTGGCGTCAGTACCAGTTCCCCGGAGCCTATTGCCATTGCTGCCAGGACCACACCGGGTCCGATGAACTTGAACTTCTCTCGAAGATTTACAGGCGCTTTTTTAGTCGTTTCCAGCAGTCACCTCTATTGATGAAACTCATTTAGTTCTCGACATTGGATCGCATTCAACTCTCTTGCCATCTGAGTCACACGTGGTTTCCCACGTTTACTCTTCGGTCACGATTTTCCTCTTTTGAGAACGTCATGTCCATACTTTTCTCTTATTTTGTCAAATGCCTCGTCCAGCCTTTTTTGCTTTTTATTCTCGGGGGCAGGGAACAACTGGTAATGACCGGTGCCGGCCCTCTTCAGACCGGACACGCCAAATCCGGACAGTTTTAACGGCTCTCGCCCATAGTAAATGTGTCCATGGTAGTGCCGTCCAGCCTGACGGCCTCGAACTTCAACCGGTTGGACTGAATGTCGATTTTGCAAAAATGATTCGAGTGTTCAAATGCAACAACATTCGGATGCCCGTCTTCAGGCGGATATAAAGGCGCCCCCCCTCCGCCGGTAGTGATATGCGCTACACCATTGACCATGGCGCGGGCATAGTAATGGTTGTGCCCGGCGAAGATTATAGCGACCCCGTATGTCTCACAGAGCGGCTGGATATATTCCTGGACATCATATCGATTGCCATGCCGACCGGAGGTCCAGCCCGGTTCGTGCAATTGTATGAACTTCCAGGGGACAGTAGTGCCGGCCAGATCGTTTTGGAGCCAGGTGTACTGCGCCGATCCTGGAGCAAAGTCGGTGTACTGATCAATAACCACGATATGAGCCGGTCCATAGTCGAAAGACCAGTATAGACCGCCGCTTTCGTATGGATAAGGCCAGTACTTCTCAAAAATCTTACCGCCCCCCTCGTGGTTGCCTATGCAGCCCTGGATAGGCATGTTGGCCTGCATTTCCATAGTGTTCGGCCAGCTTCGACCGAAGAACTCCCAGGCCCAGGTAGCCTCCATGTCACTGCTGGCCCAGTCTCCGGTGAGCATTGTAAAGCTCTGGTATCCGGGATCAGCGATATAAGCTGCTATCATTTGCGCATTGACGGCGTCGTGAATATCCGGATTGGAACGGGTATCTCCATAGGCCAGGAATTTTACACTTTCTGCATCCTTCGCAGGTGCCGTCAGAAAAGAACCGGTGTGGTAATCTCCATCAACCTCCACCCTGTAGTAATACTTGGCTCCCGGTTCCAGACCGCCGATGGTGTACAGATGCTGATGATCGCCGCCGTATTCGGATGAGATCACAGCATTTCCATAATTTGTATCCGTTCCCCACTCTAAGGTGCACCCCTGGGTTGTGTTCAGTTGCCACAGAACCATCATCTGAGTGTTATCGCCGGGATAGATAAGATAGGGCCCCTTCCTGAGGCCGGTGGTGACCTGGCCGGGCATGCCGACCAATGCAAGGTCAAAACTGATGTCCTCACTGTTGGACTGATTCTGATGAACCTCAACTGCCAGCAGATTTGTGCCTGCAATCAGATAACGTGAATCGATTGTTGTCTCGATGAATTCAACCTCGGCAGAGCCATCCACCGGACTAAGTGCCAAAGTCGTATAAGTTATCGTGCCGCCTGGCATATTGGTCCTGAAGACTTCTGTACCATTGAGATAAACAACGGCACCGTCATCTCTCAGGATTCTGAGACTCAGATTCTGGTGCTTTGAGGTATCGGAGACATCGAACGAGTGACGAAAGTAGGTCGTTATGTATTTATTGTTGGGATCTGCGCCATAACCGACCACGGTGACTTCGTCGCCATCTCCGTATCCTAATTCCGCCGGCCCCGACACCCAACCGGAATCGTCAAAACCAATTCCATACCAGCCAGTGCCCTGATCGGACCCGTCATCCAGGTATTTCCAGGCCGAACCCGCCTCAACCAGCATCTCTTCCTTTGGTACCGCCGTTGCGCCATACTTGATCATAAGGGCATCCTCGAGTGTTTGGCGGTCGCTGTTTGGAAGGACTTTATTGTAATAATGGAACTCAGTGATCTGTCCGCCGAAGTTGGCCGGCCCGGCGGTCAATCCGTCATAGAACCTCGTCCTTCCTTCCACTTGCCCGAG
>Ga0307379_10012602_pt1 | contig 11015 bp, 9 predicted proteins | sample UN2MG_FD_202237 | JGI IMG/M metagenome (GOLD analysis project Ga0307379, IMG submission 202237) | Soil microbial communities from Risofladan, Vaasa, Finland - UN-2 | ecosystem: Environmental > Terrestrial > Soil > Coastal area > Acid sulfate soil | place: Finland: Risofladan, Vaasa | collected... | reverse complement strand
CAAGATCATCGACGTCATCAAGGTGACGGACTTCTCCGGCACCGACACGGTCGAGCGCGACCTGATGCTCATCAAGGTGGCGGTGAACGCCGACCGACGCGGTGAGGTCTTCGAGATCGCCGAGGTCTTTCGCGGCAAGGTCGTCGATATCGGCCCCAAGCACCTGACGCTCGAGGTCTCGGGCCCCGAGAAGAAGATTGAGGCCTTCGTGGACCTGGTGAAGCCGTACGGGATCAAGGAACTCGTCCGGACGGGCCGCATCGCGTTGGCACGCGGCGCGTAGGGGCGTCGACCGAGCCCGCCGCGGGAGCGGCGGGTTATCACCAGCCGCTTTGGCACATGGCGTGCCAGGCTGAAGTGACCGGCGGCTCACGCCGCCGGCTCGAACGCGAGAGCGACACACGCGACACCACAAGGAGACGATCATGGCCAAGGTCTTTCACGACGACGACGTTGACATGGAGCCGATCCTCGCGAAGACGGTCGGCATCGTCGGCTACGGCAGCCAGGGCCACGCCCAGGCGCAGAACCTGCGCGATTCGGGCGTCACCGTGCTCGTGGCCGAGGTCGAGGGAACCGACAACTACCGCCTGGCGGTCGAGCACGGTTTCGAACCGGTCACGGCCGCCGAGGTCACCCGGCAGGCCGATATCATCCAGATCCTCATCCCGGACGAGATCCAGCGCCCCGTCTATGAGAAAGAGATCGCTCCGAACCTGACGGCCGGCAAGGCGCTGGGCTTCAGCCACGGGTTCAACATCCACTTCAAGCAGATCGTGCCGCCCGAGGACGTGGACGTGATCATGGTGGCGCCGAAAGGCCCCGGCCACACGGTCCGCGGCGAGTTTGTCGATGGCGGCGGCGTGCCGATGCTGTTTGCCGTCCAGCAGGACCCTTCCGGCACGGCGCGCGCCGTGGCGATGGCTTACGCCAAAGCGATCGGCGGGGCACGGGCGGGCATCCTCGAAACGACCTTTGCCGAGGAGACCGAGACCGACCTGTTCGGCGAGCAGGTGGTCCTGTGCGGCGGCGTGACCAGTCTCATCAAGGCGGGGTTCGAGACGCTGGTGGCGGCCGGTTACCAGCCGGAACTGGCGTACTTCGAGGTCCTGCACGAACTGAACCTGATCGTGCGGCTGCTGGTCCAGGGCGGCCTCTCGTATATGTGGTACTCGGTGTCGAACACGGCCGAGTACGGCGGCCTGACGCGCGGCGACGTGCTGATCGACGCCGCGGTCCGCAAGCGGATGCAGAAGATCCTCTCCGACATTCGCGACGGTTCGTTCGCCAACGAGTGGGTCGAGGAATGCAAGGCCGGCGGCCAGAGGTTCAAGGCACTCGAAGCCGCCGAACGGGCCCACCAGGTCGAGACCGTCGGAAAAGAGATCCGGCGCCTGATGCCGTTCATCGACGCCAAAGAGGTCTGAGCTTGGCCGCCTGCCGTCCGGTGTGGCGGTGACCGCAGGCTCCGCTGTCAGCCGAAAGGAGGTGCCCTGTGACGTGTTCAGAGCAGAAGGATGACTTGGCCGGTCGCGTGTCGGCAGCCGCATGTGGGGCCTGGGCGACGCTTCTGATTGCGTTCGTGATTCATCTCGTGATGGCCGTTGCCTGCCTGATGGTCCTGCATACGCAACTGCTCGGGGTCGTTGGCGCTATCTGGGGGACCGGACCGAACGTCGTTCGCGTGACGTTCATCGTGTTCGTGTCGCTCTGGAAACTGTTCCTCATGTTCTGGCTGCTGGGCTGCGTCTTCCTGACGGTGTGGTCCAGACGCCTGCGCCGGCTGAAGGCCGAATAGGAAACCGTCTCGCGATCTCCGCGCGGTGGCTTTCCCAGGCCGCCATGCTCCTGAATCCCGAGGATGCTGAGCGACACGGCCCGCTTCCGAGGGTGGCACGGCAGCCCCGCCGGGGCGGCCGTGGGCACCCGGTGTCCAACACGGCCGCCCTTCGGGCTGCCGTGCCACCCGCCTCTCGCGGATGGTGCAGGGGCGAGGCATGCCTCGCCTTTACCTCTTTCAAGACAGGTTGCCTCGCTCCGCCACGCCGTTCAGCGCGCGTTGTCCGCCCTCTCCTTCTGAATCCGCGTCAGGGCTTCTGACACGTCTTCGGCAAATTCGTAGATGCTGTCGAGGCCGGTGGCCAGGAACACGCTCCAGACCTTGTCCCCCAGCGAGCACAGGATGAGTCTGCGGCCGATCTCGGTCATCCGTTTCCGCAGGCGAAGCAGTTTGGAGATGCCGCTCGATGTCAGGATCGTCAGGTCCGAGAAGTCGAGGACGATGTCGCGCGGCGCGTCATCGAGGCGCACGTTCACCTCGGCCATTTCTTCCGACAGCACCGGATCGTCGGTCAGTCTAACGACCAGCGTCTCCTCGTCCCATTGCTGTACGGCCATTCGATGCCCTCTTGTCAAGCCCCCTCTATCGGCAGCGGAGGACGGCGGCCTCCGGCACGCCGGCCGCCTCGCGCGCGGCGGCCACGTCGTCCAGAAAGCGCCACGCGTCCCGTCCGTACCCGGCCGTCGGCGCGAGGCCCGGCACGAGCGACTGGAAGTACCCGTTCAGTTGGCGCATGTGGAGTTCCCGGACGTACTTGGCGGCCATCGACGCCAGGGCCGTCACCAGACTCCACGTTTCGCACCGGTTGCAGATCGTCAGATGCACGGGGGCTGCCGAACCGTTGCGGCCAAGGCGGTACCGGCTGACGGCCGGCGTTTCTTCGAGCGTCTCGACCGCCGTCATCGGAAAAGCGGCGGCCAGCAGACCGGCATAGTATCGCCGGCTGCCGTGGCGGTCCATTGTCACGTGGACGGTCTGGCGCGGCCATCGGGTCCGGACCTCCGTCAGGAGATCCGCCGTCAGGGCGAACAGCGCGGCCGCCTTGTTCCGAGTGGTCTGAACCAGATGGTTGAATCGCGGGGGCGAGGCGACGTTGACCCACAGGCCGGCGGCCGACGCGCCGAGCCGTGCGAACCCTTGCGTCAAGTGTTCCGCCGCCGACCCGACCGCCTCGCCGTCCGTGGCTGCCGGCAGGGCCAACCCCTGCGGACTGTCCCACGGCCGCGGCGCTGTGCCCCCCGCACCGTCGGCCTCGCAGAGGACGGCGGTCGCGGCGAGGAGTTCGGCCAAGGACGAGGGCTTCAAGTCCATCGCGGCAAGGAACCCGAGGACGGCTCGCTCAAGGGTGGCGATGCTCCCGCCGCTGTACGCCACCTTCGAGTCGCAGACGACGACACACGAACTCGTGCCCGACGGGCGTTTGCGGACGTGGCTGCGCAGCGCTCCCCACAAGTCCGGCTCCGGGACGGCGTCGCCGGTGAACGCGATGGCGCCGGCCGCCACGACGAGCGGTCCGAGGTGCGGGCCGTACCCTGCCTCGTCGATGCCGACCAGGATCGCCATGGGGCATGACCCCTCACATTGGGCCGAGAACGGTTTCCCCCCCGCGTGCGACTGTTGCTGATTCTACGGCATCAGGCTGACGGCGGCAAGGTTGTCCTGGGTGGGCGTGGCGCGGTGATTTTCTTCGACACCCCGCCGCGGGTTTGCGAGAATTGCCCCACGGCCGACGGAGGAAGGGCTAGTGAGCGAGTGGCCATTACGGCTGATGAGTTTCGCCGGACTCCTGGTGATGCTCGCCATTGCCGTTGCCCTGAGCGAGAACCGCCGCCGCATCAGCCTGCGCGTCGTCCTGACGGGGCTCGGGCTGCAACTGGTCCTGGCGGTCGTCATCTTCCTGACGAAGATGGGCAGCGCCCTGTTCGCGGCGACCGACAAGGCCTTTGCGTTCTTCATGGCGGCCAGCAATGAAGGGGCCGGGTTCCTGTTCGGCCGCCTTACGACGGACTACTCCCTCGGCGCCGTCGTGGCGTTCCAGGTGTTGCCGATCGTCATCTTCTTCTCGTCGCTGGCGGGTATCCTCTATCATTTCGGCGTCACGCAGTTGGTCGTCCGGGCCATGGCGCGGATCATGCAGAAGATCATGGACATCTCGGGGGCCGAGAGTCTGGCGTCGGCGCTGTTCGTGTTCTTCGGCATCGAGTCCACGACGGCCATCGCCCACTACATCCGCCGCATGACACGCTCGGAACTCTTCACCCTGATGACCGCCTTCATGGCGACGATTGCCGGGACCGTCATGGGAGCCTACGTCTCGTTCGGCGCTGCGCCGGGCCACCTGCTGACGGCCAGCCTGATGAGCGCGCCGGCGGCCATCGTCATCGCCAAGATCCTGGTTCCCGAGACCGAGCGACCGCTGACGCGCGGCCGCGTGCGGTTCGACCCGCCGCGCGAATCGGTCAACGTGATCGACGCCGCGGCAAACGGGGCGGCGCAGGGCCTGCGGCTGGCCGTCACCATCGGGGCCATGCTCATCGCCTTCGTCGGCCTCATTCACCTGGTGAACCTGGTCGTTGGCGGGGCAAGCGGCCTGTGGCTGGCCGAGCCGCTGACGCTCCAGCGCCTTCTGGGTTGGGCGTTCAGTCCGGCGGCCGTTGTCATGGGCGTGCCGTGGGAGGATGCGTACGAGGTGGGTCAACTGCTCGGCACGAAGACGATCCTGAACGAGTTCCTGGCGTACGAGCAGATGCAGCCGCTGGCCGCCGCCGGCGTCATCGGCCCGCGGTCGGTCACCATCGCGACCTACGCGCTGTGCGGCTTCGCCAACTTCGGGTCGGTGGCGATCCTGGTCGGCGGTCTGGGCCTGATCGACCCGGAGCGCAAAGGGCTGTTTGCGCGTCTGGGTGTCTGGGCCCTCATCGCCGGGACACTGGCGGCGTTCATGACGGCGTGTTACGCCGGCATGCTGGCGTAGGCGTTTGCACCGGCCGGCCCGAAACGGTATAGTCGCCGGCGCCGGAGCGACGGACGCGGGAGTGGCGGAACTGGCAGACGCGCAAGGTTTAGGTCCTTGTGCCCTTCGGGGCTTGGGGGTTCGAGTCCCTCCTCCCGCACCAGAACAAGACAACAATATCCAATAACCAACAAGGAATATTCAATTTCCAAGTGCGCCTGAAGGCGGGGTACTTGAGGATTGAGCGTTCCTTGTTGGTTATTGGATATTGTTGTTGGCTAAGTTCGCAACTGGCCTTCGCCGGTGACGATCCACTTGTAGGTGGTGAGGTCGCGGCAGCCCATGGGTCCGCGGGCGTGAAGTTTGTCGGTCGAGATGCCCACCTCGGCGCCCAGGCCGTACTCGCCACCGTCTGAGAAGCGCGTCGTCGTGTTGATCATGACGCTGGAGGAGTCCACCCCCTGAACGAAACGCCGAATCCGCCGGACGTCTTCCGATACGATGGCGTCGGTATGGGCCGACCCGTACCGGGCGATGTGGTCGATGGCGTCCTGAAGGTGCTCGACGACCCGGACGGCCAGCACGAGGTCGAGGTACTCGGCGTACCAGTCCTCCTCGGTTGCCGGCACCGCATCGTGCCAGATGCGTCGCGTCTCGTCGCAGCCGCGCAACTCCACTCCCGCTTCCGCCAGGCGCCGACAGATGCGCGGCAGGAAACGGGCGGCGACGTGCTTGTGGATGAGCATCGTTTCCATGGCGTTGCAGACGCCCGGCCGCTGGACCTTCGCGTTGAAGCAGATCGCCTCGGCCATGTCGAGGTCGGCCAGGTCATCGACGTACACGTGGCACACGCCCTTGTAGTGCTTGATGACGGGGATGGTGGACCCCTCGGCCACGGCGCGGATAAGGGATTCGCCCCCCCGGGGCACGACGACGTCGATGGTCTCGTCCTCGCGGAGGAGGGCGGCCAGCAGGTCGCGGTCCGGGTTGTCGATCATCAGGATCGCGTCGGCCGGCAGGCCCTGGCCGGCGACGGCCTCGGCCAGGACGCGGTGGATGGCCAGGTTGGAGCGCAGCGCTTCCTTCCCGCCGCGCAGGATGGCCGCGTTGCCGCTTTTCAGGCACAGGGCCGCCACATCGCTGGTCACGTTCGGCCGCGACTCGTAGATGGCGAACACCACGCCGAGCGGCACGCGGACGCGCTCGATCCGCAGACCGTTCGGCCGGACGTACCCTTCGAGGACCTCGCCGACGGGGTCCCGGAGGTCGGCGATCTCTTCGATACTGCGGGCCATCTTCTCGATGCGCTCGCCCGTCAAGGTCAGGCGGTCGATCATGGCGGGGGTGAGGCCTGCTTGCTCGGCGGCGGCGACGTCAGCGGCGTTCTCGTCTCGGAGGGTCTTGGATTCTGCTCGCAGAGTTCCGGCCATGGTCCGCAGCGCCGCGTTCTTGGCGGCGGTTCCGGCAGCGGCCAGTTGCCTGGCGGCTGCGCGGGCGCGGCGACCGAGGGCCCGGGCCTCCTGAGACCATTCGGTCCGGGGCATGAAGGTGTCTCCCTACGGGGTGGGCGGCTTCTCGTTGTGCTTCTCGAGGTTGAAGTTGACGGTCGGCAGCGGCTTGACCAGTTTGAGGCCGGGCGGCAGACCCACGATGGCGGGCTCGCGCGGCAGCCACGAACCGGGGTTGGGCTTGTCGTCGGCCGTCAGGACGAGTTGAACGCGGACATCCTGGAGTTTGAGGCGTTCAACAGCCGACGTGGGCCCTTCGACCTCCAACTCGACCCACCGTTCGGCCTCGGGCTGGAAGACGACGCGGTACCGGTTCAGCACTTCGGGCGGGGCGGAGATGAGGATCGGCAGCCGTCCGAAGGCTTTCTTGGTGACCGCCGATTCCAGCGGCGCGCTGACCTTGACCGTGGGCGGGTCGAAGGTGGCGTCGATGCCGTCGGGCCCGCCGAGACGGCGGTCGAGGTTGACTTCCTGCTCCACTTTCAGGCTCTCGGGCACCACGTCGATGTCGAGAGGGGCCACGACGAAGTAGTTCGACTCCGGCAGCCTGTCCAGGTCGGCCTGTGCCACGCGCGCCGTCACCTCGGGCGGATCGGCGGTCGGCGCCTTCGCGACGGCGCCGGTTACCTGAACGACGACGCGAACCTTCTCGACGGCGACGAGACGGCTGACGTTCGCATAGATCTTGCCGTCGAAGGTGCCTCCGTGTTCGTCTCGGATTTCGGTGACGGCGATGCGCTGATCGGTCCAGTGGCGGAACCCTTCGTGCGCGGGAAGGACGAGGGGGCTGGACTTGAGTTCCGCCTCCGTCAGGTTGAAGCGACACACCTTCTCTTCCGGCGCGGTGCCGAGGCCCTGGAGTTCGCCCTTGGGCCCGACGAACGTCACGAGCAGTTGCTTCGGATTGACGTCGGCGATCCGAAAACCGGCCGGCCCGTTGATGACGACGGGCACGAGGTCCTCGCTCTCGCCCGTCTGTTCGAGGTCGGCCCAGACCCAGATGGCGATCGTCAGGACGGCGACGGCCAGGAATGTGCGTAGGCGTTCGGTCATGAGGGGGCGGTGTCTGTGGATTCGTCGGGTTCGGGTTTAGACGGTTCCGGGGCGTCGGCTGCAGGAAGCGCGTGTTCGGTGAGCGTGGCCTCGGCGCCGCGCAGCAGTTCGGTCAGTCGCTCTTTGAGCCGATCGGGCGAGATGGCTGCCTCCAGGTGACCGCCTTCGGCCAACGAGATGTTCCCGGTCTCTTCGCTGACGACGACGACGGCGGCGTCGGTTTCCTCGGAGAGCCCCACGGCGGCGCGATGGCGTGTGCCAAGCCGGGGGTCGAGAATGGCATGGCGCGACAGGGGGAATTCGCACCCGGCGGCGGCGATGCGGCCGCCCCGGATCACCACGCCCATGTCATGCAGTGGCGAGCCGGGCCAGAAGATGGTCGTCAGCAGGTCGCTCGTCAGGGCGGCGTCCAGGCGGGCGCCCGTCTCGATGAGTGCCCCGAGGCGGGTTTCGCGTTCCACCGCGATGATGGCGCCGACCTTGTTGCGGCTGAGGGCGGTGGCGGACCGGACGATCTGGTCCACGAAGGCCGAGGCGCCTTCCTTCAGGAAGAAGCGGAAGAGCGGATTCTCGCCCAGCCGCATCAGGCTCCGCCGCAGTTCCGGCTGGAACACGATCGCTGCCAGGAAGGCCATGGCCGGAACGAGAAGCGCGTAAAGGTTTCCCAGGCGTTCCATTCGCAGGTAGTCCGACAGCAGTCGCAACAGCACGAAACTGGTCACGAGGAGGAACACGAACCCGCGGACGACGCGGGCGCCGCGCGTACCTCTGAGGCTGCGGTAAATCAGGTAGACGAGCAGGGCGATGACGGCGAACTCGATCGCGTCGGTCCACCCGAACGTGTCGTACGTCCGCTCGAGGTACCTGAGGATGTCGGTCATGACGCGTTCTCGTCCACGTGGGCGATGGCGGTTGCAACGGCGAGGGCCTGGCGCACCTCACGGACGTCGTGGACGCGCAGCACGAGCGCTCCGGCCGCGACGGCCAGGCTGCACGCGGCGGCGGTGCCGAAGACGCGCTCCGACGGCGCCGGGGCGTCGGCCAGTTCACCGATGAAACGTTTGCGGCTGGGGCCGACCAGGACGGGAACACCGAGCGTCCGGAACTGACCCAGCCTTGCCAGGATCTCGACGTTGTGGTGAAGCGTCTTGCCGAACCCGATGCCCGGGTCGATGAGGATGCCGTCCTCGGGCACGCCGGCGTCGGCGGCGATCTGCATCCCCCGCCTCAGGTACCGGCAGATGTCGGCCATCAGGTGGTCGTAGTGCGGATGGTCCTGCATGGTCTTCGGCTCGCCGAGCATGTGCATGATGATGACGCCGGCCCCCGTCTCGGCAACGGCCGCTGCCATGCCGGGGTCGCCCTGGAGGCCGGTAACGTCGTTGACGAGGCAGGCCCCGGCGGCGACGGCTTCGCGGGCCACGCGGGCGTGGCGTGTGTCGATGCTGATGGGGACGTCGAAGCGGGAGGCCAGCGTCTCGATGACGGGCAGGACGCGGGCCAGTTCGTCGTCTTCCTCGACGGTATCGCTCCCGGGGCGCGTGGATTCGCCGCCCACGTCGATGATGTCGGCGCCTTCCCCGACGAGCCGCTCGGCGTGGGCGACGGCGCTGCTCGACTCGAGCCACTGGCCGCCGTCGCTGAAACTGTCGGGCGTCACGTTCAGGATACCCATGACGGCGGGTTCCGGTCCGACGGCCAGCCGGCGGGCGCCCATGCGTATGTCGAAGTGGGTGCGGGCATGGCCCGCGAGGGCGCATCGGATCTCTTCGCCGATGGCCGCCGCGTCCGGGGCGGCGTCGGCGAGCCGCGCCAGCAGCGTCTGGAACCGGCTCCGCGAGCCGATGAGGATGACCTCGGTCCGGGCTGCCTTGGCCCCGGCCTTGCGCCGGGGGAGAACCACGTCGCCGCCGGCCCCAAGCATCTCGGCCTGTAGGAGGGCGGCCTGGGGCGCGGAAAGGGTTTCCAACGCCAGTGCGACCGTATCGGTCCCGGTGATCGGGGCGTCGGCGGTGGGCGCGACCTCGCCGCGGCCCATTTCGTCGAGAATGGGCCTCGTGTTCGCTGCCGCGATGACTCGGGCGTTCAGGCTCAGATGGAACACGGCGCGGTCCCTTGCGGTGCTACGATGTCGGCGGCGCGGATCCGGGCTCCGGTGCGTCGGATGCGAGGGGGAAGTCGGGTCCGATGGCTTTTTTGACTTCGTCGGCGGTCATGACCTCGCGTGTCAGCAGTTCCTCGGCGACGCGTGCAAGTGCCTCGCGATTCTGGTCGAGCAGTTGCTTGGCCTTGGCGAACTCGCTGCCGATAATGGTCTGGACTTCGGCGTCGATCTCGTGGGCGGTGGCATCGCTGTGTTCTCGGGGTCCGTAGACGTCGGCGCCCCATGGGGTCTGCTCTTCGGGCGCTGCGTAGCGGATGGGTCCGATGCGGTCGCTCATGCCCCAGTCGCAGACCATTCGGCGGGCCAGTTGCGTGGCGCGGCGGATGTCGTCGGACGCCCCGGACGTGATGTCGTCGCAGAACAGTTCCTCGGCGATGCGGCCGGCGAAGGAGACCTTGATCTGGCCGAGGCACTGCCTGCTGCTGATGGTGTGGCGGTCCTTTTCCGGCAGGAACATCGTCGCTCCCAGCATCATGCCGCGCGGAATGATGCTGACCTTGTGCAGCGGCTCGACGTCGGGTTGGAGCAGGAACGACATGAGGGCGTGGCCCGCTTCGTGGTAGGCGGCGAGACGCCGTTCCTCCTCGTCCATGGCGCGGCTGCGTTTGGTTCGGCCCCACCGGACCTTGTCGCGGGCCTCTTCGAAGTCGTCCTGCTGGACGGATTTCTTGTTGAGCATGGTGGCGCCGATGGCGGCTTCGTTGATGATGGCGGCCAGGTCGGCCCCGCTGAAGCCGGGCGTCCCGCGCGCCACGACCGAGAGGTCCACGGCGGGGTCCATCTTGACCTTCTTGGCGTGGACCTTGAGGATCTCCTCGCGTTCCTTGATGTCGGGCAGGTGGACGACCACCTCGCGGTCGAAGCGGCCGGGGCGGCGCAGCGCCGGGTCGAGGACGTCGGGCCGGTTGGTGGCCCCGATGAGGATGACCTGGGCGCTGGTCTCGAAGCCGTCCATCTCGACGAGGATGGCGTTCAGGGTCTGCTCGCGTTCATCGTGCCCGCCGGTGTATCCCATGCCGCGCTTGCGGCCGACGGCGTCGATCTCGTCGAGGAAGATGATGCAGGGGCTCGACTCCTTGGCCATGCGGAAGAGGTCGCGGACGCGGCTGGCGCCGACGCCGACGAACATCTCGACGAAGTCCGACCCGCTGATGGAGAAGAACGGGACGTTGGCCTCGCCGGCGATGGCCTTCGCCAGGAGGGTCTTGCCGGAGCCGGGCGGGCCCACCAGCATCACGCCGCGCGGTATCCGGCCGCCAAGGACGCGGAACCGTTCGGGCTCACGCAGGAACTCGACGATCTCCATGACCTCTTCTTTGGCGTCCTCGATGCCGGCCACGTCGTCGAACGTGACCTTGACGTGTTCCTTCTTGGCGAGGCGTGCGCGGCTGCGTCCGAAACTCAGGACGCCTCCCGGGCCGGAAGCCGATCGCATCTGCCGCGAGATGAAGAACCAGAGGAGCATCACCATCAGGACCACCGGCAGGGCACCGTAGA
>Ga0307379_10012600_pt1 | contig 11017 bp, 8 predicted proteins | sample UN2MG_FD_202237 | JGI IMG/M metagenome (GOLD analysis project Ga0307379, IMG submission 202237) | Soil microbial communities from Risofladan, Vaasa, Finland - UN-2 | ecosystem: Environmental > Terrestrial > Soil > Coastal area > Acid sulfate soil | place: Finland: Risofladan, Vaasa | collected... | reverse complement strand
TGAGGAAAGCATACATGCAACTGACCCAGTTAAAGCTATACTGCTCTCCTCAATAGGTGAAGTGGAAGCAAGAGCTTGGATATTTAATCAAAGACTACGACTTGGTTTTAAAGTTTTAAGTGGTGTTTTTGGTTTAGGGTCAAAAGTAATTTTCAATATCGGTGAGATCCACTCAGGAAATAATGCCATAAGCACCAGAATGGTTATGAAATTAAACGCAGAAGATACCGTTCTTTAAGGACAATAATGCCAATAGCACCCATAAAAAAAATATCACAAAACAGATTAAAAAAATTGTTACATTACAATCCTGATACTGGAATTTTTACACGGATAAAATCAAGCGCTCCATGCGTTAATATAGGAGATGTCGCTGGATGTATAAACGTTTCTGGCTATGTATCCATAAGCGTAAATGGAAAAGAATATTATGCACATAGATTAGCATTTTTATATATGGAAGGTTATTTTCCAGAAAACGACGTTGATCACATAAACCGAAATTCATCAGATAATAGGTGGATAAATTTACGACATGTTTCACGTAGTTGCAATAATATAAACTCCAAAATGGACAAAAGAAATACAACTGGTGTAACTGGAGTTTATTGGCATAAACAATGTAAAAGATGGGAAGCTAAAATAGGGGTTAATAAAAATAAAATAAATCTTGGACGTTATAAAAACTTTATAAGTGCTGTAAAATCAAGATGGAATGCAGAAAAAGAATATAACTTTCCGAATTGCAATAGCTCGAGTTCCGCATATTTGTTTTTAAGAAAAGAGGGAATAGTATAATGCCTAAAATTCCTATTACTTTAATCAAGGGAGACCGTATAGACAGTACTCCGGCGACAGATTACAGAGATGCTCTTCCGGTCAACTTTTACGCCGTCAAGCGAGATATCCTGGGCGCAAAGGGGTATATGATCGGATATCCGGGCCTTACGAAATTAGCGGATGGAAAGGGCGTTGACCGGGGCGGGACTTATAACGAGCGGTTTAAAGCCCATTATCGGGTATCGGGGACCAAGCTTATATCAGTATCAACCGGAGGGGTAGTTACAGAATTAGGCACGATTCCCGGAACCTCACAAGCCCGCCTTATTGATCTTTACAGTTTCAACACCCAGGGAATTATAGCAGACAACAGGTTTTTTCTTTATAGCCCCGGTGGTGGATTTCAGGAAGTGGTTGACCCCGACCTTGGGGACCCCATCGATGGGGTTTGGGTTGATAATTATTATTTTATGACAGACGGCGAGTATTTGTTTCACACCGAGCTTACGGATGAAACGTCTATCGATCCTTTAATGTTTGCAACTGCAGAGTTTATGCCAGATCCGTCTCTTGGGTTGGCCAAGACCCAGGATAACAAAGTCATGGTGTTTGGGCGGTATTCTCTTGAGTATTTCGTTAATGTTTCGACCGCAAATTTTGCGTTTCAAAGAATTGTGACAAGGGCTCAAAAAATAGGAATCGTTGCTACCCATGCAAAATGTGAATCGAGTGGGCATTTTTATATTACTGGCGGGTATCGGGATAGCGCGGTGGCAGTTTACGCTATCGGTATCGGCAGTGCTGTAAAAGTTTCTACCCGTGAGATTGATAAAATCTTAGCCCAATACACAGAGCCCGAACTTTCAGACATGCGGATGGAGAGCAGGACCGAAAACGATGTCACGTTTATTTTGGTTCATCTTCCCGAGGAAACGCTGTGTTTTAACGAGTCCATCGCTGCGGAATTTGGAAAGGAAATCGCATGGAGTCTGTTGAAAACCGGCACGGGAAACACGATTTACCGGGGGATCAACGGTATATTAGATGCCCGGTCTGGAAAATGGGTATGTGGTGATAAACTTGGCTCTAAAATAGGAATTTTAGACAATGAGGTTAGTACTCAATATGATGCGATCACTGAGTGGTTATTATTTACTCCTTTCGTTGACCTTGAAACGTTTTCTATCGATGAACTAAAAATAGAAACCATTCCCGGGCATACCACGACCCTTGACGCAACAGTGGCTGTTTCAATGACATACAATGGCGTGGTTTACGGCGGAGAACATTGGATGCAATACGGCGCTCCTTCTGATTACGGTCAAGGGTTTATTCTGAGACGGCTTGGGATCTGTAACGGCTGGATGGGGTTTAGATTCCGGGGAGTCTCTAAATCAAGAATGGCGTTTGCGCTTATGGAGTTGGTTTATGCCTGACCCAACAACCATAGAACGCCTCAGAGGTTTGAGATTAAGCGCCAACGACCTGAAATCGCTTACCGACTGGCCGGATGCTCTTGTCGAGGATTACCTTATCATTCTGGACAATTTAACTGCCATAGCTGAGGTTCTCGATGATTTGAAAATAGAAGAGGTTGCAACCGACTTTACAGACGGGTCGATTCCTTTCGCTGAGACAGCTCTTTTGGTCGAAGATAATGCAAATTTAATTTGGGATAATGTTGCAAAAGTCCTGAGCGCAAAAGGTCTGATTATAGCAGACACATCAGTTTCAAGGTTGCTTTCCACAGACGGTGACAAACTGGCAACCAGTGTTGCAAATTTAGCTTTATGGATCACAGGCACAGCAGATCAAATACTTATTACAAACAATGGAGACGGTACGGTAACGATTTCAATACCGGATACCGATGTTACGGGCGCAGAACTTGAGACCCTAACCGATAATTCAATGGGTGATGCTCTTCATAGACATTCGGAACTAAGTGCCAGTGACGGAGATCCGGATGCATGTGTCAAGGTTGATTCAGTTGGAAATGTTGGAGTAGGAACGGCTACCCCCGCAGTTTCCGCAAAATTAGAAATTGATTCGACAACCGGTGCTTTATTGTTGTCAAGAATGACAACGGCAGAAAGAGATCTTTTGACGGCTGTAAATGGAATGATTTTGTATAACACGACACTAAGCAAGGTCCAGGTTTATGAGGGCGGGGCTTGGGCCTCGGTAATATAATGATAATCAAATTTTTACCATACGCCGGTGACTTAATCGGACTTCCAACTTCCGATAATCATTTAAATTTTCGGTGGCTTGAACCTAATTGTAAAGTTTTATTTTCAGTATGCAGACAAGGAAACGGAGCATCATGTCATTTCGCAAGTGATAGAAAAGGGGTGTTTAAGATTAAACGCGCCATGAATGAGTTTTGTGAATTTGTGTTCTGGCTGTTCGATTGGTGTGAAATGATCATTGCAAAAGTTACATTAAAAAAGGTTGGGGTTATCATTGAAAGGTGCGGATTTAAAAAGATTATTGATGGCAATATTGCTGTTTATATAAGGGAGAGACCATGAGTTTTATAGGCGATTTATTATTTGGAACCGGGGGCGACGACGCGGCTGATGCTTCGCGGGAGGGGGCTGAATTGCAGGCGCAAGGACAACGGGAAGCCCTTGCGTATTTAAAAGAAAGAGAAGCGATACCCAGGCAATTTAGCGAAGGCGCGTTAAGGGGTTTAGGTGGTCTGTATGGACTTGAGGGAGGCACTGGAGACCAACAGGAACTTATAGATCGTGCTATATCTTCGCCATTGTATCAATCCATCATGGGTGGTCGAGAAGCTGGTGAAGAATCGATTTTAAGAAGTGCTTCCATGACCGGTGGTTTTAGATCTGGAGGTACTCAGTCAAATCTTTATGATTATAATGTTCAGTTGCAAAATAAAGCCCTTCTCGAATCATACAATCAACAACTCCAAGGATTAACAGGACTTGCAGGATTGCCAAGCAATACGAATGCGATAGCTGGTCAAATGGCAGGGATAGGGCAAACCTTGGGCCAGGGTGAAATCGCTGCTGGCCAGGCACAGCAAGCCGGAAAACAGCAAGGATTTGGGAATTTGTTGGGGCTTGGGGGGTTGGCTTCTGCATACATGTTCTCGGACCGTAGACTCAAAAAGAACCTTGAGAAAATCGCGGAAGTAAATGGCCACAATTGGTATATGTGGGATTGGAATATAGTGGCGAATAAGATGGGGCTTGACGGAAAATCCGAAGGTGTTTTAGCGGATGAACTTGTTACCACGAACCCCGAATGTATCGGAATTAAAGATGGCTTTATGATCGTGGATTATGTCGTACTCGGCATATTTCCTAAGGAGGCATAGCATGAGCAACGGAAATCCTTTTTATGTTCACCCCGGAACGGACTTCGGCCCCGGACTTATGGGACTTGCGGAAACTGTTGGTAAAGTTGGAGAGCGCAAAAAAGCAGAGCAAAAAGAGCAGGAAATGCGAGGAGAAGTTTCAGCAGCTATTAAATCTAAAGACGCTGATAAAATACGAGCAGTTGCCGGAAAATATCCAGAGCTTGGAACAAAGATCAAGGATATCATGGAAATGAAATTGCCTGGTGGATCAGGGGATGCTTATAAAAATGCTTTGTTTTCAGCTTCAGTTGATTTTACACAAGCCCCTCAAGTATTGGAAAAATTACGGTCACAGTTTGCACAGGACGGTATTGACCCGCAAGAGCAGGCGAAGCTCGATGATTTTCAATCCTTGCTTGATTCAGATCCAAAGACAGCCCAAAAGAATGTTGAGGCTGAATTCGCAATGTTGGCTGATGAGGATACGTGGAAGCGGTATAAAGATATTACTAAGACTGATACAAAAGAAACGACAAACATAGAGGATTTTAAATATTACCAAACGCTTTTACGGGAAAATCCGGACCAGGCGAGACAGTTTGCAACTCAAGCCGGGATCACAAAGACCGCAGCTGATGATCGAACAACGGCCATTAAGGATTTTGAATACGGTGAGAAGCATCCCAAGTTTGTATTGCAGCAAAAGGCTGAAAAGGATGCTAAAGATGCTAAAGATGCTAAAGATGCTGTCTTTAAAAGTTCGTCTGACTTGAGAAAGGAATTCTTGAACCAATCCAAAGAATATCAACAAGTGAGAGATTCTTACACTCGGGTTGTCGGTTCGACAAGAGATCCTTCGCCTGCAGGCGATCTTTCATTAATCTTTAACTATATGAAAATGCTTGATCCTGCATCGGTTGTTAGGGAATCGGAATTTGCAACGGCAGCGGCCACAGGATCATATGGCCAAAGAATACAGGCGGCAGCGCAAAAAGCCTTGTCTGGTGAAAGGCTTGCACCGGAAATGAGAAGGGATTTTGTTGAAAAGGCAAGCATTTTACTGCAGGGAATGAGAGACCAACATTTCAAACGTGAACGAAATTATAAGGGCATTGCCTTAAAAAATAGCCTCCCTGTTGATGAAGTTGTGGTTGATATTAATGCGCCCGCAGAAGAAGAAAAAGACATTCCGATATCTGAAATGACCGATGAAGACCTACAGAAAATAGTCAGGGGTAAATAATGCCAACCAAAGAAGAAGCATTAGCGGAACTGTACGCACGCGGAAAACTCACAGAGGGCCAGCAATTAGCGGTTAAAGAACTGGTCCGGCGTGGTCGTTTAATCCTACCTGAAGGTAATCAAAACAATACGGGATCGGATACGGTGCGCAAAGAATCAATGGCGGAACTTGCAAAAGAGATAGGTCCATTACAGGCGTTCTTGATTGGCACCGGCAAGGGCTTTTATAATGTTGGCCGTGGCCTTGGGCTTGTTGATCCGGCAGGTCAAACAGAAACAGAGGCCATGGCCGCATTAAAAGAAGAACGGCCATATACTGCGGGGGCCGGGGAAATAGTTGGCGAAGCTTCCCCGTTTCTAATTCCGGGAATGGGGGCCAGTAATATAGCATCATTGCCATTAAGGGCGTTAGCATCAGGAGTGTTAGGAGGTGTAGAAGGTGGTGTCATATCAAAAGGAGTCGGGTCAGATGTTACGGCAGGGGCCGGTATGGGCGCGGGTATTGCCGTGGGTGCTGAGATTCTTTTCCCTGTGCTTGGTCGCTTGGGCCGTAAAATATTTCAACGGGTAACGGGTAGGATGCCTGCCGGGGCCGTACTGGATGCAGCTGGGAAACCGACGCCAGAATTAAAAGAGGCTCTTGACGCTGCGGGCATGTCATTTGACGATTTGACTGATGATGCAGTGGAATTGATAACAAAACAGAAGCCCAGGGCAAAGCCGGAACAGGTTTCCAGGGCCGCCCTGTTCACCGAGGAGGGCATCCCAGCCACAAGGGGGGAGATCACCAAGGATTACGGGCAACTCGCTACTGAGCAGCGTCTCATTGAATCTGTGCAGGATACAGCGGCAGAACCGCTAAGACAATTCAAATTAAAGCAAAGCGAGGCGATAAAGAAGAACCTAAAGGCCAACTTTGGGGAAACCGGCAAAGAAGAAACCGGCGAATTGATCCACGATGCTCTCATGGGTCGCAAAAAGCTTTTAAGAACTCAGAAAAATGAGCTTTATTCCGAGGCGGCGGGGAATGCAAAAGAAATCGGCGGCGTTCATATCTTTACCGATAATTTAAAGGAATCCATCCCGGACGCTGATCTTTTTGAGGACTTGGCGATCACGGCACCGCAGGGCATGAAATCTCTTGATCAGATATTAACCAAGTACGGAATAAAAGAACCGGCTCAAGAGGCGCTTGAAAAAGGATTTCAACCAACACCATTGACGGTTGAAAATTTTGAACGATTCCGCAAAACACTAAACGCTATTGAGCGCGGCGATACCACTGGGGCCGTATCGGTTGCGACAAGGCCCATAAAAGAGGCGCTTGATAAAGAACTCGCTGAAATTGGAACTGTAATGGCAGAACAGGGGGTTCCTGACAGTGTGGTTAAACCATTGGTTGAGGCCCGCAAGGTTGTGAGAAAGCTTAAAACAGAGTTTAGCCCACAGTCTATTATGGGCAGAATCGTTGACACTAAAAAAGATGGGGTTACTCAAGTCATAGAGGCAAGCAAGGTATATGATAAAATCGTTGGCAGGGCCACACCGGTTGAACATACGAGACGGCTTATAAAATCATTGTCAAGATCCGGTGAAAAGGGCCAACAGGCCATAGCATCACTTCAAGCGTCTACGATGCTGGATTTAATTGACGCCGGATTTGGAACCGAATCAAGGAAAATCAGCGGGGTTAAGACATTCAATCCCATAGCCTTTAAGAACAGATTGAAAGCTATTGGCCCGGATAAGATCAAAGCACTATTCGCAAACGAGAAACAAACGCTTAAAAAGCTGAATAACATAGAAAAAATTGCCGGGGAGCTTGTACCGCCGTCTGGTGCTGTTCCAAAAGGTTCTGCAAGCGTGATTATGGACTTAGCAAACACTTTAGGATTGGCCGGAATTTCTACTAAGATTCCAGGGGGATCATTGTTAATGGGAGCGCTTAAAGCTCTCAGTGAACCAGTTAAAAAGGGCGCTGCTGTCAAAAAAGCACTCAAGGCCGTGCCCGAAACTGAGCCAATGAGGCTTATGATAGAGCATCAATTTGCAGGAATAGCATCAGCCCTTGGTATAGCTGCCAAAATCGAATCGGAGGAAAGTAAATGATAAAAAAATCCTTTAGAACATTTTTATACTTGATAGCGACATTCTTAATTTTATTCCAGTCCGCATACGCTTTAAATGTCGTTAAATTGTCACCCGAATATTTCCCAAATTCAAGTATTGGCAGGGCGCTATCAAGTGCTGATATTTACGTCGGCATTCCTGATCTTGACCCTGAAATAGTCGCAAATCAAAAGACGTTGAGCGTCCAGCAAGAAGACGGCACTATCGTTGCCGTGACTCAGCCTATCAGCACAGGCGCAGGCGGAGTGCCGTTATATCTTGGTTCTCCGGTCACGTTGCTTGTCTCGGGGGATTATTCGTTGAAAGTCTTAGATTCTTACGGAGCTCAAATATATTACATTCCTTCCACATTATATTATACTCCTCCAACAACAGCATACGCTCAATATTGGCCTGATTACACTGAAGTGGATCAGGGTGCCGCCGGGGGCGGCAATTCAGTATATGATATCCTTGAGGAAGTCGGCGCAGCAACAAACGCCACATTATATTTTGCTCATAATTCGGGAGAGGCGACCACCACATATACTTTTACGACAAACACCACCATTTCAGCCAATTATAATATTGCCATTGAAAAGGGGGTTGTTTTTGACGGTGCTGGCACATTGACAGAAAACGGGCCTTTTAAGCCTGGAAGATATAAAGTATTCGGAGATAGCATTACGGTTTTATTAGGGCCAGGATCTACAGATGAAGCCTATCCCGAATGGTGGGAAAACAATACCACTCCCGGCATGACAGATATGACAGATGCAATAAACGCCTGCGCCACCGCAGCTAAGACAAATCTAATTAAAGTAAAGTTTGGCCCTGGAATTTACTTGGTTACTGAATCTCTGGATTTTACAGAAGCTAATCAAACCGAGTTGGCAGGCAAGAGGGAGGGCTGGATTATTGAGGGTTCGGGTCAAAGATCAACAATTATCAAACCTGTTCTAACCGAAGCCTATCCCGTTATGGATCTTACAGGAAGTGCATATGCACAGGTTAGAGATTTAAGTATTTATAGTTATGATGATACAGGTCTTCAAACTTGCGGCATTCTATCGGCCTACAGTTCAACTGGTGGAGGTCATTGGCAGAAGTTTTCAAACCTTATGGTTAGGGGTTATTTTAACGGTGGGGCAGCTTTTGCGTCCTCTTGCTCCGATCAATTTGTTTTAGATAATTGTCATCTTTATAACTTAGAAGGTGTTGCAGCCGCCTTTTTTGCCCCAACTATTGTTGCAACTGCGTATTTAACCGCCTCCATAGATTCTAAATTCGCAACCATTACCACGCAGGGAAACACCAAGATAACAACAAGGGATTGTGCGTTTTATTCTACAGATTCAGCAGCTACTATATTTAATGGATACGCTGATTGGGAAGATACCGGATCATATTGGGCCTGTCTTGGAACATCTACCAAGGCACTACACTTTTTAGGTAAGTCTGGCGGATCTTCACTAACATTCTCTGGAATGAGAATGGAAACCGACCATGCTGATGGTAATGCCATTGGGATTTATATTGATGCTGCTGGGGATGGCACACTGGTTGGGGGTACGTTGCAAGGTCAGATTGAGCAAGATACCAATACTAGTCATGCGATACAAGCAAACACACATATTATCCATGCCATGATAATAAATGTGGTTAAAACAGTCACCAATACAGCGTCATTAATAGACGGAGATATTGCCAATTCTGTTATAATGCTATCCCGCCCCAACAACCACAACATTACAAGCTATACAGCTTCCAGTGGCGGAAATACTATTTATTCCGTTGGAGATTTATTAACAACAAATTGGATCAATGTAAGATCCGAGATTAAGTATGGAGCAAGAACTTATAATTCCACAGAACAAGGCAATAGATATTCTTCTATTGGTAGTTCAGATAGCTTTGGTCGGGAGTTCGGCGGGATCATGTATCAGGCCATGAATTCAGATAGTAGTGGCGCTGCCGACGATGTTCTTTTCACATATGAAATCCCTGCATTCACTACCCCAACTTTAGACATAGATAAATCGGTAATAAGAATCAAATGCTTTGGCACTACCGCTGCAAATGCAAACGCAAAAGATATCCGATTATACGGGAAATGGTACAACGATTCCACAACTACGACAAATGATTATCTATTAGTTCAGAACGATGTTACCGGCAGTCCAAACGCCGGAGCGTGGGAAATCAACTCAACGATACAGGGTCTTTTTGAGTCATTCTCAAGCATGATAGTTAATGCTGTACCCCAAACCTCAGATACACAAAAATTTCACGATGGGGAGTATTTTGAGTATGGCGTGGATACCCTAACCATTGAAGTTAGAACAAGTGCTGCACTTAATGATGTCTATGGAAATGGATTTATAATTACGTTTTAAATATGAAAACAATCACCGCAGACGAAATAGACGAGAACAATCTGGATAACGATTTACGCAACATGTACTTTATAAAGGAGATATGATGAAAAAACTGTTTATTATCGTGTTGCTGCTTCTGGTAATGACATTTCCGGCGATATGGATTGCAAATTAATTTACAAAGGTAAAGAAAATGAAAAAATACATCTACACACTAATTTTACTAATCGGTCTGTGCGGAATCGCTTTTGCTGATAAAACCACAGAACTTGACGAAAACACCGATCCCCAATTAACGGATTGGCTATACTTGATAGATGTAAGCGCCCCTATCGGTCAAAGATCACATAAAATTCTTTGGGGAACCCTGCTTGACGACACCAAGGGAAATGGCGACGGGGCTTATCTTTGGAGCGCCGACAAAATATTCGATCAATTTGCATTACATGTGGCCGCCGCAGATCCACATACGGGGTACATGCTTGAAAGCAACATCGGAACAGGCGCAAATAATTACCTTAAACTTGGCGCTGTTCCTGGCGCTCCATCGGGGGCCAAATACCTGAAAGACGATATGACTTGGGGTACTCCGGTTGGCAGCGGCGACGTGGCAAAGGTCGGCAATCCGTCAAACCATCAGTGGGGCATATGGACCGGCGACGGCACGTTAAAGGGGCTTGCTGTAACAGGAAGTAAGGTGGCCTGTACCGATGCGGACGGTGAGCCTGTTGCCTGCACGAATTTAACGGATCTTGCTTTTTCAGATTATGCGACAATCGAAAGCATTAATACCGCAGTCGAACTTGAAACAGTTGCCAATCTGGGGGCTTATGCCAGTGACTTTTTAGCGGCTACAACCGAGGCTAATTTTAAGGAGATCACGAATCTTGAGGCTGGGGTAGATTTTGAGGCCCATGACGCGACCTTAACTGATATAGCCGATGGAACGATTGCTGAAGACCTTGTTAATACAGCGCATCCGTGGTCTGTAAACGAAGGTGGTTCAGGTGCGGCAACATTCGCTTTAAATGGTGTGCTCTTTGGGAATGGAACAAGTGCCATTGGTGTAACCGCTATCGGCGCTGCTGGAACGATGCTTCAAGTTGGAGCTGATCCATTTGTTCCGGCATGGTCTGCCTACACATTTCCGGCAACCGTACCAACGGTAGGGAAAGTTTTA
>Ga0307379_10012599_pt1 | contig 11017 bp, 8 predicted proteins | sample UN2MG_FD_202237 | JGI IMG/M metagenome (GOLD analysis project Ga0307379, IMG submission 202237) | Soil microbial communities from Risofladan, Vaasa, Finland - UN-2 | ecosystem: Environmental > Terrestrial > Soil > Coastal area > Acid sulfate soil | place: Finland: Risofladan, Vaasa | collected... | reverse complement strand
ATCTATGAGAACCAACTGTTCATGGACACGCTGCTTGACCCGGCCTGGTTCAAGAACGTGCAGATCGACACGAACACGCCGTTCAACAACTTCGGCTACCTGATCGACTTTGCTCCGGATGAAGAAGGCACCACTCAGGAGTACGTGGACCTTCTCAAGTCTTTGTGGGCGGCGTTCGTTGGCGGCTCGACGCACTGGGTCATGGAGAACTTCGGCCGCATCATGCTCGGCTCTCCGTTCGCTCGCTACCCAGGAGTCGTGCAAGCCGTGCTACCGCAGGCGGACGGTTCCAACTTCATTGACATCCTTGGTGACGACGGGGCGCTACGCCGTTTCACCCTGACTGGGTTTCCTCCGGCGGTATCAGGAGGCGACACGGTCACCAGGTTCACAGCTTTGGGCGGGGGCCTGAACGTCCTCGACTCGACCGTGGAACCGAACTGGTACCTGCGCTTCGCCTTGTTCCTGTACGCCGTTGAGTCTCTCAGCCCAACCTTTGACGTGGCTGCTCTGTTCGACAAGGGCCGCCGGACTACGCTGAAAGTCAGTGCCACAACGGTTTATGACGCCGGTACGCACAGCATTCAGATTACCAAGAGTGCCTTCGACTTCAGGCTGCTTGAGGATCTGAACAACTCGTACGGACGGGCCACACTGGTCTACCCGGCGGAACGCCGTGACACCCGTGTTGACCACATCGACGAGCTGCCAGGAGCCTACGAGGTCTTCTTTGACCCGAGTTACCCGTTCCTGGTCGCCCCGCCTGGGACGCTGCCCCAGGTAGAGTTCGTGTTTGACCTGTCCCGCAGGTTTGACCTGGATTTCCTCTTCGACGAGTACATCAAAGAGCATCTCGACCCGGTGGCCGACCAGCTGTTCTCCGTGCTGGAAGCCAACTTGTTCGCGGTCGAGATCGAACCCACAGTCACAGTTGAGCAAGAACGCCTGAACAGGCTGTTCACGCTGTTAGACCGGGTGAAGGCCGCAGAGACTGACTACGTCGTTCTCGGCTCGATCCCTGCCTTTAGTGAAGAAGTTGGTTTGGACGTCAGTGAGGATGATCCGACGACTGTGGCGAACTTTACCCAGATCCCGGCCTACCTCATCAGCGGAATTTCGGCCTACGGGATCAACTATACTGGTCCTTAGCGGCCAGGACTCTATCCTTATGGGGTGCTGCGGTAGCGATGCTTCCGCAGCCGCTCATTAGTCCGGGGACGTAAGTGTGGACAACGTATTCGTTTACAATAACGACATTGTAGACATCGTTGATGTCAATCGGCTGTCGTCATATCCGCAGTCCTACCAGGAAACGTTCCTGGAGGCCCTCACTGTTGGCAAGCGCACTGTGTCGATCAACGGTGTCCTGCCGACAGTACTGAGCATCACGGCCCCCACGATCAACATCACCGTTCCTGCTCAGTACTTTGCGGTCGAAGGTCGTGTTGTCTTCATTGCGTCGGCCGACGTCGCCGTGCTGCACCCGAACCCAGGGACAACGCACGACTTCTACATCTACCTCATGGTTCGACTGGACGACGTCACTGACAACCGGACGAACGTCAACCCGGGTACATTCGCGCAGACGACTCCGTCACGGATCATCGCGAAGCTGGAAGTCGCCGAAAGAAGCATCCTGGACGTGGCCGGTGGTGGCGGAGCCCCGACTCCAGCTGTTGGAGCCGGTGTTCCGGGCGCGGGCATGGAGCGTCTCGGCTACCTTCTGCGCGCGACGTTCTCGTGGGATGGTGTCGCCACTGTGTTCCCGACGATCTCGGAGAACAGTGCGGACACAGCCCGGTTCGGCTCCGGCGGCATCCCGCCTCACGGCGGTACCCACGTTTCGACAGACCCGATCCCGTACCCCACGGCGACCAATCGCGGCGTAGGCCCGCCAAAGACCTTGCCGTACTGGAAGAACGCCATTTCTCGGTTGGAGCCTGCCGCAGGCTCACCGATCACGGCTGTAGCTGTCGGCCAGAACGGTCCGGCCGGGGACACGAACTACGACACGTACAACCCGACCACAGCCAAAGGCTTCGAGCTTGACTTCGACTTTGAAACCGGCTCATACCAGATTGTCGGCACAACGTTCACGCCGAAGTTTGCCGCGCCTCCTTCAGGCGGATCGGCGGGTACAGCGCTTACGCACGCAAGGTCCGACCACGGCCACATGATCCTCGAAACAACAGGGATGTGGAAAGACCACAACGGAGCGACGCACAGCAACATCACCAAGTCTTTCGTAGCTGGGCCAGCGTCAGCATCCCCGATTGACTGGGGTGGCGGGTACGCTAACCGGATCATCATTCTTCAGGTGGACGTTCGCCGCATAGATAATGCGAACCTGGCGTCTATCCTGTGCATCGTGGGCGGTTCAGCCATGGTCCGTGAGGTGCTCGTACAGGCTACGGGCAACGGCGGACCCGTTCGCTCGCAGAGCCACATCGTGCACATTCTCGCCAACGGTACGGGAGGCATTACAATCCAGGCCGCCTCCGGACCGCTGGAGTACAAGATTGCGTTACTCGGAGTCTTTAGCCAGGGTACTTGATGATTCAGGAAAACAGCGATGAGGTTTCCTTCAGCGTCACCGGCAGACTCGCCATCCGCGAGTTGGTCGATGGCGCGTGGGTACTCCGCCAGGAACAGCAGAACCTGGTTGTCGACCTGGCTTTCGACGAGCTGTTTCCGCAGATTTTCGGACGGGCTTCTGGCGCACAAGTTGGCATCATAAGCATCGGCACAGGCGGAGATTACAACGCCGCGGTCGTTCACCAGGCGCAGAGAGTGGCCCCCGCAGTATCCGATACCCAGATGCGCATCGAGTTGTTCCGCGCTGGTATCGTGCAGACGAATTTCCCGGCCGTGAACGAGGTTGAGTTCGTCGGCCTGATGCGTGAAGGCGAAGCGGTCAGCACAGGGATCGACGAATTCGGGTTGTTGTCGCTGGATGGCCGCATGATCAGCCACAGCATCAACCCGGAAAGTGGAGGAGCAGGTACGCCGACCGTGAAGTACACCAAGCCTCTCGGGGCAATTTTCTCGGTGAGCTGGACTTTGACGATCGAGCGCTGCCCGTAAAGGTAAAGGATGACTCAGACACGCCAGTGGGCATTCCAGGATCCGGCAAGCTCAAGGCTTGCAAACCGGAAGCAGAGCCGCGTCGTAGACGTAGGCCCATACGCTGGCTACTTCCCGCGAGTTACCCAGCTGGCCGGGGTGACGAACCGCATCGACCTGACCACCGGCGACGATGGCGTGAGTGTCGCTGTCACTGTCGAAGGCGTGCGCCTCGAAGAAGACACGAACCTTGTGGGTGTCGTCCAGTTCGACAACCCAAGCACATCTGGCCAAACGCGTTACGATCTGGTCGTGGTCGAGTACCAGTACTCGACTAACCGCACGGCCGCCGCCATCTACAAAGTCATCAAGGGCAACTTCGTGACAGCCGGGGTAACCCCTGAGCGCCCGAAGGCCCAGAATTCGTTCCAGGTTCCGCTCTGCTACGTGCTCATTCGCTCAGTGACGGCCACAACGGGCCCGGCGCTTGTGCAGCTTGCCCAGTCCGATCTGACGCCTGTAGCGCGTGGCCAGGACGTTGAGCATCCGTCAGAGATGGCGGCACTCAAACCGATTGTTGATCCGACCAGCCCCGGTAACACCAGGCTGTTCGTCTACGGCGGCTCGTTCCCCAGGATCGACCGGCAAACCATCATCGACTTCGTCGGCGGGTACTCGGCCGAGATCGACCCGAGTAACCTGATCACGATCGGGACGACGGTTTACCGCGTCTACGGCGTTACCGACGCAGGCACGGTTGAGGTCATCGAGACTGTTGCGAGCTTCCTGTCGAACCCGACCAACGTTGAGTTCGCTGTCCCGGTCTGCGTGGCTGAGATCACGAACAGCACTGGCCTGGCCCGCATCGTGCGTATTCGGGACATCCGACAGTTCATCTCGCGCCTCGGTACTGGCGATAGCGAGATCGACCTGTGGACGGACATGTTCCACGACACCTACTTCAACCAGCTGGTATTTGAGCCGTTCCTCGACCTGGACCTGGTCAACGAGACCACGTTTGTCGACACCGGCTCGGGCAACGCACCTCTTGATGTGACCTACGCCTTGGACCAGGCGACCTCGTCTCTGGTATTCAGCTTCGGCGGAGCCACACCCCCGACAGGCGACGTTGAACTGGTCATCGGGGATTTCATCTCCGGTAATTTCAGCAACCCGGCGTCCTCTGTCCGAGAGTTCATGGCTCTGGCACTGCACAACGTGCCGGACCTTCAGTACGCCTACAGCTTCAGTGGGCTGACGAGCGGCTTCTCGCCGCCACAGCAGCTCAGTGACTTACTCAACTCGCCGATCGTGAAGATCCCAGGCTCGGCACCGAGTCAGCTTTACCTCAAGTTGATCATCCCCAACGGCTCGACGCTGTTCGCAGGGGCAGCTTCCTCGGCTTCGGTCAGCTCAATCGGCATCCTGGCGAACATCGACGCTGAGGTCGCAGCCCGCAACGTCATCTTGAACGACCAGAAGACTACCCTGGAGAACGCCACCCGGAACCTGATCGGGAACCCGTTCCAGCGTTGGTCAATGCCGAACGCCTCCCAGTTCACGCTGCCTCTCGACAACTCGAACTTTGCGCTGGAGATCAGCGGCACCCAGACCAACATCACGAACCGGGACTTGCAGTTTGGACCCGACGGGTGGCAGGCTGTGTGGTCCTCGGGCCAGAGTTCAGCGTTCATCCTGACTCGCGAGCCGCAGGTTACCGATGCCTTCGCCTATCAGATGCGCGTGGAGATTCCTCAGGCTGCGGGCACGGCTGCCCAGCTTCCACTGGAGTTCCGTGTCCCGATCGAGCGAGTCCGGGCCGGAGACGCCGTCTCTTTCGCGGTGAACGTCGACACGCCAGATCAGAACCTGGTCCGTCTCGGCATCCGCTTCTACCGCCGCCCGGCCACGGGTCTTACCTTCTCTGAGGTCTTCTCCGGGCTGAACACCGGCGGATTCCAACGCTTGCTGGTGACGACCGACGCTGTGACGGTGGACGCCGACGTGATCGCAGTCGGCCTGGTGATCTACTACAACCAGAGCACCGGCAAGAATACTGAAGTGGTCTTCAGTGACCCGATGGCCGCCATGGGACGTTTCTCGGAAGTCCTCACCTACGCACCGCCGCCGAACATGGTCGAAGAGACCAAGCACTACGTTTCGGTTCACCGCTTGCAGCAAAAGGGATTCACAGCAGAACCAGCTCCTGTCGGGCTGATGATTCCCCATCCTTTCAAGTACGAGCAGCTCGGTACTCTCCGCGTGCGCGCCGTTACCCTGGCGAACGCCCAGAACTCCGAGAACGTTGGCTCGCTGACATACAGCGTCGAAGACAATGGTCAGGACATTGGAGTTTTTGCGGAGTCGATCGCCAGCGCACCATTCTCGATCGATACCCAGGTGATCTCCGAGATTCTGTACGAGAAGGTGTAATCCATGCCGTTCGTCATCAAAAGAGCCAGTGCGCCGCTCCAGAGCTATTACAAGGAGCGTACCAACGCCGAGCAGGTGCGCTTCCTCAGCGCTCAGAGTGGCGACGCGTACATCTTCGAGATGACGAACAACGCAACCGATCAGGCGGCACGCGGCATCACTATTCCGACCGGTGGCAGCATCCCGGCCGACACTGTTGACGTAGAGCTGCCATTCAACTACTTCGTCGGTCTGAAGCACATTCAGATCTGGGCGATCAACGTGTCCACGGGCGTGATGACTCCGGTTCTGCGCAAGAGCGAGTATCCGGGCCTTGGCACCACGGTGGATACCGTCCTCGACCCGAACGCCGTCGTCTTCGACGAGATCAGGTCGGATCAGGTGCGCATCTACAAAGCTTTCGCCGGTGACATCTTCCGGGTCGGCTTCAACCACACCGCGGCACCGGCCGAGCTGGGAGAGAAGCAGATCATCAAGAATCAGCCTGACAACATCGGCCTGGAGCTTCAGGGCGACGGTGATGGTATTGTGCTCAAAACGCCCGCTGGCCGTAGGGTCAGACTCACGGTGAATGACGGGCTGACACTATCGACTGAGGAATTGTAACCGGAGGCGCTTGGTCCAGTCGCCTCTTAGCGAAATGAAATGCCTGACTACCTATCAGTTGCAGATTGCGTACCGCTCAACCTCAACGGCGGGATGGAGGAGTCTACCCCGGAAGGGGAAACTCCCATGGGCTGGGATCTGCGCAACGCCACGCGCCGTGTCGCTTCAGTCGGCGACCCGAACGACGCTTGCGGCGTAGACGACACCCTGCTGAGCACGCAGGCCGCATTCCCGAATTTCTACCGGCGTATTGTCGAGCCTCAAGCGTTCCCCGGGTATCGCAGCCACCTACGTGTAAACGTCGGCGACGTGTCCCCGTTTGAGGCTCGCCCTAATCTGGCGAACCTTCAGTACTTCAGAGCCTATCAGACGACCGGTGATCAGCCTCCGTACAGCGGCGGCCAGACGCCTTACGCTGCCCATGCCGACGACCTTAGGTACACCATCGGTTTCTCGGTGCAGGTCCTGGCGGGCAAGGTTCGCTTCGAAACCTTCGCGGAGTGGAACGATGCTGGAACAGTGCGGCAGATCAACGACGCTGGAGAAGAAGTCGGAGTCAACGGCGACCCTGACCTACTCGCTGCCTCCATTGGACCCGGAGAGTGGAGACGCTTCAGTTTCGCAGGAAGATTCGGCCGTGTACTACCTGTGGGTGGTCCCTTGGCTTTCCAGCCAGCCGCGCACCTACTCGGTCCGGTGCTACGCTTCACAAAAACCAGTGCTGATGCCCTAGTCTTCAAGTTCACGTCGTGCCTGGTTGTACCAGGAAACTACGATGAGCTGGCCTACCCAGGCGATCTCAGCTATTACCTGGACCCACGCAACATCGTGATGATCACCTACGGCACCCAGTGTCCTCCGGGTATGCGCGAGCTGGAGCTGGATGAGTCCAGGTTCATCAAGTTCGCGGACAAAGCCGAAGACGCAGGGACCACAGGTGGCACGGCAACACACACGCACGTCCTCGATGAGGACCTCAAGAACAACCAGACGTCGAAGACGACTCTGCCGACAGACAAACCATCCATGCGTCCAACAGACCCGCACTCGCACACGATGGGGCCTGGACTGTCGATACCGTCGGCTCGCGTAGTTACACTCTGTGTGAAATACTAATGGACCAGCTGTCACTACAGTCGACTTTCGCCAAGCTCCGCAACCCCAATGGGCTGCGGCGCTGGGCGTACATGAAGGGGTCAGTCGCCACCACGGTCGACTTCAGGCTTCCGCAGCTCTTCGGTCACTCAGGCCAGCCCTACGGCGAGAATAACGCGCCGATGATCGTGACCAGGGTGGCTGAGGGCGAAACTATGGCTCAGCTCGTCCCCTTCCGGGACCAGTGGGAGAGGCCAGCCAAGCGCTGGTTCAAGGTCAAGCTGTCCGGCGGCACCGTATCCGCTTCATCGGGCACCCCGTTCCTCGCTGAAGACCCGTTTCAGACTACGGTGCAGTACAAAGCCAAGGCCGGGGACGACATCTTCCTGGACGACGGGGCCGGTACAGTCGTGATCGCGAAGATCGCTTCGGTCTCGCCCGCGGGCAACGCGGCGGACATCGCCCCTAAACAGGGTGTGTCTCTACCAGCGACCGGCACGTACTACGCTCGCCATACGCTTGACGCGTTCCTGGTGCCTCTCACCGTGTCTTACATGGTGCCGAAGGTACAGGCGTCCATTCTGGACCCGGGAACGCACACAGACCCATTCCAGTCGGTTATCCAGGTCACTTACTACGACAACGGCGGAAGCACCGTGGTCGAGCAGTACCGCCGGGTGCCGGTCCGCGAACTCAGCACGATTGCACTCGACGTCCCGTACGCATTCATCGACGTAGTGGGAGACCGGTTCGACACACCGGCGACTCCGCTGACTGAGTACATCCAGGTCTTCGAGGTCTTCGAGTTTGCGCTGGCCCGCGTGCCTGACAAGCTGGAGGTCGTGTTTGACAACGTCGGCCCGACCGGCGGCGGCACGGACGTTCACGTCGGTAATGCGGCTGTGTACTACGGGTCCAACGTGCCCGCGGCAGCTCAGGTTCCTGCGAACATCTTTCCGCCGAACCCGAACCCTCCGCCCAGCGTGCGGTACAACATGGCTCCGCCGCCAGACCCGGAAGACTACTGGACTGGCTCAGGCGACATCGTGGTTATGCCCGTGGGCACAGTTTGCCCGGCAGGCTTCGAGGACATTGCCCAGTTGGAGTCTAAGGCCAACGACCACTATGTTGTGGACACCGCTACGGGGCGACCGATCACGTTCACAGGCGGTACAGCGCTGACGATGAGCCTCGTGAGCGGTAACACCAGGTTCGTCGGGACAATCCCGGCGACCGCGGTCGATCCGTCGACAGGAACCCTTCTCCGTAACGCCTCGAACAACACGGCAACCTACGAGGTTGTGTTTCTGCCAGCCTCTCTGGCGCTCAACGTCGACCAGCCGCTGGCGTTCCGTATCCCGGAGATCCAGTTCAGCTCAGGCGGAACGTTTGAGTTCACTCTGTCCGGCGACGTCAGGTCTCACGTCAGCGCCAACCAGGTAAACGCGTACCCGTGTCGCCTGTTCATCTCTGGCTTGGTGAAAGCAGACGTGCTGAACGCCGCGGGTGAGTACTCAAAGCCCACGCAGAACGGCACAGACGCTACACCGATCGACGACGACGCTTCGGCTTTCGCACCGTACGACACCCGGCTCAGTATCCCGCTGGACGAACTGCTGGTTCAACCGGGAGACATCATCACGTTCCTCGACGCGAGCGGAAACGACGCAGCCCCGATCGACACAACTGGTGGCGGTGTGTTCACCGGACCGACGTTCGTTGTGAAGGACGTTGGCCCTTTGAACGCGAACGGCGTTTCTGTCCCGTCCGACGACAACACCGTTCCGCTGGGGGATAACGAGATCGTTGTCGAGGACCAGGTCGGCGGACACGTCACGGAAGTCTGGCGCTTTGTCGGCGACTCGGCCGTACCATCGGTTCCGCAGGCCAACAGTTTCAAGGTTTTCGCGACGAGCACGAATCACACGCACGCCGTCGGTGTCGGAGACGCGGAAACAAAGTCCAGGAAAGACGGCGGCCACTTCGTGACCAACGTAGACCACACTCACTTGATCTCGGCGCAGGCGGTTGTAGCGCCGTACACCAAGTTCAAGCTATGTGCTAAGCTCTAGGCCGGAGACATCACTTGTTCGGTACGCTGACAGCAAACACGAAACACGCGGTCAACCGCCTCATCAATGGGGGCTTTTACCGCGTCGTGGTTCCGGTTGGACTGAACACCACCAGCTTCCAGCCAAGCGGATTGACCTACCCATTCTCGCGGTTCACCTTCGAAGATGGCGATAAGATCGCCCCTACGCTGACGATTGTGCCTGACCGGCCGGACGAGACACTCATCGCTGGCTGGTACATTTACGGCGTCGACGGTCAGGTTGACGTCCGCCCGCTCGACCAACTACTCCGTGTGCCTGTCCGCGGGCTCTACGGACCGACTCCGGCTAGGTTCACGCTGCAAGAGACCGGCGAGATGATCGTCGAACAGACGCTGGATGACCCGAAGTGGTGGGGTCTGCTCGACCGGGATCTCACACTGTCCTTCGTGATGCAGAGGTCGAACTCGGCCTTGACGGTCACCTTGGAAGCAGACTACGGTGTCTCGACTGAGCAGCTTGTCAGCCGAAGCTCTCGTGGATTCAACTCGATCGCACAAGTAATTGCACACTTCAAACCGCCACAGGATGCAACCCAGTTCATCCTTCGCTGGCGTCTGTCTGGAAGCCAGGATGCGTCGGTCTACCTGGGCGAAGCCATGCTTCAGCTCGGCTACATCCCGCGTCCTCGCTTCACAGACGACATTTCTACCCTTGGTCGGCCGAGGGGTATGGTTTTCTTTTACAACGGGTTGGTTACGCCTCCCGGCTATGTCGCCGACTGCGAAGCTGAGGGACGCTTCATGTTCCCAACGTCTGGAGATGCCCAGACGGATGGTCTGAACTCAGGCCGTAGTGGCGGGTCAGACAGCCACAACCACGGAGGAAGGACCGGCGGACGCCAGGGAAACACGAAAGTTTTGAAAGATAACAGCGGCGGATCGACCGTGAACAAGAACCACACGCACATCATCAACAGCGCCAAGATAGACCCTCCCTGGTACAAGGTGCTCATACTCCAGAAGGTCTGATGTGACAGAATCGGTTCTCTTCATCGCCTCTAAATGCCCTTCCTGCAAAGAGGTACAGCCGAAAGTCCTTGAACTATTCGAGGCTTGGAGCATCCCTTTAGTAGTCAGGAAACCCACGCTCCAGGAGTTGAGGAAACTCCGGATCAAAGGGTTCCCGTCCCTGCTTCTGCCGTTTTTGCAACCGCCGATGATGTTGGCTGGCTCAGGCATCGGGGACTGGCTGGCTGAGAACGAAGGGTTGGTCCGCGATGGCTACAGGATTCCCGACAGCATCAGTAACGGTCGTTGACCCGGGCTTGCCCGACGCCATCGTCGGCGTGCCTTACAGCTACTTTCTCGACGCCGTAGATGGCGTTCCACCATTCACCTGGGCTCTCATCGGCGGTGCCCTCCCTACTGGGCTCAGTCTGACCGCAGGGACCGGCGAGGTCAGCGGTACCCCGACAGCTGTAGGAACGTTCAGTCCCGAGTTTGAAGCGTCTGACTCCGGTATTCGTACCGGGTCCAGGATCACGCCACTGCGGGTTGTCCCTAACCTCGGCAGCGTACGCCGCTACCAGCAGGAATCAGCCGTGTTCGACGGGACGTCGATTGTTCCGATCGAAGGCTCTACGATGGCCGAGATGCGCCGCAAGTTGGCGCGTCTGTTGGTTCGCACAGACACCACCCAGATCACCCAGCCGTACCTGCTCGACGCCCGAGACCTCCAGGTCGAGAGTTTCGACGCCGTCCCGTTCC
>Ga0307379_10012598_pt1 | contig 11017 bp, 23 predicted proteins | sample UN2MG_FD_202237 | JGI IMG/M metagenome (GOLD analysis project Ga0307379, IMG submission 202237) | Soil microbial communities from Risofladan, Vaasa, Finland - UN-2 | ecosystem: Environmental > Terrestrial > Soil > Coastal area > Acid sulfate soil | place: Finland: Risofladan, Vaasa | collected... | reverse complement strand
ACGGTAAAGTGTGTGGCACAGAATGGACAGATGAATGGGACTGTACGTGTGATGATCGATGCCCGGAATGTAATACTGCTACAAGTCCTCATGAGAGTGAGAGACTCTGTCTGGAGTGTGGTGGTGCCCTGAAAGGCTTCATGCACAATTGTAATGGCTCGTCTAACATGCCGGAAATCGATGGATGCCCGATGTGTGACGATCATTGTCCTTTATGTGATGATTAATTATGTCTAAGAAGGCAAAAAAGGTAGCCGAAACTATTTTTAAATTAAGACGAGAAAAATTAGAATTGGTAAAAAGAGATAGTTTCGGATTGTCTGAAAATAAATTACAATGGCTTTTGGGTGATGCCTCTCAACCGTATAGGGATTGTCTTGAAGCCATGAAAAGAGGGAAACTTATCTCTGACTATAACCTTACTGAAGATACGGCAAAGGAATAACTATGAAGCTTGAAATACCAGAAGAGACAAAGAAAATATGGTATGAAGCATTGGCAAAACGTGATCGTCAGGCAGTCTATAAATTAACGCCATTTACAAGGTTGAGAAGGAAGCCAAGAGAAGGAGAGTCTTATTGTGAAAGTCTTGGTGACATAGACAATGGATACATTTGTTATGAGTGTCATGCAGTATACAGACTAAAAGGGTCTGTTAAGACTGATAAGAACTATGACCTTGACAAAGAACTTAAATGTTCTCAATGTAATTGTGATGATTTAAGATGGGTAGGCCCGATAGCCCGAATGCCGAGGAAAGATGCTAATAAGAAAAAGTGGCAGATTTTTTTTGATGAGTATTGTGGAATAGGCCACATGAAAAATGGTTGTAGATAAAGGAGTAACTATGTGGAGATCAAATCTCGAAGATAAGCATACTGTTGTGTGTATCCAATGTGGGCACGAAGCTATCGACCCCTACAAAAAACCAGGTCAGAAATATATCCTCAGAGAAGCATGTACCTCTTGCGGCCATATCAACAACGGCCCAACCAAAAGAATTATCCTCAATAAAAAAGGGGAAATAATCAAAAAGGAGTATGTGAAATGAAAAAGATTGAATTTACGGTAACTCAAACAGGCCCGGTCGAACTTACAGATAATATGGGCGGCGATCCGGCCTTCAAAGTATCCATTGAAATTTCCAGTGACAATACTGAATTAAATGAGGCTGTGAAAGATGTTGAAGGTCTCTATTATCATGCCTCTGAAGGATGGCTTCCGATTGTTGATGCTGAAGAAGTTTCCGTTTACGATCTGGTAAGTAACATTGATGAGGACTTGGATAACCGTCTCAGTATAGCACTCGACAAATTAGGCAATCAGGCATTGGGAAATCTCTTCCGTCTGGGTGAAAAAATGTGGGGAATCATTGATGAAGGATCTTCACCGGCCTCAGTCGATAGCGATGAAATTGATGAACTAATTTAATTCACAATTAATTTTCAGGAGATATTATTATGGAGCTATATACATACGATCATTACGAAAGTAACACTCCTGAAGAAGGAGAGGAAATAGGGTACGGGGACTTAAAACAATTCCCCTTAAGGAAAGATGTTGATATAGATAAACTGGAGCATAAGGAAACTTATTATCTTATGCCCAGGTACATGACAGGTAGCGATTATAGCAACTCCTGTCTCGTTGAAGTATCAAATCACCGTGTCTTTCTGGAGCAGTTCAAAGAAGTTTCCGGCGTACATGATGTAAGCGGAGGGTTTGGAACTTATGCAATAGCTATAAGGCTCGATGTTTATCTGTCAAATGATGAGATCAGAGAGATGATCGATTCTTTAGAGGACTACCCACTCATTGATGAAGGTGACCATTCTAAATTAACAGGGGAGAAAGAAGAGGAATCATGGGAAGGCTGGGTACACGTTGATGCTTTTAAAGCCCTCCAAAAATCCCATCCCACTCTGGAAGAAATCGAAGAGCCTTATGACTTCCAGTATCAATTTAATATGGCTGCGGAAGAATCTAACACAGACTGGGAAAATGAAAGTGCAGATAATATGTGGATTAACCTTAATGATGTGATACCTTATCTCAGGGATCGTGCCTTGGTACATCTTACTCCTGAAGATGAACTTCCTCTTCTGGTAAGTCATGAATGGGAGTCTAAAGAAGCTCAAAAAATATTTGAGCAGAAACTTAACGGGACATTTAAACCTTCACCAGATGATTGGAATTCTAATTTAATATATAATGATGAGGGAGAGATTGTATGCAGATAAAATATCATCTCGATGTCGAAACCTTTAACCTTGAGAGTAGTGATACACCTAATGCTGCTGAAGTAATTATAACTCCTGAACTTATGGATAAGATATTACTTTATGTCACCACTCTAAGCATTATAGATGCAAATAAAATCTGTGCCTTCAATGAGGCCCCTCAATGGCTTGAGGAGAATTATGATGAAGCTGAAGACCTAGATAAGACCATTCCAGAAGAACTTTCAAAGAACTTATTTACCGGGAGAGTAAATACCATAGAACTGGTCGTCCGTAAAGAGAGTTTCCTATGGACAGGTTATCTCAATAACTCTGGAGCTACTTTTGAAACTGATTCTATCAGTGTACAGGAGTTACTTGAAGTTAAAGAACTTTTGAACACGCCTAAAGAAGACCTCCCTCTATGGGTTGAAAAAGTTGAATCTAAAAAGGGTAAAGAAGTTCTCGAATGGAGATTACAGAATGAGTGAAGCACATTATTATCTGAGAGCAGTTTTTCCTCCTGAAGAAATAAGGGGAGAGAACATAAAAGTATATCTCTTCTTTAAAGAGATGTTTGCCGCTGATAAGTTCTGGAATAAGAACAGGAACAGGGCTGATAAAGAAGAGTTCTGGATAGAACTCTCAACAGACTTTCCTAACATTGCTAAATATATCAATACTCTGAATCTCCCGAAGCCCAATAATTCAAACACCTTATCAGCTTATTTAATATGGGGTGAGGAAGATGGTCTGGAAGATGAAATAGAAATAAATAGTACAATACTCAAATGGTCGAGTGAACAATCAGACTTCCTTAACCTGGACGGGGTAGCAGACTTCCTGAAATCTGAATACGGTGCTATTGATGTTCGATGGACTAGCGAGATGTTAATAGACTGTTTTAAGATACTGGAAATGGAGTCTGGCAATGAGGTGGTAGATGCCATACTCAATAAACCGAAAGAAAACCTGCCCACATTCCTTAATAATCACCCGTTACTTAATGCAAAGATAGCAGAAAAATTAACTGAGGATTAAATGTAAGCAAGCCGCAGGACGGTAGCTTACTCGTATATGAAAAGCCCCAGACCTCTGTCCGGGGCTTTTTTATCCTCCCTTTTGCGTAGTAGGCTATGTGATGAAAACGTAAGTACCACGGAAAATTGAACTTAAGCGTAAGTACCTCCAAATATTGAACTTGACTTTTTTGTCTAATTGTGGTATATTATAATCAGACACTTAATAGAATCAATCTACACTCTTATTTTCACTTATTTGTGACAATGCCCGATAAGGCCGACACTCTTTATCGGGCATTACTTATTTAATCCAGCCACTAATACCAATACAATACCAGAAGATTTTTTGAAAGGAAACTATACTATGGATAAGACCTATAGCCCTCAACAATTACTTACAGTTAATCGAAAAACGGGAAGCTCAATTGACCTGCCTCTTAAAGGTCATTGTAAGCCCACGAAGATATGTCTGGCTACCTGCTATGCTAAAAGAGGTACTCAGGCATTCCCATTCCCAAAAAGGAAACAAAAGTACATCTCTGCTTACCTCAAAGGTAATGACCTGAACCAAATGATCTATGAACTCAAAGGAAAGTCAGCAGTAAGACTATCGGGTTCCGGTGATCTTCTCCCGAAGCATGTAGCCAATGTAATTCATATGGCCGAGGCCGTACCTGAAACTATTCTATGGGGAATGACAAGGAAACCTGAAATCGCCGAAGAAATTAATGGTGCCGGCCTACCTAATCTTTCAATCCTACTTACTGTAGATGCCTCCTCACCGAAACCTGTATGGGATTACTCTGGAGCAATGTGCTTCGGCCCCCGTTTAGAAGGTAACGAAGTTCCAAGAGACAAAAGAATCATTACCGTTTTTCCTTACCATGCAGGGGGAAGGATTATAGGTAATATCCCAAAACATTATAAAGACTGTCCTGCCGTCCGTAAAAAGAAGAAGGGGTGTCTTGAGTGTCACAGATGTTGGAACTGGAGTTTTTAATATGAACTATGATTCTATAACCTCACTCGATCTTCAATGTACCTGTGTGACCTGCGGAGGCATTGATCAATGGAAAGAGTTAATGAAGGGAGCAGTACGTGCAGATAAGAGGAAAATCAATCGTCTGGTGAAACGATTACTTCCTGACCTGTATGATAATCTAGTACTGGATTTTCACAATCCCTATAACTATTACCGTACTGAGAAGCATCTTGTACTGGTACATTCAGCTATCGAATATTTCATTACCTACTCATAAGGTGTGGTTCAATATGTATGATACTTTTGAAGAATGGCTTGAACATCTGAAAGAAAAAAATCCAGGACATCAATGGGAAATAATGGATTTAACTGAACTCAGAGAGACCTATAAAGATGCTAAGGAGCAAGACAATGGCAAAACTAATCAACGATAAATATTTCCTCGAACCTGGCGATCTCATAGAAGCGAATGTGATCACTCTGAAATATACCGGGAAAGATTATAAAATATCTTCTTTGGTAGATGCGGATCTTAAAGTCTGGGTCGAAGAGGATGAAGAAGATTACCCGGTAAAATATGCATGGGACATACCCAAATCCGACCCGAACTATGGAAAACCCTATTACGAAAAATAGCCCATCTATGAAGGAGCTTACAATCAATGAGACGTCTAACAACAAAAAAAGCAGTTGAACATTTTTCCAAAGGTAAATTGGAATTGATAAAGGACAATGTTACAGATAAAACTAATGGTCGGTGTGATCTTCTATCTTTTGATCAATACTACTGTCAGATGGTAACAAGTCCTACAGGGGACATGGATTATTATAGCAGGAATTACAAGGATGCTACTCACAACATCATGCAGGATTGTATAGATGTAGGGTTGGAGATGCCTAGTAATGGTCGGATATACTTATCCAAAGATTACCGGAGACGCAATGCACGGGGAAGGTTGCTACTTATAAGAGTGGTTGACCATAAGAATGTAAAATCAGATTTCTGTATCCTATAGGAATTGATATTATTATGAACAACAGAAAGGTTATTATGAGAGAATTAACAATTGATCAAAAGAACTTATTGGATAAATGGTGCCAAGAACATTCTGAAATAGCAGGGAATATATGGTTCAGTATTTCAGATTGTGAGGAGTTCACGACAGATTTTTATGATGAACTTGAGGCTCTTAATGATACAGAAATATTGTATCAGAATATTGAAAGCTATGTCCAGGATTGGAATGGATAAAGGTATTTATTATTGAATAGATACACAGACCGGAGAAGAAATGACAAAAATACAAAGATTTATTAAAGCTGTTGAGAAGATGGCAAAGAAAATCGGAGCTGAACCTATCGAGAATTCTGTTCTCTCTTATAAATTTAAAGTCGATACAAAAGTTGGCCCTTATATGTTTGGTTTACATCATAATCGGGATGAAAAGCGGGTAAAGGTTTATTCTATTTTCGGCAGGTTTGATGATGTCGATAAAGCAAAAGAAGTGTGTGATTGTAACCCCTATTCAGGGAAACATAACTTTCATTACTTCAATGCTAATCACTGTCTTGATTTCTTTCAGGATTTTCTGGAAGATGTCACAGGTAAAGATATGGGAATGAGAAAGGAAATTTAATTATGAAAAACAAAGAATTTGAAGTTGAAGTATCGTTTGTATTCAAGGGTAAGTTCTTTATTAAAGCCGAGAGTCAGGGACAGGCCAATGAGTATGCTGAGAAGCATTGTGGTCTGGTTCTCGGTAGAGACCTCCATTCCTCATTACCTGATGAAGATGTTAATTGGTATTTTCCGATACATCCTGAGCAGATTATTCATACCATTGATGAAGATATTGACAAAGAATTAGAAGCAGAATTATCTTGCGACACTATAGACGTTCTTCAGCACGAAGTATCATATACATATCATGATGATTGGGATGGTAAGCCTACTGAAACAGACATTGAGTACCTTGAAGGTCTGATTAAAGAAGGATACAATCAGGGTGAGCTTCACACTCTTGAAGACGATTGTGAGACTGTGCATTCCGGTTGGTGGAAGATACTCTAATCAATAAAGGATCATCTTTACTCACTTAGTAAGGATGATCCTTTATTTCTTGAAAAAGACCGGGGGGAGAATATTTTATAAAGGAACCTATAGATATGATCAATAAAGCCACAAAGCGTATTATAAAGCGTCTTGAATCTCAGAAAGCAGATATTGACAGGGCAATAGAAATAGTTAACTCCATACCCCTTAACGTGGTTCTGATGATTACCTACAGATTATTTACATGGGTACCACAGAAAAATCGTAGAGAAACAGTTGAAATGAAAATTGCAGTAAGGGGTATTGCTTACAATGAAGGTTCCTTACGATGTGAGATGATTGCTGCTGAAAGAAATGATAGGCATCCTTTCAACTCTAATAGGGAAATAGATAATAAATTACCTATAAAATATACAGACATTCTGAAGTGGGAGGAATTAAAATCAGAAGACCTTCCCTTACTGATGGGTTTTGATCGTCAGTATAATTTATTAAGTGAGTTGATAAGTAACGCTGAGATTAAGGAGTCTGGGAAGTCAGAAGTACCGGAAGAAGACCCCGACTCCTTTTTCAAACTTGACACTTATAAAAGTGCAACCATAGAGGTGAGATAACAATGGAAATAACATATGATCTTTTACGTAAATGTGCTGAGTCAAAGAAAGAGGTAGAGAGATTATCTGCCCTTAGAAATGAGCATATTAAAGATTGTGATAGTAGAGCTAACAAGATTGAGTGGAAATATCGTGATTTGATACGTGAACTTGAATATAAAAGCTCTAATGAACGGGGAGTTATAGAAAAAGAAAAGGAAGATTACAAGAATAAAATTGATACTCAGAGGACTCCTCATTATGAGGTCATCAAATACACTGAGAAGGTATTTAAACACATCAATATAATGATTTCTAACGATGAACCGGAACCTATTAAGGAAACAAGCTCCCGTTACATAGATGAAGATCCCATTATTATTGATGTCATTGCAGATGATAACTATAAAAAAGTGTACGCTTATATAACCAAAAATAATAACCCCAAAAATAAATACTCTCTCTTCATAAAGAGACACAGCATCTTCAGTAGATATGATAAATTTACAGAGGTGTCTGGTGATAATGGTTTATTAAAAGAACTGCCTACTCTAAAAGAACTTCAAACTTGGTATGAGGATAATAAAAATCAAAATAAAGATTTTAAATGGAAATGGGGTAGCCATTACTACACCTTAAAAGATTATCTTGAAGCTCATGCCCGTATAGAACAGGAGCATGAAAAAATCAAGTCCTTATGGAAAGAAAGAAGATGGCAACGAGCTTACTGGTTACATCAGAAGTATTATTATGAGAAACACTATTCACATGGGACGACTACCGACATGTACAAAGATGTCCTCCTTCTATTAGACACGGCCTATGAAGATACAGCTTTACTTGTGGGTCAGATGAAATCTGATATAGGTAAAGCTGAACTTGAGAGACGATTGAAAGAAGAAAACCTCATTTAAAGGAGAAATAATTATGAAAAAACCAAAAATTCGTTACAACCGTTCCGCATATGTGGAAACTTCACAGGAGATGTTAGACCTGATGGAAGACAGTCTTAATAGTTGGGCAGAAGGTGATGGAAATTTTTGTATCTGCCATGAAGATATGGTTGAATGGCTTGAAGAAGCAAAAGAAAATCTCGAACTTACCGATGAATATCCTACACAGCTTGTTGAATTTATGCAGACTGTCGTTGATGGTATTGAGGGTGAAGTCGGGGATATAGTCTTTCACAATTAAGAGGCAAAAATAATTATGGCTAAACCTATAAAAGACCTGAACAACAGTGACTTTAATTACAGTAAGCAAATGGGTATCCTGATTGCTTACATAAAGGAACATTGGAATGTAAGCGCCCGGCCTAAAGGATATAAAGAGTTCTGTGAAAATTACACAGACTTTAAAGGTATGGAGGAAGAAGATCAACAGACTATCATAAATGCCTTTGAAGGTTTCGATGATTCAACTGCCGGGTCTTTTTCTTTCCCGATACGGACCAGTTTACCTCAAGTTGCCTATGACGATAAATGTCAGGGACGCGAACCTCTGGAGACATTACTTGGTGCTGTCTTTGCCTATGGTATGAGATATGGCATGCGGTATGAAGAAGTCAGTAATAGGTCTGATACTCATTACAGGTTACATTCCATTGAACATTGCATAAGTCAAATAGAATGGAAGAAAGACGATCCTGAAATGCAAGAGACTTATAGAAATGAACTCAATGATCTATTCAATGTTCTTATTGATCATATGGATACCTGTACGAAGTATGAATTAATTCAGGATAAGATTCTCAAGGAGAGAGTAAAGCCTCTTATTGTATCTTATTGCAAGCATCATTTCAACAGAAGTAAAGAACCGGGTATCATTGTGAAGACACATCATAAACGGCTCAATGATATCTGGGAAACCTTATTCAGATACAATGTAGGTCACAGAAGTAAAGAGCATCCGGTATACACGGAACTGAAAAAGGAACTGAAAGAAAAGGGTATCGATCTATCCCGAAAGAAAACCAAAAAGGATTATGAGCATATCTACATTCTGAAGCCATGTAAGAAAACTTCAAAGAAAGGTAACAAATAATTATGAAACCTAAATGGCTTGACGGAGAAGTTTTAGGTATAGATAAAGATAACTGTCTCATCTGTTGGAATGCTCAAACCAAAGAACGATACAATTGTGGTGAGACTTTAGAAGTGTACGGTAAAGAAAATTTAACCGAAGCTGAGTTGAAAAGACTCAATAAGGAGATATAAATTTATGTCACCGAAATATGAAATTCAAAAGACACTTGTTGTATCGACGGCACACATCTCCAGTACAGATAACACTGCACTTTCTGTAGAGGGAGTCTCGAAGAAATGGGACGTTCCTATTCTAATAGTGGACTCTTTCCGGTATGGATTCAATATTCATATCGACCTTGATAAGGATGAGCCGAAGGTTGAAGATGGACCCAACTGGCCTTATTCTGACGCTCTTAAAAAGCTGATACAACTTGCCCGAAGTCTCGACTGTGATTACCTGAAACTTGACCGGGATGGTGAGACTTACGACGGTCTGGAAACTTTCGATTGGTAAAGGAGATAACATATGAACGTTGTATCCATAAAGAAAAAATTATTGGAGGGGGAGTTTCCGGGGCAACCCGGAGCTACCCTCAAACTTACTGAGACACAAATTAAATACCTTGCCGCTACTGTGCCATGTGTAAGGATTCACGATAAGAATACTACACAGTATTACTTCCCCGAGGCCAGTACCTACTTAGCAGTTCATTTTTATGGCGGAATGGGCAGGTGTCAAATAAATGGTAATCTGTTTCAAGTATCTCATGATGACCCGTTATTTCAATATGAAGATGGCATCAGAAAGTTTCCGATTAATGATAACAAAAAGCCTTTAATATTTAACTACTTCTCAAGAGATCATTTGAAAATAAACCAATTGAGTTCGGCTCTTCAAAGAGCCTTGTGGTTAAACAAAAAGCCCTACAACGTAAAGATAGAAGGGTATGGGAGTATCCACAAAAAAGGTTGGCCTAAAAATACTAAATTCGGAGGACTTAAAACTTCTCTGTCTATATCTGATGGTGACTTTGAAACAGTGTACCTCATTCATGAGGAAATATTTACACAGCACGGCCATGGTAGTTATTTAAAAGAAGCTATCCTCAATGGTGAATTTGATGGCTCCGAATCTGTGGAAGGATTTGAGGAACGAATTACCGATAAAGCTCAGAAAAGCCATGAAGATATCACATACAGGCTTGAGTTCGAGCAGTTTGTAAAAAATGGCCCTTTACAGGAAATCAATAAAGGTATCGAAAATTACAATGATGAGATAGATACCTATAAAAAGTTTCTGAAAATGGCTACAGAATTACGTCGAATAATGAAGAAGAATTCTGAATTGTTTAAGAAGGCAAAGAAACTCGGAACTAACCACGGAATGAAAAGCAGTTCTCTTTTCAATAAGATGAAGTGCATTGAGATTAGAGAGAAAGCCAGACGTAGAGTGTTTATTTCAAACAATCATATGCTGCATTACAAAATTGAAAGAGCCGTTAAGGATTAATCGTATGAAACTATCTAATACACATATTGGAGATATTCTTGTCCTGAACCATCTTAATAATTCAGGACAAGTCTATTATGTGATAACCGATATAGAAGCTATTCAAATAGGTACATCTGCCCCTTCAAATGTTGTCTTCAATTTACAAGGTCGTTACATAGGGAAATCTGAAGGCATTATTACCATTATTATGGGGAATGTATGTAATGTATCATTAACTCTACAGGACTTCCACAAGGATGAATTTCCATATCCTTATTTCGAATCGAAAGATTATGAAGACTCAGTTATTCCTCACGAAGATATATCATTACTGATTAACACAATAAGTAAGTCAGAATGGTTTGAACGTACTCTTAATAAGGACATTGAGAATCATGGTCAGAGCATCTATGACCTGATGAAAGATGTATTAAAAGAAAAGAAATTATTATGAAACCTAAAGACATTCCGGCAATGATGGAATCCATGAAGAGAAATAAGTCTATTATTAAAATAAAGGCTGATTCATACGAGCTTATATATCCTTTATCATGGGGAATGAAAAACAAGGATGGTTATCTTACCTTCTTCACTAAATGTAAAATTCTGACTGACCAACATCATAAAAT
>Ga0307379_10012597_pt1 | contig 11017 bp, 20 predicted proteins | sample UN2MG_FD_202237 | JGI IMG/M metagenome (GOLD analysis project Ga0307379, IMG submission 202237) | Soil microbial communities from Risofladan, Vaasa, Finland - UN-2 | ecosystem: Environmental > Terrestrial > Soil > Coastal area > Acid sulfate soil | place: Finland: Risofladan, Vaasa | collected... | reverse complement strand
CAAGGGGCAAATGGCGCCGCTGCGCCCCGGGATGAGAAGCCGGCCGCCGCCCCGAAGGGGCTGGCCGAGCGGTTGGCGGAAACCGCGCCCCCGGAGACACCCGCCGACCAGCCCGCCACGCCGCAGACGAAGACTTGACCCGCATGAACCTGTCGCCTGGGGGCTTCGATATAAGTCAGAAACGCCCCTCAAACTCCTTGATTTTGGGCCGATGCCCGACCATTCTCCGCGGCAACCGGCAGATGCGGAAGGAGCCTTATGGCGAAGGAAGAAATGCTCGAATTTCCGGGAGTGGTCACTGAACTACTCCCGAACGCCACCTTTAGGGTGAAGCTCGAGAACGAACACGAGATCATCGCCCATACGGCGGGACGGATGCGCAAGAACCGGATTAGGGTGCTTGCTGGCGACAAAGTTCTGGTCGAGATGACACCCTATGATCTCACTAAAGGTCGGATCACTTACCGGTTTAAGTAGCAAGCTCAAGCTGAAGCGGAACGATCCCGCCAAGGCTGAGGCTGCTGTTCCGGTTTATCAGAAGGCGCCGCCCAAGCGGCCGCCGCGCCGGCGCACGCCCACCCCTGGCTCGAGCTTCCGGCCCAAGCTGGTCCTCGCCTCCGCGTCGCCCCGCCGCCTCCAGCTTCTTGAACAGGCCGGTATCGCGCCCGATGCGCTGCGCCCGGCCTCCGTCGATGAGAGCGTCTCGAAGGGCGAAGTGCCGCGTCATATCGTACGCCGTCTGGCCCGCGATAAGGCCGAGGCCGCGCTCAAGATCACCAAATCCGAACCCGAATTCGCCAAGGCTTTTCTGCTGGCCGCCGATACCGTGGTGGCCGTGGGGCGCCGCGTGCTCGGCAAGGCGGAACTCGAGCACGAAGCCGCCGATATGCTGCGCCTGTTGCGTGGCCGCGCGCATAGGGTGCACACCGCCATCTGCCTGGTCACGCCGGAAGGGCGCTGGCGCGAGCGCGTGGTGGAGACGCGGGTCCGCTTCCGCAACATTTCCGACCAGGAGATCGGCGCCTATCTGGCGAGCGGCGAATGGAAGGGCAAGGCGGGCGGCTACGCCATTCAAGGGATTGCCGGCGCCTTTGTCGTCAAGCTGGTTGGCTCATACACCAATGTCGTGGGCCTGCCGCTCACCGAGGTGGTGAGTTTGTTGGCGGGAGAAGGCTATCCCGTCACGCTGTTATGGCTCGCCAAGGCGGAGGTGGAGACCGAGTAACGCCGGGCGCGGGCAAGCCGGCAGACCCGAAGGCGGTGCCGCGCTGTCCCGTCTGTGGCAAACCTGCCGTCCAAGCCCATCGGCCATTCTGCTCGAAGCGCTGCGCCGACGTCGATCTGGGCCGCTGGCTCAAGGGCGGCTACGCTGTTCCCGGCGATCCGGTCGCCAAGATCGACGGTGAGTTGGGCAAGAGCGACGACGAACTGGAGTGAGAGACAGACACCATGACCTTCACGTGCCCTTGGCCAATGCTGAAGTGCAAGTCGAGCTCAGCGCGCGTCTTGCCAAGGAGTTTGGCGCGCATCTGACCGGTATTTGCAGCCTGGCCAATGAGCGTCGCCAAGGCCTGAAATCCCGGTCTCGACAGGGGCGGGCCGATTTCCTATAAGCCAGGGCCTTGCGGGCACGGGCGGCTATGGGAAGCTCCTCACGTGTCCCTGCTTTTTGGCAGGCCCAGGTAGCTCAGTTGGTAGAGCAGCGGACTGAAAATCCGCGTGTCGGTGGTTCGAATCCGCCCCTGGGCACCATTAATTCAATAAGTTAGTGTTTTGGTCTTTAGCGCAGTCCAGCCTTAGGTAACGCCTAAGGTAACAACTGCTCAAAACGATGCCACGGCGAGCTCCAAGCTTCGGTGCGCCGCTGCTCCTGCAGCGCGTTTTATGCGCCCGAGGAGGCCTGGACGATGGGAATAAACTGCATGAGGACGTCAGCTTAGGAGCGTAAACCGGACTTCGTGATCCGAAAGCCCCAAGGTCAGCTTTTGACCCAAAGCAGACTTTCTAATCAAAAAGCGAGCCTCAACTTATGCAAGCACCGCAACAGACTTTCGCGTCAAGCTTGCATTAGGTTTGGATAAGGCCTATGGTCTTAGGCACGCCGACCTTAGGCGCTGACGGTAAGGACCACCGTGCCGACTCCGTGCACGCCCCCCTTTTCCGAACATCTCAGCACGTCGAGCACCATTCACGGTCGAGGCCCGCGGCTAGCCCTGCGAAAAATCGCCTGTGCTTTAACCCCAAGAGGCAATCATGACCGCCACCCACAATCCCCAAGCGACCGCTGACCAAGCCCGCGCCGCCTATCGCCACATGACGGACCAGCTCGGTTACCTCGGTCTCGACACCGCCGTTCCGGAGGGCGTGCGCGCGCTTGCCGAGAAGTCCGTGGCACGGACTCGCGAGGTCTATGACCGCTCTTTCGATGCTTTCGATGCATCCGTGACGACGTTCGAAAGGTCCTTCGACGCCGCCGGCCAAGGCGCGACCGCGTTCAATCGCAAGATCGTCGACATGGCCCGCCGCAATCTCGATGTGAGCTTCGACCTGGCCGCGAGTCTGGCGGGCGCTAAGAACCTCGCGGACATCGTGGAGCTCCAGACGGCCTTTTGGCGCAAGCAGTTCAGCGTATTGACGGCCCAGGCCGAAGAAGTTCGCGCGATGTCCACGAAGGTCACCACCGATGTAGCGGAACAGATCAACTCTCCAATTGCGTGTGGCGCAAACCGAGCGGCGAAGGCGCATTGAAGTCGCGCTGGAGGTGATGAGTTCAACCCATCGTTTGACGACGGTCCTCTTCAATGACGACGCGGACAACCACTAAGAATGTCACGTTCCGCCGACCGTTCTACCTGAAGGGGATCGATCGGTCGTTGCCGCCCGGGGACTATCGAGTGGTGACGGAGGAAGAGCTCATAGAGGGTCTGTCGTTCTCCGCCTACCATCGTGTGTCGACGGTGATCTTCGTGCCGGCGCCGTCCGGATCAGCGGTCGAGATGGTGACCATTGAGCCTGCGGATCTCGAGGCGGCACAAGAGCGGGACGTCTCCCTGCCCCGGTGATATCAGCGGAGTCGCCGGCGCAAGAGGCTCTTTCCAGCTCGTTCGGGGAAAACGTCAGCGGCGCTTCTTGGATAGGCCCTTCTGGGAGGGATTGCCGGGTGGGGGCTTGAGGCGGCGAACGGCGAGGCGGGCGGCGGCGGCGCCTTTTTCTTGTCCTGCTTCGGCTTTTTCTTTTCGTGATTGCTCTTGTGCTGGCCTTTAGCCACGGGGGTGGCTCCTTTAAGGGCGGTTCGAGAAAACGAAACCGAGGCCGCCGCGCGGGCAGCCTCGGGCAATTTTTGCGCTTAAGCGCCGGCGCCGATCTTGCGGCCCTTCAACACGGCGTCCACGTCGCGCTGGGCCTGGTCCGGCTTGATGTCGTACTTGGCCGAGACCTGGCTCACCAGGTCGTCCTTGCCCTTAAGCGCCGACACATCCTGTTCGGAGAATTTGTCCCACTTCGCGCGGATGTCATTGAGAACGGTCTGCTTGTTCTCCGCGTTGTCCTGGGGGTTTTCCGAGGTTTTTGTCGCTGCTGAATTTTCCATTATTATTGTCTCCAAATATGAGGAAAGTGTCTTTTGAATGATTATCGCTTAAAATACATCACATGTATGAGACTTGTAGAAGAAAATACTAGCCCAATATAAAATATAAATATTTTTTGCGGCCTTAATTCAAACGCGTGACTCGAATATGTGGCTTCTTCATCCGTTTTATAGAAAGAGATAAAAACAATGGTGCAAAAAAGTAAGATGTTTAGTTTCGACGGCCCCTTTCCTCATGTTCTGGTTTTTAGCACCGGGCTGACAATACTTTGTCTCGCCGCAGTATATATTGCCTCGTCCCTGGTCTTAAACTAAGGCTTCCCAAGCTTGCCTCAGGTGTCAGCTCTTGGCACTTAGCGGACTTCCATGGCGGCGTTGAGCATGTCTGCTTCTGAGGGGTAAGCGGACAAACCAACTGCAGCCGGCCCCTTCCGCAGGGCAGCCGATTTGCAGCGGGCTCGACCCGCTATAGACAAGTTTCTATGTCTTTAATGGTGTCGAGACTGAGGGGTTCCGATGGATTTCGTTTCAAGAAGCTAGAGAGCTTCGCTCCCAGTCGCCTGTGTCCGGATTGCGCCAGTTTTCCCATATCCCTGCTAGGCCGAAGGGCGAGCCATCCTTCATCGCGATTGCATAGGGCTGCTTAGCCCTCGCGCCCTTGATCGCGTGCCACTCGAAGAAGCCATCAACTGGCACAATGCAACGTCGCCTAGCATATGCGTCACGGAACATCGGTAACTTAGCGATGGTCGCAGCCTTGGCGTTGATAGGCTTGCGACCACCCTTGGGGTCTTGGCACCAGTGCGGGATTAGTCCCCACTTGATCGGATCGAGTGAGCGCTCGCCTGTCTTGTGGTTCTCTCGGATGACCAGCAATTCTTGGCTAGGCGCAGCATTGTAGCGCGGAGGGACATTGCCCATTCGGCTATCGCTGACATCAAGACCATCAACAATGGCAAGGCGTAGGGGGCCCGACCTCTGGATGACGCGGCCACACATCGATCAGGGAAAGCTCCGAGTTGTTGCTAGAGAGACGTCTCCTAATTAACCACATTCCTGAAATGCCGTCGTTGCTAACATTTGAGAATAGGTGGTGTTGCTAACCTTGTGGCGATGAGGAGCAACGTCATGGGTTACAAGGCTAGATGCATGACTGCGGTTGTCGGATCGGCGGCGACGCTATTCATCTCGGGCTGTGCTATCGAGTTGCCGAAATCTGCTATGCCGGCGTTCAGGCTGACCCCGCCAGTGGAAGCTGCGAGCACGCCTAATCCCGACACGAGCGAGCCGATACAAGCTGTCTCAGTGAACCAGTGATCGCCATGACGAATACTAAGGATGCTAAGCTCGAAGCGACCCGCGCGGAAGTGAAGGCTCTCAAGGCAAGAATGTCCGCGCTCGAGAAGCTCCTAGAGCGCATCGTTCGACAGAAGCCGGTATCCGAAAGGCAGCTAGAAAGGGTACTGCGGAGCCACGGTTTGACACCGAAGAGTGCTCGCCGCTGATCCGAAGGTGCCTGTGAAGGGTGAGGGGGCTGTGCGCTGCAGCGGGCTTCAAAACAGAAGAAGCCCGACCGATGCGGCAAGGCTCCTCCCGTTCCCTCAAATTCCCCCGAATTTGATTGGATTACCTGAAGGCCCAAAAAGGGCAAATCTCAGGCGGCAGTGGGTCGCCCACAATAAAAAGTGCGACTGTTGCCCGAAGGCAACCGTACGCCACTGGTGGCTTAACCCCGCGACCAAATGGCCCGAAAATTGCCTATTGTTAATTTTACCGACGGTGGAGGCGGGCGTAATCTGAGACACCGATGGGGGTTTTCCCTCCCCCCATCATGGTTCCCCCATTTGGAACCCGAGAAGCCCCGTCTCCCCCCGTACGGGGCTTCTCTTTTGCCCCCTCCAAAGTGCCAACTTTTGGAGACCGAGAAGTTCCCGCTGGGGCTGCTCTATGCCTGCTCGGCCCAAGCGAAGCCCCCTGCGCGAGGGCACAAGTGCGAGTGCAAATGTCGCGCCCGAGTTAGTGCTCTCGTCATACTCCTCGCCTAAACGACGCTCACAAAGCAGGACCAAAATCAGGGGACCAATGCTCTCAAGAGTTAAACGCGATCTCGACCCACTCGATCTAGAGGTGGTTGAGAGGGCTTTCGAGGCCGCTTCAGACGCGATCAAGTCATTTCTTGTCGGAGAGGAGTATTGGACTTTCCCCCCATGAAGGCTCTGGTAAATTTCGCCCGAAATCCCGAAAACATAATTCAAAACAACGTCATGAGAGGACCCCAGGTCACAGTTACCCGAGGAAGCAGCAGACGGCTATCACAGGGCTCAGCCGATCAAAGGCGCTCTCACATTCGATGAGCATCTTCAGGGCGGCAAAACACACCTGGGCCCCACGCGGGGCTCGGATCTTCCTTGCGCAGTTCGCTCGAAGATTAGACTTTGCTCACAAATACCGGGTGCGCTCGGCGGTGAGTTAATCTATTCCTCTGTTCTCATTCGTTTGAATTGTTCGAGGTACAAGCTAATGACCAACAGACCAAATGACCCACTATCGCAATGGACGGAGTGGCAGAAGCAGGCGTTCCAACCCTTCGCTGCGCTAATGGAATGGCAGAAGGCGTTCCAGTCCGTCGCTGAGCAAATGACGGGATGGCAGCGCGCCTTCCAACCCTTCGCCGCGCAAATGGCCGAGTGGCAGAAGATGTTCCAACCCTGGGCCTCCCAGATGTCCGAGTTCCAGAAGACCTTGCAAGCCTTTGCGGGTCAGATGGAGAGCATGCAGAAGTCTTTTCGACCCTCGGCCGCACAAATGGCCGAGTGGCAGAAGGTCTTCCAAGCTCCGACCGCGCAGATGTCCGAGTTCCAGAAGACCTTGCAAGCCTTTTCTGGACAGATGGAGAGCCTGCAAAAGTCCCTCCAGCCATCTGCCGCCCAAGTGAAGGAGTGGCAGAAGATGTTTCAACCATCTGCGGAGCAGATGAAGGAGTGGCAGAAGATTTTTCAGCCACCTACCAGCCAAATGAAAGAGTGGGAGAAAATTCTCCAACCCTTAACCACGCAAATGCTGGAGTTGCAGAAGAATTTGCACGCCTTTGCTGCTCAGATGGAGAGCATGCAAAAGGATTTGAAAGAAATGTCCGGAAAAACCGGAGAGGCTCGGAAACCTTCAGGCCGACGATCCACGCGCTCGTAGCTCAGCTTAATCCTTAGCCAAGCACCCACCCCCCCGACGCCCGAGAAGCACGTCTCACTCTTGCACAAAAGGCGAGTTGTGCGCATCGTGGCCAGCTCGAAAAAGAGCATCGCCATGCGCAATCCACGCAGCAGATTTCATTCCATTCTCATCGATCTCGTACACCAGATCACTATAGAAAGTTGTCGAAGGCAATGATCGTCTCTGCTGACTGGCCTTGAGAATGGATTGCATATAGCCGAAGGGCTCCATCCACCGAAGGTGCTCAACTAAAATACATGAGCATTTTCAGGACCAATGAGCATCTTCGTGTCTTGATGCCCAAGACCGATATATCGTCATTGGCTCGGTAGATAGGTCTGACGATCCGGGCTTGCCTACCATGCATATTCGCGACCATCGTGATTGAAGAACATACCCGAATGCGATGGTCCGAAGCCTTCGATTAGGCGTCTTAGTCTGGTCACGCTCTCAGCCGGGGTTAGGTTTCCATGTGGCCCGCCCATGTCGGTCTGTACCCAGCCTGGATTGATAACGAGGCAAGTGATGCCGCGCGGAGCGAGATCGATTGCTAGACTGCGCATCACCATGTTCACAGCCGCCTTTGAGCTGCGATAGGCAAATGCGCCGCCAGAGGTGTTATCACCAATAGAGCCCATACCGCTGGTAAGGGTGACGACGAGCTTTCGTTCACTTCGTGCAACGTTTTCAACAAATGCCTCTGAGACCCGCAAGGGTCCCATGGTGTTCACGTCGAGCACCTTCGCCCAGGCGTCGTAATCGATGTTACCGATAGTCTGACCTCGCGGTCCTCCGACCCCGGCATTGTTGAGAAGAAGGTCAATCGCTTGCCCGTCGAGTGCGGCGGCAGCCGCCTTAATGCTGGCAAGATCGGTAACATCAAGCGCCAAGACCTGCACGTTTTGATCGCTTGCATCGGCAAGTTTGCGCAACTCCGAAGCCGAGTTTGGATTGCGGCATGTCGCGTAGACTTGCCAACCATCTGCCGCGTACTGCCGAGCGAACTCCAAGCCCAGACCGCGATTAGCTCCAGTAATCAAGGTGCTTGGCATCTCATTCTTGTCCTATCTGAGCCAAAGCCGTAATTTCCTAAAAGGGAATGCGTTCTGCGAGTGAAGCCTGTCCGATGTCAGCCAGGGTCGCCACGGCGCGCCAGCCGTATGATCGGTCAGGATAGCTGCCGGTGTAACGCCCGGCCATCCCCGCTACGAAGGTGTTCAAATCCACCGAAGGTGCTCCCCTATAAAGCATGAGCATCTTCGCGTGCGAAACCCGCAGTGGCAGAGCCTAGCCCCTGTCAAGATTTCGGCCTGTGCCGCAACCTAGCGTCATCCCTAAGCCGACTTGGCGGAAACTTGGCGGAAATAGCTACTTCGTTCTCCCGCCGTTACCCATTGATCCCCGATCATACTTAGTCGAAATGATAGAACTGGTCGTTCAAGTACTTGAGGAGTTCCTGCATTTCGCTCTTCGATAAGTCCGCCTTTGCCATATGAGTGCAGCCGACCAACTGCTTTTCAAGCGCATCCAAAGACTGAACAAGTCGATCCTTGCGGGTGTAGATGTCTGTGTTGTGGCATCCCATGCAGTTGGCGTCGTGCAAGCGCTTTCCCTCGGTGGTGTCGCCCGGCAAGGCGGCGGCGTAAGCACTCGACATCAGCAGTATCAAGAGGGTTAAGCACAGGGTGCGTCTCATAGTTTGCCTCCCATGCGCGGTTGCGAAGTCGGCGTTGCCGCGCGGTTCCATGCGCTCAGTGAGTGGGACACTCGCGCCAGAAAGCATAATGATCATATGGGAAGACTGACTGTCCCACTTTTCGCTAAGTCATTGATTTAGCGGAATTGGCGTAGTCCGCCCCTGGGCACCAGCAATTGCAAGGGCTTAGAGAAAAAATCCATGTCGGGCCAGAGAGTGCAAACTCCGACATAAACCCATTGATTTTCAACGACTCCAAACGCCTACCCGCTACCCCGTCCGACATGCGTCCGACATAACAGAGGGGACCGAGGGGGGTTAGAACCCGCCATGGCTGACCTGGCCGAAACCTGTGACCGCTGCAACGCGCCGCTGATCGAGATCGATCACTACGGCGAGCGGCTGCGCGGGTGCCTCGACTGCAACCGGTGGATCTGGTGCGGCAGTAAGAAGAAGCTGAGACGGAAGCGGCGTAGGGTCGGCCTCAATTGAGCGCATAGCTTGTGCTAGCGTCCTCTTGGGATCGGGTGGAAGCCAAAGTTTGCTTACCCTAGCGGTGCTCTGGCAGCCCGCGCCCCGAAAACTGAGTGTTCTGTGTAAGCTGACTGTTCTGTGTAAGGAAGGCCCCCACAATCTGTCGGGGCCTTTTCTTTTGCCAGCTCGGCGAGGGCTTCTTAAAAGAGGCTCCCATGAAATCACCACGCCGTTTCCCGCCACCCTGGACGGTCGAGCAAATAACGGGAGGCTTCAAGGTGCTGGACGCGAACGGTCAGGCTCTCGTCAGTGGCTAGGAATTTCGACTGCTCACGGTGCGAGCAGGCTCATGACATCGCGCCGTTTTCCACTCCTAACTTAATATCGCGGCGTTCCGAAAGAGCCTAAGATACCCCTGTGAGGCATTCAGGCCTCTTGTTAGGAGTTTCCCTCATGAAAAAGTATTTGCTTGCAGCAGCGCTCGTCGCAACATTTGCGGTTCCCGCCTCAGCTGCCACCTTCTACGTCATGTTCGACGAGTCGACAAAGACATGCTCGGTTGCGACGACACCCCCGACCGAGACCGAGAAGTTTAGTATGATGGGTCAGTACGGCTCCGAGGAAAACGCCAAAATGGCGATGGCTGGTATGATGAAATGTAAAAAGTAGTCGTATGAGATACTTCGCAAAGGGCGTCGGCTTCGGTCGACGCCTTTTGTATTTTAAGCTGCGTCTTGCGCGGGGGAGCCAATGAGGGAGGGTTCCCATGACATCACCACGCTGCTTCCCACCACCGTGGCGCGTCGAGCAGATACCGGGCGGCTTCAAGATCTGACGAATTGTGAGAACTGTACGAAGAAGCCCCGGCCAAAGGTGGATGACCGGGGCTTCCCCTCTCAGGCTAAGGAGACCCCCAGTTCAGGGTGAACCCGAGGGACCGACAGCGTACCGAAGCGCTAGACCAAAGTGGACTCACTTACCGTGACATTCTGTAACACCGTTTCCCACCAATCCGCCCCTGGGCACCATTCCCCCCGCCCCCGCCACCCTATTTTTCACTTGTGTTGTTTCTTTTTTGTACCCCAACATGGCGGCGCAACTCGTGGAATTGTTCAATCGAGGAAATCGAAATGGCCAAATTGTTTGCCGGGCTCTTTGCAGCCGCACTGTTGATAGGTCTTGGTTCTGCCCCGACGCTCACTTACGCCCAGGACGATCCGATGGAGGACGCCGAGGACTCTATGGATACGGGCGATGAGTCCATGAGTGATGACTCGTCCATGGAGGAAGACTCCGGTATGGACGAAGCTCCCACGGATCCCATGGAGGAATCCGAGGCGAGCGAGTAGCCGTCTCATCCGAAATTGGATAAGAAAAAAGGGCGCCAGCTCCTCGGTTGGCGCCCTGTTTTTTTGGCTCCGTAGGAGATAGGGGTTGGACGGGCAGCGCCAAGGCAAGTTCATCGGCTTCATAGAGCGCTACGATTATGCCTGGCGCGCGTCGTTCCGCACGCTAGCGCCTGGAGCGGTCTTTTCGCAGGAGGGCGAGAGCAAGGTGTTCGCCACGGAGGTGGAGGCTGTGAAGTGGCTCCACGAGCAGGGCAGCGAGCTTGGCTTCGATTCCATCACGATGAGGCACGAGACGGATCCGCGTTAGCGAAAGGACTCGATCCATGAAGGGCATCACATCGATCAAGGTCTGGCTTGCCGCCGGCCTTCTCGCGGCGCTGACCAGCAGCGCCAGCTTTGCTGGCGACTGGAGCGGCAAATACCGGACCGAGGACACGAAGGGCAATGCGTTCGCCATCACGTTGTCCGGCGATGGTACAGCCGCTGGCGAAAAGCAGGGCCATGCCCTCAACGGGACTTGGACGGAAGAGGCCGACGCCGCGGTGATCAAGTGGGACACCGGCTGGACCACGAAACTCAGCAAGGACGGCGACCACTACAAGAAGACGGCTTACCGCGCCGGAACCGCGATGCAAGACGACCCCACCCACGCTACCCGCGCCGAAAAGATCGAATAGAGCTTGGTGCCCCACTAAGCAT